>Ga0182024_10016748_pt1 | contig 13856 bp, 13 predicted proteins | sample P32metaG_FD_120480 | JGI IMG/M metagenome (GOLD analysis project Ga0182024, IMG submission 120480) | Permafrost microbial communities from Stordalen Mire, Sweden - P3-2 metaG (Illumina Assembly) | ecosystem: Environmental > Terrestrial > Soil > Wetlands > Permafrost | place: Sweden: Stordalen... | reverse complement strand
GCGACCCGCTGAAGAGAGTGGCTCCCCCCACGAAGACGGTCGCTAAGAATACCAAGTTACGGTGCTTGCCCGTGGAAAGCAGCAAATAACCCGCGGTGCCCACCGCCATAATGATGGCTGTTACCAAGTACAGAGCCAATCGCCCGGCGCTGACGAAAACGGCGGTAGGAAGACTAAGAACCTGATTGGTAAGGGGCGAATAGCGATCCAACTCGCCCAATTCCTTGAGCTCCGGCGCGAGATTCACCGGATTAAGGAAGGTGTGTCCGACGATCGCCTGGATGATCGCAACCATGCCGATTACCCCAGCGAGGGCGACGTTGGTAATCAGAAACTTTCTAAGATCTTCATCCGTGCGAATTAATGCGTAACTCACATACATCAGAGGAATGTAGTAAAAGTAGAGTTTAAAACCGAGCAGGCCGTAGAGGATGTGTGGCGAGTTCAGATTGAATATCTGCACGACCCCGAGCCACAGGAAGACCAACAGAAACGGAAGAAATGGTGCTCGAAAGAGCTTTTCACGCCGGCGCCGGACCTGAGCAAAAAACGAAATATAAACCAGTCCCACCAGAACGTCTTTGGCGAAGTAAATGACCATATTGTTGCCGAGATACTTGCGCACGAGGTCTTCGAACAGAAGCCAGACCAGGAACATGTAAAACCCGGTGCGCCATTTGCGGAGGATGGTGATCGCGACCCAGAAACCAGCGATGCCCAAAGCGGCAAATTGTAAGGTGCGCAAGTCCTCCGCGGCAATTTTCCCGCCGATCTGCCAGGCCAGCCAGATGCCGATGACAAAGACGCTGAGGCCGATGACAGCTTGGGTGCTGCCAGCCGAGGTGCGAGAATTCAACAAGTTCGGGGCGTCTCCAGGCGCGCGTTTCCAGAAGAAGCGATTATATAGAGCACGATCGCAACCATATTGTAATTGTAGCGCAGTCCCCCAGCTGGCAGGTGGTTCGAGTAGCGCGATATACTCGACGGCAACGCAGGTTGAACTCTAGTGAGGATTTTGGATGAGTTTGCGTGAGGGATTTGCACTCTACCATTCTCTTTTTGGCATTTCGGGGGTATTTCTGGCCGCCAGGACCCGGCTATTCGGGAGGCCGGCGCAGGTGGCAGTCGAGGTGCCGGGCGTTCAGCATCCGGTGCACCTGCGAATGCGAACCACGGACGTAGCCTCGTGCGGAGAAATACTGATCAAACGGCAGTACGACTGGGACTTCCGCCGAACACCGCAAGTGATAGTGGACGCGGGGGCCAATATCGGGCTTGCGTCGATTTTCTATGCCAATAAGTATCCGAGCGCGCGGATCATCGCCATCGAGCCGGAGGCTTCGAACTATCAGATGCTCGTGAAGAATACGGCGGCGTACTCCACGGTGAAGGCGGTGAATGCGGCGTTGTGGGGCGAGAACTGCGAGCTGGACATTTTTGATCCTGAGCAGGGACACACGGCGTTTCAAATGAGAGGCGAGACAGGTTTGTGCGCTGCGCAGCGCGCGCGTGTTGCCGGTATCACGCTGGACAAATTGATGTCCGATTTCGAGGTACCACACATTGATCTTTTGAAAGTGGATATTGAGGGCGCGGAGAGACAGGTTTTCGCGCGCCCGGAACGATGGATCGGTGGTGTGGACAACATTGCGATTGAACTGCACGACTGGATGCTGCCGGGTTGCGAAGATGCCGTGCAGCGGGCCGCGAAGGAATTTGAGTCCAAACTGATGAAAGGGGAGACGACTTATCTTGCAAGGGAGCGCAATGGATCGCAGATTGCGCCTAATTCACGCGCTCCAGAGCATGCGGCTGGACCGAAGGCCCCCTTGAAAATACTATTCGTGACGTGAGTCGAGGTTGAGAAAGCGCAGGGCCTGCAACAGCCCCGCCGGCAAGAAGGGTCCGGCGAAGAATTCTAATGCCGCATCAGCGACTGATACAGCTGCAGATGTTCCTCTACCATTCGCGAGAGCGTGAATTTTTCCGACGCTATTTGCCGCGCTTTGTTGCCAAGTTCACGGGTTCGCGCAGGATCTTCCATGGCCCAGCGCATGCATTCCGCGAGGCCGGCATCGTCGTTGGGCGGGAACTTCAGCCCGGCTCCAGTGACTGTTTCTCCTAGCCCGCCGATATCCGAAGCGATGACCAGGCGCCCTTGCATCATTTGTTCGATGGCTACCAGCGGCGCGACGTCTTCCCAAACCGAGGGCATGACCACAACCTGAGCTGGCCCTAGAATCTTGGTGACATCGGCTACAGACACGGCGCCAAAAAAGGTGGCGCAGCCGCCGAGGCCGTACTCGCTGGTCATCTTCTCGAGTTCGGAGCGCTGCGAGCCGTCTCCGACAATTTTCAGTTCAAAACGATATCCTTGTTTCAAGAGTTCGCTGGCAGCGCGCAGGAGTACCGGGACGCCTTTTTCGATTACGAGTCTGCCGACGTAGGCAAAACAAAACGGCGGTTCGGCGGAGGCGGCCTGTGGCGCGAGCCGCGGTACGGGCGGTGGTCCGGGAACGCCGTGATAGATCACCTTGGTGCGCGGCAGCGAGGTGCGCATTCCGATATGACGGCTGACGGCAACATTGACCGTAACCTGCTTGGCGAGCCAGCGGCGTGGAAACGTTAGAAGCACGTCGCGCGCGCTTTTCATCCACCCGAGGCTGCCGGCATTGCAACGCACGCATTTCTGGTAGTTGGACGCCATGAAATGTCCGGGGCAGATCGTTCTATCCGGCTCGTACAAGAGAAGGCCGTTGGGGCAAACCGATTGATATCCGTGATGTTCGAGAACGATGGTCTTGCGCAGCGTGTAGCCGAGAGCCAATGGCAGCAGCGACGGGCCGGCCAAATGGACGATGTCCGCGGAACGGAATAGCCGAACGAGGGTGCGCTTGTCCGGTTGGCGGACGATGGGAAAGGGAAGGGCGGCGTCGTTCATTCCGGCAGCGGGCGTGTGTGTGACTAGCGTGACATCCACCGCGTCTTGCGGATTGGCCTGGGATTTTTGGACCAGTCCGCTCGCGAGGTCCGTGGTGATCGTTTGAATTCCGCCCATGAGCGGAAACCAATCGTGCGTGTAGAGGAGAAGTTTGATCTTCAAGCGGGATGCCCAGAAAAAAAATCAACGTAAGAGCGCGCGATCACGTCCCAGGAAAAATACTTCTCTTGGGCGCGCAAGCTCTTTTCGTGCATTTCCTGCCATAGATCCGGGTTGGTAAGAACATTGCGAAGCGCCAGGCTCAATGCCTGCTGATCGCCGAAGGGAACGAGCGTGACGCCGGCTTCCTCGATGATGGTGCCGTCCGCCCAACCTGCATAACCAATTATGGGGAGGCCGCAGGCGAGGCCGGCGAGCGCGCTGCCGCGGCGAAGGTAAAGCCTGCCACGGACTGCGAGCATGGCGTCGGATTCTGCGAAGATGCGCGTCACCTCTTCTGGCGCGCATAGGCCGCGATTGCAGACTTCGATTTGAGTGCCGTGGAAGGCGCTGTCAATTTCGTTTTTCGCTTCGGACGCGCCCCGGCCAACGAAGACGACGCGCAAGTTGATTCCCTCGGCAGACGCGGAGCGAGCGGCGAAGGAAACGTCCGATACCTCGCGCTGGTGATACGGCGCCTCGCTTAAGCAGAAGACGACTACGGTCTTGCGGCCGCCGTTGTGATTGTTTGTGGCTGACCTGCGCGCGAGATTTTCTGGAATGTTGGGACCGAGGGGAATGAATTTGGAGCGCGCGTCATTGCTGTGTAGCCAGAAAACCGTGTGGAGCGGCACAGTAAAGATGCTTTTCTGGGAAAAGCTATGCAGCGTGCGAAGCGTCCAATTCTGGAACGCGACGCGAACACCATCTATCCGGCCAGGACCGGAGATTGCGTAAGGCTCGTGGAACATGATGGCGCAGCGGGCGCCGCGAATTTTCAAGATCACCAGTGAAACCAGCGCCCCGACGGGAAAACCGCGGCGCGACCATGCCATGGCGGTGTATTGCAAGGCGACCCGTTGGCCGCGCCACTTGCTGCTTTCTCGAAAGAGATCCCAGAGTGCACGGAACCAGCCTAGCTTATCCCAGGATACGCGCGCCGTTTGCATTTCAACGCCATGCTTGGAGAGTGCCCGGCTGAGAGATTCACAGTAGTCGGACACGCCGTCCGTAGGCGTGTCGCGCCGCCCGAGCAGAGCGATCAGGCAAGGCATTTCGTCCCCAAAAACGTGGAGGTTCTGGCGTGACCGACCAGATTACTTGTGAACGTGTGGCCTTCGAGCTTTTGCACGCTGAATCCGGACGAGCGCAATTTCCGCACGACGTCTGCCTCGTACATCCGGTAAGGATGCGCCTTCACGAGGACTTCATCTTTCTTGGCGTGCTTGGTGTAGGAGTGCCATTTGAGCAATCCGAAAACAGAAAACGTGTGCACGTCGAAATAGAAGTTACCGTTTGGTTTCAGTACACGATGAATTTCGCGCAAGATGGTGGTGGGATCGGAGGCATGATCCAGAACGTTGCAACAGATCACGAGTTCCACGCTTTCGCTGTGCACGGGAATTTCTTCGCCGCAGCCGACTGCGTAGTGAACCGGCACGCGCCGCGTGAGGATGAAGTCTCGCAATGCATTGGAACCTCGGGCTCCCAAACCGATGGGGGACTGAGGATCCATTGCGAAGCGATGTCGAATTTCGGGCAGAAAACCGATGATTCCGAGACCGAGCGGGCCGACGCCGACTTCGAGCGCGGTGGATGGAATGCGCGGAAGGGCTTTCTTGACCGCGGGGGCCTTTTCGGAATTGTCGGCGAGGACGCGCAGGATGGCGTGGTCTTCGCGAATGATGCCGTCCCAGAAATCACGCTCGGTTTTTTGAGCTTCAATCCATGCTGGAATTTTGCTCATGAAGTCGTTATTCCCCAATTCTTCGTCAAAGACACGAATTTATCGAGCTCGGTAGATGCGTCTGAAAAATTAAAACACCTCATTGAAACAATACCACTGACGCGCGCTGCCAGAGAGCGTACTTGCCGCAGGGACCCGAGGATCGCGATCCAGGGTTCAGCTCGGGCGTTTGCCTTTGGCATTGATGCCATTGTAGCCACGCACTAGCTGGACATCCACGAGACAGGCGTCGGCGAACCATTGCTGGACGGTTTCCATGGTTTGGGGCTGGTCGTAAACGGGCGAGTACATATCCAGCGCGCTGAGGATTTTTACCTGCTTCAGCTGTTCGTCGGTGTAGATGAGGCGCGGCGCGTGCGAAATCGGGCCGATGGGGATGAGCCTGCCAAATTGCGGACCGACTATCGGGATTTTATGCAGCGCCTTTTTTATTTCGAACGCTGGCGGGATCAGCCAGGTGAGTAGCTTGTAGATGCCTTCGGTGCCGAGCGGGCGAAGGATGGGACGCACGATATATTTCAGCGGCGGGAACCCGGATTGCTTTTCATATACGTCAATCACAATCTCGCCGCCGGGGCGGAGAAAGGGAAGCAGGCTGCGAAATGCGGCGGCGACGTCCGGGCAATGCTGCAGCACGCCCATACAGAAAATTTTGTCGAAAGAAGCTTTGCGGAGCGGAATTTCGTAGATGCTGGCTTGAAACATGGAGAGATTTGGCGCTCCGGAATTGTTGCGCCAGGCTGCCTCGACCGCGAGGCTCAGGTCGAATGCGTAGACATCCGCGCCCGTTTCTAGAGCGAGCTGCGTGAAACGTCCTGCGCCGCAGCCGGCTTCGAGAATGCGTTCGCCGTCCATGCGCGCGGGCCACTCGGTGGTCTTGGAAAAGCGATCGCGGCTCAGATCATTTTGCATCACCGCGTCCACCTGGATGGTGTCGAAACGATTCCATTGGAATCCGAAGGAGTCGGCGTAGGACTCCGCCGGCACCAATCGCGGGAGATTTCTGACGATGGGAATCTTCAGGTGGCAGTTGATGCATTCCAGCCTGCCTTCCGCGATTTCGCCCGTGGTGAAATCTTCCGAGGTGATGGAGCAGAGCTGAAAAGCAGCGCCGCATTTCGGGCAGGCGAACATTTCGAGCGCTTTGCGTCGCATGTTATTTTTCCACCGCCAAGCTGGCGATTACCAACGCGTCCATACCCGAACTGAAGAATGTGCGGTTGGCGTCGGTTGGGGAACTGACGATCGGCTCGTCCCGAAGATCGAAGGAAGTGTTCATGACGACTGGCACGCCGGTGCGCTGGCTGAATCCATGATGCCGTTGCCAACGATGCCGACGGCTGGGTCGGCGTTCACGGCTTGCGTCACCAGGGTCAATTTATTGTGCGCCCACCACTCGTCGCCGTCGAGGAAGGCGACTATGGGGCCGCGAGCTTCGGGGATTCCGGCGTTGAAGGCGGAGGCGTGGCCGCCATTTGCCTTCTTCAGCAGGCGCACGCGCGCGCCGAATTTGCGCACGATTTCGGGAGCGCGATCGGTTGGGCCGTCGTCCACCACCAGAATCTCCATTTCTGCGGCTGAAAAATTCTGCTCGAGCACGCGCTCGTGATTATAGGTGTCAATCAAAACCGTGACTAAGGGGGTCGTCATCCAACGCTCACCCGAGGGCTGGGTCAACCAGGTCTCATCGCGCCGCCGAAACGGGCGGAGATAACGCCGGCTTTGCGGAATTGTTTGTCCGGGTCTTGCGGCCCACGAGGATGATTTCGCTTCCTTTTAGCTCAGCGTAGACTCTCGGAATTTCTTCCGCAGCATAAGCCTGGCGTATATCTTCTGCGCCATAGCGGCCTTCCTCCGTGCTCATCGATGGCGCAAAGCCTTCGCGTTCGGCAAGCGCCGAGATGGTTTCCGGCGTGAAATGGGAATAGTGGTTTTCCGGCTGGAGCCACTTCCAGTTCGCTTTCTGTTTTCGGGCACTCCAGCTCGCGAAGTTTGGAACAACGGCAATGAAAACTCCGTCGTCTGACAGGATGCGTCGGATTTCCCGCAGCACCTTGCGGGGTTCAGGAACGTGTTCGAGGGCGTGAAACATCGTTACCACATCGAAATGGGCGTTCGGGAAGTGCGCGTCCTCAAGTTGGCCGCAGAATACGTCGATGCCAAGAATGTCGTTGGCAAATTCGGCGGAGCCCTTCGAGACTTCCACACCCTCTACGTCAAAGCCCTTCTGCCGAGCTAGCCAGAGTAATGTTCCGGACGCGCAACCGATATCGAGCAGGCGGCCGTGCGACTTGGCTCCGAGAACGACGTTGAGATCACGTTGTTTCGAGAACCAGATCTCGCGATACTCCTCACTGAGGAACTGTTCGACTGATTTTGGAATCGGCAGGCCTTCGAGCCGGTAGTTCTTCGTGTAATATTTTTCGAGAGCTCGGGCCGGGAGGCGCGGATTGGTGAAGACGAACCCGCAGGTTTCACATTTCTCGACGCGTTCAGCGAAGACTTCACGAAAACCGGCCATGTGCACATTGGCGCTTTTGTAGACGAGCGACGTCTTCCGGGAGCCACAAAGGAGACACGGAATACGGCAGCTGGACAATTTTCTCCAGACTTGAAAGCGGAAACTCTCGAAGTGCGCGCGCGTGAAAGGGAAAGTCATCTTTCCGCCTCTGAAAAGTTGGGCAAAGTTGCCGGTTGGCTCGCGCCTCCATGGTAAGCGCGGGAAACAATATCAACCGCGGCCATTCCTTCGCGTCCGTTCACCAGAACTTCGTCTTCTCCCCTAATCGCGGAGACAATATTTCTGAGCTGGTCCACAAAGGAAACGTCCGCGGGCGGGCGGCGAGGAACCGCTGCATCCAGGCGATGGAAATTGTGGAACGCTTTTCCTTTCGTGCAACGGATTCTCACGCTTGGCCACCATAGCCCAACTTCCAGGAACCCTTCGCTGCCTGTGAGGGTTATTTTTTGGGCGAGATTGCGCGTGCGGCTGGCGACGACTGTGCCCTTGGCGCCGTTTGCGAGAGAGAAATTCAATCTGGCGTCGCTTTCGACGGCTTTCTCCGTGCCGTTACCTTGGTATTCGAGCTGATCGAATTCTCCGGCGAACCAGCGGATCAGATCAATCGAATGAATTCCGACATCCAGCAACGCGCCGCCGCCCGAAATTGCTGGGTCGAAGTATGCAGCGGAACGCGGCCAGTCACTGGTGCTGCCTTCTTCAGCCTGGATATTGATGATTTCTCCAATCAGCCCTTTGCTGAAAAGTTGTTTCGCCAATTTCATGTGTTGCTGAAATCTGCGGTTGTGGCCGATGGCAAGATGCGCGTTACCGCGGCGCGCGGATTCGATCATGGCCAGACATTCCGGAACGCTGCGCGCCATGGGCTTTTCACAGAGCACGTGCACGCCCTGCGCGAGAAGTTCGCAGGATACCGGAGCGTGCTGGCCATTAGGGACCAGAACGACCGCGAGATCCGCGTAACGCAGCAGGTCCGCGAGATGACTGCTGGAGTGCGGGAAAGCGTAACGGCCGGCGACGCGCTTGGCGCGTTCGGCGTCAACATCTATAACGATGCTGCGCACGACTTCGGGGACGGCGTTGATCGCGGGGATGTGGTAACGCTCTAGGACGGCGCCCCCCCCGACGACTCCAAGCCTGAGCCTATCGCTCACGACGGCTTCCGGTGAATTTGGAGAACGCGCTCTTGGCAAAACCCACCGGATCCTCGCGAAAACGGAAGGCGCGATCGATCCAACGATTCGAAAACAATTCCGTGCGCTGGTGCACGCGGCGATTGGCGAATTTGGCCTGGATCGCGGGATGTATTCGCGCCGCGTCGACGGCGAACGGATGTGGACGAAAATCGCCGACGATTTCAAATGCGCGTACATTTCTTGCGGCATCACGAGCGGTCTGGCGCAGATGGGCCACCTCATTCGCGGAAATACCCATAAGGCGGCACGCGGCTGCGTCCACCGCCAGCGCATCGTTGCCAACAAGAATTGTGTCCATGCGCAGCGGCCTTCCCATAATGGGTCCATTGCCTTCGAGGCCAACGCGGCCATCAATAATGCAGAGATCGGGCGAGCAAAGCCGGAAAAGACGGCTGATGAGAATGGAAAGATGGGAGTGCAAGGACGAAATTTCCGCATCGGTGAGCAGGCCAATGGTGTTCTTGAGGATTCCAGTCATGCGCGTATAAACATGGAGTTTCAAGTTTGCGATGGAGATGAAATAAAATTCCTCAAGGAGCAGCTGCGGAATTCTGACCGGTTGGGGAATGCCATCCAGGAGGATTTCGATGGCATCGCAGCGCGAGAGATTCACCAATTCGACGCCGGCTTCGTTGGCTGCGGTTAAATATCCCAGGCGATCGAAAGTTTCATCGCAGGACCGGTGAGATTTGTACGCGCTGATCGCGTCGGATTCCACCACGCGAATTCTGACGTCTGGGCGGATCGCACGCAGTTCGCGCGCCAGAATGGCGAGCCAGTGCGGGTCAGTAGTGACGCCAGTCTCCCATGCGGTGATATCGCATAGATTTGGTTTGATCACTACTTGTGGGGGGAGCGTGCTAGGCAGCAGAGTCGGCAATTGCTGCAACGCGAGGGCGAAGCCGTTGGCGAGATCGTCGAGATTCTCGACGCGGACGGCGCAGACTTTGTGAATGGGATTCGCTGACATAACACCCCTACTCGGGCTTGACCTGGAATTTCGCGGGGATATTGAGAACGCCGGCCCAACGGTCCTGGGGATGCGAAACCGGACGCGTATTAATAATCAGCGGCGGTAGCGCGTACCACTGTTCGATCAAGTGACCTCCCGTGAGATTGTTTCCCCGATTGTATATCGAACACGTCAGCGAGTAAGCAGCGGGACGCAGGGGGAGGCCCGGCACGCTGAGTGTGAGCTCCTGTTCCCCTGCGGGGACGTCAATGTTGTCGAATCCCCAGCCCACCATCACCGTACCGGCATCGCTGAGTATGGCGATTCCGAAGTGGCCTTGGGTAACGGCTTCGCGGAGGCGTAGATGGAAGTGAAAAGTCACATCGCGCATGTCATCGGTAACGGCGTTAGCCTTGCCGCAGATGGACCACTTCAGGAAGCAGCGGCCATCGCCGAGGAGATTTGCGTCGGGTTGCAGGCTCGCGGATTCGTAGGCTGCAATTACTTTTCCTGTGGGGCCTGCTTCGCGGATTTGGCCGCCGTCAATCCAGAAGACGCGCTCGCAGAGCCGGCGGATCTGGCCCATCTGGTGGCTGACGAAGACGATGGTGCGGCCGCTTCTGGAAATGTCCTGCATTTTGCCGAGGCATTTTTTCTGGAATTCGATGTCGCCGACGGCGAGGACCTCGTCGACGAGCAGGATTTCGGGCTCGAGGTGCGCGGCTACCGCGAAGGCGAGGCGCATCTGCATTCCAGTGCTGAAGTGCTTCAGCGGAGTATCGAGAAAGCGCTCGACTTCGGCGAAGGCGACGATGGCGTCTTTCTTGCGCTCGATTTCGCGCTTGCGCATACCGAGGATTGCGCCGCTGAGATAGATATTTTCGCGGCCGGTTAATTCTGGATGAAATCCGGTGCCGACTTCGAGCAGGCTGCCGATGCGGCCATGAATTTCGGCGAAGCCGGTGGTGGGGCGGGTGATGCGGGAGAGCAGTTTCAGCAGCGTGGTTTTTCCTGCGCCGTTGCGGCCGATCAGCCCCACTACTTCGCCCTGCTTTACGTCGAGAGAGACGTCGCGCAGAGCCCAGAGAAAATCCTTTGGTTTGCGGGCGCCATTGCGTCGGAAGGGCGCACGAAAGGCGCGCGCGATCACATCGCGCAAGGCGAAGTAGCGCTCGCGTTCGCCGACGCGGTAGCGCTTGCCGAGTCCTTCGACGTGGATGACGGATTCAGTCATCTGTTAGGCGACGTCCGCCATGGTGGTTTCCATTTTCTGAAAATAGGCCATGCCGCTCAAGAGTACGACGACCACCATCGCTGAGGAAATGAGCAGCAGATGTCCCGGAGGATTTCCGCGACCGGTGAGCGACCAGCGAAATCCTTCGATGACTCCGGCCATCGGATTCAGGCCGTAAAGCCAGCGCCATTTTTCCGGGACGCGCGAGCTGGGGTACACGACGGGAGACCCGAACAGCCAGAATTGCACCACGAAGGGCAGGACGTAACGCACGTCGCGATAAATGGCGTTCATCGCTGACAGCCACAGGCCGACGCCCAGCGCCAGCAGGATCGCGAGCAACAGGAATGCGGGAAACCAGATGATCGCGGGCGTGGGACGAATTTGGTAGTAGATCATGAGCACGACGAACATTAGGAATGAGACGCCGAAATCCACCAGTCCCGAGAGCACGGAAGAAAGCGGCAAGGCGAGGCGCGGGAAATAAACTTTTGTTATGAGGCGCTGGTTTTCGACGATGGCGTTGGTGGAATTCTGCAGCGCGGCCGCGAAATACATCCAGGGCAGCAGGGCGCTGTAATAAAAGATGGGATAGGGCAGGCCATCGGAGCCAAGATTGCCGAGCCTGCCGAAAAACAGGCTGAACACGAGCATCATCATGAGGGGCTGGAGCACGGCCCAGGCGGCGCCGATGGCGGTTTGTTTGTAACGGATCTTCACATCGCGCCAGACGAAGAAATAAACCAGTTCGCGAAATTCCCAAAGTTCGGCGAAGGGTATCACCCACCAGCGCGTGGGCGGGGTGATGCGCATCACTGAAACCGGCGGATGCGCGAGCGCCGTAGGGTGAGCGTGTGCGCTCATTGCGATGGCCCGGTAGCGGAGGGTGGGGTAGCGGATTTAAGGCGTTCAATATCCTGCTGTTCGATCTTCTGCATCAATTGTTTGCGGCGCGTGACGTAGGTTTCGAGCGTGCGTGCGGCTTGCACCGGAACCACGGCCACCTGATTATAGGCGGCATCGTGCCAGGAAATCGGTCCGCGGGCGGGGATCAGATGCGTGCCCCACTGAAAGACCAGGCCCATGTTCCAGACAATCAAGGCGCCGGTCACGGCGGAGGCCAGAATTGCCGCGCGACGTTCCTGCCAGGCTTCGGCGAGCGAGTCGAAGAATGACGCCGTGCCCAAGACGAATAGCGGCGTGAGCGAAACAAAAAAGCGGTTGCCGAAGGAAGAAATTCCCGCCCAGTCCTCGTAGCATCCGATGGTGTAAAGATAGGTGACGAACGCTAGCAGCGCATACAAACTCAGCACGCGATCTTGCTTTTGCAGCAATACCAGGCCGATGACCGCGAGCAGAATTATGGGCGTCCAACTGAAGAGGCCGTGCTCGGACGAGAAACACACGCGGAGCAGCGCGGGAGAACTGATGGCCCACAGTTCGTGGTAGCCGAAATCGAGATAGCTGCCGTAAATGATTTTTTTTGCGATCAGCGTGGGTAGGAAAGCCGCAATTATCGTGCACGCGAAGAGAAGATTTTGGAAGAACAGGCGCGCTACCGGCTGCATTTGGCGATTCTGGAGCGCTTGCCAATAGCCGGCGAGTGATTCGGCGAGAGGCACGATCAGCAGGACCGCGCAGACATAGTAAACGTCCATCATCAGGCCGGAGATGAGGCCGAGGACCAGCCATTGCGCCCAGGTGCGATCGGCGCGCGTGCGGTCCCAATACCAGAAGAACAGCGTCACCATGAAGGCGGAATGCGCATGGGACCACGAAGGATTGAAATACATATAGACCGGCAGCGAACTCGCGAACCAAATTCCCAAGGCAGCCAGGAACGCCCAGCGCTCCGGAAAATATTTTCGGGCGAGTGCAAACGAGAACAGGATTGCCAGAAAGCCATAAACGGCGGAGCCCAAGGCCATGGCGAAAATGTACGGAAAAGAGAATCCCTCCGCGGGAATGTGTCCGCCGCAGAGGTGATTAAGTCGGACGGCTGCTTGCGCCGCCAACAGGAACGGAGACCAGAGAATTGCGGGGCCGATCGAGAAATGGTTGTCGAGATGGCCGGTGGACGTAAACTCGAGCGGCCGAATTTGGTCCTGTTCACCGACGCGGCCCATGCGGAAACTCGAATTCGCGTGCAGCCAGTCCTGGCGGAAATCGAGATGATGCTCGATCAGCAGCGCGCGCGCGTAAGCGTAGTAGCCCACGCCGTCGCCACGCACCCAGGGATTGACGAGGGGCAGCGTGCAGATAAAAATAAGCGCCAGAATCTTTTCGTATTTGTGATTCGTGAACAAATAGAATGCGTTTCCTCGGCCTGCGGCGCAGTTTGTTGGTTTCGTGATGCCCGCGTCCGCCACGCGCGTTAAGACTCTGGATGCCGATCGGCGGCGTACCCGTTCGCAAGCCCCGCCTGCGATGTGGAGCCATCCTCTTTCCGGAATATGGCGATTAGCGAAAGAGGCGGAAGCGGGAGCCACGGATCGAGGACGCGGAAGAGCGGCGTCAGCAAGTTCAATAAACGAATTTGCGCCAGGCCGAAGGTGGTGCGGCGCAGGACTTTTCCGTTCAACCACCAGGCGATGACGCCGGTGCGATTGAACTTCAGCACGCGATCGAGTTTGAAACCCGCGGCTTGGCCTACTGCGATGAGCTGTGCTTCCGTGTAGCGGCGGCAATGGCCGAGCACTTCGTCCAGAGTGCCGTACAGTTCGGGGCCGCTGGGGACCAGCACGACGGCGGCGCCGCCATTTTCCAGCGCAGCGTAAACGTTGCGCAACGCGCCAGCATCGTCGGTCAGATGCTCGAGCACGTTCAGGAAAATCACGGTGTCGAATGACTGCCCGCTGGGGAATGAGCTGGCATCGGTGGCATCCACGTGGGCAAGGCGCAGGTAAGGCCGATTGTTGCGCAGTCTTTCGAGCGTGCCGAGGTATTCAGGATTGAGGTCGGTGGCCCAATAAACTGTGCGCGGGACCAGGTGCATGGTGAGATTACCGATGCCTGCGCCGATTTCCAGCACGCGGCTTCCCACGTATGGACGGATCACGTCCGCCAT
>Ga0182024_10016747_pt1 | contig 13857 bp, 12 predicted proteins | sample P32metaG_FD_120480 | JGI IMG/M metagenome (GOLD analysis project Ga0182024, IMG submission 120480) | Permafrost microbial communities from Stordalen Mire, Sweden - P3-2 metaG (Illumina Assembly) | ecosystem: Environmental > Terrestrial > Soil > Wetlands > Permafrost | place: Sweden: Stordalen... | reverse complement strand
GCCGTCCCAGCCCGTCTCACCGTTGAACTCCCCGCTCCCCCAGCTGTCGGTCACGACGTTGGCCCCGAGGCTCACGGCCTCCGCCACCGAGGAAAGCAGGTCTCCGAGGCCGCTCGAGTTCGCCTCGACGAGGATGATGTGACAGTTGGGGCAGACGGCTGACACCATGTCGAGGTCGAGCGAGATCTCGCCGCCCCAGCCCATGTCGCCCGCCGGCGGACTCCCCGAGACACCCTCCTGGTTCAGCTGCTGGAAGCACCCGCTGGCCGAGGTGCAGGCGGGCAACCCGTCGCTCGACCGGTAGTTGGCCAGATCGGCTTCGGCGTTCGGGTCGTCGTAGGCGTCGACGACGGCCACGGTCTCGGCTGTGCCGTGAGTCTTCGACAGCGTGGTCAGCTTGTAGGCATTCTGGATGTTGCACGCCGAGTAGCCGGCCGACATGTTCACCGTGCACTTCGTGCCGGCCCGAATCCCGGGAGCCGGCGCCCTCAACACCCTCAGGTCGCAGCGAGCCCTCCCGCGCGCCGCGACGGCGCACCCGGCGAAGTGGGCAGACGACGCCATCGCCAGTTGCCACTGCAGGCCGTGGACGCGGCTCGGCGAAACAGCCGAAGAGCTCGAGCGAGCCGGCGACGCCCCTGCACCCTCGACTCCGACGCCGGCGGCGAGAAACCCGACGCAGGCCACCACGGAGCACGCGAGCACCGCGGACCGACGAAGCCGGCTTCCAGTTGTCGCACTCATGCCGTTCCCCAATCCCTCGCTCCGGCCGTACCGGCGATTCGTCCGCCCAGTCTGGGTTCACCGGCCACGGGCGGTCAAGCCGACGGGGACGGACGGCGCCGCTCCGCCGTACCCTTGCCACATGACCGATGCGCCCGACGCGGTGCACTGGCGTGGAGTGCATCATCTGGCCCTGATCACTCCCAACATGGACGCGACGGTGCGTTTCTGGCATGGGGTTCTCGGTGCTCGGCTCGTGGCGACGCTGGCGACGCCGTCGTTCCGGCATTACTTCTTCGAGATCGCGCCCGGCAACACGATCGCCTTCTTCGAGTACCACGACCAGAGGCTTGCGACGTACGCCAAGCCCGCCGGCGTCCCCTACGAGGCCGCCTCCCAATTCGACCACCTCTCGATGCACCTTCCCGACGAGGAAGCGCTGCTCGGCCTGCAGCGCCGGCTGAAGGACCACGGGTGTGAGGTGACCGACGTCGTCGACCACGATTTCCTTCGCTCGATCTACTTCAGCGACCCGACCGGGATCGCCCTCGAGGCGTCCTGGTGGACGCTCGATCCGACGGGACGACCCGCCGACCACGGCGACGACCGGCTCTTCTCCGACTCCGACCCGGTGCCCGCCGTGCGGGAGCTGCAAGAGACTGGCCAGCTCGATCACACGGTTCAGACGCAGCTCGTCGACTCGATCATCCTCGGCCTCTTCGAACCGACGAGCTGACAGGCTCGGGCGAAGGGACTCGCCCACCCTGCTGCCTCCGAGCGCCGGACCCGGTCCTCGCTACGCTCTGCCATGGCCAGCGAGCGCGCGTCCACCGGGGCCGCCGGGGGTCCCTCCAACGGCAGCGGCGGCAGAACCGCCGGCAACGTCCTGTTCATCACGCTCGACCAGTGGCGGGGCGACTCGCTTTCCGCCCTTGGCCACCCGCTCGTGAAGACGCCGACCCTCGATGCCCTGGCGGCGAAAGGTGTCCTGTTCGCCAACCATTGGGCCAACGCCGCCCCATGCGGACCGAGCCGGGCGAGCCTGTACACGGGCATGTACCCCCAGAACCACCGCTCGGTCCTGAACGGAACGCCCCTCGACGCCCGCTTCACGAACATCGCCCTCGAAGCCCGTGCCCTTGGGTACGACCCCGTGCTGTTCGGCTACACCGACACGAGCGTGGACCCGAGAACGGTGCCCCCGGGCGATCCGCGCCTCAGAACCTACGAAGGCGTCCTGCCCGGCTTCAGGGCGATCGTCAACGATCCCTACGAGCTCGGCGGCCCGAGCGAATGGGCCAAGTGGCTCGCAGATCGGGGGCGAGACGTGCCGTCCGACCTGCGACGCCTCTACGACCCGGATCTCTCCTACCCGGGCGCCTCCGATCACCCCCCAGCCTGGGCGCCGGGACACTTCGGCCCCGACGAGACCGAAACGGCGTTCCTCACCGACAAGCTCATCGACTGGCTCGAAACGCACGGCGACGAACCGTTCTTCGTGCACGCCTCCTACATCCGGCCGCACCCCCCGTACCGCAATCCGCCCGGCTATCACGACCTCTACTCCCTCGACGACGTTCCGCCGTTCGTCGCGCATGCCAGCCGGGAGAAAGAGCAGGCGATGCACCCGCTCAACAACGTTTTGCTCACGTTGCCGCCGTTGGCGGCGCCCGACGACGAGGCCGAGCGACGCCAGATACGCGCCACGTACCACGGCATGCAGCGGGAAGTTGACGACCAGCTCGCCCGCCTGTTCGCGTGGCTCGACGAGTCCGGGGCAGCCGACGATACGCTCGTCGTGCTGACGAGCGACCACGGCGAGATGGGTGGCGATCATTGGTGCTTCCAGAAGGCGGGCTACTGGGACGAGAGCTACCACATCCCACTCCTGATCCACGATCCCCGGCCGGCCGCAGATGGCACGAGAGGGCTCGTCGTGCGCGATGTCACCGAATCCGTGGACGTGACGCCGACGATCCTCGCCTGGCTCGGTGCGGACGTCCCCGTTCAGGTGGACGGCTGGCCGCTCACGAAGTGGCTAGAGGAGGGAACGAGGCCTGAGCATTGGCGGACCGAGGCTCACTTCGAGTGGGACTTCCGGCACCCGGTCGTGAAACTGGGCGAACGCTACTTCGCTATCCCATCGGCCCACTGCGTGCTCAACGTCGTCCGGTCCGACCGGTACAAATACGTGCAGTTCGCCGCCGAATCCGACATCCTCCCGCCTCTGCTGTTCGACCACGAGTCCGACCCGGGCGAGCTCACCGACGTGTCGCGCTCGGCGGATTACGCCACCACAGCTTGGGAATTCACCCAGAAGCTCCTCCGATGGCGGATGCGCAACGACGAGCGCACGCTCACGGGCCAGTTCCTCGATCCGACGAACGGCCATGTCGTGTCGGAGGACATCTGGCGCTGAGCCGGGCTGTCAACCAAAGCCGGGCAGCGACCGCACGGGCGCCCGCTGCGACCGGACGATCTCGTCGACGAGACCGAACGCGATCGCCTCGGAAGCGTCCATGAAACGCCCTTCGGCGCATGCGGCCGTGACCGAGTCGAGTGATCGGCCCGTCGCCAGAGCGAGCCGCTCGTGATACCGGAGGAAACCCTCCCGGTGATACTGCACCAGCGATGCGACCTGGCTCGCCTTCGCCTCGAATTCCACATTGGGGTCGGACACGCGAAAGCGCGTGTGTGCCATGGCCAGGCGGCGGCTGCAGACCGCCGCCACGGCGGCTGCAGAGCCTTCGACGCGGCCCAGGCAAGTGACGTGCACGGGCACCCCGAGAGCGTCGATCACGTCGATCACCGCGAACGCCGCCTCGAGCGAGCCGCCCTCGCTGTCGAGCTGGAGCTGGATGGAGTCGTCACCGGTGGCGTCGAGCGTCATCAGCTGCGAGGCGATCCGGGTGGCGGTCGGGTGGTCGAGCGGTCCGCGCAGCGAGACGATGCGGCGGTCGAACAGGTGACCCTCCAGCCAGTCGCTGCGCTCCGAGAAATCGTCGGTACCCATCACGTGTCCTCCTCCATCGGCTTGAGGTGCCATTCCAGCTCGTGCGCCAGTGCGGCCGCATACCGCTCCAGGGTCGACAGGCGGATGTCCGCATCGCCCGACTCGAGACGAGCGACCGCCGACTGGGACGTCCCCATGCGCGCCGCCACCTGGGTTTGCGTCAGCCCGAGGTCGAGACGGCGCGCTTCCAGTTCTGCCGCCAGTCGATGGCGCTGCACGGCCATCTCTCGAAACCCGGGGAACACCGGCTCATGCCGCCGCTGTGACGTACTCATCTCGTTCTCGATATCTTATATTCGAGATAACGCTTCGTACAGCCGACAGTCAGGAGAGACACATGACCCACGCCATCGACGCACGCCGGCGAGAGCCGCCGCGGCACTCGATCATCCCCACGGTCCTCGACCAGACGAGCCGGGGCGACCGGGCATACGACATCTTCTCGCTGTTGTTGCGGGAGCGCATCGTGTTTCTCGGCCAGGAGGTGGACGACCAGATCGCCAACCTCCTCGTCGCGGAGATTCTCTACCTCGAGGCCGAGGACCCCGAGAAGGACGTCCATCTCTACATCAACTCGCCCGGCGGTCTCGGGTACGCCGGTATGGCCATCTACGACGTCATGCAGCACGTGCGGTGCGAGGTGTCGACGATCTGCGTCGGGATGGGGATGTCGGCCGCAGCCATGATCCTCGCCGGCGGCGCCAGCGGGAAACGGTTCGCCTTGCCGAACGCCAAGATCATGATCCACGAGGGCAGCGCAGGGACGAGGGGCGCCCCGCGCGACATGGAGATCCATCTCCGTGAGGTGCTTGCCACGACGCGAAGGATGGTCGAGATACTCGCCCACCACTCCGGTCGCAACATCGACGAGGTGGCGACCGACATCGAGCGCGACCGCTACATGACCGCGCAGGAGGCCAAGGACTACGGGCTGATCGACGAGATCATCCTCCCTCGCCGGGGCGTTTCCGCTGTGCCCCTCGAGCGCGAGCTGGCGACCGTCGGGTAGCAGTCACCCGAAGCGGTATCGCACGCACGAGCGCGCATCGGTGTCGAGGATCGCCATGAGTCGTCATGGTGGCAGATCGGCGGCATATTGTGGCCACATGGACGCCCGGCGCGCCCGCAAGGACTGGGTCGAATGGCACCGGGCCTACGATGTGGCCGGCTCGGCGCTCGCCGTGCGCCTCGGTCTCGTACAGAGTCGCCTCAGGAGAGCCCTCGACGAGGCTCCCCCCGGTGAGATCCGGATCGTCAGTTTGTGCGCCGGTCAAGGCAGGGACGTCATTGGCGCCGTGCGAGACCACCGGCGCAGAGCCGATGTGCGGGCGAGGCTGGTCGAGCTCGACCCGCGCAATGCCGTCGTCGCCCGCGAGCTGGCCGACGCCGCCAACCTCGAATGCGTCGAGACGATCACCGGGGACGCCTCCCTGAGCGACTCCTACATCGGTGCAGCTCCGGCTCATGTCGTCCTTGCCTGTGGCGTCTTCGGCAACATCAGCGACAGCGATATCCGCCGCTTCGTCGGGCTGGTCCCCACGCTCTGTGAACCGGGGGCCACCGTCGTGTGGACGCGCCATCGCCGGCCGCCGGACCTGACACCGGAGATCCGCAATTGGTTCTCGGACGCCGGCTTCGTCGAGCTCGGCTGGGACGAGCCCGGCGACCTGCCCTATGTCGGCGTCGGAGCAGCGCGTTGGCCGGGAGAACGCGGTGTGTTGACGAGCGGGGTGGGTTTCTTTCAGTTTGTCGATGACCCGGTGCCTCGGGGGTAGTCCGAGGCACGGTAAACTCGTCGGCGTGCGCATCTGATCTCCGACTCCACGTCCCTTTTTCCAAGAGTCTTCAGGAGATCGTCAGTGCCCTTCGCTTCACCCTCACCGTTCGCCACGCTTGCGGCCAACCGCGTCTCGAAGTCGCGGGGCCTCGCGCCGATCCTCGTCGATGTCGACCTCGTCATCGGGCCGGAGGCCCGCGTCGGCGTCGTCGGGCCCAACGGTGTCGGCAAGACCACGCTGCTGCGCATCCTGGCAGGTCTCGACACTCCCGATGGCGGCAGGGTCTCGGTCAGCCCGCCTGAGGCGACCGTGGGGTATCTCGCGCAAGAGCACGAGCTCCGCACCGACGAGACGCTGCGCCAGCTGCTTGCCCGGCGCACGGGTGTTGCCGACGCCCAGGCCACTCTCGAAGCCGCCGCCCGTGAGCTCACCCTCGGCTCTGTTGGGGCCGACGATCGCTACTCCGTAGCGCTCGAGCGGTATCTCGACCTCGGTGGGCCGGACATCGACGCGAGGATGGCCAAGGTCCTGTCCGATCTTGGGCTGCCTGAGCGGTTGCTCGACGTACCGGCTTCCGGCCTCTCGGGAGGTCAGCGCTCGCGCTCGGCCTTGGCTGTGTTGTTGCTGTCCCGCTTCGATGTGCTGTTGCTCGACGAACCCACGAACGATCTCGACTTCGACGGGCTCGATCGGCTCGAGACCTTCCTCGAACAGCGGGGAGGTGGGTTGGTCGTGGTGTCGCACGACAGGGCGTTTCTCGAGCGGATCGTCACGACGGTTGTCGAGATCCTCGAGGACACGCACCGCGCCACCGAGTTCGCCGGTGGGTGGGCCGCGTACCTCGCCGCGAAGTCAACTGCCCGCCGTCACGCCGAAGAGGCCTTCGAGTCCTACGTGGCGGAGCGGGAGCGCCTGAAGTCGCGTGAGCGTGAGCAACGGCAGTGGTCGGTGCAAGGCGTGGCGCGGGAAAAGAAGAACCCGCGGGACAACGACAAGGCCGCGAGGGACTTCCGCATCAACCGCACCGAGAAGCAGGCGTCGAAGGTTCGCATCACCGAGAAGGCGCTCGAGAGGCTCACGATCGTCGACCGGCCCTTCGAACCGTGGCAACTGCATCTCGACCTGGCGAGCACCCGTCGCAGCGGAGACGTCGTCGGCCGCCTCAGCGAGGCCGTGGTCCGGCGAGGATCCTTTCAGCTCGGACCCATCGATCTCGAGCTCGGCTGGGCCGACCGCCTGGCGCTCCTCGGGCCGAATGGGAGCGGGAAGACGACTTTGCTGTCCGCACTGCTCGGGCGCCTCGAGCTCGACTCCGGCGAGCGCTGGCTCGGCCCATCGGTAGTGGTCGGGGAACTGGGCCAGGAGCGACGGCGTTTCTCGAAGGAGGGCGTCGCCTTGCTCGACGCCTTCCTGGTGGCAACACAGCTGCCGACGAGTGAGGCCCGATCTCTACTGGCGAAATTCGGATTGACGGCGGGACACGTCACGCGCCCGGCGGCGTCGCTGTCGCCCGGCGAGCGAACGCGGGCAGAACTGGCCCTGTTGATGGCTTTGGGAACGAACCTGCTCGTTCTCGACGAGCCGACCAACCACTTGGATCTGCCGGCGATCGAGCAACTCGAGCAGGCACTGGAGGCCTGGGAGGGGACGCTCATCCTCGTGACCCATGACCGCCGCCTGCTCGAAGGAGTGCGACTGACGCTTCGTCTGGAGCTGGAGAACGGAGACGTCCAGTCTCTGCGCGTCTGATCGCCTGGTCGCCGGGCGGCGATGGCTTCAGCTTGTCGACGCCTCCTGCTTGGTGGTGAACTGATCCTTGACGAGCGGGTCCGGGACAACCCGCTGACCATGCGGGAGAACCATCCACTGCGGTTGCAGACCCGCGTAGCTCGGCGGGGCGCCATTCGCCATCAACTGCCACATTGTCATCGGCTCGATCTGGGGATATGTGACATGGCCATTGTGCGGCAGTGACGGATCCTCCTGAATCCACTCCGCGAGCTGGAGGTTCGTGAAGGCGCCCGTGCCTGTCGGGGCCGATTGTGTCTGACCGTCCGTCACGTCGTCGATGGAGGCCTGCCAGCTGCCGTTCACCTTGGCGATGTTGGCTCGAATCTCGTCGCCGGCCGCTACCGACATCATGTATTGAGCGTGAAAGCCTTCGTGCGGGTCCGACCAGAACGCGTCGTAGAAGAGCTCGCCGTCCGCACGGGATTCCGTCGTGCCGACTTGGTAGAACTCGCGGGTGGCTGGGCCCTGTACACCGATCCAGGTCGACGCGCCTCCATCCCGGGAAGTGGCCGCGATCGCCGGCACCTTCCACGTGGCGCTGATCCGGTTGACATTCCCGTACTGGATATAGCCGGCGAAGGATCCGAGCTGGGGCGCTTGCGTATTGGGTGTCAGCACCGTCGAGACGACGCGGTCGCCGCCGAACACGAGCGCGAGAACGACGCTCGCGACGACGATGAGGGCGACGACGCTGACGACGATGCGGGACCTCTTCTTCGCGACCGGGGGCAGGTAGTAGCCGGGGTACGGGGGCGCCACATAGCCCTGGTACGCCGGGTACCCCGGGTATGGTTGCGGGGGTTGATATCCCTGGCCGGGCGGCCCGTAAGGCCCCTGCTGGTACCCCGCGTAGGGCTGATACGCCGCGCCCGGCTGACCACCCTGGTAGGACGGGTATCCCTGGGGGGGCGGATAACTGGGATGCTGGCCGGCTTGGCCGTATGGGCCCGGTTGAGCGGGCTGGCCGGCTTGGCCGTATGGGTATGGGCCGGGTGGGCCGGGCTGGCCGTATGGGCCGGGTGGGCCGGGCTGGCCGTATGGGCCGCCTTGACCGTATGGGCCGGTTTGGCCGTATGGGCCGGCGTGGCCTGGCCGGCCGTAGGCGCCGTTTGGGCCGGGCGGGCCGTACGCGCCAGGTTGCCCGCACGGTCCGGGTTGGCCGAGTGGCCCGGGTTGGCCGGGTTGGCCCGGCCGGTAGCCCTCATACGGTTCATAGCCCTGATGCGGCGGGGAAGGCTGATTCTCCGACCGCACTCCTGCGTTCTCTGGTCCCGCCCCACTCAACCATGGCGACTCGTTCGGGGCCGGCCACGCGGGTGCTGGGCCGCTCGGTGGCTGCGGACCGGCTGGAGGCGGCCCGCCACGATCGGCAGCCCATTCTGGAGACGGCGGCCACTCCAGCGTGCCAGGGCCGCCGGTTGGTTGCACGGACGGCGGTGTCTGCTCCGTCTCCGCCGGCGCCGGCGCGTCCTTCGTCTGCCCTTCGTCTGCAGGACCGGTCATCGAAGCGCGAACCGCCCGAACAGGCCACCCCGCTGGAGCCAGGAGCCTTCACGGAGTGCACAACGTCCCACGACTACAAGCCTAGAGAATGACCGCCAGCAGTCGGTTGGCCGTCACCGTCTCTCCCCTACGCTGCTGCAGCGTGGATGCCGACAAACACGGGCGATCCCGCTTGACCGAAGCGGAGCTCTCCGCCATGTCAGTCGCCCTCGATGAAGCCCGTGCCGCCACAGCACACAGCGACGTCCCCGTTGGCGCGGTCGTGCTGGTGGACGGGGCAATCATTGCGAGGCGCCACAACGAGCGTGAGTTGTCGGGGGACCCGACGGCGCACGCCGAGTTGCTCGCCCTGCGTGACGCGGCGGCGGTCCTCGGGCATTGGCGGCTCGAAGAGGCGACGCTCGTCGTGTCCTTGGAACCGTGCCCCATGTGCGCCGGCGCAGCCGTTGCCGCCCGGCTCGGGCGCCTCGTGTTCGGGGCGGCCGACCCGAAGACAGGCGCCTGCGGCTCGCTCTACAACTTGTGCGCCGACCCGCGGCTCAACCATGAGGTCGAGCTCGTCGGGGGCGTGTTGGCCAGGCGGTCGGCGGAGATGCTGGAGGGTTTCTTTGCGGAGTTGCGCAAAGCGTGACGCCGTTGACGCGATGACGAGCAGGGTCCCTCCGACCGCCTAGTGTGTCGCCCGGAGGGATGCGAGAGTGGCCGAATCGGGCGGTCTCGAAAACCGTTGTACGTCATGCGTACCGTGGGTTCGAATCCCACTCCCTCCGCCAGACGACGGAAGTTATAACCCCAGGTTGCCAACGACGGTGGCTTGGGGTTCGTCACGTTCACCCCAGACCAGGTCAGAGGCCTGGTGCAGGCCTTCGGCGACTCCCGGAAGTACATCGAGGGCTTGGCTGGTTCCTGGGCTGCCGGGAAGAACAGGACGTTCTGCCCCATCTCGTGAAGAACCTTGAACTCGCCTCGGAAGACGATCGTGTCAATCACGACCTGTCCATCCTGGACGTCTAGGAACAGCTGAGAGAAAAACACCTGGTTGAGCAGTTGCCGGGACTGATCCGGGCACTGCTTGTAAAGCTCGCCGGCGTTTCGAAGTAGCTCCAGTCCGATGTTCAAGTGATGCCTGAGTAGCTCGTACTGTGAGCTGGCTTGTTCCACCATCTGGCGAGCTGCCACCAGCTCTGCCTGGACTTTCTCCTGCCTCGGCTTCAAATCCTCGAGCGGGATGGCATCAGCTAGGTAGGCATCCAACAGCTTCTGCTTTTGCCTCTCCAGAGTGACGATCCGTTGTTTCTGAGTCTTGAGCGTCCTCTGGTCAGACTTGGCCAGCTTCTCGAATACACTGTCCATGCCAGAACGGATGACTTCGAACAGCTCATCAGTAATAGTGACCTTCTGCCAGAAGTCGATGACGGCCTGCTCAACTTTCTCAGCAGTCATATACGGAAGCTGGCAGTCAGTCCGTTTCCGGTGTCTGCCCAGACAGAAGAAGTACGGGTACTCTCCGCCGCGACCGACAGAGTGCCCGTAACCCAGTCGTTCCTTACAGCGAGCACAGTAAACCGTGCCCTTGAGATACTGCTGTCGTTTCCAGGAGCGATCACCAGCTAGTCGCCTGGAGTTCAACACGTTCTGCACCTCCAGGAGTGTTTTCTCATCCACTAGTGCCTCATGTTTCCCATCATAGATAACCCCTCCGTATCTAATCTTTCCCATGTAATACGGATTAGTAAGCATCCGGTGAACCATCGACTGAGTCATCGGAGTACCGACAAACTTGCGAGTGGCTCGACTCTTGAGTCCTCTTCGCTCTAACTCATTCGTTAGTTCAGCGATGCTCCACTGACCGCCGGCATAGGACTCAAAAGCCCAGATGATGTGCTCAGCTCGTTCATCATCGATCTCAATAGTCTTAACTTCTCGACCATCAATCTTGGCACGACTGTTGGTGTATCCCAGTGGAGCGTAGGCCGGAGTACCACCCATCTGCGCCTTACGATGCAGTCCTTTCTTGGCTTCCTGACTCAGGTTGTTGGAGTAGAACTCTGAGATAGCTGCCATGATGCCATGCAGCAACATCCCAGCCGGCGTGGCATCGACAGCTTCAGTCGCTGAAACTAGAACTGCTCCCGCTTTATGTATCGCTAGACCGATAGCTACATCATCGGCTCGATCTCTAGCTAGTCGATCCACCTTGTGGACAATGACGTAGTCGACTCCACCAAGTTGCAGTCTGGACAGCATGTTCTGCAGTTCTGGTCGATCGGCACTACGAGCTGAAACCCCAGCGTCAGTGAACTCCTCGATGTTGCCGGCTCCAAGCTCAGTGGCCTTCCGACGGCAGGCATCACGCTGAGCCGGAATCGAGTACCCCTCGGCCTCACCACCGGAGCTGGCTTGCCGAGCGGTGGAGACGCGCAAGTAGATCAGAGCAGTCTTAGTCCCCTGGGGATTTTCTTCAACCGGTGTTGAATTCTCGGACATGGGCATGATTCTACCTCGGCCGAAAACGGCCGGACCTGGGAAACCAGGCCTCTAATTACCTTGTACCGCGAAAATCCATGAATTGATAGCGCGAGAAATACAGCAGAACTGTGGATAACCGAGAAGTATATGGCCCAAGCCGAACGGTTTATAATATTAACCATGGTCTTGGTTTACGCATTCTGGATAATCATAGTAATCTTTGGATTTGTATATGGTGGCTTTATTGGCGGCCTCCTTTGTATCGCAGCTCCTTTTATACTTTGGGGGATATTGTCCGGAATTGGAGCGTCACTCGACGAACGTGACGCCGAGAAACAGTTTACTAGAGTAGCCGAAGGTGCTGGATATACGTACTGGCAAATAAGAAGAATAAAAGCCACCAAAAAGCAGAGTGAGACATGGGACGAGTGTACCGCACAGTTATTACGGATTAATAAGCACGACATGCAATAGGCTACAGAGTTTATGACCAAAGTCCCGCAAATAGTTAGACAGCGTCTGGCCAACGCCACTTACTACCTCCAGACGGCTGACGCGTTGCCTCCGCCTACTCGAGATGCTGCTCACATTTTGCTTCTATTGGTGGGCTGGGAGAATGCCGCCCTCGCAGAGCATGAACTTCATGTCTGGGCGCACCCCGTTAACTTAGACCCGAAAGTAAAAAGAGATCACGCAGCGAAGCTAGACGCGGTCGACAGGCTTAGTTCCGTTCAGTATGTGAAGTTAGGCCCACGCGGTACTCACGCGCCTGCCATCACTACCCAGTATTCCACTGGCCGGGAGCTCACAAAGCTTCGCGAGATTTGCCAGTACGGGTCAGACACGGAAACGCGAGACGTTGCGAAGCTCTTTCATCGAGGATGGCACGCGGACGATCTACGAAGAGGGCTGCACCAGAAAATTGAGTGGATTGATGCTTGGATACCCCTGTACGAGCACGTTGTCTCAGGCCGGCGAGACCAACCCAAGAAGTCATCGAGAAAGAATTGACCCATAGAGTCATTTGCGAATTTGGGGTTCCGTCCCTGCTCAGAGGCTTGACTACTTGATCCGACCGGAAACGGCGTGGTGCCTGCGGAGCAGATTGGCCTAGTGCCGTAAGCGTTGGTGATCTCAGAATTTTGTACAGGAGATTCGTTGGTCAATTCGGGGTATATGACCTGCTCAGAGCTAGTGCTCACTCGACCCGACCGGAGAAGTCAGCTACCATTGTTATGGAAATTATGGAGTAGCTTCTCAACCTGAGTCCAGAGCTCTTGTCGCGAACGTTCCTCCGCCCTCTCCGCTGGGAACCTCCTGGTCAGAGCGTTGAGAGTCCTGTATCTGCCGCCAATCGCCGTGAGCCGAGACGCTGTATGCCAGTCACGACGCCCTCGACAGGCCGACTCTGAACGCGTGTTGATACGTTGCGGCGGTGCCAGGGCAGAGCCCGAAGGACGCGGAACCCGAGCCCGCCGGGCGTGACGATCCCGGGGCGCCGGCCCGCGCTCTCGGCCGGGGGGGTATCGGGACGCCGGCCCGACGCTGGCGAGCGAGCCTGTTGGCGCTCTTCGCCTACCTGATCATCGCCGTGGCGCTGTGGCGTCCGTTGGTAGCCCACCTCGGATCGGACGCGCCCAGCGGAGGGCTGGGCGACCCAGCGATCTTCATCTGGTGGCTGCGCTGGGTCCCGTATGCCCTCGGGCACGGTATGGATCCGCTCTACTCGCACTACCTCAACGCACCGGTCGGGGTCAGCGCGATGTGGAACACCTCGCTTGTCACCCTTGCCGTGCTGTGCGCGCCGGTCACGCTGCTACTGGGCGCGCCGGCCACCTATGACCTCATCTTGGTGCTGGCCTTGCCGCTGAGCGCCTGGACCTGCAGCCGCTGGTTGCGCGGGCACACCGGCGAACTGCCGGCAGTGCTGGGCGGGTTGATCTTCGGTTTCTCACCGTTCATGGTCAGCGAGGATCAAGGTCACCCGCATGTGACCTTCCTCATGCTCGTGCCGATCATCTTCATGCTGGTCGAGGACGTGCTGTGGCGCTCACCCCGACCCTGGTGGCCAGCCGGACCGCTGCTCGGCGTCGTGTTGGTGCTGCAGTTGTTGATCAGCTCCGAGGTACTGGTCATGACCGTCCTCGCGGTCGTGGTCGGCAGTGTGTTCGTCGCACTCACGCACTGGAGAGACATTCGCCCGCGGCTGGTCCCGCTGAGCCTGGGGACCGCCAGCGCGGCTCTGGTGGCACTTGCGCTGGCGGCCTGGCCGCTGCTCCAGCAGTTCGGGTACGGGCATGCGGTGCACGGGCCGGTCCAGACGCTGAGCTATTGGCAGGACGAACCGGCCGACCTCGTGGCCGCGCCCCGGGTCGTCCTGTTGCACACCGCCCACAGCGCGCGGGTCGCCGCGCGACTGGTCGGCGTCGAGAACGGGCTCTACTTCGGAGTGCCGCTCCTCATCACCCTGCTCGGGGTGACGGTGCTGCTGTGCCGACAGCGGCGCGTGCTCGTGGCGGCGCTCTGCCTGCTCGCCTTCGTGGTATTCAGCTTCGGCGGCCGGCTACGCCGGCCCGGCGG
>Ga0182024_10016746_pt1 | contig 13858 bp, 8 predicted proteins | sample P32metaG_FD_120480 | JGI IMG/M metagenome (GOLD analysis project Ga0182024, IMG submission 120480) | Permafrost microbial communities from Stordalen Mire, Sweden - P3-2 metaG (Illumina Assembly) | ecosystem: Environmental > Terrestrial > Soil > Wetlands > Permafrost | place: Sweden: Stordalen... | reverse complement strand
TTCGCGATCGTAACGGCCCGCCAGCTCGCGCGCCCGCTCTTCATCTTCGAGCTGCACGGCACCAGAAAATTTGAAAGCTGGCCCGCGCCCGTACTTGCCGGCGCACGTGAAGAGGTGAGCTGATGTCCCAACAATTCGAGGAAGCGAAGGTGCTACAGGCGTGGCAAGGCATCATCGAACACGAAGCCCAAGCCGTGGAGCTACGGATCGAGCGGCTGGCGCGAAAACTCTGCTGCGCAAAACACCTACTGATGGACGCGCTCACACTGGAACTCACCGGCCGATTCATCGGCAGAGAGCGCGAGCGCATCCGCGAAGAAAACAAAATCCTCGCGAAGCAGCCGAAACAGTGAAGCGCCGCGGCCGAGCGCCTGTACTTGCAGGCGCACGTGAAGAAGGGTGGTTTCGCACGTGGAAGCAGGCGCGTGTACTTGCACGCGCACATAAAGACGATCGGCGCGCGCCTGTACTTGCAGGCGCACGTGAAAAAGACCCGCTGGCCACGCCGCAGTCACCGCTCACCCAAATGTCAGACGATGAGCTCCAGGCCGAAGCGATCCGCCAGGAATCCCAGCGCCGCGCTCCCTCGCAGCCAGTGCAGCGGCCAGACGCGGGCGCGCAAAATCACGCGCCGCGCAGGCCGCCAAGTGCGCAGCCCGCTTCGCGTGCTGCAAAAAAGCAAAAGCCAAAATAGCCAGGTCTCCCAGCATCACGCCGCCCCGGCAAACGCAGCAGAAAGCTCCCCAGCGCGAAATTTTTCGGCGACGCCGCAGCAAACCTCGCCCCGGTAACGCGCTGCCGCAAATTCAGCGGCATGCGCGTCCGGTGTGGTGTCCTCGCCAACGCATCGCAGGGCGCGCTCCGCGCTGCCCGACAAACCGGGCGGGCGCTCTCGCGCCCTTCCCATTCCATGCGGTTCAGCGGCCGCAGCAGTTTTTTCGCCGCGAAAAACGTCGCGTCGAAAAAAACTGCGCGGTCCGCTGGTCATCTCCTTGCCCCCCGGCCCGGCGCAAAGCGCTCCGCGCCGCTGCGCTCCGCACGCGCCGGGCCGGCCCCCTGCCCGTGCGCGCGAAAAATCGCCGCGCTCCCGGTCAGGGGGCTTGCGGCCCACCAGGAAAAAAACGGTCGGTCAGCGGTGATCGAAAAACAGTTGGTAGGTGCGCGGCGAAAACCCCGGAGCACGTGACGCGCCGCTCACGCGTCGCGCCGCGTGCACGAAAACCAACAACAACCCCGGACCGCGCCACGGCAAATCAGTTCACTGCATGTCCCACGTGCCAAACCATCGGCGGGCGGGGGTTTTGCACGTGGGACACCAAAGCAAAACCGAAAGCGAAAGCGAGAGCATCCGGCTCCGCGACGCGCCATCGCCGCCCCGCCGTCCCGCGCGGGCGGGCACGGTGTCCGCAGGCTCATCGCATGCGGCCAGCCGCGCAGGGTGAAGCTCTGCGCGGCAGCCTGTGCCCGCAACGCGCTCCCTCGGCGGCGCGGCTCAAGCCCCTTCCGCACCAAGCCCGCGATCGGCGTCGCGGTCCGCGCGATCTGAACGGCCGCCAGCTCGCGCCTCGGCAAAAGTGCGGTCCATCGTTGGCGTCCGCGCCACGGAGCAACTTCGCCATCACGGCAACACGGTGTCCAAAATCACTGGACACCACGCGCACAAAAGCGTACAACCACCCCTAGGGATTGCGCTTTAAGCGGCCACGGCGGGCGACATGCTGCGTTCTTGGTACTAACGTTCTAGAGGCAGTTTGTGGGTCGGAGGCGGTTTTGTCCCTGGATTATAATCATCGCGGCTCCGTTGGCGTAGTTCCCAGTAGGAATTTGTGACGCTCAGCCATCCGATTTGGAAGATTGTTCCCTCGATCCTGCCGCTGATCCCAGAGCCACTTCGTCCTTGCCATGCTTCCACATTGCAAAGCCAAATCCCAAAAAGGGTCCGATCAGCACGACCAAAAAGGCCAATAAGAACAGCACTAGAAACAGAAGAACAATCACAATTGCCGGCATTGCTTCTCCTCGCTCCTTCCCTGGAGCCGAGTTCTCCTTGCCCCTGACTCAACAAATGACGCAACAAAGCGCGAACTCAGCTCTTTAGATGCTTCTAACAACACTGCGGGGTACAGAAAGTTATTGCCGCATCTGAAATCTTTCCGTGAACGCGGCACCCAAGCTTTCATGCACGCGGCCACGCAATTCTCCAATATGGAACCTGCCATTTTGGCCTCGCAATTTCGCGGTGCCACCAACGAAAACCGCTGGGCCACGCTCGCCCACCGCACCGCAACATCCGTGAAATCAATTCCTTCCATGGCCGTAACCAGATTACCAACCCAGCCGTCGAACATATGTTCGTCAATTCGTCTTGAATCTCTTTAGCTTCGACGCGAATCTCTTTATGTATGCCGTAACCCTCGGCGTTCATCTATGGGTTCGGGCGTGCGATACTGAACCTCCCCACGCGGGTCCGTAAATCTCCGAATTACGGAGGTGCCGCACTTGCTGGGCATTTTGGGAGCCATCTATCGATGTGGATTGTTCGACTCGCGTTACGACGGCCTTATACGTTCGTCGTGACGTCTATCCTGCTGCTGATCCTCGGACCCGTCGCAATTCTGCGCACCCCCACGGATATTTTCCCGAATATTGACATCCCGGTCGTTAGCGTGCTCTGGAACTACACCGGCCTTTCGCCGGAGGAAATGTCCAACCGCATCGTCTTTCAGTACGAGCGCGTGCTAACCACGACGGTCAACAACATCGAGCACATCGAATCGCAATCACTGAATGGAATTGGCGTCGTCAAAATCTTTTTTCATCCCGGCGTGAATATCGGCAACGCCGTGGCCCAGGTGACCGCGGTTTCCCAAACTCTCTTGCGTCAGCTCCCTCTAGGCACCACGCCTCCGCTCGTCATTCAGTACAACGCCTCAAGCGTTCCGATTCTGCAACTTGCACTCGCTGGAGAAGGGCTCTCGGAGCAGCAACTCGGCGACATCGGCCTGAATTTTGTGCGCACCGGACTCGTCAGCGTACCCGGCGCAGCAATTCCGTATCCCTACGGCGGCAAGCAGCGTCAGGTTCAGGTAGACCTGGACACCACGGCATTGCAATCGAAAGGCCTTTCGCCCAACGACGTCGTCAACGCCATCAACCTCCAGAATCTGATTCTTCCCGCCGGCACCGCGAAAATCGGCACCTTCGAATACGAAGTGGATATGAACGGAGCGCCGCAAACGGTGCCGGAATTGAACGACCTCCCCATCAAAACCGTGGGCACCTCCACCATCTACATCCACGACGTCGCCAATGTGCGCGACGGCTTTCCCCCGCAAACCAACATCGTCCGCGTCAACGGCCAACGCTCCGCGCTCATGACCATCCTGAAATCCGGAGATGCCTCCACACTCGACATCATCTCCAGCGTCAAGGCGCTGCTTCCCACCATCAAGGCGTCCTTGCCACCGGCCCTGGTCATCAACCCGCTTTCCGATCAGTCGATCTTCGTGAAGGCCTCCATCGTCGGCGTGGTTCGCGAAGCCATCATCGCGGCCTGCCTCACCGGCTTCATGATTCTGGTTTTCCTGGGCAGCTGGCGCAGCACGCTGATCATCGCCGTCTCGATTCCGCTTTCGATCCTCACCTCGCTGATCGTTCTCAGCGCGCTCGGCGAGACCATCAATATCATGACGCTCGGCGGCCTCGCCCTGGCTGTAGGGATCCTGGTGGACGACGCCACCGTGGAAATCGAAAATATCAATCGCAACATTGATCAGGGTAAAGAAATCGTGCAGGCCATTCTGGACGGCGCTTCGCAAATCGCGGTGCCGGCGTTGGTTTCCACGCTCGCCATTTGCATCGTGTTTGTGCCCATGTTTTTTCTTTCCGGCGTGGCGCGATATCTGTTTGTCCCGCTGGCGGAAGCGGTCTGCTTCGCCATGCTGGCCTCGTACCTGCTTTCCCGGACGCTCGTCCCCACCATGGCCAAATATTTACTGGAGGCGCGCACCGAAGAAATCCCGAACGCCGCGGCCCAATCCTCCAATCCATTTGTGCGCATGCAACAGAAGTTCGAAGTTCATTTCGAGGGGCTGCGCGATCGCTACCACCGCTTGCTCGAACGCTGCATCCAGCACCGCGTGATCTTCGCCATCTGCTTCCTGGCCTTTTGCGTGCTCTCGTTCGCGCTGTTGCCGTTGCTCGGACAGGATTTTTTCCCCGAAGTGGATAGCGGCGAGTTCAAGTTGCACATGCGCGCTCCCACCGGCACGCGCATCGAGGAAACCGCCGCGCTCTGCGATCAAGTGGAAGCGGTCATCCGCAAGCAAATCCCTAAATCCGAATTGACCAGCCTGATTGACAACATCGGCCTGCCCTACAGCAGCATCAATCTTTCTTACAGCAATTCAGCGCCCATCGGCACCGGCGACGCCGATATTCTCGCCGAGCTGTCCAAGGATCATCATCCGACCGCCGAATACGTCCACGATTTGCGCATCGAACTCGCCAAGGATTTTCCCGGCGTCACCTTTTACTTCTTGCCCGCGGACATCGTCAGCCAGATTCTCAATTTCGGGCTGCCCGCTCCCATTGATATTCAAATCCTCGGGCGGGATCTTGCGGCCAATCGGGTTTTCGCCGACAACTTGTTGAACCGCCTGAAATTCGTGCCCGGCACGGTGGACCTGCGCATTCAACAGGCCTTCGACCAGCCCAAATTGCACATTGAAGTGGACCGCACCAAAGCGCAGCAGATCGGCTACTCGACGCGCGATGTCGCCAACAACGTGCTGATTTCACTCAGCGGCAGTTTTCAGACGTCGCCCAACTACTGGCTCGACCAACGCACCGGAGTGAGCTACAGCGTCGCCACGCAAACGCCGCAATACCGCGTGGAGACCTTGCAGGACCTGCAGAATATTCCGGTGACCGGCCCCGGCACGCCGCAATCCGAAATTATGGCTTCAGTCGCCTCCTTCAGCCGCGGTGCGGAGATGGGCGTGGTGTCGCACTACAACATCATGCCGGTGATTGACATCTACGGCGCCGTGCAAGGCCGCGATTTGGGCGGCCTGTCCCGTGAAATCGAACCGATCATCGAGCGCAGCAAAAAAGATTTGCCGCGCGGCTCGCAAATCATCGTGCGCGGGCAAATTCTCACCATGGCCTCGTCCTTCTCCGGATTGCTTTGGGGCTTGGCTTTTTCCATCGTTCTGGTTTATTTGCTAATCGTCGTGAATTTTCAATCGTGGCTCGATCCCTTTATCATTCTTATGGCGCTGCCTGCCGCGCTCGCCGGAATCGTCTGGTTTCTTTTTATCACGCGCACCACCGTCAGCGTGCCGGCGCTCACCGGCGCGATCATGTGCATGGGCGTGGCCACCGCGAATAGCATTCTGGTGGTCAGCTTCTCGAAGGAACGACTCGGAGAAGGGAAGACGGCCGCGGAAGCCGCTTCGGAATCCGGATTCACGCGTTTTCGTCCCGTGCTCATGACGGCTCTTGCGATGATCATCGGCATGTTGCCGATGTCTCTGGGCTTGGGCGAGGGCGGCGAACAGAACGCGCCGCTGGGCCGCGCCGTAATTGGCGGCCTGATGTTTGCCACAGTCGCAACGCTGTTTTTCGTGCCGGTGACTTTCAGCATCGTGCATGGCGCGCGCGAGAAGAAAGCAGTCGCAGCGCAAAATGAATCGCCGGTTGAGTAAACGAACGCGCATGCTCACAAGATCGTGAAGCGCAAATTCAAGAGGACGCAATGACAGAGCCAGTTGAAAATAAATCGCCGCAGCCGCAGCCAAATCCACACCGTACGGGCGGCGTCGCACAGAAATCCAGCCACGGAATATTGATCGCCGTCATCGCGGTGCTCGTGGTGATCGCGATTGTCGTCGCCGGAGTCGTCCCGCGCTTGCGTGCGAAAGCCGCGCTACGCGTCGAAACGAATTCGCTCGCCGTCCCCGAAGTCGCCGTGATTCAGCCCCAGCGCGGCTCCACCGCGCAGGAGATCGTCCTGCCCGGCAACATTCAAGCGTTTATTGACGCGCCCATCTACGCCCGCACCAACGGCTATCTGAAGGTTTGGTACTCAGACATCGGCGTGCACGTGAAGAAGGGCCAGCTCCTCGCCGAGATCGAAACGCCTGAAGTGGATCAGCAACTCCTGCAAGCGCGCGCGGATTTGAACACCGCGCAAGCCAACGCCCACTTATCGCAAATTACCCAAGAACGATTCGAAGGCCTAAAGAACACCGACTCCGTTTCCAAGCAGGACGTGGACAACGCCGAGGGAGACTACGCCGCCAAGCAAGCCATCGTGGATTCCTCGCGCTCCAATGTAAACCGCCTCGTGTACCTGCAATCCTTCCAGAAAATCTATGCGCCATTCGATGGCGTAATTACCGCGCGCAATACCGACGTGGGCCAACTGATTGACTCCGGTTCGGCGGGCGGCGTGGCCAAGGAAATGTTCCACATCGCCGCGACCCGCACCCTGCGCGTTTATATCAATGTCCCGCAGCAATATTCCGTCGCCGCGAAGCCCGGCATCGTCGCGGACTTAAGCCTCGCGCAATTTCCCGGCCGCCAGTTCCAGGGAAAATTGGTGCGCACTGCAAATGCCATTGACCTCGCGACTCGCACTCTTCTGGTGGAAGTGGATGTGGACAATCCCACGGGAGAGCTGCTCCCCGGCGCCTTCACGGAAGTCCATCTGAAGCTTCCCACCGAGGTCCCCTCCTACATTCTTCCGGTGAACGCGCTCATTTTCCGCGCGCAAGGCCTGCAAGTCGCTACAGTCGAAAATGGCAATCGGGCAAAGCTCATCACAATCGTATTGGGCCGCGATTTTGGCGCCACGGTAGAAGTTGTCTCAGGCTTAACCGACGCAGACAAAGTGATCGTCAGCCCGCCGGATTCGCTCGTTGATGGAGAGCAAGTACAGATCGCGCAACCAAACCCGCAAGGAGGTTCCGGCAGTGCATCGCCCCAACCTCGCTGACGCTTGCCACAACTTCACGCGCACGCGCCGCAAAATGCCGCGCCGTTTGCGGCTGGCGGCATTGTGCGCCACGGCCATCACGGTTTTTGCGGGCTGCACTGTGGGGCCGAACTACGTTCGTCCCACCGCGGAGGTCCCCGCGGACTTCAAGGAAACTCCCGCCAACTGGAAACAAGCTCAGCCCAGCGATGCAGTCTCGAAAGGCAAATGGTGGGAAATTTATCAGGACCCGCAGCTGAATGAACTCGAAGAGCAGATCAACGTCTCCAACCAAACCCTGAAAGCGGAACAGGAACAATTCGCCCAGGCCCGCGCCGCGCTGCGCATCACCCGCTCGAATCTGTTCCCGAATGTCAGCACCAGCCCCTCGGTCTCGCGCACCCATCTGGCTCCGAACCAGCCACTCTACAGTCCGGCCACGGAATCCAAGGACTACAACACTTACACCATCCCCGTGGACGTTTCCTACGAGCCCGACCTCTGGGGACGCGTCCGTCGCAGTGTCGAAGCCAGCCGCTCGGAAGCGCAGGCCACTGGCGCCGATCTCGCGAACATCAGCCTGAGTCTTCACGCCGAACTGGCGGGCGATTATTTTCAGCTGCGTGGCCTCGACGCGCAGAAGCAGCTTCTGGATTCCACCGTGCAATCCTTCGAAAAAGCGCTGGACTTGACCGAAAACCGTTTTCACGGCGGACTGGCTTCGGCCGTGGACGTCGCCCAGGCGAAGACCATTCTGGACACCACGCGCGCGGAAGCCACGGACGTCGGCGTCCAGCGCGCCGCCTTCGAACACGCCATCGCCGTGCTGATCGGCAAACCTGCCTCGCAGTTCAGCCTGCCGCCCATTCCGCTCACCGCGCCGCCGCCGCTAATTCCCTCGGGCCTGCCGTCGGACTTGCTCGAACGCCGGCCCGATATTTCCGCCGCGGAAAGGCGTGTACAGGAACAGAACGCGCAGATCGGCGTCGCTCGCGCCGCGTATTTTCCGCAGGTCACTCTCAGTGGCAGCGGAGGCTTCGAAAGCGCCGTGTTCACCACGTTGCTGCAGGGACCCAGCGGTTTCTGGATGCTCGGCGGTCAAGCGGCCGAAACTCTCTTCGACGCCGGCGCCCGCCGCGGCGCATCCGATCAAGCCAAAGCAGCATGGAACCAATCCGTTGATAATTATCGCCAGACCGTGCTGGTCGCGTTCCAGGAAGTCGAAGACAACCTCGCCGCCTTACGCATTCTCGAAGACGAAGCAAATCAAGAGGCCGAAGCAGTAGCCTCCGCGGAGCATTCCCTCTCGCTCTCAGTGACTCGCTACCGCGGCGGCGTCGCCAATTACCTCGAGGTCACCACCGCGCAAAGCGCCGCACTTGCCGACGAAGTCACCGCCGTAAATATTCTCACCCGGCGCTTGGCCGTCAGCGTCCTGCTAGTCAAAGCCCTCGGCGGCGGCTGGAACGTCTCGCAAATCCCTCACGTCTAGTTTCTACAGCGACAGGATCGCCAAACAGCAATATGGCTAGAAATAGGAGAAAATAATGTCCAAAACACTCGAAGGAAAGATTGCACTCATTACGGGCGGCTCACGCGGCATCGGCGCTGGAATCGCCAAGCGTCTGGCCGCAGACGGCGCGAACGTGGCCATCACCTACACCAAAGGCGCCGACGCGGCCGCGGCGGTCGTCAAGGAGATTGAACGCGCCGGCGGAAAGGCGATCGCGATTCAGGCGGACGCCACGGATGCTGGCGCCGTCAATGCCGCCGTAGAAAAGACCGCCGCGACCTTCGGCCGGATTGACGTCCTCGTGAACAATGCCGGCACGGCCATTCCGAAGAGTTTCGAGGAGACCACGCTGCAGGAGCTGGACCACATGATTGACCTCAATGTCCGCGGCGCCTTCGTCGCGACGCAGGCAGCGCTGAAGCACATGAAGAACGGAGGCCGCATTATCATGATTGGCTCATGCGTAGGCGAGCGCATGATGACGCCCGGCTTGGTGGCCTACTCGGCCACGAAGGGAGCCATCAAGATGTTCACTCAGGGGTTGTCCAGAGAAGTGGGGCACCGGGGCATCACGGTCAACAATATCCAGCCCGGTCCGATCGACACGGATTTGAATCCTGCGGCGGGCGAATGGGCGGCCCCGCAAAAGGCCAATACGTCGCTCGCCCGCTACGGATCTGTTAACGAAGTCGCCGCGTTGGTAGCCTTCGTTGCTGGTCCCGAAGCGTCGTACATCACCGGTGCGAATCTGACCATCGACGGCGGCACTAACGCCTAACCAACGATAAGTGCTTACACCGTCGCTTAACCGAAAAAGTGCGTTCCAATACGCGCATGTACGGTTTCGTTCTTCTTCAAGCATTACCGTAGAAGCATCCGAACTCCTGCAAATTGCTTTGAATTCTTACACGACTCGAGCTCTCGCATGTTGCTTGACGGGCATCGCGACGACGCAGGACCCAATGCCGCTTTCCGCTCGCCTCTCTTAAAATGGTTACCTTCTAAACACGCACAGGTGCCGGAGTCCTATTGGCTTTGTCGTTTATCCTTATGACAATTGAGTATACCGTTCGCTGTGCTTTTTCCGGTTCGGACTATCCCGGACGCCGGGGCGCTCGAGCAACGTTCGAGCAACGGTCGAGAGGAGATTGGCCCGATGATCGTTCCCATTGGCCATGAAAATTTGCGCGGCCGGCGTTGGCCGTGGGTGACCACCGCCATCATCGTGTTGTGCGCCGGCATTTTCCTCGCCACCAACAGCGCCATGCAAGAGCAGATGGTCCAGACCAGTCAGGCGGAACTCCACATCGTTCTCTTGAGCGCTCTTTATCCCGATGCGCCGATGACTCCTGCGGCGTCCGACATCGTGCGGGCGTTCAAGTTCGAGCACATGGATATCTACTCCCAAATGGAATCTTCCGACCGAAACGAATTCCTCGACGCGTGGGACAAAAATATTCACTCGCCCGGCTTTTCAGCGAGCGACGCGAATACGCAGATGAACGCGCTGTGCACGCAGCTCGCACAGGTGCAGGCGGCCTCTATCGCCTGGAAGTACGCTTTTCACGCCGTGGATCCTTCCGCGCGAAGCTACTTGACTGCGACGTTTCTCCACGGTGGGTGGCTGCATCTCATTTTCAACATGTGGTTTCTCTGGCTGGCCGGGACGATTCTGGAGGACCTCTGGGGACGTATCATCTATCCGATTTTCTACCTCGCGGCGGGCGCGCTCGCGTGGGCAGTACACGGCGCCATGTTTCCGCACAGTTTCATGCCGGCGCTCGGCGCCTCCGGAGCAATCGCGGGCTTGATGGGAGCCTTTCTGGTCCGCTTTCCCACTACGCGCATTCGCCTGGGCTGGGTTCTGTGGGTGAAGATTATAAAATTCAATGTTCCGGCGTACGTCATTCTGCCGCTGTGGCTGCTCATGAATTTGTCTTCGGGCATGTTGGCTCGGTTCCTGGGAATCGAAGCTGGAATTGCCTACTGGGCGCACATCGGCGGCTTTGCCTTCGGTGCTCTGGGAGCATTCCTGCTACGCACAACACGCCTCGAGCATTCCGCTGATCAGGCGATCGAAGCAAAAGTCAGCTGGAGCGCCGACCCGCTGATCGTTCGCGCGAACAACTCGCTCGCCGAGAACAATCTCGCAGGCGCAATCGCCTGCCTGCGCCAACTCGTTCAGGAACAGCCCGATTCGCTGGATGGTTGGGACCTCTTGTTTAAGGTCCAGGAACGAAAAAGGGATCATGAGGGGCAAAAAGAAACTCTCGCCGTTCTTTGCCGGCTACGTGTGATGGCTGGAGAACTGGAAGACGCGGCGCGCGACTACGAAATGTACAAGAATCTGGGTGGCGACAAGTTGCCACGCGGAGTCTGGCTCGAACTTTGCCGGTACTTCGAGCGCGAGCAGCGCTGGGAGCTGGCAGTCGAAGAATACGAGAAACTCGCGCACGCATTTCCCACCGAGCGGGCCGGCGTCTCTGCGCTTGTTTCCGCGGGACGCATCTGCGTCGCAAATCTTTCCAGCGCCGAGCGCGCCGAGAGATTTTTTAAAGGCGCGGAGATGTCTCCGGTTCCCCATTCCGATCTCGACGCCGCGATTCAAGAAGGGTTGCAGAAGTGCATCCCAGCCCCCGTTCAACCCGTGCGTTACTTACGCTAGGGCCTTCGCCGCTGAGGTACAGCCTTGGCCGCCACATCCGTCGCCGCAGACTTGCGTGCAACGAAAGTACGGGACGATTTCAATCGTACGGTAGGCTAGGTTGTTCGTGCGTGTTCACGGCGCTCGCGGCAATGTCGCGAGACAGGTCCAACGCGAAACCAAGCAAGACGCATGCAATTCCCGATAACTTCTGCGAGCTCAACCGGTCGATGCAACACCCTCTAATCAGGTTGCGTTGCCGGACAACTCGGTCATAGCACCTGAAGTTGATGAGTCGAGGATTTGGTCTGCACGAGACTTCCCGTGCTGTTCAAACCACCACGATCACGGCATTCGCTCGCCCGGCACGTTCGTCGTTGAGTGCTTCGGAAGGAATTCACGGAGTATATTTCCACCCACTCGCCCGGCGAGCCCGACGGCGGCATTGCTGAAGACCAGGTGCGCTCCCCGATTCGCCTGGGGATACTAAAGATTAGACAGCGCTCCCGAACACATGTCACCCAGCACATAAGAATAGTTGGGCTCCGTACGCCCGCTGTCGCCGCGCGTGAAGAATGCGGAGCCGATCGCGTGAAGCAGGCGCGACTTGACCGTGCCGGAGCCTTGGTAGTAATAGCGCGGATCCTGATGCAGCAGCGTGGGGAAAACCGCATGAGTCAAATAGTCGCTGCTTCGTCCGTCCGCAAACTTTGCCGCAAAACGCTTGCCGTATCCCTCGGCGCCCTGCCCGTATCCCGGAAACGAGTTGGTCGCCTGCTCGATGCCTGCAGCGACCCCCACGCCAACCATTGCAATCGGATCGAACGTGCCGCGCGTAGCCAGCGAAAATTTCTGCTTCCAAGTGAGCGGCGCGGCGTCATATGCGTAGCTGGTATAAAAGTTAGGCAGGATACCGACCAGCCGCTGCTTCTCTTCCGCTCTGATCTCTTCAGCGGCAATCACGTCCGTGGGGCGCACCGTCACTTCTGAATTTGTCCCCGCAAGAGATAGCGAGACGCCAGGAACCTCATAAGCCTGCTGCGCCGCGACTGCGAACTCGGCAGATGTAAAAACCGCAAAACCGCTAGCGCTGACGCTCACGAGGTATGAACCGGGTAGAATCTCTATAAAATTAAATTCTCCGTTCGCCCCAGACACCATCGTGTTTGATTGTGTTCCATCCCTATGCACCAAAGTGACGCCTGCGCCGGAAACGCTGGCTCCGCTCGAGTCCAGCACCGTGCCGGCGACGCTGCCCGACCCCTCCGTGGCAGGTGTCGTGGCAAGAGGTGCGTCTGGAAGGGAACTGCCGAGAATCCCTGGCACGGCAGTTGGTTGCTGAGCGGGTGTAATTGCAGGAACCACACACAGCAGAAGTGACGCGCAGGCCCGAACAACAGAGAACCGGTGCCGAGGGGTAGTTCTCAAAGCGCGCTTCCAAGACGATGACGAAGGCGAAGCAGAAGCCACAGCGCGAGGCTCAGTCACGCCGTTGAGGCTCGTGCGGCTCGCGTGCAGGAAAGTAGGCGCGCAGATCACGAAGTCACAGTGGGTTAGCCTGCGCTGATTCAACTCTCATCGCGTCGCGGTTGGTCACCGTCAAATTGCAGCGCCAAGGCTCGTCCACTTTTTCATTAGCGCATAGAGAGAATCGCGATGCCGTTCGCTATTGCACACTCCGCCGCAGGCTGGCTCGGCTTACAACCCGCGAGATAGAGGCCCGAATCCAAAATTCCAGCTACAATCGTTGGGGCAATATCTGAGGCGAGTGAACACCATGAATAATCGCAATCTTGCATTGGTCTTCATCTGTGGCACGCTGGCGTTGCTCGCGGCGCTGATTCCTCCAAGCGCGCGCGCGCAAGCCAAGCCCGCGACCGACGCCGAAATCGTCGCGCGCGTAAACAACGACGTCATCACGCTCGTGAATTATCAGAAAGCCGAACAGCAACTGCGCGACGAAGTAGCCCACGATTGCGCGGATTGCCCGCCGGAAAAAGTTGAAACCCAATTCAAAGAACAACAAAGGGATCTGCTGCGCGGCATGATTGACCAATCGCTGATGGTGCAGCGCGCCAAGGACATGGGCGTCAACGTCGAATCCGACCTCACCAAGCGCCTCGACGAAGTCCGCCAACAGAACGGCCTGGCCACCCTCGAGGATTTGCAAAAAGGCGTCGAAGCTTCCGGTCTCAGCTGGGAAGATTACAAAACCACGATCCGTAACGGACTGCTCCAGAAGGAAGTCGTGCGCCGCGAAGTCGGCTCGCACGTGGACATTTCCAGCGACGAAGTGAAGCAATACTACGAAGCGCACCCGCAGGAATTCACGCTGCCCGAGCGCGTCGTGCTGTCTGAAATTTCACTGAGCACCGAAGGAAAGAGCCCTGAAGAATTAGCTGCCGTGCGCAACAAAGCCGAGGGATTGCGCACCAGCGTCCTCAACGGCGACAATTTCAACCAGGTCGCCAGTCTTTATTCCCAGGGCAGCACTGCGAAAGACGGCGGCGGCCTGGGCACTTTCAAAAAAGGAGAGCTCGCGCCGCAGCTCGAAGCGATTGTCTTCCAAATGAGCAAAGGCCAGATCAGCGACGTGATTCAGACCCGCACCGGATTTGAAATCCTGAAAGTCGAAGATCATCTCCAGCCGGGCCTGCAACCCCTGGAAAAAGTGGAGCCCGACATCCGCAACACTCTCCACGCCCAGAAAATGCAGCCCCGC
>Ga0182024_10016745_pt1 | contig 13858 bp, 13 predicted proteins | sample P32metaG_FD_120480 | JGI IMG/M metagenome (GOLD analysis project Ga0182024, IMG submission 120480) | Permafrost microbial communities from Stordalen Mire, Sweden - P3-2 metaG (Illumina Assembly) | ecosystem: Environmental > Terrestrial > Soil > Wetlands > Permafrost | place: Sweden: Stordalen... | reverse complement strand
GTCGGCCATGGGAGTGCCAGGTGCGATGGCGCCGGGCAGAGGAATCCCCAGTTGCCTGGCCCGGAGCATCATCTCCAGCACCAGAGCGCCGCCGGCGGAGGTGCCAAAGACGGCGGTGTTCCTGGGAGAGGTCGTCTTGAGGACGGATTGGTACACGGTCATGGCGTCGTCGAGCGCGGCGGGAAAGTAGGCTTCGGGCGGCATGCGGTAGTCGACCGAGATTACTTTGAAGTGGCCGATGCCGGCCATCAGGATGGCCTCGGTGGTGCCGGCCTCGCCGGGCGACAGGACGTAACAGCCACCGTGGACGTGGATGAGCAGCTTGTCGCGGTGCTCGGGCGGAATCACGTCGGGGGTTACGATGTAGGCCCGTACGCCGTCGATCGTCGTGGGCTGCACGGTGACGTGGAGGCGTTCTCGCATTGCGGGTAGGGTTTCAAGAGTCTGGGCGGCCTGCTGGTTCGCGACTGCTCGCCACTCTTCGCCGGTCTTCCAAAGCTTGTCCCAGCCGGGCCTGCGAGGAGCCGCGATCAACTTTTGAAGCTCGGGGCTGACATCGTGAGGCACCGGCACAGCTCTAGCGGGTACCTGCAGGCCTCCAGGGGCGGCATTGTCCTGCGCGGCGATGCGCCGAACGATAAGCGCACTGCAGGCGAGAAGTGCAATACAGACGAGCAGAAGAAGCAGGCCGATGCGCATGAATGAACTCCTTTCGCTTTCGAGAACCGAGATTTGCTTTCGATCCAACTGTGGGCTTGCAAGGAAGACAGAAGTTGAAAGCCAACAGGGATCAAGAATCCGAGCCTTCGAAGATGCTGATTGCATCCATGCGAGGCGAGATGGCGGCTCAGAGGATTGCCCGCACCACGCCGCCATCCACTCGCAACGCCGCGCCGTTGGTTGCTGAAGACAGCTCGCTCGCCACGTAGGTTGCCATGGCTGCAATTTCATCGATGGTGGCAAAGCGCTTCAGTAACGACGAGGGGCGCACGTGCTCGAAGAAGTCCTTTTCAACGGTTTCCTTCGATTTATGCTGCTGCTTCGCCATTGCCTCGACATAGCCGCCCACGCCTTCGGACGCTGTCGGCCCAGCGAGAATGCTGTTTACCGTCACGCCGGTTCCCGCGACCGACTCTGCAATCCCGCGTGCAATGGCGACCTGCGCGGTCTTGGTCATGCCGTAGTGCACCATCTCGGCGGGAATCTGCACCGCCGACTCGCTTGAGATGAAGAGAATGCGGCCCCAGTTCTGTTTCAGCATGCCTGCAAGATAGTGCCGCGAGAGCCGCACTCCGCTCATCACATTCACTTCGAACAAGCGATACCAATCCGTGTCGGGAATCTCCGCAAATGGCTTCGGCTCGAAGATGCCCACATTGTTGACCAGCACATCCACCGCGGGCAGCTTCGCGACCACCGCGTCGGCTCCGGTCGCGCTCGAGAAATCCGCCACTATGCCATCTACATTGTCGGTCCTGACTTGCGAACGAATTGCGGCCGTGGCAGTATCCACGCGCTCTTGCGTGCGACCATTTACGTAGACATGCGCACCCTCCTGTGCAAGCGACTGCGCGATCGCAAACCCGATGCCTGCGGTTGATCCTGTTACGAGCGCTACTTTTCCATTCAATTTGAGATCCACAGGTCTCCTCCAAGGCATACCGAAACATTGACGGCATCAGCGGGCTATCGGCTGGGCTAGCAGGTTGCGCCTGCATGTGGGTTAGAGAAGGTGTCTGGGTTGTCTTCATCGCTTCGATCGAGGCATGCGAAATCCTTTTCAATCAGGAGGGAGAGCGACCCGAGGCCTCCCAGGCTGATCTCTTCGGCGATTCCGACCTGATCCGTCACGCCCCACAAATACGCCTGATCGGCTGGTAGAAAAACCGATGCTCTGCTGTCTGCGTACTGTATCGTCGGACTCTTCGTCGATATCTGCGGCTGTAAGGCATAGGTGAAGCTCGCGCCGGCCTCTGGTGCGAAATGAATTATTTCTTCCACGCAGCCCCCGACTAGAAGTCTGGCTAGCTCGGACCGCGACACTCTCAAGCGCAGAGAATTACCTTTAATTCGCAGCTTCATTTCGTCGCCCCTGTCGATGTTGATGTATAGCCGTCGATGCGGTCGCGGCCATGATAGATATTGAAGTGATCGTCGCGCAGAAACCCCACGAGGGTAATGTCGAACTCCTTTGCAACCTGCACCGCGAGGCTTGATGGGGCGCCGACGGCCGCCACCATTGGAACTCCGCCCATCAGGGCCTTCTGCAGCAGCTCAAAGCTGGCGCGCCCGGAGAGCAGTAGCAAGCAATCCCGGAGGGGTGTCCGGTCCGCAAGAAACTCGGAGCCGATCAGCTTATCCACAGCGTTGTGACGGCCAACGTCTTCGCGAAGCGACAATAAGTTTCCACTTGAGTCGAAGAGACCCGCGCCGTGCAATCCTCCTGTGCGATCGAATACTCCCTGCGATGCGCGGAGACGACCGGGGAGGCTGTAGAGCGTGTGTGCGTCTACTCGGAAATTGTTCGCCGAACGCGGCGGGCAGACGGTCCGCAGGGCGAGAAGCGATGCTTTACCGCAGATGCCGCAGCTGGATGTTGTATAGAAATTGCGTTGAAGATTGGCCAGGCTTACCGCAACATCGGTTGCCAGGTCCACCCGAACGATATTTTTCCGGGCACCCAGCTTGAGCGCATCCATCGTCTGAGGGGACGACTCTTCTATGCTGAAGGGGTGTCCTGCGTACGCAATCTGCTCGATGTCATTCGCGTCCTGGATCACTCCCTCGGTCATGAGAAAGCCGGCTGCAAGCTCGAAGTCATCGCCCGGGGTACGCATCGTCACGGAAATCGAACGCGTGACCCGCGAGTTGGAGGGTCCATAGGTGAGCTGAATCTCGAGAGGCTCTTCCATCGCAAGGTTGTCCAGTAGCGGCTGCGATGTCCGTCCCGTAACCTTCTCGACGGCCACTTGCCGCGTAGAGTCAAGGGCACGTTCGGATGGTTCGAGCAAGGGGGAAGTCTTCATGATCGTGTTCTCCTCTCCATTCCATTCCGGACAGTTCCTTCAAGGAGTAGGATGCCCGAAGTGCAAAAAGTATTCGTCACTTCCCGCAAGCACTAAGGCGTCCAAAGCGGGTGGTGCGTGACTGGCGCCCGATGGCCGAAGGGATTTATTTTGAGGCGGTGCTCAAGCTTGGGAGTTACTGCAACAGCGGCAGAGGCCCAGATGTCTGAATTGGCGGTTCCATCAGGTTAAGGCTGCCCGTAAGCGATGGCCGGGAGATTCCGTGCCGCTGCATCTTGTAAATCAACGTGGTGCGCTTCAAGCCGAGCCTGGCGGCTGCGCCATCCCTTCCTCCGATCACCCAGCCGGCCGCGTCAAGCGTGCGCAGAATCAGAGCCCTTTCGGAATCGATCAGAGTGGTGGGGGCCGGGGAGACCCTGATACGTTGCGCTCCGGCGGTCAACAAAAGATTCGGGAGCACGCCATCGACGGACAGAATTACAGCCCGCTCGATCAGGTTCTGCAATTCACGAATGTTGCCCGGCCAGTCGTACGAACACAGGGCCAACATCGTTTCCGGAGGGACGTGGTCGATCCCCCTGCCTACGCGCCGGCCCAGGGCATCCACAAAGTGTGTCACGAGGGCTGGGATGTCCTCGCGGCGATCTCGCAGGGGCGGCAACTGAACCGGAAATACGTTGAGGCGAAAGTACAGGTCGCTGCGAAACTGACCATCTTCCACCATCTCAGCCAGGTTACGATGGGTCGCAGCTACGAGCCGAACATCTACCTGGTGAGTCCGGCTGCCGCCCAGACGCTCGAATTCCTGTTCCTGCAATATGCGCAGAAGTTTGGGCTGTAGTGACGGAGGGATATCGCCGACTTCATCCAGGAAAAGGGTGCCTTTGTCGGCGAGTTCGAATCGGCCAAGCTTCTGGGCGATTGCTCCGGTGAACGCACCCTTTTCGTGGCCAAAGAGTTCGCTCTCGAGGAGATCCAGCGGGATGGCTGCGCAGTTCAGCTTGATGAACGGCCGCCCGCACCGTGAGCTGATGTTGTGAATCGCTCGTGCGATCAGCTCTTTGCCGGTGCCGGTTTCGCCCTGGATCAACACGGTGGAGCTGGTTGGCGCGACCCGCTTAACCCCTTCGAGCACAGCTTCCAACGCAGGGCTTTCACCGATTAGCTGCTCGAATCTGCGCAGGCGAGAACCCTGATTGCCGCTCTCGGAACATTCGGATGGTCCCACGGTAACCTCCTGTCTATCGTGAACGCATTCCCAATTCAACGGTCGAGGGCTGCGCGTACACTCTCGACCAGAATTTCATCGTCAAAGGGTTTTGGCAGAAACTCGACCGCACCCGCTCGGAGCGCCTGAAACCGCATTTCTTCGTCGCCGTGCGCTGTAATAAAGATGGTCGGAATTCTGCAATGTTCTGCGTTCAACCGGGCCTGCAGTTCCAGACCGGACATTCCCGGCATACGAATATCGGTTATCAGACAGGCAGTCTCCCGGTAGTGGCCCGACCCCAGGAACTGCTCTGCCGACTCAAACACCTGGGATGAGAATCCTACCGACTTCAGCAGGCCCTGCAGCGTGTCGCGAACCGAGTCATCATCGTCGACGATCGCTACGAATTTGCCTTCACTACGAGGACTCATAGATGAAACTATGCGCCCTGCGCAGAGACGGCGCAATCATACGTTGGTATGATCGCGCGGTTCATTCTGCCGACGGGAGTTTAGTGGGCAGTGTGAAGTAGAAGCTCGCACCTTTCGGAGTGTTATGGGTTGCCCACAAGCGGCCGCCATGCGCTTCGATAATAGTGCGGCTGATCCGGAGTCCCAGGCCGATGCCCTGAGGTTTGGTCGTGAAGAAGGCATCGAATATCTTGTCTGCTTGTTGTTGAGGCAGCCCTATACCGGTATCACTGACAGAGATCGTTAGGAGCTGATCTTCCGCGCTCTGCGACCCGATGGTTATTGCGCGCGGCTGATCGACGTCCTTCATTGCATCGATGCCATTCATGATGAGATTCATTATGACTTGCTGGATTTGCAGGGAGTCTGCCATGACCTTGGGAAGATCTTCGCCGAGCTCAGTACGAATCGCGATCGAGTGTCTTTGAGCTTCGTTTCGAACGAGCGAGATGATCTCCAGGATGACCTCATTGATGTTGACCAGTTGCCGCTGTGAGTCGCCCTTTCTCGACAGCGAGCGGATGCGGTTGATGATGTCTGCTGCGCGCTTCCCGTTGCGCACGACTCCCAGGGCGGTCTCGCGTGCTTCTGCGATGTCCGGATTGTCACGCGTAAGCCACCGGACGCAGGTGCTGGCTCCGGTGACAGCAGCGGCGATCGGCTGATTCACTTCGTGCGCGAGGGAGGCGGTCAGCTCTCCCATGGTGGTCATGCGACTGGCGTGAGCGAGGTCCGCTTGCGCCTCACGCAGTCTCTCCCGCTCTTTCTCCGCCTGCCTGCGCTCAGTGACGTCGATTATGGTACCCACATATTCAATGAGATCGCCGGACGGGTCGAGAACGGGATGGCCTACCGACTGGGCGTCTCTGATTTCTCCGCCAGGATGAACAATTCGGTAGTCGAATTTGAAATCTTCCTTCTTACGCACTGCTCTCTCAAGCACTTCCGTGATTCGGGCTTGATCGTCCGGATGAATGCGCTGAAAGAATGTTTCAAATCGGGGCTGCCCTCCTTTCGGGTCAAAGCCTTGCACGCGGTAGCACTCCTCGGACCAGTACCTGATGTCGCCCGCAGCGGGGTTCCATGCCCAACTGCCGGTTTGGCTCAGCCTCTGTGCTTCGGCTAAGTAGGCCTCGCTCAGGCGCAGTTCTGCTTCAACCCGGTTATGTTCGGCAATCTCACGTTTCAAGTTGTCATTCAATTGAGTCAGTTCTGCCGTTCGCTCCTCGACCCTCTGTTCAAGCTGATTTCGCACCCGCGCAACTCGCGTCATGAGGACCGCAAACACCACGAACACGAGGTCGAATAGGAGACGAGACTCGATGCTGGTGTTGGGTTCGAAGAGATAGTCCCGGACAAGAGACGACAATACCGCAGCAAGAATGCCAGGCCCGGTACCGGCATACCAAAAGGTGATGGCCATGGCAGATAGAGCAAACGTGCCGAAGGATTGCGGCAGATGAAAGTATGCGAATGCACTCGCCACGCATAGAGCGACTGCCACAGAGAGCAAAGCCGACCCGTAGCGCAGTGCTACAAAGCGAGCTCGCCCAGTGTTCCGCCTGAACTTGTTCGCCTCATCCATGTGCGTAGCCCCCTTCCTCCTTAGAAATTCGTAGAGTGGATCAAAAGGAACTACTCACTCACGGGAAGCTCAAGTTTGGCCGCCATCCTAACAAGTTCGGCGAGTGATTCCGCCTTCATCTTAGTCATCACATGGCCGCGTTGGATCTTCACGGTGATCTCGCTAGTCCCGAGCTCAAAAGCGACTTGTTTGTTGAGCATGCCGGAGACTACCAGCCCCATGACCTGGCGTTCGCGCCCGGTCAGCGACTCGTACCGCGTTCGCAATTCGGCAAGCTCTCCCCGCTGGCGTCGCGTCGCGCGGTCGCGTTCAAAGGCCTGCTGAATCGCATCCAGCAAATCCTGGTCGTCAAAGGGTTTGGTCAGGAATTCAACGGCCCCGGATTTGATGGCCTTCACAGTCATCGGGATATCGCCGTGGCCCGTAATGAAGATAATGGGTATGCGGACGCCGGCGTCCGCGAGACTCCGCTGAAGCTCCAAGCCGCTGACTCCGGGGAGAGACACATCCAGAACAAGGCAACCTGGTCCATCGCATGTTTTGTGCAGAAACTGCTCCGCCGTCGCAAAAGATTCGGACTGCAAGCCCACCGCCTTCAGAAGTCCTTGGATCGACGCGCGCAAATCGTCGTCGTCATCAATGATGAACACCGTGGGGGCGCTCCGAGACGTCATGCGTGGGCCTCCACTGCGAGGTCTGTCGAAAGGCGGACACCGGGGTCAAATGCGTGACACGAGGGGCGGACGATACGAAGTCCACCCGTTCCCCCGGTCGAAGTATATCGCTGAGATTACACCGATAGTCGTGTTCTTAGAGATTGGCAATCGACGTGCATTTAGCTCCTAGCAGCAGGATACAAAGGGCCTATCGAGGTGCAGCGCAGCCGCGGCGGATACTAAATGCGTGAGCACTCCTTGCACAGCACGCGATGGTTGTTCATTGCGATAGACCGGAACAAGGAGAGAGCAACATGGCAGTGCATGATCAAAAGACGAACCATGACGGCGTCAGCCGGCGATCATTCCTGGGGCATACCTCGGCGGCTCTCGTAGCGGCAGCGAGCCTTCCGATGATTGCAGCGGCGCAGCAGACCAGAGACATGAGCGGGGACACGCATACCGGCATCAACGAGCAAGAGTTGGGACCGCAGAACCCGGGTCTGGAGGCGCAGGAGCCGGATTCGGTATTCCCGCCGGAGACCGATGCGGACGGACAGCCCCCGTTCAAGTACTCCTTTGCTTTGGCGCACAGGCGCATCGAGGCTGGCGGCTGGACCCGCCAAGTGACGGTACGCGACTTCCCGCTGTCGAAGAAGATGGCTGGCGTGGAGATGCGTCTAATCTCCGGCGGCGTCCGAGAGCTGCATTGGCACCTCAGCTCTGAGTGGGCTTTTATGACCGCCGGCAGCGCGCGTATCACGGCAGTCGATCCGAAGGGGCGGGCGTTTGTCGAGGACGTGAACGAAGGCGATCTCTGGCTGTTCCCGGGAGGCGTACCGCACTCGATTCAGGGCCTGGGCGAGAATGGCTGCCAATTCATTCTGGTGTTCGACGACGGCAACTTCAACGAGTTCGAGACTTTCCTGCTGACCGACTGGATGCACCACACTCCGAAGGAGGTGCTGGCGAAGAACTTTAATGTCCCGGAGTCGACCTTTAACAATGTGCCGCCGCGAGAAAGGTTCATCTTCGCGACCGATTTGCCTCGTCCGCTGGCAGAAGAAAGGAAGCAGGTGTACGAGGCCAGCGGACCGGTTCCGAATTCTTTTGCCTTCTTTACCGGCAAGATGGAGCCCACCAAAGTGACAGCGGGCGGCAGCGTAAAGGTCGTCGACCGCAGCAACTTCCCGGCTACGGACATCGCGGCGGCGATTGTGACGGTGAAGCCGGGCGGGCTTCGCGAGCTGCACTGGCACCCGAATGCGGATGAGTGGCAGTACTACGTGAAGGGCACTGCGCGCATGACCGTCTTCTCGGCTGGTGCACCCGCCCGCACCATGGATTTCCACGCCGGCGACGTAGGCTACATCGACCAGTCGCTGCCGCACTACATCGAGAACATCGGTGATACCGATCTGGTGTTCCTGGAGGTTTTCCCCACGCCCGAGTACCAGGACATCTCGCTGGGTGAGTGGCTCGCCCACACCCCATCACGCCTGGTGAACGAACACATTGGCACCGGCGAGGAGTTCCTCGCGAAGATCAGCAAGACCGAAGTTGTCATCGCTCCGGAGAAGTAGAGCAGAGAGAGTCTGTCCAAGCAGGGCCCAGGAGCCGGGCCGGATTCACAGCTCCCGGGCCATCGAGGAGGTGTGTCTTGCGTAATTTGTTTGAAGTTTCAAAGACGCTTCAGCTCCGGTTAGCTTTGGTGCAGGTTTCCGCCATGGTTGCGGTTCTTACGTTTACCTCTTCAGGATATGCGCAGCAAGCGCTGTATCCGCTGAAGGAAGGTGTCGCGCAGCCCTTTCACAATGGCGATATTCCGAGCTGGATGACGTTGGATATGGAACTGCGCGGGCGCACGGAGGAGCAGACCGCGCTGGGGTACGTTTCGGGCAAGGACCGTCTGTATGAGCTCACCCGGGTCTGGGGCGGCGTGACGGTCGTTCCGACGAATTGGCTGACGGTCTATGGCCAGTTCATGGACACCCATGCACTGGGTCTTCCGCTGCGCGATACGGCGGCAAACATGCGTGACACCTTCGACCTGAGGCAAGGATACCTCGATTTTCATTACAAGCCGGTGCAGCTCGTGGTGGGGCGGCAGGAGTTGCGGATTGGCGATGAACGCGTGGTTGGTATCAGCGACTGGACCAATAACAGCCGTACCTGGGACGGCTTCTACATGCGTATCGGGAACGTCAACCAGTTGAATATCTTTAGCACATCGGTGGTTACAGTGCATCCCGGCAGCCTGGATACGCACGGCGCAGGTTTGACCTTCCATGGCGTACACGCGAAGCTGGCGACGTACGTGCCGCATACCACGATTGAGCCATTCGTCCTGCTTCTTGACTTGCCTCGCGTTACCAGCCAGCAAGGCATGGTTGGCAGCCAGACTGAGGTGACCTTTGGCTCGTACTACGAGACGAAGCTGCCGCTCGGATTCGATTCGTCGGGCACCGGAGATCTGCAGCGCGGCAGCTACAGCAACGATTCCATCCATGCAGGCGCGGCCATCATCCGTGGCGGCTATGGAACCAAGCGCCTGCCCTGGCAGCCGCACCTGGGGTCGGAGTACGACTACGCGACCGGCAATCCCCATACCAATCCCGATCGCATCGGCACCTACAATCAGCAATATCCCAGCAACCATAATGCCTTCGGCCTGGTCGATTTATTCAGCTTCCAGAACATCAAGCAGCGCCGCCTCAGCTTGCAGTTGAAGCCACGCAGCGACTTGCTGGTGCTTTTACAGGGCGGGTCGCTGCACGTGGCTACGACCCACGATGGCGTCTACTCCGGTGCCGGCGCGAGCTTAATTGCAGCACCCACGGGCGGGTTCAAGAACGACGATATCGGTAGCGAGTTCGATGCTTCCGCGAAGTACGTTTACCACAAGTCATTCGTTACCAATATCGGTGTGGGTCACTTCTTCCCCGGCGAGCTGATGACGAGCGAGAAGCGTGGCGCTCCGCTGACCTATGCCTATCTGGGATTCACGTATCGCTTCAAGATCGGGCACGAGTGAGCAGAATATGCCGCCACTGCCCGAGTCTGTCGAACGGCGGACGGCGGGGGTCAAATGCGTGACACGGGAGGTAGGCGGTACGAGGTCCACCCATCCCCCGGTCGAAGCATATCGCTGAAACTGCACGATATGCAATTCCATGTGGATTGGCGAGCGGCTTGCATTAGGCATACGCAACGGGAGGAGACAACATGCAAATAAGTCAGTCGAACATCGGAGATGAAGTTGGCCGCGCTGCTCAAATTCTAGACCAGCGCAACGGGGAACTGGAGGACGCCGTATCGCGATATCTGCCTGTGTTGTACAGAAGGGCCTATCGCTACGTGGGTGACCCTCACGACGCTGAAGACGCGGTGCAGGATGCACTCTTGTCTGCTTACAAGCACCTGGATCAGTTCAAGGGCAACGCGAGGATGACAACGTGGCTAACCAGCATCGTTACGAATAGCGCCCTGACCAAATTGCGCAGAAGGCCACGTCATCCCCACGTATCTTTGGACGAACGATTGGCTGAAGGGGAGGGTTACTTTCTGTCAGAAACATTGGCGGCCGCCACACCAGGCCCCGAGAGTGAGTGCATTAAGTCTGAGATGCATCGCAACTTAATGCAGTCCGTGAAGGGGCTCTCGCCCATATTGCGCGAAGCTGTTCAGTTGCATGACTTGGATGGGCTACCCACTAAGGAAGTAGCAAACATTCTAGGCGTGCCTGACGGGACAGTGAAGGCGCGGGTTTCGCGGGGACGCTCAAAACTAAAGCAACAGATGCAGGCGTTCTAAGAACGAGGGAGGATCTATGCAACATTCATCCATCCGAGTTGTTCGTCCGGAGCAATTCGATTCGGCCACGGCGCAAACGCCCGGATCGAAGCGTGCCGCCGCAATTTATCCGGCGGCCGGCATAGATTCGCCAATGTGGGGAGGACTCTTCGTGGTCGAGCCCGGAGCCCATACTGGAATACACCACCACGGCGAGCAGCACACGATTGCGTATATTCTGAGTGGGACTTCCTATATTCGCTGGGGCGACCGCGGTGAGTTCAATGCAACGGCGCGGGCCGGCGACTTCCTATTCGTCCCAGCCTGGCTTCCGCACCAGGAAATAAATCCTTCGCAAGACGTCCCTTTCCAGTGGGTTGTGGTCCGCAGCACTCCAGAACCAATTGTCGTGAACCTTCGGAACGACGTTTGGGATGACGTCAACTTGATTTCTACAGGCCTGCGAGCGGAAGGTTAACACCATCACCACAGAGGAGAAGGAGTTACCTAGATGACTTACATACCCAATGCAAAGCGGTACGACGGAGCTCTATTCGCGCGGTGCGGGAAATCGGGAATCGTATTGCCCCGCATTTCTCTTGGACTTTGGCAAAACTTCGGCGGCGTCAACGTCTTCGAAACGGGCCGTGCAGTCATTCGGCGGGCTTTTGATCGGGGAGTGACCCACTTCGATCTGGCGAATAACTACGGCCCGCCCTATGGATCTGCCGAAGAGAACTTCGGGGAGATATTGCGGAAGGACTTTGGTGGCCACCGAAATGAACTGCTGATCTCGACCAAGGCTGGATGGGACATGTGGCCGGGCCCCTATGGAGTTGGAGGCTCGCGCAAGTATATGCTTGCGTCTCTCGATGAGAGTCTGGCTCGCATGGGGCTCGAGTACGTCGACATTTTCTACTCCCACCGGCCCACCCCAGATGTTCCGCTGGAAGAAACGATGGGGGCTCTCGCGCAAGCAGTGCGGCAAGGCAAGGCCATGTATGTGGGTATTTCGTCATACAGCCCGGAGCGGGCACGCGAGGCAGCTCAGATTTTGAAGAGCGAGGGAGTCCCACTGCTGATCCATCAGCCCTCGTACTCGATGCTGAACCGGTGGGTCGAGAAGGAACTTCTTGGCACGCTGGAAGAACTGGGCGTCGGCTGCATAGCCTTCTCTCCGCTCGCGCAGGGACTGCTGACAAACAAATATCTGAACGGGGTTCCCGCGAGTTCGCGCGCCACGGACGGCGTGTCGTTTCAGAAGGAGTTTCTGAGTGAAGAAAACCTCGGGCGGGTGCGGGCGCTCAATGAAATCGCGCGCGGCCGGGGCCAATCGCTCGCACAGATGGCCATCGCGTGGGTCCTGCGCGACAAGCGGGTGACCTCGGCTCTAATTGGAGCGCGCAACGTGGAGCAGCTCGATAACTCGCTCGACGCCTTGAAGAATCTGCGATTTACCGATGCAGAGCTGGCGGAGATTGATCGTTATGCGCAAGATGGATCGATCGATCTGTGGAAAGACGCTCGGGAAGGCGCGGCGTAGCGCACGCGTCTGCTTGTGGCCATAGAGAAACGAAGTCCGAGGTCGCGGATGCCGCCGATCTCGGACTTCGTTCATTGACCGACGACAAATGGGGTTATGGCGGCCAGGTCCAGATCGCCACTCGCAGGAAGATTGGCGGTAAGTACGGACTGGGCGACCGTTGCCGCAGGCAAGTCGGCGCCCGACTCCTTCGCAGCGTTCATGACCAGATCCATGTCTTTGCTCATCAGCCGCAGCGGGAACTCCGGCGAGTAATCACCGCTCTTGATCTTCTGGAACTTGCCCACAAACGCCGGCGGAACGACTGCCGTCTTGGATAGGACATCCAGCAGAACATTCCGATCGATTCGAAGATGCTCTCCCAAGGAAACGGCTTCGGCAATGGACTGCATATCCAGACTCAATAGAAGGTTCACAACCAGCTTCATCTGGACGCCTGAGGAGCCGGGGCCAATCAGGAACCATTGCCTGGCAATCGACTCAAAGATGGGAGTGCATTGGTCGAAGGTACTTTTGTCGCCTCCCGCGAGCAGTGTGATCGTCCCCGCCTCAACCGCGGGCGTAGATCCGGAGATTGCAACGTCGAGGAAGTTGATTCCACGTTTGCGGGCCTCTCGATGGAGCCGGCGCGATAGCTCCGGTGATATCGTGCTCATTTCCAGAATGATCGTTCCGGGCTCTACCGCGGAGAATACCCCTGCTTTGTCCAGATAGACGGACTTGACCGCTGCGTCATTGGCTAAGGAGGAAACAACAACATCGGACTCGGCGACCAGGTCCGCGATCGATTCGGCAAATACAATTCCTTCTTTACGCAGTTCGTCGGCCGGTTTTGGACTGCGGTTCCACGCTTGGACATTCCAGCCCATCGCATGCAGCCGGCGCGCGAGCCGGCTTCCCATCAATCCAAGTCCGATAAATCCAATTTCGGTCCTGAGCTTGTTGAGTTTCATTACTGGCATATCGTCGACGTTATTTCGTCGTGGGGTCATTGTTGTGCCTCCTGGCGGCGTTCGACCTGCAACTCATGGTTTGCAATTGCGTTGCCATCGCGAGCCGATTCAGAATCAGTCAGGATGGCCTTGATTCTTCGGAATGGTGTCGGAGGGTTGACACGGAATGACGGATCAGGGTCCCGAATGGTCACTGCGGAAATACTAAACCGTCTGAAACGCGCGGGTTGGCAGCCGTCTCGGTGTGGCACGGCAAGTGCCTGCCACAGGACGGTACGTAGGCAGGCAAAACACCCCCGTGCGGCCTTCGACGGAGGCCAACTACGAAAGCAGAAGGCTTTACGCATCCTTGTCCAATGGACTACTATCCAAGACTTAATTGCGGCGGGAGGAGAAGCTATGACAACCACCCTTGACGGCAGGCCACAGACAATCCAGGCTGGAGAGCGCCTGGTCGATCTGATCTACCGTAGCGGACTCGAGATACCGCAGGGTTGCTGTCACCCTCAGCTTGGACCGATTCAAACCTGTGATACGTGCATGGTCGAGGTCGACGGCAAACTGGTGAGGGCGTGCGGCACCATGGCAGCCGATGGCATGAACGTGGTCACGTCGTCGTCCCG
>Ga0182024_10016744_pt1 | contig 13858 bp, 13 predicted proteins | sample P32metaG_FD_120480 | JGI IMG/M metagenome (GOLD analysis project Ga0182024, IMG submission 120480) | Permafrost microbial communities from Stordalen Mire, Sweden - P3-2 metaG (Illumina Assembly) | ecosystem: Environmental > Terrestrial > Soil > Wetlands > Permafrost | place: Sweden: Stordalen... | reverse complement strand
GTGGGAATGTCAACTTGATTTGGCCCCACTGTGATCACCAGAAATGGCCCCACCTCTGAGCTGGGTTTGTGGGGTCTCGTAATCTTCGGGCATGGCTCAGGCTCGACGGACAACGGAGAAGACGGCCGTCCAGCTGCGCATCTCGTTGAAGGACCACACGCCGACCATCTGGCGACGCTTGGTGGTGCCCGGCGAGATCAAGCTCTCGAAGCTCCATTCCATCTTTCAGGCCGTTATGGGCTGGGAGGACTACCACCTTCACCAGTTCGAGATCGGGGAGCAGGTCTATGGCGTGCCTGAAGTCGACTTCGATCCCGAGGAGTTCGACGACATCGACGAGGACACGGTGCTGTTGTCTCAGGTGGTGACCGCTCCGATGCGCTTCAGCTATCAATATGACTTCGGCGACAACTGGCAGCACGAGGTGGTGGTCGAGACGATGGAGTTGGTCCCGTTGGTGCTGAAGTTCGCCACCTGCATCGACGGCCAGCGGGCCTGTCCTCCCGAGGACTGCGGGGGAACCGGCGGCTTCGAGGAGTTCCTCGAGGCGGTCACCGATCCCACCCACGAGGAGCACGTCGACTACGTGCGGTGGGTCGGGCATTCGTTCGACCCGGAGGCATTCAGTGTGGCGGCCACCAACGCCGCCCTTCAGCGGGTGCGCTGATCAAGACTTGGGCTTGGTTGTCCGCTTGGCTCTGGTCGAGCGCAGCCGGAAGCTCTCGGTGCCGGTCTCGACGATATGGGCGTTGAAGGTGAGCCGATCAACGATTGCAGCGACCAACCGGGGATCGCCGATCACCTGGCCCCATTCGGAGAAGGGCAGGTTGGAGGCGGTGGCAACGGACGCCTTCTCCTCCCGCTCGGTGAGGATCTGGAACATCAGCTCGGCGCCGCGGGTGTCGAGTTGGACATAGCCGAGCTCGTCGAGGCAGAGCAGGTCGAGCCGCCCATAGCGGGCCACCAGGCGGGACAGTCTCCGCTCGTCGGCCGCCTCAACCAGCTCGTTCACCAGTGCAGCACAGGTGACGTATCTCACGGCCTTGCCCTGCTCGCAGGCGGCCATGCCGAGGCCGATGAGCAGGTGGCTCTTGCCGGTCCCGCTGTCGCCCAGGAACACCACCGGGTCGCCGCTGTCGAGATAGGAGCCGGAGGCCAGCATGGAGAGGGTGGCGGCATTGATGGATGGTGCGGCAGCGAGGTCGAAGTCGGTCAGCCGCTTGATCCGGGGGAAGCGGGCCTCGTGCACCCGGCGCTGCCGGCGGCGTTCGGTGCGGACGTCCACCTCGGCAGCCAGCATCTCGGCCAGATAGCCCAAGTAGGTCGAGTGAGAACGTTGCGCCATCTCGGCCAAGCGGACGCACTCGGTGCGCACTGTTGGCAGGTGAAGTTCCTTGGTCGCCGCACCGATGGCAGCCTGGGCGGCGGTGTCGGTCATCTTGGTCATCAGCCCACCCCGAGCAGGTCGTCATAGCGCGAGAGGGTCGGTGCCGGACGGTCGAAGACGGTGAGCGCGTGGTCGGTGATCTGGACACCAACCGGTCGCCCAACCGATCGGCGGGCCTCGACGGCCACCACCTCGGGATCGATCGATCCCGTCGCCATGGTCCGCTCCATGCCTGCGATCACCATGTCGTCGGCCATGCTGCGATGGAGCAGCAGCACCTGAATCAGGGCCCGGGTCCCATCTTGGTCACCGAGCTTCTTCCTGGCCAGGTCCCAGAAGCGCTGGTGCACCTCGGTGAAGGCTCCGCTCCGGCGGGCATGGACGAGGGCGCTGGCCCCGGCGAGGGCCCCGGGCTTGACGGTGAGGACCTCGAGGTAGTGGTCAAGGTCGAGCACCTCGGCTCCTTTGCCGACAGCCCGGGGATGGTGGGCGACGATGCTCGTCCCATCCATAGCGGCCACATGGGCAGCCCCCAGGCAGACGTCGATCCTGCGACCGGCATAGCGGACCGGGACCGAATAGAAGGACTGGCGCACGCAGATCCGACTCTTCGTGTCCACCCGGCAGCTGAGGTGGAGCGCCACCTCGAAAGCCTCGTCGGGGAGTGCCTTGAGCATCGGGCGTTCGGCGGCAAAATGCTGGGCGACGCTCAGCCGTCGGGACTCGATGTGGCGGTGGTCGTCTCGTTCGTCCCCCCGTGCGACCAATGCGTTCAGGGCAAGGAGGCTCGCCACATCAGGGACCGGGACCATGTTGCGCCGGCGGAATCGGCCGACCTCTCCTTCCACCCCTCCCTTCTCGTGGGCTCCCTTGACGCCTGGCAGGCAGAAGAAAGACTCGAAGCCATAGTGGCTGCGCATGGCGATGAACCGCTCGGTCTCGATCCGGCCACGGCCCTTCATCACCCGGACCACGGCGGGCTTCAGGTTGTCATAGCGGATCCTCCTCGGCACCCCGCCAAAGTGGTTGAAGGCTTCGACGTGGCCGTCGATGAAGACCTCTTGGGCCTGGTTGAAGTAGACGCGGTGGAACCCCTTCCCGCTGGCCGACAGCCGCATCACGAACATCCACGCCTCGACTGGCGCACCGTCGAGATAGAAACGGACCTGTCCGAAGTCGACCTCGGCTTCGTCGCCCAAAGGATGAGTCTGCGGCACGGACACGTCGGACAGCGACAGCGCGCGACTCTTCTTCTTGGCCCCGACATAGCGGCGGACGCTCGACTCGCTCACCTCGGCTTCGTGCTCCTCGATCAGCCGCTGAAAGATCCGTCGTGCGGTGTGGCGCTGCTTCTTCGGCGCGTTCTCGTCTTCAGCTAGCCAGGTGTCGATGGTGGCCTTCCATGGCCCGAGCGACGGTGCCTTCCGAGGAGTCGCTTTCCTCGGAGGCGGGATCGCGGATTCGAGTGCCTGGCGGACCATGCGCCGGTGCACCCCGAACCTGCGGGACAGCTCACGAATCGACGGGCTGTCCCGCCTAGAACTCGCGTTGCGGATCTCCTCGAACAGTTCCACCTTCGCCCTCGTTGCCATGGGCCCCAGGCTCCAGCCCACCGGTCGAAACCAGGTGGACCCCGCCGCCGCTGCGAGCCGAGTGGGGCCAGATCAGATGATCACGGTGGGGCCTGTTCAGGTGATCACACCCAAACAACGCGTAGAACGCACACACGCTGGCCGTTCCCGACATCACGTAGGTGAAGAGGAGACCAGGCTGCCAAGTGCTGCCAGCCGGGGTGAACAGCCCGAGGCACGGGGCGATGCCGATGGCGAACTCAGCGACGGCGACCAGGATGCCGATCCAGCCTGAGTTCGGGACGACGAACCCGTGCAGGAACGACCCCCACCAGCTGTAGGCAGGCCGCGCCTGCTTGGATCCACATGGCTCCCAGCCAGACCCGCATGGCAGTCCAGCCGACGGCCGTGATCTTCGATTGCCCCAGCACCGCAGGGGTCGAGGGTTTGTCAGTTTCGAAGCCGGGTGCGCTGGTTCGGATGACGGCTGCCTATGAGAGCAAACCTCGTACGTGTCGGGCGATCTCGAGATCCTCACGGGCCTCCACCACCAGTACCGCCGGGGTCGCCCCACTGGAAGACACCAGAGCGTCCCCATCGACCATATTGTTAAGGACGTCATCAAGACTCACCCCGAGGAAGCCGAGATCAGCGCATGCGTCGGCGCGTAGCCGAGGCGAGGCTTCGCCGGCCCCGCCGGTGAACACCAGCCCATCGATCCCGCCCATGGCGGCACACATGGCAGCCACCGAGGTCTGGATCCGGTACACGTAGACCTCGTAAGCGAGCTGCGCGTTCTGGTTCCCGGCATCGGCGGCGGCAATCACGTCACGGAGGTCCCCGGACACGCCGGACAACCCACGCAACCCCGAGTCCAGTTCGAGAGCCGCTTCCACCTCGTCGGCGGACAAGCCGCCCCGTCGCTGCACCCAAAGAAGGACCCCGGGATCGACGCTTCCCGAGCGGGTCGCCATCACCAGACCCTCCATGGGTGTGAACCCCATGGTTGTGTCCACCGACCGGCCGAAGGCCACGGCCGCCAGGGAGGCACCGGCACCGAGGTGGGCGGTCACCAAGCGAATCTCCCCGGGTGGCCGCCCAAGGAGTTCAGCGGCTCGTTGGCTGGCCCACGCGTGACTGAGACCGTGGAAGCCGTATCGGCGGATGCCCCACTGATCCCGCCATGCTTGGGGGACAGCGTAGGTAGATGCCTTCGCCGGTAGATCGGCGTGAAAGCTTGTGTCGAAGCAGGCAACCTGGGGAAGGTTCGGCCGAAGCGATCGCAGAGCATGGATCGCCCTGAGGGACGGTGGATTGTGCAAGGGGGCCAGATCTGCCAACGCCTCGAGCGCTTGGTCGGCATGATCGTCGAGGAGGATGGGTTGCCTGAACATCGAACCACCGTGGACGACCCGGTGCCCGGCCGCCTCGAACTTCGGGTGCTTATCGATGAAGGCGCTGAGCGCGTCGCTCACGTGCGAAGGGTCTGGGCCAACGAGATCCTCGGCTGCGAGCACCCGGTTTGCGTCGTCCAACAAGCAGAGCTTGAGGCTGCTCGAACCGGCGTTGACGACGAAGATGTTCACCTACCTACGATGCCAGATCGTGCCATCAGATCGGCAGACCGACGGACACCCACCAAAATTGTCAAAGGCAAGGCTGATGACCGATAGCCACAGTCCCGGCATTCCCGCCCCGTCGGACAACGACGTGCTGAGCAGGCTCGACCAATACTTCCGGGCCGCCAACTATTTGACCGCGGGCCAGATCTATCTCATGGACAATGCCCTGCTGGGCCGTCCACTCGTCGCCGAGGACATCAAGCCGCGCCTGCTTGGCCACTGGGGTACGAGCCCTGGGCTCAACTTCTGCTACGCCCACATGAGCCGAACCATCAAAGCTCGGGGACTCCAAGCGCTCTTCATCTGCGGTCCGGGTCACGGGGGACCGGCCATCGTCGCCAACACCTGGTTGGAAGGGACCTATAGCGAGCGATACCCCCATATCGCCCGAAATGGCGAGGGAATGGCCCGACTGTTTCGCCAGTTCTCCTTCCCCGGCGGGATCCCTAGTCATTGCAGCCCCGAGACTCCCGGGTCGATCCACGAGGGCGGCGAGCTCGGCTACTCGTTGAGCCATGCGTTCGGGGCGGCGTTCGACAACCCCGAACTCCTGGTGGCCTGCGTCGTGGGCGACGGCGAGGCCGAGACCGGACCGGCGGCCACCGGATGGCACTCGAACAAGTTCCTCGATCCCCGTCGCGACGGGGCGGTCCTGCCCATCCTCCATCTCAACGGGTACAAGATCGCCACACCGACGGTGTTGGCTCGGATACCCGAGACCGAGCTGCTGGCGCTTTTCACCGGCTATGGGTACCGCCCGGTGCTGGTCTCGGGAGGCTTCGACGGGGAAAGCCCGATGTCGGTGCACCCCCGAATGGCCATGGCGCTCGACGACGCCGTGGCAGACATCCTGGAAATCCAGACGGCCGCCCGGTCGCACGGAACCCGGGCACGGGCGAGGTGGCCGATGCTGATCCTGCGGACCCCGAAGGGCTGGACCGGTCCCAAGGTCGTCGATGGGTTGCCGGTCGAGGGGACCTTCCGTGCCCATCAGCTCCCGCTGGCCCAGGTCCGCACCAACCCCGAGCACCTGGCCCAGCTCGAGGCCTGGCTCCGCAGCTACCGGCCCGAGGAGCTCTTCGATGGCGACGGGCGTCCGATCGAGACCATCGGTCAGTTCCACCCGGTGGGTGCTCAGCGCTTGAGCGCCAACCGGCATTCAAACGGGGGGCTCCTCCTGACTGATCTCGAGTTGCCCGACTTCGGTGACTACGCCGTCGCCGTCCCGAGCCCCGGAAGCGGGATGCACGAGGCGACCCAGGTGCTCGGGGAATTCCTGCGGGACACGATGCGGGCAAACCCGTCTACCTTCCGGCTCTTCGGACCCGACGAGACCGCATCGAACAGGTTGCAGGACGTCTTCGAGGTCACCAACCGAACCTGGGATGCCGAGATCCGCTCCGGCGACGACCACCTGGCGCCCGACGGCCGGGTCATGGAGGTGCTTTCCGAACACCAGTGCCAAGGATGGTTGGAGGGGTACCTCCTCACCGGCCGCCACGGCCTCTTCAACTGCTACGAAGCGTTCATCCACATCGTGGATTCGATGTTCAACCAGCATGCGAAGTGGTTGAAGGTGAGCGCCGCGGTTCCATGGCGTCGGCCCATCGCCTCGCTGAACTACCTCTTGTCGAGCCATGTATGGCGACAGGATCACAACGGCTTCTCTCACCAGGACCCCGGCTTCATCGATCACGTGGTGAACAAGAAGGCTGAGGTCGTTCGCGTGTACTTTCCACCCGACACGAACTGCTTGCTATCGGTCGCCGACCACTGCCTGCGCAGCCGGAACTACGTCAACGTCGTCGTCGCCGGCAAGCAGCCCCAGCATGACTGGCTCAGCATGGAGGAGGCGCTCGACCACTGCACCCGAGGGTTGGGGATCTGGTCGTTCGCGTCAAACGACTCGGGATCGGTGCCCGACGTGGTGATGGCCTGCTGTGGCGACATTCCCACGCTCGAGACCCTGGCGGCGGTCGAGCTCCTGCGACAGCACCTGCCGGAGCTGAAAGTGCGCGTGGTGAACGTTGTCGACCTGATGCGGCTCCAGCCGGATACCGAGCACCCGCACGGCCTGCCCGATCGCGAGTTCGACACGATCTTCACGTCGGATCGTCCGGTGATCTTCGCATACCACGGCTACCCGCTACTCATTCATCGCTTGACCTACCGGAGGAGGAACCATGCCAACATCCACGTTCGTGGGTATAAGGAGGAAGGAACCACGACGACGCCGTTCGACATGGTGATGCTCAACGACCTCGATCGCTTTCACCTGGTTATCGATGTGCTCGACCGGGTGCCGGGGCTCGAGCCCGGAGCGGCAACGCTCCGCCAGCAGATGGTCGATGCCCGGCTTGACGCTCGCCGTTACGGTCGCGAGCACGGGGAGGACCCGCCCGAGATCGAGCAGTGGCGATGGGGCGGGAAAGCGGCCCACCCGGACTGAGGCCAGGTCGGTCGGCCCACCCCACCCGAGGCATCGATTGGCCGACAGCTCGACACCCGACCCTGGTCGGGCGGCCAACCTGGCCGGACTCGGCCCGGCGACAATGACATTTGGCCGTACGACCCGAACCTCAGATCGGCCATGATGGGCTCATGACCGCACACGATCATGGAACATCGGAGAGCGCCCACGCCGAGGGTGAGCGTGCGCTGCCACCCGACCCCGGTCAGGAGCTCGAGGAGATCGGGGAAGACGAGTGCTTTGCCCTCCTCGAACGTCAGAGTCTGGGCCGTCTGGCCGTCGTCCGTGAGGGGCGCCCCGAGATCTTTCCGGTGAACTACGCCATGGACGGACGCACGATCACCATCCGGACGGGAAGCGGAGTGAAGCTGACGTATGCGTCCCTGGCTCACGTCGCGTTTGAGATCGAGGACATCGATCCGCTGACCCGCCAAGGGTGGGTCGTCGAGGTGCGGGGCTTCGCCGAGGAAATCTCCGATGCCGGTGACCGCTGGTCCGAACATGCACGTCATGCCGGAGTGACCCCGTGGGTCAGGGGACAACACGACCACTACCTCGCCATCTCGCACGCACAGGTGTCGGGTCGCAGGATTGGCCCTCCGACCGCCCCTTAGCGGTTGCTCGTTTTTCCCTTCGGCACGATCAAGATTGGGATGGTGGTGTGCTCGGCCAGCTCATGGCTGGTGCTGCCGAGCGGGAGTCCGACATGGTTGCCCTGCCCGCGCGAGCCGACCACGATCAGGTCGGCGGATATCGGAGGATCGCCAGCGCGTAGGAGCACCGAGCACGGGTCACCGTCGTGCACGTGCCACCTGGCTCGGCCCGGGTCGATTCCGGCCTCGCTCGTGAGCACCCAGACCGTCTCTTCGAGGTCGAGGACCACTTGTGGTTCGTCGATGTGTTCCAGTAGGCCGGCCGCATGAACGAACACCAGGTCCGCACCGAGCTGATCAGCTAGTTCGAGGGCATAGCGCGCCGCGGCCTGCGCGTCGGACGATCCATCGAATCCGACCGCGATGGTCCGAATCGGTGTCATCAGAGAAGGCCGCCGGGTGGCATGACCAGGTCGGTTCGGCCCAGCGCATCCGCGCGCTCGGCCTTGGCTTGAGAGACCATCTCGCTTCCGATGCCGCCGGCGGTCGTGTCTTCGGCCTCGTAGGGTGCGCCGAGCAACGCGCCCAGGGTGGCGGTCACCGATGCCTGCAATGCCACCAGGTCATACCCGCCCTCGAGGAACAGCGCGAGCCGTCCGGGTCGAGGTGCGAAGCCAGCGACTGTTCGGGCCAGGTCGGCGAAGTCGCCGTTCGACAGCGCCAGGTCGGCCATTGGATCGGCGCGATGGGCGTCGAAACCTGCAGACACCAACACCCAGGTCGGAGCAAAGTTGTCGATGACCGGGAAGGCCACTTCGTCGATGGCTCGGCGGACGACGTCACCGGTCGCCCCTGGGGGGAGTGGCACATTGACGATATGCCCACGGGCATGTGGCCCACCGATCTCACCTGCCGTGCCGCTCCCAGGGAAAAGCGGCCACTGATGTGTCGACACGTAGAGGACGTTCGGATCGTCCCAGAAGATCTCCTGGGTGCCGTTGCCGTGGTGGACATCCCAGTCGACGATGAGGACGCGCTCGCCCTCTGAGACCAGCGCCGCCGCTGCTACGGCAATGGTGTTCAGCAGGCAGAATCCCATCGCTCGATCGCGCAGCGCATGGTGACCTGGTGGACGGGCTGCGACAAACGCCACGCCGTCGTGGTGCTGCCGCAATGCGTCAATCGCCGCGAGCCCCGCTCCAGCCGCCGATCGCGCGGTGAGCCAAGAGTCCTCCGTGGCGTAGGTGTCGGGGTCGATGTCTCCGCCACCGGCTTTGCAGAAGGCGGTCAGCTCGTCGAGGTAGCTGGCGCTGTGAACCCGGGTGAGCTGCTGACGGTCGGCCGGCTCCCCGTGCACGGTCTCGAGATCGGTGCCGAGGTGCAGCTCATCGATGCCAGCCATCACCGCGCGGATCCGCGTCGGACGCTCGGGGTGGCCGGCCCGATGATGCTCGGACCCACCGACTGGACCGCTCACGATCAGCATTCCGACTCTTTCGGTTCGCCGGTCCCGTCCGAACCTCGGGTTATGCGTTCCGGACGGCAGTAGCAGGGATCGATCAAGAACCGAACCTCAACGATCCCGTATTCAGTGTTGGTGTGGACATCGAATCGTGACCCGAGAAAGACGCCCAACATCTCTCGATTCTCGGTCAGCGTGGACGCCACGAACATGGTGATTCCACGGACCCACGCCGCCTCTGCGAGTAGCTCCAACAGCAACGTCGCGATGCCATGATGTTGGAAGTCGTCGGCCACCACAAAAGCCACCTCGGCCTCCGGCGTACCCCGAAGCCGGTCATATCTGGCCACTGCGACCATGCGGGCGTCAACCTCTGCGATGAGTGCCAGCCGGTCGACGTAGTCGACGCACGTGAACCGCTTGACCTCGGCCTCCGAGAGTTTCGGATGGACCGAGAAGAATCGTCGGTATACCGAACGCGGAGTAAGACTCGCGTGAAAGGCCACCAATCGGGAAGCATCATCGGGTCGAATCGGCCGAACATGCACCGTCGTTCCCAACGTCGTCCCGACGTCGCACTCCAACTCAGCGGGATAGCAAGGGGACGCTGGACCCGCCGACGAGATCCCCAAACCCGCATCTGCCTGCTCGAATTCCGTCACTCTCACTCTCCGCTCTGTGAAGGTAGGTGTTGTTGGGTCAGCCAAGCCGCTCCGAACACCATCACAGGCGTCGAATGCGGCGACCGGTCACGTGATTGGAGACGATGCGCACGTAGACGTCTCGGTCTCCGCCCGCCCATGGCGCCACCCCCGTTGTCTTTGCCGCCTGGCGCTCGGCTGGGTCCGAGATCACGTGGGCTTGGCCACTGAACAGGACGCTCCAGCCCTCGCCCAACGCCTCGTCGATGTGATCCACCTCGAAGGAGATGGGCCCGTCACCGAGGGATTGCAGGAGGGCCGCCGACGGCGCGGTGCGGAAGACGACCTCCCCGTCGAGCATTCGAAAATTCACTGGGACGGCGATCGGACCTCGAAGCTCGTGGAAGACCACCCGTCCGACCCCTCCCGGGCTGATCAGAGCCGTACAGCGTTCGGGGTCGAGCGTGTCGAGCGCCGGGGGCGATGACGGGGTAGTCCGTCCCGGCGGAGCCAGGACGCCGCCGCCCAATAGGACCTCTACGGTGGTCTCCAGAGCGGCTGCCAACCGCCAGAGCGCCGACCGAGAGAGCTGAGGGGAGGGGCTCTGTTCGAGCCACTCCAGATAGGAGGGGACCATGCCGGCCCGAATGGCCACTGTTTCTGCGGTCAATCCGAGCTCTGCCCGCCGCTCGGCGACCCGGCGACCCAGGTCTCCAACGTTGCTCACGGGCCCTCCTCTCCGTGCTCATCTCCAGGGTGACCGACGGGCATCGGTGACGCCAGGGCCATTTGACCCATTACGTCCGCGGGTGTAAATGCGCACCGGGTCCGGTCCACGCCGGTCGACAGGGTCGAAATGACAGAGTCAGACAGAGTCAGGGAGCGTTCAGGGCCGGCTCGACCAGCTGCTGCCGACATGGGCCCTCGACAGGGCTGCCTCGACGCGCCAACTGTATCCCTGGTAGAGCCTTTCGCCCCTAGCGGGACGCCTCCTCAGGCGCGACATTAAGATCACCATGTCCATCTACGCGGTATTGCTCGACGCAGTGCTCCATGAGCACCGTCAACCGGGACCGCCGGTGGGGCCGGGCGAGCGACTGGCTGAGCTTTTTCGATGCCGAAGCCAACTCGTGGCGAGCACATCTTCAAACCGGGAGTCGGACCGAGTCGCAACCGCGGTGGCCGACCAGCTGGCGTACGACGTCGCCCTCATCGAGTTCGCCCAAAGCCTCGGGATCGTCCCCGACCCGCGCTTCGACCCGCCACAGCTCGAGAGGCGCCGGCTCGAAGAAGCACTCGTCTTGCGGGGCATTCCGTTGTACGGCCCCGAGGAGCACGTCCCGCCAAAAGCGCAGCGGCGGTGACCGTGACTCAGGTCCCCGTGGCGTCGCGGCGATTTGCTTGCGCCGACCGCTCCTCAAGACGCGCCGCATACGTGGCCGCCTGGGTACGCCGTTCCATTCCGAGCTTGGCCAGGAGGTTGGAGACGTAGTTCTTCACCGTCTTCTCAGCGAGGTAGAGCTCGGCCGCTATCTGGCGGTTGGTCTGTCCTTCGGCGATGAGATCGAGGATCCGTCGCTCTTGGGGAGTGAGGCTGGCCAGCCGAGGGTCTGCTTCGCTACGACCGCGAAGCTGCTCCAACACTCGCTTGGTGACTGCCGGATCGAGCAGCGATTGGCCGGCACCGGAGCGTCGGATGCTGTCCACTAGATCGGTGCCCCGAACCTGTTTCAAGACATAGCCGGCCGCACCGGCCATGATCGCGGCCGTGAGCGCTTCGTCGTCGGCATAGGACGTCAGCATCACACAGGCGATGTTGGGAAAGCGTGATCGAATTTCTCGACACACCTCGATCCCGCTGCCGTCCGGGAGCCGCACGTCGAGGATGGCCACGTCGGGGCGAACGGAGGGAATACGGGCCAGCGCGTCTTCGGCGGTGGCCGCTTCACCGACGACGACCAGGTCGTCTTCAGCTTCGAGCAATGCCCGCAGGCCGGCGCGGACCACTTCGTGGTCATCGACGAGGAAGACGCGTCGGGCCATGCAGCATCCTCCCAACTGAGCGGCCGCCACAGCAACCATGGTGAACAAACGGTGACCTTTCTCCCTGGTAGCGGGGCCTTATTGGGGCTTCACCCTTGCCACTAAGCTCGTCAGCCGTGCCATACCGGTCAATCGAAGACCCGGCCAAGCTTCGTCGGGTGCTTGAGGCGACACTCCTGCTCGAGGGAGATCTGGAGCTGCCCGCTCTCCTGCGCCACGTCATCGAGGATGCCTGCTCGATGACGGGCGCTCGGTACGGTGCGCTCGGCGTCCTGAACGACGACCGTACGGCGCTGGCCGAATTCCTGACGGTGGGGCTCGAGGAGGACGAGGAGAAGCGAATCGGCGCCCGCCCGACCGGCCGAGGAGTCCTGGGCCTGCTCATCGTGGACCCCCGGCCGCTGCGACTGGCCGATCTCCGCTCCCACCCGGACAGCCACGGTTTCCCGCCCAACCACCCTTCGATGACCTCGTTTCTGGGTGTACCGATCAAGGTGCGCGACGAGGTCTACGGGAACCTCTATCTGACCGACAAGATCGGTTGGTCCGAGTTCACCAAGGACGATGAGGCGCTGGTGTCGGCGCTTGCCCTCGCCGCTGGCATCGCCATTGAGAACGTCCGGCTCCACCAGCGCGCCGGCGAGGTCGCCGTCTACGAGGATCGCGACCGACTGGCCCGAGACCTCCACGACACGGTCATCCAACGGCTGTTCGCGGTGGGTCTTTCGCTTCAAAGCATGGCCGGAGCCGCAGCAGGGACCGGCATGGCCGAGCGGCTTGCCATGGCGATCTCTGACATCGATGACACGATCCGCCAGGTCAGGGCCAGCATCTTCGAACTCGGGCCCGACACCCCAGGTGTCCGAGCCAGCGCTCTAGCACTTGTTCGTGAACTCGCTCCGGTGGTGGGCTTCGAGATCCCGGTCACCTTCGCGGGACCGATCGACTCGGTGGTCCCCGAGCAGGTGACGGAGCATCTGTTAGCCACTCTTCGAGAAGCGATCACCAACATTGCGCGCCATGCCCATGCCACCGAGGCCACCGTGGCCCTCAGCGTGGCCGATGGTCTGTGCCGTCTTCAGGTCACCGACAATGGATGCGGTCTGAATCACGAGCGGGCAACCGAGGGTGGTCTTGGCCTTGTGAACTTGCGGCGCCGAGCGGAGATGCTACACGGGCAATTGGTAGTCGAAAGCCAGACTGGCGGGACGAGGATCTTCTGGGAGGTTCCAATCGATCGCCGGTGAGCGACTTGCGTCGCAATGCCCGAGGCCGACTGCACCTCAGCATGCCGATCCCATGGCCCTGCCAGCGATCGGCCGCCACAAGATCGAAGCCCGCGGCCGGTCGGTTGGGCTTCACAAGGCAACATCGCTGCGCGGCACCTCGACGCGGGTGACGAAGCGAGCCAGTCTCAATGCTGAGGAACAGTCGCGGCCGAGGGGCGAGCGCGGGCGGGCTACTAGCGGGTCAGCACCACCTTGAGCGCGCCGGTGTCAGCCGCCCGGGCAAAGACATCGTACGCCTCCAGCATTTGGCTCATCAGGAAGTGATGGCTGACGAACCGCTCGGCTTCCACCTGGTGGGACCCGACCAGTCGAAGGAGGGTTGGCGTCGAGTAGGTGTCGACGAGCCCGGTCGTTACTGTGACATCTCGAATCCAGAGCGATTCGAGATGGAGCGTGGCCGGGTGACCGTGGACACCGATGTTGGCTACGTGGCCCCCGGGACGCACCAGCTCGGTGCAGAGTTCGAAGCTCTCGGGGACGCCGACCGCTTCGATGCTCACGTCGGCACCCAGTCCATCCGTCAGCGCCCGTACGACTGCGACAGCATCCTCTCGGCCGTTGTTCACGGTGACGTCGGCTCCGAACTGCTTGGCTGCCTCCAAGCGGGCATCGGCCAGGTCGATCGCCACGATGTGGCTTGGCGAGAAGAACTTGGCGCTGAGCATCGCCGCCAGTCCGATCGGCCCCGCGCCCACGATGGCGACGGTGTCACCCGGCTGGATCTTCCCGTTCAGTACCCCAACCTCATAGGCGGTCGGCATGATGTCCGCCAGCATCAGG
>Ga0182024_10016743_pt1 | contig 13860 bp, 10 predicted proteins | sample P32metaG_FD_120480 | JGI IMG/M metagenome (GOLD analysis project Ga0182024, IMG submission 120480) | Permafrost microbial communities from Stordalen Mire, Sweden - P3-2 metaG (Illumina Assembly) | ecosystem: Environmental > Terrestrial > Soil > Wetlands > Permafrost | place: Sweden: Stordalen... | reverse complement strand
CGAACGTGGTAACCGTTCGGCCACGTTCGCGACAGGCCAACGCGAGCCACAGCGTTGAATATCCGGCGCTGGTTCCAATTTCGATCAAGGAACCCTCGGGCGACGAGGCCGCGAGCAGACAGATGAAGCGGCCGGTCTCGGGAGGAATTTGGCGAAGTCGCTGCAGTCGTGCCGTTCCATCAACGCGGTCTTGACGATCGATGTGCTCGAGCTCCTGCATCGTGAGCAGCACTGACGCCGGTATGTCATTGAACATCTCGTGGCTCCTTTACGAGAAGAGAGTTACGCGTTGACGACCTGGGCGACAAGTTGGGTTCGATGTTCTGCTCAACGCGCGCGCATCTGGTTGTTTCTCGCCTCGTGGGTCACTTCGGCCAACCCGAGTTCTTCGAGCAGGGGTGGCATGTACATTCCGAACCGTCCGCGGTACCCATTGCGCAATCCGTACCATCCGCCCACCGGATTATCCGTTGAGCGACCCCACGCTTCGACGGTGCCGTCAGCGGCCGGTTTCTTTTCGTCGGCCGCGCCGAGGGGGACCCAGTCACCCTGGGCGACCAACCACGCGTGCAAGTCGTCGATCGCGCGAAGTTGATACTTCAACGTCGTCGAACCAACCTGACAGACCAGGGTGGGCGGATCGGACTGATCGTCGCGGTACATGGTGTACTGCGAACTCCCCGGTGCGGTGGTCAGTTCCCAGGGATCCTCCTTGGTGCCTTCAGCCATACGTCGACCCCCTCCTCTGCGTCAATCGCCACGTGATGTGATCGGTTGCCACCCTCAATCTTGGTCACGCTATTCGATAATTTCAAACGTCAGTCGTTCGAGATTGGGTGCACGCGCGCCCACTCGCGCGCGGTGTCCGTAAAAGAGCATTGCTAGTGCTGCAACCGTCGACGCACGCCAGTTCGTGACTGCCTTTTCGGCCCAGGACAAGAAATGTCAGCACCGCGGAGCGATGAATGAGATTTTCCCACTATAAATATTGGCAGCACGACGTAACGACCACCGTATGGACTCGTTGCCGAGAGGAGAGACAATGGTGTCTACGTTTCAGGCGAAGGCCACCGTGCTCGACGCCATTGGTTCGACTCCGCTCATTGAGGTTGATGGGATCTTCCTCAAGCTCGAGTACCTCAACCCGTCGGGATCGATCAAAGCGCGAATGGCGCGCTACATCATTGAGCGCGCCGAACGCGAGGGCCTCTTACTGCCCGGCGACACGATCGTTGAAGCGTCGAGTGGCAATACCGGCAACGCGATGAGCATGGTGGCGGCGGTGAAGGGCTACAAGATGCTGGTCGTGATGCCCGAGGGGATGAGTCCCGAGCGCGCCGCGATCTCCTGTGCCTTCGGAGCCCAACTCATCAACGTCGGCACCTTTCACGTCAACGAAGCACTAGCGCTCGCCGACCGACTCGGTGACCAACCGGGACACTTCGCGCCCCACCAGTTCGAATCGGAGTGGAACGTCGAAGAGAATCGCACGTGGTTGGGTCCGGAGATTATTGGTCAGTTGCCGCCCGGGCGCCAACCCGACGCGTTCGTGATGGGCGTGGGTACCGGCGGCACGCTGATCGGCGTGGGTCAAGCCTTTCGCGCTGTTAATCCCGACGTGCTCATAGTTGGTTTAGAGCCGAGTGAGTCGTGCACGATTCTCTGTGGTGACACGGGACTGCACAAGATTGAGGGAATCTCCGACGGCTTCGTGCCGGGAATTTACCAACGTCATCAGGAACTCGTTGATCGCGTGGTCTCGGTGCACAGTGACGACGCCGTTGCTGAGATGCGCCGGCTGGCCCGTGAGCACGGCTTGCTCGTGGGTCCGAGTTCGGGCGCGAACATGATTGCCGCCCGTCGACTGCGCGACGAGTTGGACGACTCGGCGACGGTGCTCACGGTGTGCTGTGACGAGGGCGAGAAGTACTTAAGCGAATATTTCATTCCCGAGGTGCACGTCTCTACGGCCGCGCCGTACGTCAACATCTAATCGGGCGCGCAGTATCTCTAGAGCGGTGTGACGTAGGCCCCGTGAATCCCACCGTCGACGAGGAACGTCGACGCGGTCATGAAGGATGAGTCGTCGCTCGCCAGAAAGAGCACCGCACTCGCGATCTCTTCGGGTTCAGCGAAGCGGCCCATCGGCACGTGGATGAGGCGACGGGCGGCCCGTTCGGGGTCCTTGGCGAAGAGTTCTTGGAGCAGTGGCGTGTTCACCGGTCCGGGGCAGAGCGCGTTGACGCGGATACCCTCTCGGGCGAACTGCACGCCCAGCTCGCGGCTCATCGACAGCACGCCGCCCTTGGAGGCGGTGTAGGAAATCTGCGAGGTCGCTGAACCGAGCACGGCGACGAAGGACGCGGTATTGATGATTGAACCGCCGCCCCGCTTTTGCAGGTGGGGGATGCCGTAACGACAACAGAGATAGACCGACGTGAGATTGACGTCCTGGACTCGCTGCCAGGCCTCGAGTCCCGTGGTGAGAATCGAGTCGTCGTCGGCCGGTGAGATCCCCGCGTTGTTAAAGAGCACATCCACGCCGCCGTACGCTGCTTCCGTCGCGTTGTAGAGCGCTTCGACGCTCTGCTCGTTGGCCACGTCGACGTGGATGAAGGTGCCGCCGATCTCGTTCGCGAGCTCGTTGCCCTGGGGCTCACTGAGGTCGGCGACGACCACCTTGGCGCCCTCGGCGGCGAAACGCTTGGCGGTTGCTCGGCCAATGCCGCTCGCCGCTCCCGTGATGACCGCGACCTTGTTGTCTAGACGACCCATTCCTTATCCTTCCGTTGCTATGAAGACGTTTTTTTCTTCGCTGAATCCTAAGAGGGCGTCGGGACCCAACTCGCGTCCGATGCCCGACTGCTTGAACCCGCCAAAGGGCGTGCTGTAGCGCACCGACGAATTGGAGTTGACCGAGAGCGCGCCCGTTTCCACCCCGCGGGCAACCCGCAGCGCCCGTCCCACGTCGCGCGTCCAGATCGAACCCGACAGACCGAAGGGGCTGTCGTTGGCGATCTCGAGTGCTTCGGCTTCGTCCGCAAATCGAACGACCGACACAATGGGTCCGAAGATCTCTTCGGTGAATGCTCGATTCGTACGGTCCGGTGTTTCGAGCACGGTGGGGGCGAACCAGTAACCGGGACCGTCAGGCGCGCTGCCACGAAAGGCGACGTTCTCGTCGTCGACGTAGGACGCCACGCTGTCTCGCTGGGCCGACGTGATGAGCGGACCCATCTCGCTCGCTTCGTCGGCGGGATTGAGCACGCGCACGGCCTTGACGGCGGGCTCGAACAGTTCCATGAAACGGTCGTAGGCCGAGGCTTCAACCAGGATCCTCGAGCGCGCGCAGCAGTCCTGACCGGCGTTGTCGAACACGGCGTACGGGGCACTGGCGGCTGCGCGTTCTAGGTCGGCGTCGGCGAAGACGATGTTGGCACTCTTGCCACCGAGTTCGAGGGTGACGCGCTTGACCTGATCGGCGCAGCCCGCCATGATCTTGCGTCCCGCCGCGTTCGATCCGGTGAAGCAGACTTTACGGACCTTTTCGTGAGTGACAAATCGGTACCCGACGGTCGCGCCGTCACCGGGCAGGACCTGGAAGACACCCTCGGGAAGACCGGCTTCGAGACCTAACTGTGCCAATCGCACCGCGGTGAGCGGGGTCAGCGTGGCCGGCTTTAGGACCACGGTGTTTCCGGCGGCCAGTGCCGGACCAAGTCCCCACCCAGCGATGGGCATCGGAAAGTTCCAGGGCGCGATGATGCCCACGACACCAAGCGGCTCGTAGAAGGTGAGGTCGACACCGCCGGCGACGGGAATCTGCTTGCCGGAGTGGCGTTCCGGAGCACCGGAATAGTAGGCCAGCACGTCGCGCACGTTGCCCGCCTCCCAGCGGGCATTCGCAATAGTGTGTCCCGAATTGGCGACCTCTAATTGGGCCAGTTCCTCGATGTGTGCGTCCACCGTTTCGGCGAAACGGCGGAGCAGTCGCGCGCGGTCGGCGGGCGTGACAGCGCGCCACAACGCTGACGCGGCGTGGGCTCGCTCGATCGCTCGGTCGGCCTCTTCGAGGCTGAGCATGTCGACTGAGGCCACCGCCTGCTCGGTCGCGGGGTTGATAATTGACAGCGCGTTGGTCATAGACGTTCGAACCCTCGATAGCGTTCCCAGTCGGTGACGGCGGCGTCGAAGGCGTCGACTTCGATCTGGGCCGCGTGCACGTAGTGGTCCACCACCTCGTCGCTGAACGCGTCGCGGGCCATCGCACTCCCGTCAAAGAGATCCAGCGCCTCTTTCAGCGTCGTGGGTACTCGCGGCGCGTCCGCAACGTAGGCGTTGCCCTCGAACGCCGGCGCGAGGGGGAGCGACTCTTCAACGCCACGTAGTCCGGCCGCGACGAGGGCCGCAACGGCCAAGTACTGATTAACGTCGCCGCCCGGCGTGCGGCATTCCAGGCGAATCGACGGGCCGTGACCCACCACGCGGAAGGCGCACGTGCGATTGTCGAGTCCCCACAGCATCGCGGTGGGCGCAAAGGATCCCGCCACGAACCGTTTGTAACTGTTGATGTTGGGGGCGAGGAAGAGCGACAGTTCGCGGGAGTAGGCCAGCTGGCCGGCGAGGAAGTGCTCGAAGACGGGCGAAAAACCGTGCGCCCCGTCACCGGCGAATACCGGCGAATCGTTCTCGTCGCGCAGTGAGAGATGAATGTGACACGAGTTGCCCTCGCGCTGGTCGAACTTCGCCATGAACGTAAGGCTGCACCCTTCCTGGGCCGCGATCTCCTTGGCGCCCAGTTTGAAGAGTCCATGCTCGTCGCACTTGTCAACCAGCGTGTTGTACTTGAAGGCCACTTCGTGTTGGCCAAAGTTGCATTCGCCCTTGGCGGATTCAACCACCATGCCCGCGCCGCGCATCGAGCGACGAATGCGACCGAGTAACGGTTCGATTCGGGCGGTGCCCTGCAAGGAATAGTCCACGTTGTAGAGGTTGACCGGCGTGAGGTCTCGGTAGCCCGACTTCCACGCCTGCTCGTAGGAGTCGTCAAAAACAATGAATTCAAGTTCGGTGCCGGTAAGGCCGTGCCAGCCGCGCTCGGCGAGACCGGCCACCTGTTGCTGGAGCACTTGACGGGGTGACGGAGCGACCGGTTCTTCGTGCATGGTCTCGACGTCGGCGAAGATAATCACTGACTTCTCGTGCCAGGGAACGTGACGGATCGTGGTGAAATCAGCCTTGAAGGCGAGGTCGCCGTACCCGCGATCCCACGACGTCAGCGCGAAACCGTCCACGGTGTGCATGTCCACGTCCGAGGCGAGCAAATAGCTGCACCCGTCAATTGCTGCTTCACCAATATCGTCAGCGAAAAAGGACGCATCCATACGTTTTCCCTGTAACCGCCCCTGCATGTCGGTGATCGCCAGGATCACCGTGTCGATGTTGCCGCTGCGAATGAGGACGAGGAGGTCCTTGTAAGTAAGGCGACCAGGGGTTAAAGACGTCATGTCATCTCCTCAACTTTGGTGGGACAAACTCGCGTGGGTTCGCCGCCGATACTACTTAAGTTCCCCAAGCGCGACACGAGCGACGACCATCGCGCGCGAGGTGATCGCTTCCAATTCCATGCGAAAAATTGGCTCCGACCGATCGTCGTTCAAGGTGAAGGAGGGTCGTCAGACGACGCTGAGGCGATGAAGAAATTGCGTGTTCGTTCGGCAGGTCCGAACCGAATAGATCAGTGCGTCGTTGACTTTCATTCGGCATCCAACATTTTGGAGAATTCTCCGATGACAGCCAGTCACTGATGTATTATCCTGCCACGTTGAGCGGTGGTCGCTCATCGCAACACGTCTCACGGGACCAAAATCTGGGGGGGCCGGATGAGCGATAGCTCGAGAGTACTGTCGTCAGACGAGAAGCGGCTTGCCGCTCTCGGTTACAAGCAAGAGCTCAATCGCGGTTGGAGCGGGTTCTCAAACTTCGCGATTTCGCTCACGATCATCTGCGTCCTCAGTGGCTGCTTCACGACCTTTGGACAGGCGTGGAACGACGGCGGACCGATCGCGATCTCGATTGGGTGGCCGGTGATCAGCCTCCTGGTCCTCCTCGTCGGGCTTTCGATGGCCGAGCTCGCTTCGAAGTACCCGACTGCGGGCGGCATTTACTACTGGGCGTACAGCCTGGGCGGCGCCGGCTGGGCGTGGTTCACCGGTTGGTTCAACCTGCTCGGCCTCATCGCCATCACCGCCGCCGTCGATTACGGTGCCGCGTCGTTCCTGAATTCGGTGCTCTCCCTGTACGGGTTCCACTTCATCATCAACTGCACCACGACGAACCCTTCGACGATCCTGCACAATACGTTCATCCTGTTTTTCGTTATCCTTGCCCTGCACAGCATCATTAACGTCTTCTCCTCGCACCTGGTGTCGCTGCTCAACCGGATTTCGGCTTGGTGGATGCTCGCCGGGGTGATCGCGATTGTGGGCATTCTGATCTTCGGACCCTCAACGCACCAGAGCGCCTCGTTTGTGTTTTCACATCGGATCAATAACAGTGGGTTTTCGTCACACTTGTACTGGTTCATGATTTTGCCGCTGGGCTTCTTGCTCACCATGTACACGTTCACCGGCTACGACGCTTCAGCGCACTTGTCAGAGGAGACGCACGACGCCGAGCGCGCCGCCCCGCGCGGGCTGTGGACGTCGATCGCCTATTCGGCGATCGGCGGCTGGGCGTTATTGCTGGCGCTAACGTTCGCGGCAACCCACATCGCCGCGATTAACGCGGGCGGCGGCGGCGCGATTCCGATTATCGAGTCGTAGCTCAGCACCAGCCTTGCGAAACTCGTCCTCGACATCTCAACTATTGGACAGCTGTTCTGCGGGATGGGCTGCGTTGCGGCCGCTTCACGTATGGTGTTCGCGTTCTCGCGCGACGGCGCCGTACCGGGCCACCAACTGTGGCGGCGATTGAACAAGCACCAGACGCCGACTTGGGCGGTGCTGTTCGTGGTCGTCCTTGCCCTCATAATCACGATCCCGGCACTGTTCGGCACAAAGGCCGGATTCCCGGTGGCATTCTTCGCGGTCACATCGATCACGACGATCGGGCTGTACATCGCCTACATCCTGCCGGTCTTCCTTCGCTGGCGGATGGGGAATAAGTTCGAACCGGGCGTGTGGAGTCTGGGCAAGCATTACAAGTGGATCAACGGCATCGCCATCGTCTGGGTCGTGATTTGCGTGGTCATCTTCTGTCTGCCGACGTCGTCCGCGGCGGTTCCGTGGGAGAGTGGTTTCAGCTGGAGTGACTTCAACTACGCGCCACTCGTCACCATCGTTCTCGCGCTCGGGGTCTGGATTGCCTGGGTGGCCGGCGCCAAGAATACGTTCAAGGGCCCGGTGAGGACGCTCGACGATCCCGACGTCGGCACGCCAGAGGATCCGGCGCTGATGCCAGTGAGTTGAGCTCTAAAACGATTCTGGCAAATTGAGGCGCCTCGAAGGTTAGGCCTGCCTTGTCACTGGCACCATTTCCACAAAGAATCTGACTGGCCCGGCGCGCTGGGGACACCTCCAGCGCGTGAGACTTCTTGATCTTCTTGAACAGCGACCTGGCTCGGTGACGCGGCGCGTGGCACTCAGTGCTCAGGCGCGACCTGGCGAAGTTACTGGCGGATCATCGGGATGAAGACTGTAGCCAATGCCGGGTGACGTTTGGATGAGATCTCCTTCCTCGTCACCAAGTTTCTGCCGTAGCCGGTGCACGTACGCGTGCACGTACTGTGACTCGTCGTTGTAGCCGTTGCCCCACACCGCACCGAGAATCATCTGATAAGTGCAGGTACGTCCCGCGAAACGGGCGAGGTAGGCAAGCAGGCTGAACTCTTTGGCGGTCAGATCCACCTGTTCGCCGAAACGTCGGGTCTCATGATGGACCAAGTCCAGTTCCAGTGATCCAAGTGATAGTGAGGCCGGCATCAACTCGTCAGATTCGGTGGAGCGGTGTCGCATCGCGGCCCGAATCCGGGCTTCCAACTCGCCCATACTGAAGGGTTTAGTGACGTAGTCGTTGGCTCCCGCATTCAGGGCCGCAATTTTACGATCTTCGTCACCGGCGGCGGAGAGCACAATGATCGGCACGTCACTCCACTGTCGAATTCGTTTGCAGACTTGTAATCCGTCGATATCGGGCAGACCCATGTCCAAGACAATTACTTCTGGTGAGAGCAGCGCCGCCTGGGACATACCGTCTTCGCCATTTGAAGCGGTTGTCACTTCATGGCCTCCCGACTTGAGGCCCAGTCGAAGTGCGCGCAGTAGCGACGAATCGTCGTCAATAACAAGCACGGTCGCCATGGTCGTTATTTGGGCGCCTGGTCGTGGAGTGTCCCGAGTGAAAAGACGAAGCGGGCGCCTCCCTCAGGGACCTCCTCGTACCAAATTCGTTCATCGTGAGCCTCAACGAACGTTCTCGCGATCGTAAGGCCTAGTCCCGCCCGCCCACCCGTGTCGAACTGGACGAATCGATCAAAGATCTTGTCGCGGTCTCCGGCAGCGACTCCCGGCCCCTGGTCGGCGACTGACAGTGTGACGCGACCGGCGTGTTGTGCTGCCGTCACGGTCACGAGACCGTCACTGGGTGAGTGGCGATCGGCATTATCGAGAAGATTGATGAGCACTTGGCCCATGATAAGGCGGTCGACATTTACGAGTGGCAACGAATCATCGACGTCGATGACGATGCGACGTTCGCTCCACGTCGGGGCAAGCGCGTCAACTGCGTCGCGCACGATATCGGCGACTCGCGTCGGACTTCGGCGTACGCTGAAGACACCGGCTTCGATGCGGGTCATGTCGAGCAGGTTGGTCACGAGACGAGTGAGTCGATCAGATTCAATCTCGATGAGGTGGTGCAGCTCGAAGGTGTCGCCGGCCGAGAGTACATTCGCGCGACTCGCGAGTGTTGACGACGCGACCTTGATGGTTGCCAGCGGTGTGCGCAGGTCGTGCGAGATTGCGCCCATCAGACCGTGGCGCAACCGGTCCACTTCCTCTAAGAGATGCGTCCGCATGGCCTGCTCCCGCAGTTGCGCTCGCTCCAACGCCAGCGCGGCGTCATTGGCGAAGGTATTGAGCACGTCCCGGTCGGTCTCATTTACCGTCAGATTGTGCATGGCGAGCATGCCCACTGGACGGCCCGCCGCCGATAGGGCAATCGTGCGCAGTTCACCCAACGTGCGCGGTGCCGTACCCACGCTCACGGGTAGTCCTGAATCTGGGCCCAATTGCTGTAACTCGTCGGCGGTGAGCGCCTCGCCGCTCGTGGCGGCGACCGTCAATCGACCATCTTCAAGGACCAAAAGTGAAACGCCCGGCACGTCGAACATTGTTCGCGCGGCAATGACAATTTTTTCCAGGAGTTCATCCACTGATTGGTCCCCCACCAGGAGTTCGGACAACTCGTAGAGGCGACTCATTGCTTCGGCGTCACGTTGAGATTTGGCACGGGCGGCATCAACTCGGGCCACGACTTGGGCCACGAGCATCATAACGATCACGTAGACAATCAGCGCCGTCCAGTTTTGCGCGGTGCCCACGTCGAGCGTGCCATAGGGCGGGATGAAAACAAAGTCGTAGATGAGAAAGCCGGCGATGACGCTGGACGTGCCGGCGACGAAACCGCCCATGACGACACCAACGACAACGGGAATGACGAGCACGAGTGCCGCGGTCGAGACGCTGATGTGTGAGCGAAGTGGCAGCATCAATGCGCCGAGCGCCACCGCGCAGGCAATGCCCACGCTCGAACCCCAAAGTCGCCTGTTCACGAGCACATTCTTCTACGAAATCCGCGTTACGGACGAAGCTGAACAAAATGAAGAAGTTATGAAGGGCTTACACGTGAATTAAATAAGTAGTTCAGAGCCCAATCGGCAAACTCGATGCATGGGAGATTTCTATTCAGCAGTTGGATTCGTAGTTTTTACCGCCGCGATGCTTGGTCTTATTTGGGCGCTGGAGCGAGTATGAGTTTCAGCCAAATCGTTCTGTTCATAGTTGCGGTTCTGATGTTCGGCTACTTGGGTTATGCCATGTTTAAGCCAGAGAAGTTCTAAATGGGTTTCTTCTTCACAATTCTCGTACTGGTGGTCGCGCTGGGTTTCACGTGGCGTTACCTAGGTTCGTACATGGCGGCGGTCTTTGACGGCCGAGTTCACTTCTTGGGTTTTGTTGAGCGGCCCATCTATCGGCTGCTCGGTACTGGTCCCGAACAAGAGCAGACCTGGAAGCGATACGCCGGGGCCATGATGATCTTTACCTTCGTGTCGTTGGTCTTTACCTACGTCATAATCAGGCTTCAAGGATCCTTACCGTTAAACCCTCAGCACCTCAGTGCGCCGGGCCCGGCCCTCAGTTTCAATACCTCGGTGTCCTTCATCACCAACACCAATTGGCAGAACTACGGCGGTGAAGAGACGATGTCGTACTTCTCGCAGATGGGTGCGCTCACCGTCCAACAGTTCGTCAGTCCAGCGGTGGGCATCGCGGCCGCCATTGTATTGGTGCGAGGGTTTTCGCGCCGTAAGTCGCCGACGATTGGCAACTTCTGGGTCGACATCACGCGCTGCATGTTCTACATCTTGTTGCCAATCGCCTTTGTGTTCGGCCTTATCTTTGTCGCACAAGGCGCGGTGGAGACGCTGGCGGGCACTGTCAGCATCCACGATGCCATCAACGGCGTCACTCAGACGATTGCGCGCGGGCCGATTGGCTTCATGGAAGCGATCAAGCAGCTCGGCACCAACGGCGGGGGTTTCCTTGACACCAACTCCGCCACGACCTTCGAGAACCCCACGGGTCTCACTGATTTTCTTTCGATCTACATGCTGCTGTCGATCCCCGTGGCACTGACTTACACCTTCGGCAAGATGGTGGGCAGTATCAAGCACGGCGCGACGTTACTCGCCGTCGTCGTGATCCTGTTTGGTTCGTGGGTTGCCTTCACCAGCTACGGCGAGCACCAGAACAACCCTGCGGTCCAGGCTGCGGGCATCCACTCCACGGTGGGCAACACCGAAGGCAAAGAAGTACGTTTCGGGGACACTTCCTCCGCACTCTTTGGCGTGGCGTCTACGAGCACGTCGACCGGTTCGGCCGACGCCGCCTATGACTCCTTTACGCCAATCGGTGGTTTAGGGCTGCTCACTGGCATGATGATCGGCGAAGTCACTCCGGGCGGCACGGGCAGTGGGCTCTACACATTGCTCATTTACGCCATCATCGCGGTCTTCATTGGCGGACTCATGATTGGGCGAACGCCGGAGTATCTCGGTAAAAAAATCCAAGCCCGAGAGGTCAAACTGGCCGGGCTCGGTGCCCTGGTGATGCCCATCACGGTGCTGGTGGTCACGGGGCTCGCGGTCTCGCTCGTCGCTGGGCGAGCTGGTCCGCTCAATCATGGGCCGCACGGATTCACAGAGATCCTGTACGGACTCACTTCGCAGGGCAACAACAACGGCTCGGCCTTTGGTGGCCTGACGGGTAACACGCCCTTCTATAACGTCATCGGCGCGATAGACATGCTGATTGGCCGCTTCGGCATCATCATTCCGGCGCTCGCGCTGGGTGGGATATTGGCCGAAAAGGAAGTTGTACCTGAGGGACTGGGCACCTTCCGCACCGACAACGGAATGTTCGTCGGCCTCACCATCGGCGTCATCTTGATCATCGGCGGGCTGACGTTCTTCCCGGCCATCTCTCTCGGTCCCATCGTCGAACAACTAAGTCACCTGAGGTTCTTCTAATGACCACTGTTATCAACGAATCTTCGCCCGACACGTCCGGTCACGGTGTGGCCCAGGCCCGGGGTCTCTTCGATGGACCAATTCTTCGCCAAGCGCTGAAGGACTCCTTCATCAAATTGGATCCCCGCGTCCAGGTGAAGAACCCCGTCATGTTCGTGGTGCTGGTCGGTTCGATCATCACGTTGTTCGAAGCCTTTGCTCACCCCGGCACGTTCACGTGGTCGATCACCGTGTGGCTGTTCCTAACCGTCCTCTTTGCCAATTTCGCTGAAGCCATGGCCGAAGGTCGTGGCAAGGCGCAGGCCGAAACGTTGCGCAAAATGCGCTCGGAAACCGAAGCCCGTCGCTTACTGCCCGACGGCAGCGAAGAGCTGGTACCGGCGGCGGAACTCTCCAAGGGTGACCTGGTGGTCTGCCAAGCCAACGACGTCATTCCCTCCGACGGCGAAATCATCGAGGGCATTGCCTCGGTGGACGAGTCCGCGATCACCGGCGAGTCGGCGCCCGTCATCCGCGAATCGGGTGGCGACCGTTCGGCCGTGACCGGCGGCACCAAGGTGCTGTCAGACCGCATCGTCGTGCGCATTACGGCCGAACGTGGCAAGACGTTCATCGACCGCATGATCACGCTCGTCGAAGGGGCAAACCGTCAGAAGACACCCAACGAGATCGCGCTCACGATCCTGCTCGCGGTGTTGACGATTGTCTTCCTGCCGGTGGTCGTCACCCTGGTGCCCTTCGCCAATTTCGCCCACGGTTCCGTGTCGGTCGTGGTGCTGGTGGCGTTGTTGGTGTGCCTTATTCCCACGACCATCGGCGCACTGTTGTCGGCCATTGGTATTGCCGGCATGGACCGACTGGTCCAGCGCAACGTGCTCGCTATGAGTGGACGAGCCGTCGAGGCGGCCGGCGACGTGCAGACGTTGCTGCTCGACAAGACGGGCACCATCACGTTGGGTAATCGAATGGCGTCCACCTTCTATCCCGTGGGTGGTCACACTGAGCAAGAAGTTGCCGACGTGGCCCAACTGGCCTCGCTGGCTGATGAGACCCCCGAGGGTCGCTCAATCGTGGTGCTCGCCAAGGATCTCTTCGACATCCGCGAGCGCCACCTTGAAGGTGACCACGTGTTCGTGCCCTTTACCGCGACGACGCGCATGTCGGGTCTCGATATGGGCTCTCGTCAGATCCGAAAGGGTGCGGGCGATTCAGTCAAGCGTTGGGCCATCGAGCAGGGCGGCACCGTACCGAGCGACCTCGACGCCATTGTCGAGCGCGTGTCGCGCGAAGGCTCGACACCATTGGTGGTGGCCGATGGGCCGAACATCTTGGGTGTCATTGAGTTGAAAGACGTTGTCAAGCAGGGTATTCGCGAGAAGTTTGAAGAGATGCGCCAAATGGGCATCCGCACGGTCATGATCACTGGTGACAATCCACTCACCGCGGCCGCCATTGCCCAAGAAGCGGGAGTCGACGACTTCCTCGCCGAAGCCACGCCCGAAGCGAAGATGGCGCTTATAAAGAAGGAGCAGGAGGGCGGCAAGTTGGTCGCTATGACCGGCGACGGCACGAACGATGCTCCGGCGTTAGCCCAGGCCGACGTGGGTGTGGCCATGAATACCGGCACGACCGCGGCCAAAGAGGCCGGGAACATGGTGGACCTCGATTCGAACCCCACCAAGCTGCTCGACATTGTCGAGATTGGTAAGCAACTGCTGATAACCAGAGGCTCACTCACGACGTTTTCGATCGCCAATGACATCGCCAAGTATTTTGCCATCATTCCGGCGCTCTTTGCCTTTGCCTACGGCGACCACCTTCAAGCCCTCAACGTGATGAAACTACACAGTCCGCAAAGTGCCGTACTGTCGGCGGTCATCTTTAACGCCCTGGTGATCGTGGCGCTCATTCCCCTGGCCCTGCGCGGGGTCAAATTCCGAGCGGCCAATTCAACGGCCATTCTGCGCCGCAACGTCCTGATCTATGGAGTCGGCGGCATCATCGTGCCGTTCGTCTTCATCAAGCTCATCGACCTCATCCTCGTCGCGCTG
>Ga0182024_10016742_pt1 | contig 13860 bp, 27 predicted proteins | sample P32metaG_FD_120480 | JGI IMG/M metagenome (GOLD analysis project Ga0182024, IMG submission 120480) | Permafrost microbial communities from Stordalen Mire, Sweden - P3-2 metaG (Illumina Assembly) | ecosystem: Environmental > Terrestrial > Soil > Wetlands > Permafrost | place: Sweden: Stordalen... | reverse complement strand
CTGAAGGAGAGCGTGCCGATTGACGTGCTGGAGGCAGTTCTGGTGGACTGCTTACGCTATCAAAAGCAGTATCATGGCGACATTTTGTGCGACCTTCGCGCGCGCGGCTACGGCAAGAACGATGACTAGCCAGCAGGTTTTTCGCAAACTTGTCCGCGAGTGCGAAGCCGCAAACGTATGGGACGGCGGGGGCGGCGAAGGAGCAAACGACCGCATCATGCAGCGATTCGACCAAGCCTGTTTCACGTTGGCGTGGTACGTGGTGAAGAACCAGGATCGCGTAGCCGTCGCCTCGCCTCTATCGAAGCGGCGCGCTAAGAAGACGCCACGATGACTGAGGACGAACGTACCCCGGACACCCAAGTCCTCCTTTCGCGTGCTGAACAGATGATCGAGGCGCTGAAGAAGCCGGGCAACATGCTCGATGCGAAGGGCATCATTCGTTCGCTTTGCAACGAAGTCGAACGCCTCCGTGACGCGCTTGCGGCTCAGAAGGACGCGCTCGTAACTGCGGTGCCCGAGCACGAGAGTGTCTCCAAGAATCTGAGGCGCATGATCGACATGATGGCCGCAGGCGTGGAATGGACGCCCGAAACTTCGTTGGCCTTTCAGTTTACCGCGGCGTCGGCATTGGAGATCATCGAGAACACGGCGCCGCTTCCCGGTCTATTCAATGCGAAGCCCGAGTCCGAGATGGAGAAGCCATGAGCGACATACTCGAACGAGCGCACAGCTACATTGCGTGTTTACCGTTGAGGTCTCAACGTTTCGATAAAGTCCTCATTCGCGACCTCGCTCTCGAAGTCGTTGATCTTCGTGCGCAACTTGATTCAGCATCGCGTGCAGCACCCCTAGGTGTGTATCTCGCAAAGGGTGCAGAGGCACGAGCCGCTGCTCAGAAAGAGATGCCATGATAATCCCCGAGCCGGTGCGTGCGGCCTGTGAGGGCTGGATTGACGCGACTTCTTCGGTCCGCTGTACGGCTTGCCGCAACGTCGGCGATTCCAGGTGGTCAATGGCGGGCCTCAGCCCGCTTCTCAAAAGGCTTCCGCGATGATCTGGCTCGGCATCCTCATCGGCGTTCTCGGTTTGCTTTACGCGATCTTCGCCGGCGTTCTAGGAACCCGAGATTCAGACTACCGGCTACATCCTGATTGGCTCTGGCTGTTCAGAAAAGGACGGCCATGAAGGTGGTGCCGCTCGAACTCGTTGAGGCGAATGAACTCGTCTCGCGCTGGCATCGGCACCACCAGCCTGCCGTGGGGCACCGCTTTTCTTTGGGCATCGTGGACGAGGCCGGGGTTCCGCACGGCGCGGCGATCGTGGGCCGACCCGTGGCCCGGCTCGCTGGTTCTCCCCGCGAAGTCCTAGAGGTCGTGCGGCTCGTCACGGACGGGACGCCCAATGCCTGTTCGATGCTCTACGCCGCCTGCGCTCGCGCTGGCAAGGCGATGGGGTTCGCTCGAATCCAGACTTACATTCTCGACAGCGAACCCGGCTCATCGCTTCGTGGCGCGGGTTGGAAGTGCGAAGGCACCGCTGGCGGCGGACAATGGAAGCACACGGACGGAAAGCCGCGACGGACGGACCAGCCAATCGGGATGAAGCGGCGCTACACTCTCGCCCTCAATGACCCGGCCCTCGTCGCCGATGCAAGCCTCGCGCCGGTTGACGATTCCCCAACGCTTTTCGAGGCAACACAATGAGTCCTGATTGGCTGTGGCTCTTTCGAGGAGGGAAACGAAACCCATGAAGTACCGTAAGAAGCCTGTTGTTATCGAAGCCGTGCGTTGGACAGGCCGCGAAGAAGCGATGCCTGCGGTGTTGGCCTTGTTCGATGCTGGGATTCCGATTTGGCGGTCAATCAACGACGCCGACGTGTATCCGCCTCTTCACGAAATATCCTACGCCATTGAGAGCCGTCCCGCAGAGGCCGGGGGAGGAAAGACACCGTGAGAGAGGTTGCGCCATACCTCATGGGAGCCTTGTTCTTGGGAAGCGTTGTATGCACCGGTTTGGCTGGGCACTTTCTTGCGAAATCAGACCGCCGACGATGAGCGAGGTGGCAGCGGACTTGGATGACATCGAAGCGCGGCTCAAAGGCGAGAAACGCGGCGGCTTCTACGACACTGTCAGGCGTACACCGCGACGAACGCTTTGACTGCGGCTAGGAACAAGACGCGCAAGCGCCCATTGCCGCCAAAGTTGATTGAGCCGCTTCGCGAACGCCTAGAGCAGAGCGGCCTGCCGTACGTCATTGAGAATGTCGTCGGCGCTCCGCTAAGGCGCGACGTGACTCTGTGCGGTTCGATGTTCCCGGGGCTACGAGTGCGCCGCCATCGCGTTTTTGAGGCGTCGTTCCCAATTTCGGAAATGCCGCTCTGCCGGCATAACGTGCAAGGCCGCGTCATTGGCGTGTTCGGCGACCATCCTGACCCGCCGCGGCCATACCGCACGAACTGCGCCGTAGACCTGCCGAACGCTCAAGACGCGATGGGGATTCACTGGATGAACTGGTTAGAACTCTGCGAGGCGATCCCGCCGGCCTACACCGAATGGATCGGAAAGCAACTCATGGCTGCGCTACGAGTCCCGGCATGAGAAGGGCGCGACTATTGGGCCTGTTCGGCATCGGGGGCGCGATTCTCTTTTGGCAAGGCGCGGCGATGGTGCTCGTCGGCCTCATCTTCTGCGCCATTGCGAGCAAAGCGCCACGCGATGACTAAAGACTTGGCCGCGTCACCTACTACAGAGAAGCCGGGGCGCGGCTGAACCTGCAATGCACACATACTACGATTTGACGATTAAGATGCGGTTCCACGACTCGAAGCGCGATGCGATTAAACTCGCCCAAGAAATCTGCGGTTCGTTCATGCAGCCGTACGGCGATAGTCCATACGTCTCGAACATCGAAATACACGTCGATGAACCGCAGGAGCCGGAGAGCGCCGGACCCGATGTTTAGCACGTTGGGTTTCGGCTCGGCAACCCCGCTAGCAGACCGGGTTCTCCGGTCAGTCTGCCAAAGGAACCCTCGACTTGACAGAAGTCGAGGGGACGGGGTACTCTGAGAGCGCGGAGGCCGATGTCGAGCATAGCGTCGGTTTCCGCATCTTCGAACGGAGACATTTGAATGGCCGCGATCGGCGAACCGCAAAGAGAGCTCGAAGTCGTCCCTAAAACGCTGCCGTACCCGACGCCGGCTGCGCCCGTCGAGGCGCCGCCCGTGACGTTGCCCGAACTGGTGCCCGCGTAATGCCGTACGTAAAAAACGTGGCTTGGAAACCGGGCGCGGAGATCCTGATTGACGACGTGACACCCGTGTTTGCGTGGACCGATTACGGAGTGCGCGCAAAGGCGCCCGTTGTCGTGGATCCCAGCACGTTCGCCGACGGTGAAGAAACGTACGGCGGCGGTATCATCGTGCCCAAGGGGACGGCCGCGAAGAAGCACGAGGATTCGTACGCAGCCCGTACGCAAAAACTCATGGAATCGTACATGTACGGCCGTTCGTTTGTTAATTGGCGGGGCCTCGTCGGTAGCACTTGCGTCGTCGATGCCTCTGAGCATGTCGCATTGCGCGCGACCATCCCGGCGTTGCCTAAGGCCGCGGCGACTGAATACATCACGGCGTGGCGCGGATGGCGCGTGCTGCTCGTGGGGTCGAAAACGGTGTTGCTCAAGTCGGCGAATCACGAAACGTTGTGGCCGCCCGGCGAAGCGCTCAGTGCGCTCTCGGCGCCCTCGCAGCGCGGACAGGCGGGCATCTACGGGTTCCGCGTTGACACGACCGACCTGCGCGTACAGAAGGAAGCGCGCACGCGCGACTACCCCAACTGCACGGTATGGGGCACCGTCGCGCTGTGGGGGACGTGCATCGAGCATGCACGCGGCTACCGCGCGCAGTACGCGTATCCGCTCTCGCTGTGGGCGGGGGACGAACCTCTCGCGGCGCGCTTGGCGCGCGCGTACGGCTGCGAGATCGCGGCTACTCCGTACCCCGCACAGCCGGGCGCGCACGAGTCCGCGTGACCGCAAGGAAGAAGCCCCCGCGCAGCAACTACAAACCGAAGGTGAGTCCGCGCCGGCCGCTCACGATGGGCGAGGCCAAAGCGGCGGTGAACGGCACCTCGATCACGCGGCGCATGGCGATTCGATCGCACGAGGAATTGCGCGAGCCGGTGTACTTCCAGTTCCTTTTCGACGCCGTCTCGATGGAACTGGTCAAGATCCATGCCACGATGCGGCGCGTCAAGCCGACGGTGCTGTTCTCGGACATTATGAACGTGTGGCTCGCGGGCGCGACTGACTATTCGCAAGCGCTGATTCGGGAAATGCTGCCGCCCGGCGTGCGTGCTGCACCCGTGCCCGAGCGGTACGCGGGGTATCGCAAGTCGCTCGGCGCCGCGCCCGTGTACGAGGAGCAACTACCGCCCGACCCGCCGCCTCCGACGCCGCCGCGCGAACCGTTCGCCGACCTCACGCCGCGTCACGGCATCGCACCGCCGCCCGATGCGCGCGTCGAGCCGCTGGACGCGCCGCCGCAACCGCCCGTCCCCGCACCAAGTGAGGTCGCCGCCGAGACGCCCGCGACTCAGGAGCAGCTCACGAAGATGGTCGAGGTACCCGCGAATCCCGAGGTCGAGTGGTCGCCCGAAGCCGCGGGGCCGGGGGTACGGCGGTTCGATCCCGAAAAGCACGCCCGTGAGGCAGGCGCACCCGGTCACGGCAACGCGGCGCAAGCGAAGTCGATGGGCTTTGACCCCGGTTCGTTGCATCCCGACTCGATGAACCGGGCCAAGGACCGCTGATGGCGCCTCGTAAGAAACCGCCGGTCCTGCCGCCCTTTCCGGTGCGACCGACGGAGCCCGCGCAGCCGCCGGAGGCGCCCGACCCAGCGACGCGGCTTTCGCAACTCGACGAACGCGTGCGCACGGCGGCGATTCGGTCGAAGGTTCGCAAGCGCATCGGCCTCGACCTCAAGGTCGATGAGTACGAACAGCTCGTGGAGATCGCGCTCGAGCACGGCGAAGACCTCGTGGTCGTGGTGCGCGCGTGCGTGCGCTTCGGGCTGCGGCACTACCAGCAGTGGGCGTCCAAGGCGTCGGGCATCTCGCCGTTCGGAGAGGGCGACATGCGTCCGCGCCGGCCGGGCGACTACGACCCGACGGGCCTCATGCTGGCGCCGCCGCTCGAACCGCCGTTCCGCGGCCGTTTCCCCGTCGACGGCGCGAGCGTGCCGCTGCGCGGTTTCCCGGGTACACAGCGTTTCCCCGACGACGAAGTCGTAGACGTGGTGTTCTCACCGCCCCCGCCGCCGTCGCCCGCGGACCGCGCGTTCATCCCCAACGGTGCGACGGTCGGCGGCGCGGTCGACGGTCCCATCCCGCCTTCGACGCCGTTTCCCGAGATGGCACCGCCGCGCGGCTCACAACCCCCCGAAGAAGTTCTGCAGGCTGACTTCGTTGAAGACGCCGCGGAGAAGATTCTCGCCGTTTCAATCGAGGAGTTGCTGTAGATGGCGCTTTCGGTAAGCCTCACCATCACGATGACCGACGGGGAAAAACCGTCTTTCGTTGTCAACGGCGATTGGGAAACACACCTCGCGGACTTCACGCTCTCGGCGACACGCATCGACGGCACCACCGTCGTCGTGCCCGGCCTCAATTTCGCCAAGACCCCCGCTCAAACGGTGCCGACGCTGTGAGCGAACGCTTAGGCCGCGACGGCGGGCGTGACGTGAAGTTTTGGAAGACCATGCAGCCGATCAAAACGGACCCGCTGCCGTGGATACGCATTCCGACCGATCCTCAGACGTGCAAGCTCGTGGCGGAGCGCATCGACGTTATCATTCGAGTCGCGGAGGTGCTCAACTACGACGAGTATGAGATGCGGTTTTGGCAAACGCTGCGCGAACACGTCATCGCGATCGGAGAGCGCGTTCAACTTCCCGTACCGCTCCCAGCGCGCGCGTCGACCGCATGATCGAAGGCTGGCGGCCCTATTGGGCGCGCACGTTCTGGGCCGAACTGCTGCCGACCGAAGGGTTCTCGGGCGGAATCTACGTCGTCTACGGCGCGCGGCACGACCGTTGTAAGAAGTGCGACGGCCAGGGTGGCACCCGTGAAGACGGCGTGTGCATGTACTGCGAGGGCCGCGGCTACAACATCTCGACCGGCCGCTGGCTGTACCCCGTGCTCGCGCGGGTGCTCAAAACGTACCGCTGCGAGGACGTAAAGGAAGGCGACGTACTCCGCATCGCGCCGCAGGCGTTCAACACCTCGCCGTTTCTCGACCCCGACCGTAGCCCGTATCCCTTAGTCGTCATGTCCGAGCAGTCGTCGTGGGCCGTCGTTGAGGGCTTCGACGAAGCAGCCCAAGCCATCGTCGTCCCCGACGCGATTCCAGCATGAACCGTCAGCAGCGCCGCTTCGGCGAACGCGCCCACTTGAAAGGTGTTCCGCCCATGCAGCTCCCTCCGTCCACGATGCAGCAGATGCAAATAGACGCCCAGAACCAAATGATTGCGTTCCAGCAGGCGATGCAGCAGGGCCAGACCGCCGCCGCTCAGACCACCGTCGCGCTACGCGCGGCCGAGTACATGCTTACCAACCCCCGGGTGTTTTCGCCGGCTGAGATCCAAGCCGCGCGCGACTTCATCCCCAAGGCGCTCGATGCGTTCAACATTCTGCGCCCCGCGCCGCAACCGGAGCCGCCGTCCACCGAAGAGGCTCCCGAGATTGACGACGCCCCTGCCTAGGGGGTATGGTCCGTGGCGAATGGAGGCTCCGTGAGCGTTGGCTGGAGAGCAAGACGAATGGACTGTTGGCACGTTGCGCGAGCACGTCCTTGCGCTGCGCGAGGCCGACGACAAGAGGTATTCCCAACGCTCCGCCGACCAAGAGAAAGCGGTCCAAGCGGCGCTGAATGCTGCCGAGAAGGCGACCGACAAAGCGGACTCGGCCAGCGAGAAGCGGTTCGACGGGGTGAACGAGTTCCGGTCCACGCTGAAGGACCAGCAGAGCACCTACATCACCCGGACCGAGGTGTACGCAGTCGCCAGCGCAATCGCCGCGTTGGCGGCGGTTATGAGCATCGTCGGACATTATGTGAAGTAATCCGATGAGCCAAGAAGCGCGCCAGGCGCTCGTCGATTCGCCGAACACGTTCTTCACTGCCGACTCGCAGCGCAGCGACTTGCTTGATGAGACGATCACGCAGACCGGCCTCATCGCGCTCTTGAGCGATCTCGTCGCCAAGGGTCACATCATCGAATTCACGGCGATCAAGACGGACCACAGCGACGACTCCGCGCTCGGGCTCCACTGCCACTTCAACGGCTACTGCGCGGACCTGTGGCCGCTCCGTTCACGCACGGCAGGCGATTGGATCGTAGCCGACAACCTCGGCCCATTCTGCGCGAATGCGGCCGCCGATCCGTGTCTGTTTCAAATAGGATTGGCCGGAACGGCGTGGACGCCCAAGGCGATCGCCGCCGCCGGGCCGACGTGCTTTCACGACGATGGCGCGGACCATATCCATCTCGGCGCGGTGAATCCGTGAACTGGAGAGAGTGGGTCAGCCTTGCGGCCATCACCGTCATCCTAATCGCCGCGCTGTGGTGGCTGCTTCACGAAGGCTTGGAGATCAAATGAATCTCAGCCGCATCGACCTGTACGCCGCACTCTCGTACGTCGCCGGTGGAGGGCTGCTCGTCATCGCGACAGGGCTCGGCGCACTCGTCCCGCAGTATCAGACGAAGATCCTTGCTATCTCCGGCATCACGATCGGCCTCGCTGGTCTGCTCATTCGACTCTGGAAAAATCCGTCGCCTCCGGCCGGAACGACCGCCGTGGTCGCGCCGACCAACGCGACACCCCCGCTCGTTGTTAGCGACCTCTCCACCACCGAACCCGTGAAAGGGCCCTAGCCGAGGCGGCTCTTGTCGGCGGGCGGCCTTCCTGGTAGGGTACGCTCACTTAGCCCGCGGCACTGCCGCAAGGAGCATTCTAGTGCCGTTCAACATCGGAGCCATTCTCGAAGCCGTCGCCACGATCGCCGTGGACATCACCGTCGATGAAGCCGAACTCGCCGCCGGTACGGCCGTCACCGTGCCGTTCGAGCCACAGGTCGGCACCGCGGCCGGGAAGGCCGTCTACTTGACCCTGACGCTCTCGGAGGCCAAGTCGCAGGCCGTCGCCTCGGCAGTCGTTGCCGTACCGGCCGCGGTCGCAGTCAAGCCCGTCGCAGTAGCGCAGCCGGTTCCGGTCACAGTAGCGCAGCCGGTTCAGGTCGCCGTGAGCCCCGAGGTCTTCCCTACTTAGGCCGCCGCGGCGGCAACGAACCCAACAGCGACCACCTCGTGGTCGAAATCCTCGCTCGCATCGAAAAGAAAGTAGACCACATCATGTCCGCAACCGACCCCCTCGCGCCCGCAATCGCCACGTTGTCAACCGATGTCGGGACGCTCCAGACGCAAAACACTGCCCTCATCGCGCTCTGTCAGAAACTCGCCGCCGCGGCGGGCGTCAACACCGCCGCTGACCTCGCGGCGATTCAGGCCGCAGACCAAGGCGTCACCGGCGTCACTGCAGCCGACGTGGCCGCAGTCGCAGCGGGCTGACCGTGCCGGTCGGGTTTTGGATCTGGTTGCTGTTCGTCCTCGTGACGCTTTTTGGCGGATATTGGGGCACGCGGGGACCGACTCCGTGGACCGGCATCGGTTGGGCACCGCCGGTTCTCGTCTGGCTCTTGCTGTTCGCAATCTGCTGGGCGGTTGCGGGCAACCCAACCCACGTGCTCGTAAAATAGGCTGATGCCGCTGCCCAAGAAGTTGCCCGCCGGGGCGTCGAAGGCGAAGAAGCAAGCCGTGATCGGTAAGACGATGTCGGACCTCCAGCACGGTCCGCATCACGGCGACCGAACGCGCGCCCAAGAAATCGCCATCTCCGAAAAACAGGCGGGCAACTCTCGCGGCAGCAGTAAGAAGAAAGACAGCGGCGACTCGAAACTGCTCGAGCGGCATTCGCATCACACCGCCATGGCCGAGAAGCATCGCGCTCACGCCGACCTCATCGAGGCGAAACTGCGTACGCAGGGCAAACGCATCGACCGCTACGGCGACTATTCCACCGCTCCGTCGGCGTCGAAACATAAGCCGAAGATCGTGAAGTCCAGTGGCTGACAAACCCAAGGTCTACAAGGGACCCAAGCCGCGCGCGTATTCGAGTCTCTCGAAAGCCGACAAGGCCAAGGAAGACCGGCAGAACGAAGCCGATTCGAAGAAAGCGTTTTACACGAAGCAGCGCAAAACGGCCGAAGCGATGCACGCCAAAGGCGTGGACACGCCCGAGTACAAATCGCTGCAAAGGAAAGGCTACGAGAAGGGCACGCCGAATCCCGAGCCGAGCGCCGGCGCCAGTCGCGACCGCGTACCGGGTAAATCTTCGAAGTCGAAGCAGCCCGTCGCAACGACGATCTCGCGGACCGACCGCATCGCAGCCGCGGCGGCGAAGTCGGGCGGCGGACCGTTCGCGGGTTTGGGATACGCGCTCGGAGCAGCCGACCGCAACAGCGCCAAGGAAGGCGCGGCGCGCATGGCCTCCAGCAAGAAGCCCACGAAGAAGGTTAGTTTATGATGAGCACGCGCACCGCTCCCAAGGCAGCCAAGAAAGGCATTCGTGCCGTCGCCAAAAAGGCGACCAAAGCCGACGTGCAATCGCCGCTCAAACCGATGCACCTCGGGCCGATGTCCACGGCAGTCGGCAATCCGAAGAAGGGGCCGGGCCCCGAGGCCGCGGCCAAAGCGGCGCACGCCACGGCGAAGAAAGGTTCCAAGCGACCGCGCAACCGCAGTCGTTCGTGAGGAATGCCGCGGCGTAAACACCTCGCGGCGGTTCCCTCTGCCTCTTTAGGTTTTGAACTCACCGACGCGACGTTCGAGCAGTGGTGGAGTACCGCGCTTTTGCCGACGGACGCCGACGAGTTCGTGCATATCCTGGGCGGAAACAAACTCGGCGCGCGCTTCGTGTGCGCGCTCAACTGGTTCACGAGCATCGACGCGCGGCAGCTCTCGGCCGACCTCATCGTGCGCGCGTACTGCGCGGCGCGCAAGGTCCCCGTCGACATCATGGTCGAGACGATGCGCGACCACAAGACCCGTTTGGACGCGCAATTCCTCTACGACGACCCATCGGTGACGTCGCTGCTCGAACGGCTGCAGTACCGCTCGCGCGCGATCGCCATGGAGCGCGTCGCCACTCGCACGTTCGAAACGGTTGAGAAACTTTACACCAGCGCCGACAAAGAAATCGACCCGGACCTGCGATTGGGGATGCAGAAGGCCGCGCTGGTGGCCTCGACGACGCTCATGTCGATCGACGAGCGCCGTCATTCGGGCGAGGCCCGGCGTCGCGAAAGCCAGGCGTACCGCAATTCGCTTGAGATGAGCCGCGAGCGGCTCTCGAACGACTCCTCACCGCCGACGCTCGACGAAGCCAAGCACACCATCCTCGCGCTGCGGGAGCGCTTCGGCGCTGACGTGCTGCGAGAACTGGTGGCCGGCGCTTTGCCGATGCCCGCCGCGCAGCCCGGAGAGCCGCAGCCCGAAACGATCGAGCAGTGAGCGAGTGGGGCGTCGTCGCGTGGGCGCGGCAAGGGCGCCGCGGCTTCCTCATGGCCGATCTTTTTCATTACGCGAAGTATTCGGGCATCGCGCCCGACATCACCGAGGAGGAGCACGGCGACATCTGCGTCTTCCTCGAAGAGTCGATGCCCAACACGCCGCGCATCGTGCAGTGGCGCATGGAAACGGGTCGGATTTACGCGAAACCGGGCCGTTTTTGCCAGCAATTCAACGAGTTTCTTGCTCCTCGGAAAACGTATAAAACGACCCTGATTCAAGCCGCGTGCGCCTACGCGCAGGAAATCGACCCCGACATCCGCATCGTTTTGGGTCGCGCCACCACTACGATGGCCGAGCTCACGCTCGAAGGGCTCAAGGACAACCTCGCGCGCAACCCGGCGCTGCGGGAAGTCTTCGGTCCGGTGCAGTCGCGGTACTCGATGTGGACGGGGCAGCGCATTACGCGCGGCGACCGCAACCCCGGCGTCAAGGAACCGACCGTTGACACCACGGGCTTGGGCCAGTCTCAGACCGGACAGCATCCCGATTGGGTGATTCTCGACGACCTCGTGCATGAGGGCAACTTCGAGTCGGTCAAAGAGATGTACGCCGCGCGCCGGATGGTCGATTCATACGACGCCATCCTCGAATCGTGGGGATCCTTGCTACTGACCGGGACGCGCTGGGGCGACAACGACGTTTCGGGTTACATTCAAGAGCGCGACCAGCGCCTCATCGACGCGGGCAAGACGCCGAAGTTCCGGCATCTCATCCTGCAAGCGTACGCCGACGACGGCAAGCCGCGCTTTCCCAACGCCTTGCCCGCGGCGTTCCTCGAACGCCAGCGCGACATCATCGACCCCAAGATGTTCGCGGCGTGGTACCTCAATCACACCCGCGCGGCCGGTGAGGACATCTTCACGCTGGCGTACATTCAGTGGTTCGAGGGCGAGCACCAGCCCGGACCGTACCCGGTGCTCACGCTCGATGGCGCCGACCCACTGCGCGCCCGGTTCGGCGCGAACTTCCCGCTCTTTACGGTGCTGCTGGTTGACCCGGCGCCGACGGTGGGACCGAAGTCCGACTTCACCGGCATCGTGGTCGTCGGGTTCGACGCGCGTACGCCGTGCAACTGGTGGGTGCTCTACGCCGACGAGGTCAAGAAACTCCCGACCGACCGGCTCGACTTGATTCTCTACCTCTGCCGCACCTACGACCCGGCCATCGTCGCGCTGGAGAACGCCGACATGGAAGCATCGCTCCTGCAGCACCGGCTTGAGGCGATGGGCCTGCGCGGGAAGGTCGTGCGGTTCGACCCGCGCGCCGACCGCAAACGCATCACGACCTCCGACCTCACCCCGCGCGGGCGGACGGCGAAGGAAGCGCAGATCGAAGCGCTGGAGCCGACCCTGCGCGCGCGACGCATCTTCTTCGCCAAGGGCACGACCATGCCGCTGGTGCGCCGGCTGCAGGCGTATCCGTACGTTGACCACGACGACGTGCTCGATGCGTTCTCGATGGCGCAGGTCTACGAGCAGTCGGCGCGCACCGAAACCTTCGGCGCGATCGCACCCCAGGGCGTGCGCGTCTTCCGAGCTCCCGACGGCGCCTACGTCGCACAGGCCCGGGCCAGTGGTCGCACGATGCGGGGCCGAGGTCCCTCGGCCGAGGCGGCGCAGGGGAGCCTGCTCGCCACGCTGGCGATGGACCTGGCCTCCCGCAAGCGCGAGCGCCGCGAGTACGAGCTCGAAGGGTTGGAGTACGGCGTGCCCGCGCCGTCGCACACCTTGACCCAGACCCCCCCGGTCGTCTAAGGTGTCTCGGTGAAAGATCGTGGCTCCCATCACGGTGGCACGGCTACCGGCGATGCTCTAGCGGCAAACTCGATGCTCGTGCAGAACGACCGCGAGCTCGAAGCGTCCCGCGCCGCGGGCGGATCGCTCGGCAAGGTTTTGATGCAAGATGGGGACTACACCGAGTCCAACCCGCACACGGTCCCGCAGATCATGCACCAAGGACCGTCCAACAAGCGCGACCCGCTCGTGCATGCCCCCGTCGGCCGAGTTCTCGGCCAGTGATTGCGAAAAATAAAATGAAGCGCACGCAGGGCCGCACGACCTCGATGCACCACGAAGGCGCGGGTCCCGAGGAGTTCCGGCCGACCATCAGCGGCATGGACACGCTCGGTTCGAAGCCGATTTCCGGCGGCGCGGTCAGCAACACCGGCAAGATTCACGAAGGCAAGCCCGACAAGTACGGTGAGCACAAGGCGGTCGGATTCGGCAACGAAGTCAAAACCCAAAAAGTGGGATTCGGCCGGAGCAAGAAGTAGCCTCGCTCTAGCGAGCGGAGGTCGCCTTGTATCCTGGGAATCCACCAAGCACACCACCCGGCGGTTCGTCTCCGTTCCAGCCGGGTGGTGCCAATTCTCCCGGCGGCCCGCCGCCCGGCGCCTCGCCCGGCGGCTCACCGACGCCCGAACCGATTCCCGTTGACACGGGGATCCAGACGCACGCGCCGCCGCATCCCTCGCTGCGCTTCGTCACCGGAGCCCACAAGCGCAAACTGACCGAGAACGAGTGGTCGGCGATCTCGAACGACCTCTACAACGCGGTCTACACCTCGAACTCCGCGCGCGGACCGATGAACCGTAACCTCGCGTCGTGGTCGCGGTCGTACGACACGATTCAAACCCAAAAAGATTTCCCGTTCGTTGACTCCTCGAACATCCCGTTGCCGTACACCGCCGCGCAGTTGGAAACGCTGCTCGCCTACATTGCGGGCAACGTCTACGTCCCGCATCCGTTCATCGTCACCGGCCGCACGCCGATGGCCGCGCAGTTCGCGCCGCAAGTCGAGAGCTATTACAACGGCGAGTGGCTCAAACTGCGCTCGGACGGCATCTCGTATTTCCAGCGCGCCAACCAGTTTCTGCACCTCTCGCTGCGCGACGGCATCGGCATCGCCGAGGTCCTGTGGAACCGCCGTCGTCAGCGCACGCGCTCCGAAACCAGCGTGCTGCGCCTCGACGAGTCGGGCCAGGCGGTTTTTGACGCGCAGAGCAATCCGATTTTCGATACGCACGTCAAAGAAGTTGACGTGTACGTTAAGGACTACGCCGAGTGGCGCAACGTCCCGCTCAAAGAGTTCGTGCTCATCCCCGACGAGTCGCTTTCAATCGAGGACGCCGCGGGCGTGGGCGTCGTCGAGTGGCTGTACGAATCTCAGTTGGACCG
>Ga0182024_10016741_pt1 | contig 13860 bp, 12 predicted proteins | sample P32metaG_FD_120480 | JGI IMG/M metagenome (GOLD analysis project Ga0182024, IMG submission 120480) | Permafrost microbial communities from Stordalen Mire, Sweden - P3-2 metaG (Illumina Assembly) | ecosystem: Environmental > Terrestrial > Soil > Wetlands > Permafrost | place: Sweden: Stordalen... | reverse complement strand
TTTCATGCTCACTGAGACCCCTCCTTGCCGCCCGCGGTCGAGCCGTGGACGTGCTTGATCAATTTCACTTCTGTCCCTGTCTGGGACGGGCGGATTTCCACCACGTCCATGAAGGAACGCATCAGAAAAATGCCGCGTCCCGAAGTCTTGAGAAGATTTTCCGGCGCCAGAGGGTTCGGAATCTCATTCAAGTTGATGCCCCGGCCCTGGTCACGAATGGTGATCACAAGATCGTCACCGTTGCGCTCGAAAGCCAGAATTACTTTTTTATCCGGAGCATAGGCGTTGCCGTGCAACACGGCGTTGACTGCGCCTTCGCGGACCGCCATCGAAATCTGCATGACTTCGTCTTCCTGAAAGCCCAATTCCGTGGCGATGCGGGAGGCGTTTTCCTCCGCATGGTCCACGGTTTCCAAGGTGGAATCGAGCGTATAGGAGACTAGTTGCTCCATGGCCGATGACTGCTGTTAGACCCGCACTTGTCCTCTGGATTGCCCGTTAGGGCTCGCCGTACGGCTGTAATCGACGATTCGGTAGTTTGCCTGTCGGAGCGGCGAGTTGTCAACGCGGGGAGGTGGAAATGCAAAAGCTTAACCACGAGGGCAACAAAGCTTCACAAGGGAAAAACCATTAGTCGCAGGCTTTTGCGTGACTTGACACCAACCGTCACCTCGCCAATACTGAAATTGACAGAGTGCTTACACCATCGGTGATTTGTTGCATGGCCCCGGAGCTCCGGGGCCATCGTCGTTTGCCGCTGTGTTCCGTATCCACCAAGTCCGAGGTCGGCCTGACTAATCCGCGCGGCTATAATCAGGCCGTGAGTTCCTCTCTGCGCGACCGGATCAAGCACTTCCTCAAGCGATTCCTGGCCATCGGGCTGACGTGCTTGGTGAGCTTGACGCTGGTCGCGTATGCGATCGACTACGCCGTCTTCCACTACCGACTTTCCACCAATCGCCAGCCCTACGGGCAAATCACAGTACAGAGCTATGACGCGGTCCAGCAGAAGAGCGGCAAGACGCAATCTATCTTCAATCCTCCGGAGGCGCAGACCTGCGTCAACTCGTTGTTTCCTCACGCCGGTTTCACGCCTTGCTGGTATTTACAAAAACATACAGAGCAGCGCACCGATATTTGAGCGCGCCTGAAGACGCTTTCATGCGACGGCATTGCGGTTTGTCTGAACAGGCTGCGGAAAAAGTGATTCCTGCGGAGCCTTCCGAACCTGCGGCTATAAAGCCTGCTCTGAGAACAAGTGACCTAGCGCAGCGCTAAAAAGCGCTGCGCCACCCAAAACCAGCAACATCGAATTTTTCCGCAGGCTTTGAAGGCATGCCCTGATACGAATCTTTACGTTCACACGAATCTTTACATTCTCAAGCATGGAACCCGCGCCCCGGCGGGCATCAAATGCACTCCTGCGCTCATCTATATCACTAGTTATAAGTAAGGACGCGGTAAGAAAGAGATCGGAGGAAATTTTATGAAGCTGTTACAGGCACAGGCGGTGGGCTTGTTCCTGGCAGCGGTTTTATCTGTGCCCGCGTGGGCAGGCAGTGCAGGCAACACCAACATACCCAACGCGCGCTCAAATTCAGCTGTGCCGGGGACTTTGAATTATGTCGAGGGACAAGTAGATGTTAGCGGTCAGTCGGTCGATCACAACTCGGTCGGCAAGACGACGGTGGAAGTTGGACAGTCGCTGAACACGCAAACGGGGAAGGCTGAGATTTTGCTGACTCCGGGTGTGTTCTTGCGAGAGGGCGATAACTCCTCGGTGACGATGGTGGCGAATGGCCTCACGGATACGCAAATAAAGCTGACGCAGGGCCACGTCATGGTGGAAGTGGATCAGATCTATCAGCAGAACGATCTGACGATTGTGGAAGGCGACGCCACGGCGAGAATCACGAAGCCGGGGCTCTACGATTTCGATCTGCAGCAGCACCAGATGCGCGTGCTCGATGGCGAAGCGATGGTGCAGCAGGGCAATCAGCAGATCAAGTTGAAGGGCGATCGCGAGCTCACGATTGCAGACAACTCTTCCGACAAGGCCGTGAAGTTTAACAAGAACGCGATGAACGGCGACGACCTTTACCGTTGGAGCAGCCTGCGCTCGGATTACGTGGCGGAAGCCAACGTAGACGCGGCGCGCATTGTAGTAGCCGGCGGCTGGGGCGGCGGCTTCTGGGGTCCGGGTTTTGGCTGGGGATGGGGCGGATACGGCCTGGCCGCATATGGCGGATGGTACTGGGATCCGTGGTTCTCGGCTTATACCTTCATGCCGATGGATGGAATCTTCTACAGTCCGTTTGGCTGGGGATTTTATTCGCCGGGGCTGGTATGGCGGGCTCCATTTTACGGTGGACACTTCTCCCACACGTTTAATGCGACCAACGTTCGCGCCTGGGGACCGGGACCGCACTACGCGAGCAGCCGCGCGTACGCGCACGGGGTTTACACCGGCGCAGGAGCGGAACGGGGAGCATTCAACTCCGGCGCTTTAATGGCCCGGGGCGGAACCGGCGGCTTTCATGGGGGTGAGGGCGGCGGCTTCCATGGTGGTGGCGGCGGCGGCGGTCATGCCGGCCGCTAAAGTCCGATGAAAACGGGACGCGAAATGCGTCCCGTTTTTTTTGGCCACGAGGCCTCGGTGTGCTTTGGACCGTACAGCGAGGAAGCAGTGAGTACCTGACTCCTTAATACGATTCTCAGCATCCAAATCGTAGTAAGTGTTGGGCTGCTTGATGGCCCGTGCGGAACATTTCGAAAGGTGACTCCATGACTAGATTTGGAAGTTGCGTTATGGCTTTAGTCGCGTCTGCCGTGTGCGCCTTTGTGCCGGCGCCGGTTTTCGCGCAAAATGCGGCTGCGCCGGTGCGCATCGTAGTGACTGCGGAAGCGAGGAAAGGCTCCGACATTCCGCAAATCGCGCAGGCGGACGTAATGGTGAACGAGGGGCGCGACCGCGACCAGGTCACGAGCTGGGTGCCGGCGCAGGGTGAGAATGCGGCCCTGGAACTGGTCATCCTGCTCGACGATGGATCGGGCATGAGTCTAGGCACGCAACTCGACGAGCTGAAGAAATTCATCCTGGCCCAGCCCGCTTCAACAAAAGTTGCTCTTGCCTACATGCAGGACGGCATGGCGAGGATGCAGCAGAATTTGACCAGCGATCATGCCGCCGTTGCGAATGCGGTGCGGCTGCCAATGGGCATTCCCGGCGTGAATGCCAGCCCATATTTTTCTCTCAGCGATCTGGTGAAACGCTGGCCGCAAAGCTCCGCCCGTCGCGAGGTGCTGATGATCACCGACGGGATCGACCGTTATTACGGCAGCGGAGATTTGCAGGATCCGTATTTATCCGCGGCGATCGACGACGCCCAGCGCGCCGGGGTTCTTGTCTATGGGATTTACACACCGGGCGCCGGCCACTTCGGACACAGCTACTGGCAGGCCTATTGGGGACAGATTTATCTTTCGCATCTGGCGGAAGATGCTGGTGGGGAGGCGTACTACATTGGCATGAACGGGCCGCCAGTTACGTTCAATCCGTTTCTTGAGGATTTCGAGCGCCACCTGAACAATCAGTATTGGTTGACGTTCAATCCCAAGCTGGAGAAAAAAAGCGGCTGGCATGCGATCAAGGTCTCAACCGAGACGCCGAATGCGGAACTGGTTGCCCCGCACCAAGTTTACGTGACCGAGGCGAAGTAACGGGCGCCGCTGATTTGTAGTGAGATTGAAACGATAGATTGCGGGACACGAAAACGTGTCCCGCTTTTTTGTTGGTTTTATCCGGACGGTCCGATCTATTTGACCGCGAGCGTGTAGATGTAGCCGTTCAACGAGCCATCGTAGCCGGCACACCAGATGCGGTATCCGGCGGTGACTGGCTGCTTGTCGCAGGCGTCCATTTCGGCGTTGGTGGTGACGTCGACCGACCAGGTCTGGCCGCCGTTGCTGCTGAAATAAATACCGCCTACGCCGGTGTAGAGATTGCCCCCAGCTGCCCAGCCTGCCTTTTGGGATAGAAATAATATTTCACGAATGGGCCAGGGACCGTCGAGAGTTCGGCCGCTCCAGGTCTTGCCGCCATCGGTGGTGACGTGCGCCCAGCCTTCCACATTGGGGCTGATCTCGCCACCGCCGACCCAGCCATAAGTGTCATTCAAGAAAAACACCGGGCCATCAAAGACTGAATCGACAGATGGGCCGCAGTTCCAGTGAGCTCCGGCATTGGGGCTGGTGCAGAAATTAACTCCCGAGGCGCGGGCGTGCAGGTTGGTCAGCAGGCTGAATTGGAGTCCGAACCAGCCACCACTTGGATTGTCCACGACGGAGGTCCAGTCGGAGGCGGCAGCGCCACCGTCGGTGGTGTATTGCGCGAGGTTTCCGGAGGAGTTACCAAATAAGTCGAGCGTGACGCCGTCGTTGCTGTTCGAGAAGCGCACACGCTGTCCCCAGCCTACGGTGGAGATGACGATGTCATCAGTCCAGGTTTGGCCGCCGTCGGAGGTCCAGCGAACGATGCCGTCTCCGGTGCTGTCGTTAAAGCCTGAGATCACCACTTTCTGCGCGGTGAGGGCTGCGGCTCCGTAGAAGTAGTAAGGGAAGCCGAGGTTTAGCACTTCGGTCCAACTGCGGCCGCCATCGCTGGTCTTCCAGACCTGGCCAAGTTCCGCGGCGGCGTAGCCGACTGCGGGCGAAGCGAATGCGAGATCGTGAATTACCGTACCTGGCAAAGTCGCTTGCAGTTGCCAATGATGTGCCGGTGGCGCGATCTGCGGCGCAATCGCGGGATTGAGCGGGACGAGAGGACGGTCGGCGGAAAGCGGATGGACCGTGCCTTGAACCGGAACGTTGGTGGAAACATGAGAAGCGAGCGGGGCGGTCTGACCGAACGCAAACGCGGACAGTATGAGAAAGAACCCGAGGGACAAAATGGTAGCGAAATTACGAGAGCTGCGTACTAGCATTAACGGTCCTCCTTAGGAACCTAGCGTCGGATGATAGCAGAGCTGCGTGGTCGGGGAAAGTTAAAAGGCGCGTCCAGAGCGGGTTTGCAAGAAGTTGCAAACGGCTTCTGGAGAGTGAGCTAAAATGGCGTGCACGAATGTGTGAAGGGTTTTCCGTCCGCGAGACGCATATGAGAAAAACAACTTTCATTTCTAACCTGCTGGTTGCTGGAATGTTTCTGACAGGCTGCTTCTGTTCCGCTCAAGCGCAAAGTGGCGCTGCCGCTGTCGATCCGCGCCTCGAGAAAAGTTATCGCTTTCAGCAGGGCGGTTGGACCTACGTTCATCTGGAAGGCTCTCCCGCGGAAATTGGCTTCCAGCACGGGTATTTGCTTGCTCCGGAGATTGCCGACGCGCTTGACGCGATCAAGCTCATTGACACGCACCAGACGCAGCGCGAATGGGAATTTTTTCGCAAGACGGCGCGCGAGATGCTGTGGCCGCACATCGACGGCGAATATCAGCAGGAGTTGCAGGGTATTGCCGATGGCGTGAAGGCGCACGGCGTCGACTTGGATGTCTACGACATTGTGGCGCTGAACGCGTTTGAGGAAGTTCCCGACTATTACGTGCCGTGGCTGAATAAGCGCGAAAAGGCGGTGAAGGCTCCGAAGTTGGCGGCTCCCGGCAACTGCAGCGCGTTCATCGCCACGGGCGCTTACACGAAGGATCATCAGATCGTGATTGCGCATAACAATTGGACGAGCTATCTCGCGGGCGAACGCTGGGTAATCGTCTTCGACATTTTGCCGAAGAATGGGCAGCGCATTCTGATGGACGGTTTTCCGGGCGTGATCACCAGCGACGATGATTTCGCCATCAACGCGGCGGGAATCATGATTACCGAGACGACCATCACGCAGTTCGAGGGATGGGATCCGAACGGCAAGCCGGAGTTCGTGCGCTCGCGCAAGGCGTTGCAATATGCGCAGAGCATCGACGATTACGTGCGAATTATTAAAGAAGGGAACAACGGCGGGTACGCCAACGACTGGCTGATCGGCGACAGAAAGACGGGAGAGATTGCGTATCTCGAACTCGGGCTGAAGAATACGCCGCTATGGCGAACCAAAGACGGATATTTTGTGAGCTCGAACTTTGCGCGCGATCCTAAGCTGATTCGCGAGGAGACCAGCGGGTTCGATGCGAACGACAAGTCTGCGTCGGCGAACGCACGGCATGTGCGCTGGGAAGAGTTGATGAAGCAGGAAAAAGGCAAGATCGATGTGCAGATGGCCGAGCAGTTTCTTGGCGATCATGCGGATAGCTTCGAGAAAAATGCTTCGAGCGCGGAGAAGCCACAGCCCAACGAGCGCTCGCTGTGCGGACATGCGGACGTTTCGCCGCGCGGCGTGAAGGAGTGGGACTGGGCGCCGTTTAATCCCGGCGGCGCGGTGCAGGGCAAAGCCACCGACAGTGCGATGGCGGCGAAGATGAGTTTTGTGGCGCGTGCGGGGCACCCCTGCGGAGAAGATTTCCTGGCTACCGATTTCCTGGATCGGCATCCGGAATTTTCCTGGCAGAAGCCGCTTCTGCGGGATATGAAAGCCGGTCCGTGGACAACGTTTGAAGCAGGTGAGAAAAAATGAAAGAAACACCGCAACAATATACTCAACGAATTGTAGGCAACGTGGAAGGCAATCAGCCGCTGGCGGTGCAGGCTGCGACGGCGAAGAAGATGGAGCGCCTGATCAAAGTGGTTTCGACGGCGAAGCTGCGTAAGCGTCCCGCGCCGGATCAATGGTCGGTGAACGAGATTCTGGCGCACATGGCGGAGGCGGAGATTGCCGGCAGCTTTCGCATGCGGCTGATTCTGGGCTCGCCGGGTACGCCGGTCGCCGCCTTCGACCAGGATGCGTGGGTCCTGAGCGGGCACTATGACAAGCGCGATCCGCGAAAGTCGCTGGAGCAGTTTCGCGCACTGCGCCAGGCGAACCTGGAGTTGTTGAAGTCTTTAACGCCCGAGCAGTGGAAGCACCATGGAATGCATTCGGAGCGTGGCAGGGAAACGATTGAACATATTGTGCGCATGTTCGCTGGGCACGACGTGAATCATCTACGGCAGATTGAGAACATCGTCGCGAGAAAGAAATAATTCGCAAATCGCTGGTCTAGCTGAATCTTGAGGGCGCCCGAGCTCAAAGCCCACAGCGCAGGCAGCATCGATTCCCACCCTTGCAAAGAACGCAAGGATGGGGCACCCCCTGTGGGATCGGCGCACGCAGACCTGTCTTGATTCCTATCCCGCCGACTTCAGCAGTTCGCTCAGCTTATCGATATCCTGCGGGCTGGCGTCTCCGATTACAAAATAGCGGAGGCCGTTATGGCTCCAACTGCGAACCGTGAATGAAGTCGTACTCTGCACCGGGTCTGGAGCGCCCATTCGGCCTACCGCTTGCCCCTGAAAAATAAAGACAGAAATCTGATGCTGACGGATGTGGAAAAGCAATTCCGCGCCCGCAGATTGGTTTAGATAACTCACTCGTCCTCCGACCAACGAGAAGGGCGAATCCTGCAACTCGGGTAAGTTGAAGGTGAAAGGAATCTTTCCCGCGAACCACGGCTTCACGGTGTGACGGTCGGTGGAAAGTACGTCAACCGGGTTGGAGCTGGCCAGCGTAGCCACATGCAGGTCGGCCAACTCACTGAGCAGGCGCTGCTCGCGGCTACGGTTCCGATCGAGGTTGAAGACAAACGCGCCGACAAGAAGTAAAGCGAGCGCGCCAGCCAGAAGCGGGAAGCGGAAGCTGGCCCAACGCGAAGTGCCGCGCCGGGCGGCGCTCTTTTGAATGCGCGCGCGAAATGCGGGATCGGGCGTGTAACGAAGTCCGGCGGAGTGCACTGCGCGTTTCTGCTGAACCCGGCGTAGGCTCTCGGCGGCACAAGCGGCGCAGCTTTGCAGGTGGAGACCGATGGCCTGGGCTTCCGCGGCCGAAAGTTCGCCGTCAAGATATGCGTCGAGTTTTTCGCTACAAGCTTCGCAAACCATGATTATCCCTTGACCTCAGTGCGGGGCGCGCTATGTTGCATCGCTTCGACCGCGTTCCGCAAGGCACGGCGCGCGCGCGAAAGTCGCGACATCACTGTGCCGATCGGGATGGCGAGTGTAGCCGCAATTTCCTGATACGACATTTCTTCGACCTCGCACAGCAGCAGAATTTCGCGATAGGCGACCGGCAACTGCTCGAGCGCGCGCTGCACCAGTTGCCAATCGGAACGCTGCAGAAGAATGCTCTCCGGCGTTTCTTTGGCGGCGGGGAGTGCCTCTTCTTCCCCTTCCAGATCGAGCGGCATGGTCGCGGCGGCTTTGAGGCCGGTGCGGGACGTGAGAAAAGCATTGCGCAGAATTTTGTAAATCCAGGCGCGAAAGTTTGTTCCGGGCCGGAACGAAGAAAATCCCTTCAAAGCCTTGGCGTAGGTTTCCTGCACAAGGTCTTCCGCCTCCTCCCGATCTTGCGTGAGCCAGCAGGCAAAGTTATAGAGACGCTCGAAGTGAGGCATGGCGAGCTGCTCGAACGATTCCGATGCTGAAGTCTCTGCCGACACGCACACAAGAGTAAACCCGCGGGGCGTGATTTTATTCCCGATGCGGCATAAATTTATTTTCCTCGAAACCGGAATAAATCGAAGCGGCGGCAGTTCTCCTTGGTGAATTCCAACCAGAGGATACCGGAGGAGAAGATGAAGGCGAACAACCACGATGAACTTTTGACCGACCACAACCACGACGGAGTCGACCGGCGGGGCTTTCTGAAATGCATGGCCTGGGCTGGAACCGGTGCGCTGTGCGTGATGCAGGGCGGCGTGCTCAAGTCTTTCGGCCTGGGCGATGCCGCGCACAAGCACGCCTCGGGAGAACTCAGCTTTGTGCAGATCAGCGACAGCCACATGGGCTTCAACAAGCCGGCGAACACCGATGTAGTTGCCACGCTGCAAGCGGCGGTGGCGAAGATCAATGCGTTGGGGGCCGCGCCCGAGTTCATGCTGCACACCGGCGACATCACGCATTTATCGAAGCCGGCGGAGTTCGACCAGGTGCAGCAGATTCTGCAATCGGCAAGACCGAAGGAAGTGTTTTTCGTTCCCGGGGAGCACGACGTGCTCGAAGACGACGGCCAGCAGTATCGCGAACGCTTCGGAAAAAATACCAAGGGCGCGGGGTGGTACAGCTTCGACAAAAAAGGCGTTCACTTCGTTGGACTGGTGAATGTGATGAACCTGAAAGCCGGCGGCATGGGTTCGCTGGGCGCGGAGCAACTGAAGTGGCTCCAAGACGATGTTGCACATCTTTCTAAAAGCACGCCGGTGGTGGTATTCGCGCACATGCCGCTGTGGAACATTTATCCAGAGTGGGGATGGGGTACCGACGACAGCGCACAGGCGCTCTCCTATTTAAAGCGTTTTGGCTCGGTGACGGTGTTGAACGGCCATATCCATCAGACGATGCAGAAGGTGGAAGGCAACGTAACCTTCCACACGGCGGCGTCGACTGCGTTTCCGCAACCAAAACCCGGAGCCGCGGCTTCGGCGGGGCCGATGAAGGTTCCGGCGGAACAGTTGCGTTCTCTGCTGGGCGTCACGGATGTGAACTATATGCGTGGCAAACATGCTCTGGCGGTGATCGACTCCACGCTGGAGTAAGCGAGCGGCAAAGCAAATTGACCTTTGGATTGAAACGAAATCGTGAAAGGAAAATTATCTTATGAGAACCAAAAGATGGATGTTGTGGGTGACGGCAGGTTTGGTACTGGCTGCGCTTGGCTATATCGCGGCCCGCAGAATTGCAACCGCGCGCCCGGTGGAGGCCTCGAACGTAGAGCTCAAGATCGACAACTTCAGCTTCGCCCCGGCGTCACTCACCGTACGAGTGGGCACGCAGATTACATGGACAAACCGTGACGACATTCCTCATACCGTGGTCGAGCAGGAGAAGGTTTTCAAATCCCATGTCCTCGATACCGATGAGAAGTTTACCTTCACGCCGACGAAACCGGGTATCTATAAATATTATTGTTCGATCCATCCGAAGATGACGGCTGAGGTGTCGGTGGTGCAGTAGGACGCATTCACGCTTTACTGCACCAACACGACTAACTCCGTAGAAAGCTGCGTGGAACCCGAGTTTCCTAATACCGAAATCGTGTAAGTGTTCGGCCCACCCGCCGTCGAGCTCGAGGATTTACCTCCGCCGCACGACGCGGTGAGCATGACGCTACCGATGATGAGGCACGCAACGATCGCGGGCAGCGCTCGCCGCGCATTCTTGAAATTCCCCAAGAAAGCGAGGCCGGCGATTCCGAAGGAGAAAATCCAGCTTGCATACGCGAAGCCGTTGGTTCGGCTCGTCCGATTGTTCGCCGTCGTTACGGAGTTGGTGATCTTCAACGTTGAGGTGGCAGTTCCATTGCCCAGCTTCAGAGTTGAGGGAGAGAAGGAGCACATCAAGTTGGCTGGCAGGTAACCGCAGGAGAGCGCGAGGCTGCCTGCATTCGAGCCCGCAGTCGAAGCTGCGCTGACAGTCACTTGTCCCGATTGGCCACTGGTAATCGTCAGCGTAGTCGGAGATGCCGTGAGCGATGGAGACTGTGACGGCGTGGGCGAAGGCGACGGCGGTGTGGGCGCTGTGCCGCCGCAGGCCGGGCTATAGCTAACGGGGCCGGGCATGCGATTGGCCAGACTCGGCTTGCCCACGGATTGCACGAATAGCTGATATTTTCCCGCGGGAATCGGAAAGCTGCACAATTCGACGGATCGAAGTCCGGGCTCGGTGGTGGTGAGCGTCATCAAATTTTGCCCGTCGCTGCTGATGAATACGTTGTAGTGATCAACCGTGTCTTCGTTGCCATTGATGCTCCATTGCAGCGAACTGCCGGAGAGCGAGGCATTCAACGAGAAACAACTATCGATTCCGGATTCAATTTCAGTCGCTTCCTCGTAATCGTTCCAAGTGACGAGCTGAAGGTAAGGCAACTGCCTGCCGGAGTTGTAAACGCTATTGGCTTGCGAGAAAGTTTGCATCCAGGTTTGGCCGCACTGCTGGCTCATGACGCGGCCCGATCCCCAGGACGCGAGGCTGTCGTTAAATCCCTTGTAGGCGGCGCCAACGGTTTCAATATTTGGAAAGGACAGGCCGGTGTCGTAGAAACTCGAGAGATAGTCGAAGGCATAATTGCTCGCCTGGGGCATGACCCAGGAGTAACTGCCATCGCTCATCGCGTGGCTGAAGCCTTCATTGTCCTGAAAGAGAAAGCGGGGATGAATGGAGATTGACGCGTTCACGGCATTCCAATCGATGGAACCGGAACCGTCTACGTTGAAGTTGGTGACGACCGGCTGCCCACCAATCGTGAAGTAGGCGCTGGAGACAAAATATTTCTGTGCTACGTATTGCAGCAGGTTTATCAGGGTCTGCTGCGGCGAACAGCCGCCGCAGGAGTTTTCTCGAATTGCTCCCGCGTCGATCATGATGGCGAAGGTGAAGCCGGGATGCTTCTCCGCCTCGTTCATCACCGCCTGCGTGGCCTGGTCGATGAAATTATTGGGTCCGTACCAATCGATGACGACGCCATCGATGCCGCGGCTGATCATGTCGTCCACCTGTCGCTGCACCTGGCCGGGGTCGGTGGAGCTGTAGCCGATGTTCATGTGGCCTCCGCTGCCGAACCAGAGCATCATGTGAGCAAATATCTTGCTGGATGCGCCGGAATAAAGCAGCGAGTGAACGTCGATTTTGCTCACATTGTTTGCGCCCAGGTTGCCATTTGTCTGATTGGTGAAACCATTGGCGGCGCTGGTATTGTTGGAGGTTTGGGCGGCGAGGGTGGTATTGGGTACAACGTAGTTCGACGCCCACGCTGCGCTGGAAAAAACCAGCAGCAGAACTGCGCACAATCGTATGCAACGCATAAAGTCCTCAGGAGCGGAGTATCTAAGGAGCGATTTGCTTTCTGTCGTTCGTTCTTTATGTTCTTTACGTTCTTTACAAGGCTGGCTGGATTGTTGCGCTTCGATCTCTTGCTTCGATCTTTGCTTCGGCCCGCGTACTGCGATCTGCGTGCCTGGACCTGGGTGAGATTCAAGCATTGCGCTGAATTTCATTCGGCCCGGTCTGTCTGGGATGGGCACGAATGTAGCCTTTCGGGCGCAGGACAGCATAGGTCTCAAAGGTTCAGGAACCGGTTTGCAATCCGGATCGTGGCTCAGCTCTGGTGGGGTGCGGGGGTCTTGAAGTGAAGTCAGGGATTCTAAGAAGAAAATCCGATCATCTGCCGCTGAAAATCGGTGCTGGAGGCTCGATGCCGCGTGCTATTTTCACTTTAGTGAACAGTCGAGTTTTTGCGCGATGTGATCGGAGCCACTTCGAAATGAATACCAAAGTTTGCACCAATCGCAAATGCCCAGCCAACCAGCACTTCGTCTATACGGTCGACACTCGCTGCGTGCTTTGCCGCTGGGATTTGAAACTGGCGCAGAGGACTTCAAGATTTTCTCCGCGCAGGTGGGTAGGACAGCTTCGGGGCAGGACGACTGGAGCAACCTAATTACCGGTGCTATATCACAGGTTGAGAGCATCATCGAACTCACGAACCGAGTTTGCGATTCGGTACTGGACAGGACACCCCTGACGGGGGACTCGGCGATTAGTTCCCCGACGCTCCGGCGGTGAGCTGCCTCTGTAGTGTCCCTGAAGAACGCAGATCTCCCATTTCTAATTTCAGCTTTCTAGATTCAAACCAGAGGAGAATCTGTCAGACACATTCGCACTGCGGCAACGAGGAATAGACCGCGCGCCCGTCCGCGCGCCGACCGCCGCGCAAGATCGACTAAATTTTATGCTGTTTACAGAGGAGAAGTGGAAACCGCGACCATGGCTCCGACCGTGAGCCAATACCAGATCGGATGCCCCGATCTGAGTCTGTCGTCACGTTCCAGGGTGCACCCCAGCACGACTACAAGGGCCAATCGGACCATAGTATTAGGACTTTACCCCGATTCCACAGTCTCAGCAATGGCCCAGCCGTGGGGTGGGGCGTTTTGGCCTCGCCAGCGCGGGCTTCCTGCACCACGTCACCACTGTCGTAACACATTCAAAACAAGAAGTCTGGCGGAGCGGCGAAGTCGGTGGACCTCTGCTGGAGGTCACGCTTGGAGGTCACGCTTCCGCCCACCGATATGCCGTGGAACGTTCGGGGGCTGGCCCACCTTTGATTGTTGCCGGCACCATAGATAACTGAGGCTGCCCCACCTTTCGTGATTTTCGAAAGGTGGGCGCCACCGGCCTCGACTTCTTGCCCTTTCGTCACCACCGCCTGGAGTGCCCGTGAAGGCTGAGGCATCTTCCGCCAAGCCCTGATACCATCGTCCGTGGTACCCACCCTTCGAAGACCGCGAAGGGTGGGGCAGCCTCAGCCTTGGTGATTGAGAGCTGGCCAGCCCCCAAACGATACCAAAGCATCGCGCAATACCTTTGTCTAATTGTTTTTCGTTTCCTCGTCAGGCTTAATCGGCAGCAGGCATGAATACGGAGGAACCGGAATCAGCGGATGAGCACTGGTTACGGGATAGGAGCCGTCAATGGGCAGCGTACAAATCGACCAGAAGAGCTATGAGATGCCCCCGCGCGAGGGGATCAGCATCGCGCATTTTCTCACCGTGGCCGATATCAACCGATCGGCTCACTACTACGAAAAGGTTTTCGGCGCTCGCATTCTGAGCCTGGGTGACGGCAACGCGCCTGGGTACCTTCAGCTTGCGAATATCTGGATGATTCTGAACGTTGGAGGCGGGCCGACCCCGGATAAGCCGACGGTAACGCTCAGCGTCCCCGACCCGAATCACA
>Ga0182024_10016740_pt1 | contig 13861 bp, 13 predicted proteins | sample P32metaG_FD_120480 | JGI IMG/M metagenome (GOLD analysis project Ga0182024, IMG submission 120480) | Permafrost microbial communities from Stordalen Mire, Sweden - P3-2 metaG (Illumina Assembly) | ecosystem: Environmental > Terrestrial > Soil > Wetlands > Permafrost | place: Sweden: Stordalen... | reverse complement strand
TTGGCTGACGCTGCGAACCGGAGCCCGAAAGCGCACGGGTCTTGCGTACGTCGCTGCGGTCCTCGTCCTTGTCGCGGCCGCTGCGGCGATCGAGACGATCTGCACCCCGCACGCCGCTGCCCGGGAGCACACGTTCCAGGTCGAGGGGTCGACCGGGGCGCTGCATTCACCCGGTCCGATCTCCATGCGGAAGGCCAGAGGTGGTTTGTCTGCGCCGGATCGTGCGCCGGCGCCGGCTCACGCTTCAAGGTCGCTTCGCTCCCTTCCCCTCGCTGTCGCTCGGTTCCGCTCGGCCGTCTGGCCGGCGCTGCCGGACTACGTCAACCACCCCCGGATCCCGCAAAGGAGGGACCAGGAATGAACGCAGTGCATCTAATCGGACGGCTCACCCAGGACGTCGAGCTTCGCGAGCGCGGCGACACGAAGGTCGCGCAACTGCGCCTCGCGGTGCCGCGCGGCCGCGACAAGAACGGCGAGGACCGCGGCGCGGACTTCGTCGACGTCGTGTGCTTCGGCCGCCAGGCCGAGGTCTGCGCCAACTACCTCGGCAAGGGACGGCGGATCGCCGTCGAGGGCCGCCTGCACCACGACGAGTGGGACGGCGAGAACGGCCGCCGTCAGAAGCTCGAGGTGATCGCGCAGAGCGTCGAGTTCCTCGACTCCAAGCGCACCGGCGGCGAGGCCTCCGAGGAGGCCGAGCCGGTCGCCGCATAACACGGCGAAGCGAAGGCGGGACGCCCGGCAGAGGCGTCCCGCCAGCCCGCTCAACCCGAAGGAGAGCGTCGTGCGACACGACACAACTAGCACGCCCACGAGCGCACGCGCCAGCACCATGGCGTCTTCGCTCAGCGCCAGGATCGACGCGCTCGAAGGCGAGCTGCACTGCCTGTGCGCGCAGCGGGCGGGAGGGCTAGAGCCGGGCCAGGACTGGGGTGGGTCCACGGCGCGGCCGCAAGAGCGTGTTCCCGCCTGATGGTGAGGACACCTGCCGCGCGTGTATCGCCGAGCTCACCGGCGACCGCGCCGGGAGGCAGCCATGACAGGCGCCGCCATTCCGGCGGCTCGACGCCCCAGATGATTGCCGCCGCTGCGCGCCGGCACAGCGGGCCGATCGAGCCCCCGACCCGCAAGGAGCGGCAGTCGTGCCAACCACCTTCCACGAGCAGCTCGCAGCCGCCGAACGAGCTCGCCACGCCCGCCTGCGCCGGCTGTGGCAGATGCCCCCGGAGCAGCGCGTTGCGGCGATGCGACGCGGCGATGCGACGCGGCGATGCGACGCGGCGAGCAACTCGCGGCCTGGAGCGCCCGGCACCCGGAACAGGTGCCGATGCTGAACGGCGAGTTCGAGTGGATCGCGATCCGTGCGCCCGAGGTCTGCGAATGACCACCCGGCCCCGATCACAGGAGTTCCCCGGCACGTTCGCATACGAGCACACCGACATCCCCGCGGGCTTGACGATCCGCGAATCGCGAGAGCTCGACGCGCAGCAGCGCCGCCGTCGCCGGCCACGAGCCGCTGTGGTGGCGATCCAGATGACCGGCTACCGGGTGATCGTCACGGAGCACCGCACCCCCGGCCGTGTCGACGGCGACGGCACCACCTACATCAGCCCGCCGCAGACCGAGGAGCAGGCACGATCGCTGATCGCGCTGCTCGCCGGCGCCACCACAGGTCTGCGCCGAGGCGGGCCGTGGCGCCAGCCGGCCTCGGGTGGGCAGCGCATCATCGAGCTGGAGCGTCAGCGATGATCGCCGACTCTCCCGCCCGGCAACTCGACCGCTACCTTCAGGTGATCGTCGGCGACCGTCGCGGCGACGAGCTGCTCGAGATCCGCTACGCCACCGGCGGCGGGATGCGACGCCGATTCATCTCCATCGGGCGCCTAGACGCGGCTGCCCGAGCGATCCGCTCGCTCTCGCCCCACACCGACGTCTACTGCGGAGTGCTGTTGCGCTCACACCGCGCCGGCGGCCGCGACGCCGTCGCGAGATCGCACCTCGCGTTTGTCGAGATCGACGCCGTCAACGCGCTCGACCGGCTACAGCGGTTCGCCAGAGCGCCAACGATGATTGTGAGCTCCGGGACCGCCGGGCACGCGCACGCCTACTGGCGGCTGCGCCCGCGGGTGGGAGCGGTCGAGCTCGAGCAGGCCAATCGCACGCTCGCGAGCCACCTCGGCGGTGACCTCGCAAGCGTCGACGCCGCCCGGATCCTTCGGCCCGCCGGCACCCTCTCGCATAAACATCGGCCGCCGGCGCCGGTCGAGCTGCTGCACCTCGACTCGGCTGCCCAATACGAGCTCGCGGAGCTCGTCGACGGCCTCCCGCCGTCGCCCAGAGGACCGGCCGCGGCCGTCGCCGGCCGTGAGCGGGCTGCGGGCACAAAGCTCGACGAACTGCTGCTCGCAATCCCCGCCGCGACCTATGTATGCGAGCTCACCGGGCTCGAGCCGCGGCGCAACGGCAAGGTGAACTGCCCCTTCCATGCCGACGACACCCCGAGCCTGCAGCTCTACGATGACGGCACCTTCTTTTGCTACGGGTGTGGCGCCGGCGGCAGTCTGTATGACTTCGCAGGAAGGCTATGGGGCCTCGACACGAAGGGCCGCGCGTTCCTTGAACTCCGCGCACGGCTCGCCAATACATTTGTTAGCTCGTTCCCACCTTCTCACACTCCGACGCGGCCACGATCACGCTAGACCCATGGCTGGTCGTTGTATGGGATGCACCCGCCGCGATGGGCCGGTTGGAGCCAGCTCCGACGAAGGTGTACGCACGAAATGTGGTTGAGATCTTGCCGCGTGGCCGTACGTGACGGTCACGCCGCCTTCAGGGCTTGCTGGGTCGTCTCGCTGATCTCACGCTCGACGAGCAGATCGGCGGGTACGGTGCTTCTAGCCATCGTGACGAGGTGGTCGTGATGGGTGAAGAAGACGACCTGGGTGACGTGCGCGATCTCCGAGATGATCTCGAGGGCTGCGCGGGCGCTGACGTCATCAAGCTGGACGAGGAGGTCGTCGAGGATGAGCGGCATCGGCTCGTTGTGCTCGAAATGGCGCTCAAGGCAGGCCAAGCGGAGGGCGAGGAAGAGCTGGTGGCGCTGTCCCTGGCTCATGTCCTGCACGGGGACTTCACGACCGTCGCGCAGGACGCCCATGATGTATGGCTGGCGCTCGGCCGTGACGGCGGTCAGTCCCGTCATGCATCCGCCGCTGAGCTTGGCGAAGAGCTCGCTCGCCCGCTGTAGGAGCGGACCTTGGTGCTGACGCCGGTGGCGCTCGATCGCGCCGCGTAGCGCTGCCGCAGCCAGCTGCAGCTCCCAGTAGCGCTCGTAGCTGTCGACGACAGCTGCCCGCGCCCGCGACTCTTCCTCGGCCGCGCCTGCCGCTGCTTCGCCGCCGCAGGCGGCGAGCTGCTCGCGGAGCGCGCCCGCCTTGCGCTCCAGCTCACTGCGTTGCTCCTCGAATTGCGCCGCCTCGCGTTCGTCCTCGGCTTGTTGCGTGGTCATCGCCTCAGGGGTCACGTCGGAAAGCTCCTCGGCGAGGTCAGCGACGCTGGCCGCACCGGCTGCTTCGATCTCGATCTCGACCGCGTGCAGTTGCTCGCGCGCGGCGGCGCGCTGCTCAATGACTGCGCATAATGGCGCGAGGCCGTCGGTGGCGACGCCGGCACGCTCAGTGAGTGTCTGTAGGCGGTTGTTGGCGTCGGTGTGCGCGTTCTCGTGCTTCGCGGCCTGAAGTGCGACCGTGCGCTGCCGTGGCTGCAGCTGCGCGCGTGCCGCTCGGGCACTGCGCGCGGTCGCCGCTCGCTGGTGCAGCGTTTCGGCGATGAGGGAGGGCTCGTGCTCGGCGAGGTCGGGCCCGATCCGAGCGGCGAGCTCATGCGCGCTTTGCGTGAAGACCTGCTCGTCGTCTTCGAGAGCTGAAACACGACGGTCCAGCGCCTGCGCAGCGTCGTGGGCGGCGACGAGCTCGTCGATCGCTTGGAGCTGCGCTCGTGCCTGTGCCGGTGTCGCCGAGCCCTCGAGACCGAGCGCCGAGACGACTGAGAGCCAGGCGGTGCACAGCTTGGCGAGCGCGGCCTCGGCGGCCTCGGCCCGGGCCCGTGCTTCGCTGAGATCCGCTTCGAGGTGCTGGTGCTCCCGCTCATGCTCCTCGGAGGCGAGGCGCGCGCCGAGCACCCGGTCCTGCACAGCCTGCGCACGTTGGAACGCCGCCGCCAAGACCGAAGTGGGCAGCACGTCCGAGAGCGAGCTCTTGCCGCAGGCGTCGGCGAGAGCTCGGCAGTGGCGCTCGATATCACGCTCGATGCCTCTTGCGGAATCCTCGGCATCGCGTCCTTTGCCGACGCTGTCGAGGATCGCCGCGCGCACCTCCAGCCATTCCTGCATCTCCTCCGGGCTGTGCGGACCGTCGGGGAGGCCCGGCCATGCCCGGACCCACCGCTCCGTTTGCGCACCGATAAGGGCGTCGTGGGCCGTGCGATCGGCGCGAAGCCGATCCTGTGCCTTCTTGAGCGCGTCGCGCTCCCGCTCGAGGCGCTCGCATTGGGCAGCGATTTCGGCGTGATCTGCGCGGGCGTCGGCCAGTCCGTCGGCGGCGCGGATGTGTCGGCGGACGGCGACGCCGCGAGCGGAGTCGTTGTCAGGCCGCTGGATGACAGTTTCGAGAACCTCGTCGCGCTGATCCCGCACCCGGCTGATCTCGGCGCGGGTCGGGGCGCTTGGTCCTGCGGCCAATTCCTGTGCCTCATCCGCGAGCGACCGCTCGCGCGCTTCCAACTCGTCGGCCCGATGTTGGAGTCGGTCAGCGGCGCGGTCAAGCTCCCGACGCTCCCCGACGAAGCGCGCCAGCGTGATGGTGCTCGGCACCTTGAGACGCTCGAGTGTCTCAGGGTCGCCATCCCAGCCCGGAAGAGCCGCGCACGCGACGTTAGCCTCCTCCCGACTGCTGTGCGCCGCGTCGCGGGCGGTCTGCGCAGCGCTGTCAAGGTCGCCAGCCGCCCGAGCCGCATCGATCGCGGCGGCAAGTGCAGCCTGCACGGCGGCCGCGAGCCCTGGCGGCTGCGGCTGGTCCTCCGCGTGGGTCGTAGCCCGGCGTGCTAGGCGCCGGACACCTTCTCTTGCGTCCTCACACGCCTTCATCAGTGCGGCGTGCTCGCCGGCGAGTTCGTCGAGGCGAGCCCGATCGGCGGCGGAGACCCGCACCGCATCGATCCCGGCCACAGGATCAAACGCGTGGACACTCGCCCGGAGACGCTGTACGTCGTGATTGCGCGTCGACAGCTCTGCTTGGCGGCGCGGAAGGTCCTTTGCCGCCTTGGCGCTTTCCCCCGCGCGCTGGTAGAGCTCGTTGACGGCGTCCTCACGGTCAGCGATTGCTCCGGGTTCCGGATTCGCTTCGAGCTCGCGGTCGATGTGGTCAAGCTCTTCTTGAACATCAGCGAGCCGACCGTCGGCGTCGGCACGATCCCGTTCGGCGGCTCGCACCTCATCGACGAACGTCGGCGGCAGGTTCGGAGTCTCACCGAGCGCGTCGATCTCGTGCAGCAGCCGCCGCCGACGCGACAGCGGCGTGATGCAGCGCCCCAGACGCTCTGTACGGGCAATCCGCTCGGTCGTCTGTCTGATCGACGCGCACACGCCGACCAGCTCAGTCTCGGTCTCCTCGAGATCGCGCCGCAGCCGAGCCCAAGCGTCGGGATCCAAGCGGCCCTCGCGCTTGCCCTTCCGCGCGTCGCCAAGAGCTTTGAGCTGCTGGTTAAGCGTCCGGCTGCCGCCCTTGACCCAGAGCACCTCTGCCTCTGCGTCGAGCTCAGTCAGAACCTTGTGGACGCGCCCGAGCCCAAGCGCCGCGCCGAACAGCGCCTCTCCGAGAAGACCCTGTCCAGCAAGAAGATCGGCGCTGCCCTCCTCAAGCTTGGCGCAGTCGAGCAGGAACATCGCGCGAAAATCCTCAGGAGGCAGGCCGCCAAGCGCCTCTCGAAGAACGGCCTCGTCGACCGGCGACCCGTCGGGCGCGAACAGCGATTGCCCATCGCGCTTACGCCGCTCGATCGGCAGCAGCTGTCCATCCGCTGTCTCCAAGACGAGCGCCACTCTGAGAGCCGGGCCAGGATGGGTGTGCGTGTCTCGGGTGCGGCGGGGAATCCCGAAGAGGGCGCCGTCAAGTGCCCGCAGGGAGGTCGATTTGCCCGCGCCGTTGCGGCCGCCCAGGACGTGCAGGCCCGGCCCGCCAGACGGTGCAGTCAGGTCGAGATGGGCGTGTGTCAGATGCCCGTAGGGAGAGAGCTCGATACTCGCGATCCTCATGCTGGCTCCACTCCCGCGCCGAGCCGACCAAGGATGAGCCGCTCGGCACCGGCGACGCGCTCAGCCAGCCACGCAGGGTCCTCAGGTCCGGCGTGATCCTCTGTAAGCGTTCCTGGCGGCAGCAGTCGCGTCAGCGCGTCGAGATTAGGCAGACGCGCAAGGAGGTCCCCCGGGTTCGCGGCCTGGGTCCGAGCGTCGAGGACGAGTCGTGCGATGGGATCACGTCTGGACGCGAGATCACCGGTCACGCCGTCCGGCGTGGTTGCGCATCTCACGCCTTCGACCCAGAGCTGTCCTGCGCCGACGTCCAGCCCGACCGCGCGCACCTCATCGACGAGCCGCTGCGGACGTGCCCCAAGCAGCCGGTCAGCCGAGCATGCGCCCGAGAGGGTCACGCGGCACGCCAGCGGGCGGCCGTCCGCGTGCTGCAGCGATGCTCTGAGCGCGTCACGGACGCGAGCTAGGGCCTCATCGCGGTCAGCGGCACCGGTGCAGTCCGCGGTAACGAGTGCCCAGCGGAAGACGTCGACGGCGTGGCGTTCGACAGAGACAATCTCCTCGTCGTCGGTATCGATGACGACGACGCCTTTCGAGCCGCACTCGCGCAACCCGCGACCCTGCGGGCAGCCAGAGAAGACGATCCACGGATCCCGGCAGAGAATCTCGAACTCGTGGACGTGACCGAGCGCCCAGTACTGATATCCGCGGGCGGAGAGGCCCTCGACTGAGCACGGGGCATAGGAGGAGTGCCCGTTTCGCCCTGTGACCGCCGTGTGCAATACCCCGATGTTCACGACGCCATCGACCGGGACGGGATACGCCGAGGAGAGTTCCTTTGTCACGTCACGGCGGCTATAGCCCTGGCCGTGGACAGCGATCCCCAAGGCGGGGAAGACGAACGTTTCCGGGCGACGGGTCGAGAGGACCTTGACCCCTTCGGGCAGAGGGAGGCGGCGCGTCACAACGGACTCCGCGTCATGGTTGCCGTAGCCGATGACGACTTCGATACCGGAGCGGCGAAGGCGAGCCAACTGCGAGCACAGGAAAAGCCCGGTGTTGGCGTCGCGCAGCTCACCGTCGTAGAGGTCGCCGGCAACGATCACAAGCGCGACGCCCTCATCTAGGGCGAGGTCAACGATATTGGACAACACCCGCCGGGTTGCTAGGCGCGCCTCGTCCTGAGGAGCTCCCTCGTAGCACGGCAGGCCCGCGAGCGGGCTGTCGAGGTGGACATCGGCCGTGTGGAGGATAAGGGGCATAGCGAACCGATTACTGTTGCATACGTGTCAGACGTCACAAGGTCGCTGTGCCGCAGTTCACGCGGATACGAACTCGCTGGCGCCGCCCTGTATCGGTTGACACGGTCATTTCGGGGACTCATCGAGTGGGACTTCCCCCCACAACGCTTGCCACGCCTCTGAGAGTTGGCCGCCGCAGATTGGACAGTCCGGCCGTCGTCGTGCCTGATGGATGTCGAGCTCATCGCGCCAGAAGAACAAGCGCCACTCGCTGCCGCCCGTGCTCTCGGCCTCCGGTCCTAGAATCGCTGTCCGAATAAACCTCGCGGCCAGAATGACTCCTGCCGCGACGGAGACGAACCCGACCGCCCAGTCGACGCGGCCGTGTAGGCCGAGCCTGGCCAGGTCCGCGGCGCCTGGCGTCGCGCAGGTGGGGTCGTCGGCGTCGAGATACGCGTCGACCGCGGCCCGCTCCTGAGTGCTGGCGCCGTATTCGCGGTACCACGTTTCCCGCTCGGACGGGCTCAACGAGCGCAGGCGTTCGGAGACCTCCTCGACTTTGACTCGTTGTGGGGCAAGGTGTCGGCATGCCAGGCATTCACACTGGCCTTCGGGCGAGTAGTACATGTCTTGCGCCGCCATGCCGAAGGTGCTTCCGGACAGAACGTGGCGCGGCAGACGGGCAGCGATGTTGGCCCGGTCATCGTCCCGGTCGACGCAGGAGATGATCCAGCGGAAACGCCCTCGGGCTTCGTCATCCTGGAGATCAGCGGGGACAGAATGGCCCGGATCTCCGAGGTAGTCGTGCGGCCATTTGCCGGTGAACGAGCCGATATCAAAATGGGTTCCGGCGAAGAGCAACTCGAACAGCCTTGCCTTTGCTTGCCCTACGCTGTCCGCGATGCCGCTCAGGAGGCGGTTGCGATCGGTGTCGGACATGTCCTGCGGGTCGATCGCCATCAGTGAGCCGCGCAGGCCAGGAGCGCACGACAGCACGTAGCCGAAGGCGGCGCCGACAGCTCCGAGACCGAGCACATAGGCCGCAGGGAGTTCCAGGCCGTCGAGTTCGGGACCGTCACGCTCTTCTGGCCACATATCGAGGGTGATGTCGACAGGTGCGTGCTTGCTGTAAGCGCTCTTGAAGGCAAAGCTGGCAGCGATGCACGCGGCGAGATGCGGCCCCAATGGGTTCGGCGAGGTGGGTGTCGTGTCCGCGAGCGGTCCTGTGGTGCGCGCGGCGACCTTCCAGCCGCTGCCTGCCACCGCCATGGCTGGTTCCGGCACGCTTGTCGGATCGAAGCCTTCCCCGACGTGCAAGATGACTGTTGGATGCAGCGACTCCTTTGGAACGGTGGTCCGGATCGAGGGGCCGCCCACGCAGTGTCCAAGCTCAAGCAGGGCCGGCGCGAGGTCCCCGTCGTCAATGCGCGGAGCTCGGAACACATACGGATGCACAGGCGCCTGTTCGATGTCGACCACAATCGACTCAACGATCCCGAACTGACGGGCGAGGAGATTGACGAGCATCTGAAGGAGATGCTGGCCAGCTACTGTCGCGGCGTGCTCGGGATCGGCCGTGATGAGCACGGTGGCCAGTCGTGTTGGACTGCCAGCGACCCGGCCCTCGGGATCGGGGCGCAGATGTCGGTCCCCGCTCATGAGCGAGCGTCGATGAGAGTCGGAATCAGAGCCAGACGACTGCGTGCTTCCTCCGGTCCGAGCATCACCCAGCGCTCGTCCACCGACTGGTGCACGGCAGCGTCCTCTAGCTGCGGGTCCCGGCCGTAGAACGGGAGGACGAGGCTGAGGATCTTGCGCGACACCGCTCTCGCGTCGTCCCACTCAGAGTGTCGAGTATCGATCCCGGGGTGGGTGTGAAGCGCGGCGACGGCCACGAGCGGATCTGGCAACACCCGGATGAGAGCGGCGAGATCCTCCGAGTGCACATCGAAGTTGCGGGGCCGGTTGAGCTGACGGGGGACGCCAACGACGCTGACGACGGCGGCTTCCTCGCTGCGTGTGCCGTACCAGTACACGCCAGCTTCGACCTGCGCTACGGCGTACGGGGTGAGCAGCCCAGTCGTCGCTCGCCACACCGTTTCTGGGATGAGCAGCCGTCTCGGCGCGGTCATCGAAGAGGTCCTTGATAGTGAGGCTGCCGGAGTACGTTGCGCAGCTCGGTGACCGTGGCGATCGCTTTATGCACGCCTGGGACCCAGCTGACTGCTGGCTGGTCTCCGTGCCCGCCCCAGTAGTACCAGGCGTAGAACATGGAGTTGCAGATCAGGCCCTCCGGAGCGTCGCCGTAGACCGGGCTCAACTGCGTCCGCTCGTTGTGAGCATTGGGCCAATACGCCGGGTCATGGTGCTTGGTCTCTGGGTTGACGAAGGTTACGTGCGGAGGCTGGCCGGGATAGTCGAGGAAGCTCCATTTCGTGAGATACGTGTCGACGGTGCCGTCGGCGCGGGCCGCGGGGAAGGTGACGAAGTAGACCTCACCTTCCCCATACCACCCCAACTCTTCGAAGGCGACTGGCAGGTCTACGGCCAGCACCTTGCGTAGCTCCGGGAGCGACAGCGCACGCGGGGGGTCAGCTGCCATCGGCGCCGCCGGAGGGGCCCTTGATCTCGTAGCGGAACGCTTCCTCACCACACACGCGCTCGGCGCGCGCCTGCTTCAGGGTCAGGTCGAGATGCTCCATCAGGCTCCGACCCTCGTCGGCGCCGGCGCAGTGGAGGGTGTCGCCGTCGCGCCGGGTCTCCTCCAACTTGACGTACGCCTCCTCCCAGACCTGGCCGAGGGTCGCCTCGAGATCCATATCGAACTTCGTTTTCTCTCCGGTGATCAGACTCTTCACGTGGACTTCGACGGTGCGCTCATGTGCTTCAACTGGCATCTGAGACTCCTTTTGATCGCTTCTCGCGGGGCCGGGGCGCTGGGCCCCCTGGTAGGTTGTGGTTGGGTTCCCATCCCAATGTTGATGTTGGGAAGCCTACTACAACTTTCGGCGTCCACGCAACCGTTCCCTATGGAGGACCACACATGGCCGACTTACCGCCGCCGACCGACGAGACTTTTGGTCAACGCATTCGGCGGCGACGAGCAGAGCTCGGCATGACTCAGCGGCAGGTCGCTGCCGACATCGGCCTCGACTTCACGTACCTCTCCAAACTCGAGAACGGCCGCGGGGAAGTGCCCGGCGAAGCGACGGTGCGCAAGCTCGCGCACGTCCTCCAACTCCACGAGGAGGAGCTACTCGCCCTTGCCGGGAAGGTCCCAGGCGAGATCAGGGAACGCGCTCAGCACGACGTGGCATTTGCCCGGTTCCTGCGCCGGCTCCCTGACGCGTCCGAAAACCAGCTGCGCGACATCTACAAGCGCCTCGAACAGTCGGAATGACCTTTATCCCCGCAGCGCGCATCGAGCGCGCCGCCGCCGAACTCACGCGCCAGCACCAGCTCCTCCCTGGCTTTGACGTTGAGCGCCTCCTAGACGAACTGGGCCTCGGCCTGGTCTGGGAGCCGATCGAAGACGAGGGCGGCCGAGTCCTCGGCCAGCTCATACCCCAGGACCAGGTGGTCGTCCTCAACGAACGCCACATCGACTTGCTCGAGCAGAAGGAAGGCCGCCTGCGCCGCTACACGATCGGACACGAGGTCGGACATTGGACGCTACACGCCGACGCCATCCGCTCTGGAACGTTGAGCTTGTTCGACGGCAGCCGAGTGTGGTGCCGCGACGGCTCCTCGGATCCGGTCGAGCGCCAGGCCGAGATGTTTTCGGCAGCTTTGCTCATGCCACACGATCAACTCTTTGACGCCGTCCCGTCCGCCCCGTGGCAGGGCTGGTCGGCGGTCTACCGGCTTGCCGACAGGTTCGTCGTCAACCCAACGCCGATGATCATCCGCCTGGAGGCCCTCGGCTGGGCGCACCGAGACGAAAACGGCCGTCCGTCGTCAGGTCCTGCAGTCAGTCACGGTCAGGACTCGCTGTTCTGATCTCTGACGAGGGCCGAGGATCACCTGCGACGTACCGCTCTCATCGACGCGGACTTATCGACACCGCGGCTGTGGCTGCCGCGGTGCAGCTCATGGCATCGGTATCTGGCGGCATGCCAGGTTCCGTGCTAGCGGGACGCCCGGGACTTCGAGTCGGGACTTTTGGTGTTGCTTTTCGAGTTGGCGGCCACGGTTATCTTGGCAGCTGAGGCTCGACGCATGAAGGCGCTGCCCGTGCGCACCTGGTAGCTCGCCTGCTTGATTGCGGCATCGCGTGCCTGCGCATCTGCCATTTCGTCCTCCTTATTCCTCTACGGTCGGGTTGTCCATAGCATCCTCGGGCCCGCGGACAGACCGTTGCTGCTCGCGGTGTCGGCCGAAGTGCTCCAACGCCAAGAGCTCTTTGGCTCGGTATTCCCTCGCCTCGGGTCGGAACGGCCCAAGGCCGCCATCGGAGAAAACCGGCAGAGCCGCGCACTTATCGAACGGCTCCCTACGCCCGGCGTCATCCTTGCGCTTCACGAGGCCGAGTTCCTCTCGGCCGGCGGCGTCGAACATCTCCCGGTAACGTCGTGGTGCGACGCCCACGAAGGGCTCGAATGCCACCTTGCCATCCTCGCGCTCGGCCTGTCCGATCGTGATCGAATCCGCGTGCAGCTGCTCGGCTCGGCTCTTGGTGTACGGCTCGACAAACACAATCCGGCCGATGCCCGCCCCGATAAGGTGCCGCGCGCAGTTATGGCACGGGAAGGTGGTGCAATAGAGCGTTGCGTCCTGGACCGCCACGCCCCGACGAGCCGCCTCAAGCAGCGCACTCATCTCAGCGTGCACAGCTCGCCCAAACTCCGTGAGGTCCTTTAGTCCGCCGGCTCGGAGCTCAGCAGGCAATGCATCGCGCAGTTCCTCGCGCAAGGATCGAAGGGCGGTCATCGCCTCTTCACCCCTGTCGCCGCTCCCTTCGATCAGGTCGCTGACTCGTCGATCTATCCGCGCGGCGAGCTTGCCGGCGAGATCGTCGTACTCCTGACGATTGGTGTCGGTATCCCCGATCTCGAAGTTGCGATTGCCCCCGCCATCTTCCTCCCAGTGAGAGCCTCCACCAGCTACCGGGACCTCGTTGGTGCCGACCGAAATGATCGCCCCGTCTTTCGCGGCTACCGCCGCGCCAACCTGGCGCCCGAACTCGGCCGAGCGTAGAGCAGCGCCGGCTGCGAGATGCATCCCATGCTCATCGCGGGTTGGTGTCCGGAAAGGCGATCCGAAGAGGATCTCCAACGCACGCTGGAGATCCGCTCGAGCGACCGTTGGATCCCAGCCGCGAACGAAGAAGTCCGCTCGGTGGAACGTGCCGCTCACGTCCTGTCCGCGACGTTGTTCTTCTTTCTCATCACGTTCCACAAGCTCTTCAGGCTGGCGGACCCATCGTTTGCGATTCTTCGTGCCACGGGACGCCTCTATCCGTGCCGCGAGATGTTTGATTCGCTCCTCTTTGGCGCTGTAGGCGGCGATGACAACCAGGCGCGGTCCATACACCGCCCGCAGCGTGTTGAGTTCGTCCTGCGTCTTGAGCGAACGCACAATGAAAGCGACGCGATGCAGAGGCGGGGCCAGCTCGGTCGCTGGCAAAGACGGCGCCTCCGTCTTGTCCCCCGCGGCACGTTCGTTACCGATCGTGTTCAGTTCGTTGCGCGTCGCAACGATGTCGCTGATTGCGTGGAGCGCAAGGGCATCACCCCGGCGCCACTTGTCGCGCAGTTCGTCGCCTGCGCTCATCGCGTCCCAGAGCGCCTCATCGAACTTCTTGGCCTTGAAGAAGTCCGCGCCTGCCTCCTCGGCGAGGTAGTCGCTGAGCCGGAGGCGAATGGATTCGTACCCGTACTCGCTCAGCTCGATCGCGACTTCATCCGCGATCATCCCAACATCGGTCCCAACAGCAGCGACCAGCGCGATTACGAGCTCGTTGTGATCCGGCCCTCCGATCTCATCGTCAGCCATTGGCGTATCTCATCACGCCCGGTCGGCCGGCGCTGAGCCAATGCGGGCACAATCGCTCGCTGCCCAGTCACTTGGCGGGCCGAGCCGGTGATCAGAGCGGCGGAAGAGCTCTCCCCGGAGCGCGGGCAGGCGGCTGCGAGCGTGAAACCTAACCTGTTTGCATAGGGATCGCCCCGTCTATGAGTCGCGTGGGGCAGCCTCGCTTACTTGTGCCCGCCCGCGTTGTCAAGGCCGTTGATGGTTGTCAACTGGGTACGCGTCGAAGTGACTGGGGGTGCGTGGGCGCGTTGAGGGGTAGGGGTGTGTCCGCGGACGCCCA
>Ga0182024_10016739_pt1 | contig 13861 bp, 12 predicted proteins | sample P32metaG_FD_120480 | JGI IMG/M metagenome (GOLD analysis project Ga0182024, IMG submission 120480) | Permafrost microbial communities from Stordalen Mire, Sweden - P3-2 metaG (Illumina Assembly) | ecosystem: Environmental > Terrestrial > Soil > Wetlands > Permafrost | place: Sweden: Stordalen... | reverse complement strand
TTCGTCGTCGAGCGCGAGGTCGAGCCGGGTCAGGTTGTCGCGCCCCTGGGTGTCGGTCATGAACGAATCCGACCGGTCGGGGATCCATTTGACCGGGCGCCCCAGCTTTTTCGCCGCCCACAGCACCAAGACGTGCTCGGGATAGAGAAACAGCTTCATCCCGAACCCGCCGCCGACATCTTGGGTCACCACCCGGATGCGGTTTTCCGGCACATGAAAGATGTGCTCGGCGAGCAGGTTGCGCACGAAATGCGACCCTTGGGTCGAACTCCACAGCGTGTAGCTGTCCTCGCCCCCATCGTATTCGCCGATCGCGCCGCGCGGCTCCATCGAGTTGACGACGATCCGGTTGTTGACGAGGCTCAGCGATACAAGATGGCGCGAAGCGGCGAGGGCGCCGTCGGCCGCGGCGCGGTCGCCGATCTCCCAATCGAAGCACAAATTCAGGGGATGCTCGTCCCACACCGCCGGCCGGCCCGGCAGAAGCGCCTGCGTGGTATCGACGACCGCCGGCAGCGGCTGGTAATCGACCGTGATCCGCTCGACCGCGTCGCGCGCGGCGGCGAGGCTCTCGGCGACGACCATCGCCACGGTGTCGCCCACATGGCGCACCCTTCCCAGGGCGATCGCCGGCCGCTTCGGCATCGCCATCGGTGATTTGTCGCGGTTGGCGACCCCGCTCATGCAGGGGATCGTGCCGATGCCGTCCGTCGCCAGATCCGCGCCGGTCAAGACCGCGAGAACGCCCGGGCCCGCCGCCGCCTTGGTATCGATCGCGCGGATCCGGGCGTGCGCATGCGGCGAGCGCAGCATCGCCGCATGGACCTGGCGCGGCCGGACGATGTCGTCGAGGTAATGGCCGCGCCCGGTCAGGAAGCGCTGATCCTCGACGCGACGAACCGGCTGACCGATGCCGAATTGTGTCATGGCGACCTCCGCACCCGGCTTGACCCTGCACCATAGGGCGCTGCGACACAGGAATCCATGCGACCGGCGTCGCGATTTTTCGGGAGCAATTTCCTGCTTTTCAACGTTGATCGTCTATTGGACATGTGGAGGACAATCATGAAGATGGTATCAGGGGTGCTGGCTGCGATGGTGCTCGCGGGTCTCGGCTGGTCAATGCCGGCGCAGGCGCAGGGCATGCCGCAAGGCAGTTACCTGAGCAGCTGCACCGGCGCTCATTTGGAAGGCGATACGCTCGTCGCGCGGTGCCGGGCGGTCGATGGGCGCGAGCAGCGCAGCGCGCTTGCCGGCGTGCACCGCTGCGCCGGCGACATCGGCAACAGCAACGGCTCGCTGCAATGCAATTTCGGCGGCCGTGCCGAAGCCGTGCCGCCGCGCGAGCCGGGCTATGGCTCGGACCGGGTGGATCGGTGCGCCGGGCTGCACCGCGAATCCGAAGAGCTGCGCGCGCACATCGATCGCGAGTTCAACCCGCTGGAACGCACGCGCATGGAAGGCCACCTGCGCGAACTTCACGAGCAGGAAGAGCGCTGCCGCTGAGGTTTGGCGGCGAGCCTCGGCGCGGTGACCGCGCCGAGGCTTGTTCTTGCGGTCGGCAGGCAGGCGCAGCGCGCCGGCGTGTTCGAATTCCTGACTTGCCGGTTGACTTCCTAGCCGTTCCCATGCACCGATCCCGGCGCAACCCCCTGCGCCAGGGAGGAAATCATGGCATCACCGAAAAAGCTGTCGCATCTCGTTCTGCAGACCAACCGCCGGCCGCAGATGGTCGATTGGTACTGCACCGTTCTCGGGGCCGAATTGCTCTACGAGAACAAGTTCATCGCGTTTATCAGCTATGACGACGAGCATCATCGGGTCGCCTTCATCGACCCCGGTCCGCTCAGCGAAAAAAAGCCCAGCGAGGGCAAGACGGCGCGCGCCGGCGGCGAGGTGGGCCTGCATCACGTCGCCTTCACGATGGGTTCGCTCGACGATCTGGCCGACCAGTACCGGCACCTGAAGGATAAGGGGATCCGGCCGCATCGCTGCGTCAACCACGGGGTCACGACCTCGATGTACTTTTACGACCCCGACCGCAACCAGGTCGAGCTCCTGGTCGACAATTTCGAGACCGCGATCGAGGGGCAGGACTATATGCGGCGGCGCTCGGCCAGCGACAAAAACCCGGTCGGCATCGACTTCGATCCCGAAGAGCTGGTGACGCGGGTGCGGAACGGGCTGCGCGTCCAGGAGCTCGTCGACATCAACGCCTGAGGCTGAGGCCGAGCCCGGATAAAACGCTCTCCCCGACCGAGGGGGGGCCTCACACGCTGCCGAACCATCTCGCATCCTTCGAGACGCGCCCTCCGGGTGCGCTCCTCAGGATGACGTAAAATTGTGATGGCATTGAGAAAGAACGTCATCCTGAGGAGCCCGCAACGCGGGCGTCTCGAAGGACGCACGGCAGCCAATCCAGTTGTCGATTTCATCGGGAGATCATGGCCTGGGACATCCTGATCCGCGGCGGCACGGTGATCGACGGCTCGGGCCGCCCGGGTGAGAATGCCGACGTCGCGATCGCCGATGGCCGGATCGCCCGCATCGGCCCCGCTCTTTCGGGGGATGCCGCTCGGGTCATCGACGCCGCGGGGCTCGCGGTCACCCCGGGCTTTATCGACATCAAGACCCATTCCGACTTCACCCTGCCGATCAACCCCAAGGCCGAAAGCAAGGTGCGCCAGGGGGTGACGACCGAGATCATCGGCCATTGCGGCTTCTCGGTCGCGCCGGTGCTGCCGGGGAAGGCGCAGCTGCTCGCCGACTATCTTTCCGGGGGCGCGCCGTGGCTGCCGTTCCGCGAGGTGAGCTTCCCGGACTATCTCGACCAATTCCCCAAGGTCTCGGTCAATGCCGGCATGCTGGTCGGCCACAACACGCTGCGGCTGATGGCGATGGGGCTGGAAGACCGCGCGCCCAGCTCAGCCGAGCTCGACCAGATGATCCAGCTCTTGGACGAGGGGCTCGGCGCCGGTGCGCTCGGCTTTTCGACCGGCCTCTTCACCCCGCCCGGCAGCTTCGCCGAGCCCGCTGAGATCATGGCGTTGTGCGCGGTCGTCGCGCGCCACCGTGCCGGCTATTTCACCCATCTGCGCGACGAATCGAACCGGGTGCTGGAGGCGGTCGAGGAGGCGATCGGGGTGGCTCGCGCCTATCCGATCCATGTCGAGATCGTCCATCTGAAATGCTCCGGGATTGACAATTGGGGGAAGGCCGGCGAGATCCTCGCGCGCATCGCGCGGGCACGGGCCGAGGGCTGCGACATCGATTGCGACGCCTACCCCTATGCCGCCGGCGCCAACCCATTGAAAAACCTGCTGCCGCCCTGGGTGCAGGTCGGTGATAACAGGGCGATGCTGGCGCGCCTTGCGCTGCCTGAGGTTCGCGCCCGGATCGAGGCTGAGATCGCCGACCACGGCCTCAACAATTGGGGACGCATCCCGTCCTGGGAGGCGGTGCAGGTCTCGATCTCGCCGAAGGCGCCGCAGCATGCCGGCGAAACGATCGCCGCGCTCGCCGCCGCGCGCCGGGTCGATCCGATCGATCTCGTCTGCGATCTCTTGATCGCGGACAACGGCGCGACCCGGGTGCTGATCGCCTCGATCGCGGAAGAGGACATCCGCACGATCGTGCGCTCGGCCGAGGCCCTCGTTGGCTCCGACGGCAATTGCGTGGCCGATTACGGCATCGTCGGGCAGGGCCTGCCGCATCCGCGCTTCTACGGCACCTTCCCGCGGATCATCGGCCACTACGTCCATGACGAGCGCCTCCTGTCAGTGGAGCAGGCGGTCCATAAGATGACCGGCGGCTCGGCGCGCGCGCTGAAGCTCAAGGATCGCGGCCTCCTCGCCGAAGGCTACCGCGCCGACATTGCGATCTTCGACCCCGCCGATTTCCGCGACCGGGCGAGCTATGCCGAGCCCCACCGCTATCCCTCGGGCGCGCGCACCACCACCATCGTCAACGGGATCCTCGTCGTCGACCACGCGCGCCACACCGGCGCGACCCCGGGCATGGTGTTGCGCCGGGCCGCCGACGGCCGGGTCGGAGATTCGGCCTGAGCGAGGGGCGTCGAACAGGGTGTTGCATCAAGAAAATGCGCCCTTCGAGACGGCGCGTCGCGCCTCCTCAGGATGACGTAAGTTTGTGATGGCATTAAGAAAGAACGTCATCCTGAGGAGCGCCCCGCAGGGCGCGTCTCGAAGGACGCGCGGCGTTCGATCCGCGCCGGGTGAGGACGCTAGCGCGGCGGGTTCGCCGGCGGCGGGGCGGCGGAGGCGGTCGGCAGGCTGGCGCGCGCCTCGTCGACCGCGGCGAGCTGCTGCCGGATCAGATCGCCCGGCACGATGATCGTCTGCCGTGCCCCCGAGCGCGCGGTGAAGCTGACGGGGAGCCCCGCCTGGACGCTCGCCCGCAACAGCGCCTCCGGGAGGCTCGCGGCGAATTCCTCGGCATAGGAGCAGCCGTTGTCGCAGCTGATCTTGTTCTTGCTGATAGGGATGAAGCGCAGCGCCTGGCCTGTCGGGTCCGTTGCCGCCTCCCAGTTGCGCTCGGCGCCGAAATAGCTGTCTTCGACATAGAGCTGGTGCACCGCTTCGCCATTCCGCGTGTCGATCGAGCTGCGCAGGGCGTCGAAATTGGTGCCGGGGACGCCGAGGAACGGCTCGCCATGCGGCCGCCGCGGCCCGACAAAGGTGATGAACCGGCCGCTTTGATCGAGGGACCGGCTGACCGCGGTCGCCGATTGGATGCTCGGCGGCGGGCCGCCCGCGAAACCCGCGCAGCCGGCGAGCGCCGCGAGGAGGCAAGCTCCCGTGACCAGAGCGACCGGGGCGTTCATCGCCGCTCAGCCGAGCGTCGAATCGTTGTTTTCGCCAAGCGCCGGAGCGGCCTTGGCGAACGGCGGGCGGATGCCGTCGAAAGAGAGTGGCAGGCCGACGAGGCCGAGTTCGCTGCCCGGCCGGCGCTGGATCATGCCGAGCGCCCGGGTCTGCGCATCGGTGACGACCTGGTCGAGCGTGTGGAGCGGCCCATGCGGGATGCCCGCGCCCTCGAGCAGATCGGCCCAATGCGCGACCGGCTTTGTCCTGAAAATCTCAGCCAGGAGCGGCACCAGTTCGGCGCGATGCCCGACCCGGTCCTTATTGCTGCGAAAGCGCGGGTCCTCGGCGAGATCCGGCCGGCCGAGCGCGGCGGCGAGGCGGCGGAACAGATTGTCGTTGCCGGCGGCCACCATCATGTCGCCGTCGGAAGCGGCGAAGGCCTGATAGGGCACGATCATATCGACCCCCGAGCCGTGCCGCGCCGGAACTTCGCCGTCGGCCAGATAGCCGGCGAGCGGGATCGCCATCCAGGCGAGCGCGGTCTCGTAGAGCGAGGTATCGACGATGCCGCCCCTGCCGGTGTGCCCGCGCTCCCGCAGCGCGGCGAGGATGCCGATGACCGACCACATCCCGGCCGCCATGTCGACGATCGAGACGCTGACCCGCACCGGCGGGCGCCCGTCTTCGCCGAGGAGGCTCATCAGCCCGCTATAGGCCTGCATCATCGGGTCGTAGCCGGGGCGCTCGCGCAAGGGCCCGCTCGCTCCGAACGCGCCGAGGTTGCAGCAGACGAGGGTCGGCTTCAGGGCGACCAGCTCGGCGGCGCCGAGCCCATAGCGGTCGAGCGCGCCGGATTTCAAATTATGGATTACGACGTCGGCGCGCTCGATGATCAAGAGGCGCAAGCGCGCCGCGTCCCGCTCGTCGGCGAGGTCGATGGTGACCCCGGCCTTTGCCCGGTTGACCGCGTGAAAGCAGGTCGCCGCGCCCTCGAGAAAGGGTGGCCCCCAGCCGCGGCACGCATCGCCCCCTTTCGGGTTCTCGACCTTGATCACCTCGGCGCCCAGTTCGCCGAGGATCATCCCGGCATAGGGCGCGGCGATCGAGTGGCCGATCTCGATGACGACAAGGCCGGCTAGCGGCTTGGTGCTCGACATTGGTTCACCGTTGAGGCACGCAGGAAATGCATTTCTGTCATCGCGAGCGAACGGACGCAATCTCGTCGGGATCGCGCCCGCTCCGTGGCGAATTGGCGTCGTCCGGCGTGCGGGTTATGGTGACGCGATACAAATTCGGGGAGGACGCCAGATGAAGAAGAACTCGAACGAACTCGGCGCGGCGCGGCTGCCGCGGCGGGCCCTCTTCGCTGGCGTCACGGCGGGGTCGGCGGCGGCCCTCCTGAGCCTCGCGGCTGGACGCGCCGGAGCGGCCGACGCGGCGCCCTTCCCCGACCATCCGCGCTGGAAGTTCGTGTTCATCAACCATGTGACGACCAACGCCTTCTTCGTGCCGTGCCAATACGGCATCGAGGACGCCTGCGCGCTCCTCGGCTGCGACTACCAGTGGACCGGCTCCGAAACTTCCGACGTCGCCCAGATGGTCAACGCGATGAACGCGGCGATCGCCGGCAAGGCCGACTCCATCGCGGTGTGCATCGTCGACCCGCATGGCTTCGACCGGCCCGTAGCGAAGGCGCTCGAAGCCGGCATCCCGGTGTTCAGCTACAACGCCGACGCGCCGCATGCCAGCGGCAACGGGCGGCTCTCCTATATCGGCCAGGATTTGTTTCTGTCCGGCCAGCTGATGGGCGAGCGCATCGCCAAGCTGGTCGGCGAGGGCGAGGTGGCGATCTTCATCGCGACCCCGGGCCAGCTCAACCTCCAGCCGCGGGTCGACGGCGCGATGGACGCGATCAAGAAATCGGGCGCCAAGATCGAGGCGACGATGATCGCGACCGATCCGACGGTCAACAACGCGCTGTCGAAGATCCGCGCCTATTACCTGGGGCACCAGGACGTCAAGGGCATGTTCGGCGTCGGCGGCGGGGACACCATGAACACCGGGCTGATCATGCGCCAGTACGAGCTGCCGAAAAAAGGCGTGCATGCCGGCGGGTACGACCTCCTGCCGCGTTCGCTGGAAGCCGTCCATGACGGGTTTCTCGATTTCGTCATCGAACAGCAGCCCTACCTGCAGGGCTTCTATACGGTGATGGAGATGTTCGCCTACAAGGTGTCGGGCGGCCTCGTCGGCCCGGCCGACATCAATACCGGCCTCAAATTCGTCACCAAGGATTCGATCGACCAATACCTCTCGACCAAGACCCGCTACGAAGGGAGCGCGAAGGAAGCCCAGATCGTGCCACGCAGCGGCGCGATCGGCGGCTGATGCGAGGCTGCCTTCTCAAAGCCCCGTGGCCGGGCTTGCCCCGGCCATCCACGTCTTTGATGGTGCGGCCGGTTCAAGACGTGGTGCCCGGCTCACGGCCGGGCGCGGGGGTCTTTGAGATCGGGATGACGTAGTTTTCGATGCCAGACACCGACAGCCCTCATCCTGGACGCATCGCGCCCTTACCGGAGCGCCGCGGCGTCGCCCGGCGCCTCCACGATTTTCTGCTGCGGCCGGAAGCCAGCGTCATCGTCGTGTCGGCGGCGCTCGTCCTCTATTTCGAGGTGGCCAACCCGAACTTCCTCAGCGGCGACAACATCGAGACGCTGTCGCAATTCGTCGCCGCGCCGGTGATCATCGCCTGCGGCGAGATCATGCTCTTGATTTGCCGCGAGATCGATCTGTCGGTCGGCCAGGTCTTCGCGCTCGCCCCGTTCGTCATGGGTTTCGCTGAGGCTGCCGGTTTGCCGATCATCGCCGCGATGGTCGTGGCGCTCCTGGTCAGCGGGCTGATCGGCCTTCTGATCGGGCTTATCACGATCCGTCTCAGCGTGCCGTCCTTCATTACGACGCTCGGCGCCTTTTTTCTGATCAACGGCATCACGCTGACGATATCTCGCGGCTTCCCCGCCAACGTCCCGGTCGGCACGGATCTGGCCGGCTTCATGGGCGCCTGGGGCTATGCCGAATTTGTCTGGGCCTTGGGAATCGTCGCGGTGATGCATGTCGTCCTGCGCCACACCCGCTGGGGCCTCCACACGGTCGCGACCGGCGGCAATGTCATCGCCGCCGCCGAGGCCGGCATTCGCATCGACCACATCAAGATCGGCAATTTCGTGCTGACCAGCACATTGGGCGGCTTTACCGGGCTGATGGAAGCCTTCCGCGTCGGCTCCGCCGACCCGTTGGCCGGCGGCAGCAACATCATGTTTCTCGGCGTCGCGTCGGGAGTCATCGGCGGCACCGCGATCGCCGGCGGCGCCGGCACGATCGTCGGTGGGCTGGTTGGCGGGATCATGCTCGGCGTGCTTCAGGACGGCTTCACGCTGCAAGGCATCAACGCCTTCATGTTCAATATCATCATCGGCGCGGCGATCCTCATTGCGATGGTCGCCAACATCCACCTGGCGCGCTGGCGCGCCCCCGGGGGCGCGCGATGACCGAGGCGATCCGCGCCGAGAAGCTGAAGAAGGCATTCGGCCACACCACCGCGTTGGACGGCGTCTCGATGCACGTCGCCTATGGCGAGACGCTCGGCATTCTCGGCGACAACGGCGCCGGCAAATCGACGCTGATCAAGATCCTCACAGGCTATCACCAGCCGGATGCGGGGCAGGTTTTCGTCGACGGTCGGCCGGTCGCTCTGGCCTCGGTCAGCCAGGCCCGCGCGCTCGGCATCGAATGCGTCTATCAGGACCTGGCGCTGGTCAACGGGCTCAGCATCTACCACAACATGTTCCTGAACCGCGAGCTGCTGCGGCCGCCAAACTTGCACTGGTGGCCGTTCCGCCTCCTCGATCATGCCGAGATGCGGCGGCGCGCGGAGCGGGCGCTCGCCGATATCGGGGTCGACGTACCCTCCGTCGAGGTCGAGGTCGGCGCCCTGTCGGGCGGGCAGCGCCAGGCGATCGCGGTGGCGCGTGCGGTCCATGGCGAGGCGCGCATCCTCCTCCTCGACGAGCCGCTCGCGGCGATGGGGGCGCGCGAGGCGCGGCTCATCATCGGGCTCATCGAGCGCTTGAAGGCGCGCGGCGATATCGCGATCGTGATGATCGCGCACAATTACGCGCAGACGCTGGAAATCTGCGACCGCATCATGCTGATGCAGCACGGCGAAGTTACCTTCGAGAGCCCGGCCGCCACCACCTCGGCCGAACAGCTCCTGGACATCGTGCGCCGCGAATACCGCGCGGCCCGCGCCGGCTAGCGACGGGCAATCGCGTCGATGAAGTCCTGGTCGTCCATCTCATAGGGGCTGGCGGCAACCGCCGCCGACTGGCGGTGCGCTTCGGCCGCAAAATCGGACGAGTTTGTATCCGGAACCCAAATTTGGATCAGTCGCAATCCCCGTCGCGCGCGGTTGCGGCTCGTCTCTGTTCGTGCCGATGTCGCCATAGTCTCCTCCGTGACGCCTTTACATTTGGCGTCTGCCATCCGGAAGTCGATCCAGTTTGTCTATCCCCTTGACCGGGCTTGACCCGGCCATCCACGTCTTCGTGCCGACAAAGTCGTGGACCCGCGGGTCGAGCCCGCGGGAGGGGTAAAGATAAGTGGCGCGAGCGCTGATTGGCGGGACGGACCCACCGCATTATGTTGGGCTCGACAATCATGGTGGGAGCGCGCGATGCCCTACGGCGACGAACCCGGCGACGAACCCGGCGACGCGGTGACGGTGGCGCTCGGCGAGGATTACCCTGAGCTGCGCCAATCGATCCGCAAGATCTGCGAGAAATACCCCGGCATCTATTGGCGCAAGCTGGAGGACGAGCAGGCTTATCCGACCGCGTTCGTCGCGGAATTGACCGAGGGCGGGTTTCTGGCTTCGCTCATCCCAGAGGAATACGGCGGCTCGGGCCTGCCGCTGCGCGCCGCGGCGGTCATCCTCGAGGAGATCAACGCTTGCGGTTGCACCGCGAGCCAGGGCCACGCCCAGATGTACATCATGGGAACGCTGCTGCGGCACGGCAGCGCCGAGCAGAAAGAGCGCTACCTGCCCGGCATCGCCTCGGGCGAATTGCGCCTCCAGGCGTTCGGCGTCACCGAGCCGACCACCGGCTCCGATACCACTAAGCTGAAGACCCGCGCGGTGCGCGCCGGCAACGGCGACCATTACCTGGTCAGCGGGCAGAAGGTGTGGACCTCGCGGGCGCGCCATTCCGATCTGATGCTCTTATTGGCGCGCACGACCCCGGTCGAGGAGGTGAAGCGCCGCACCGACGGGCTATCGGTCTTTCTCGTCGATCTGCGCGAAAGCGTCGGCCACGGGGTCGAGATCCGCCCGATCGAGGCGATGATCAACCACAACACCACCGAGGTGTTCTTCGACAATCTGAAGGTCCCGGCGGAAAACCTGATCGGGGAGGAGGGCAAGGGCTTCCGCTACATCCTCGACGGGATGAACGCCGAGCGCATCCTCGTTGCGCAGGAATGCATCGGCGACGGCCGCTGGCTTTTGAAAAAGGGCATCGACTACGCCAAGGAGCGCATCGTCTTCGACCGCCCGATCGGGCAGAACCAGGGCGTGCAGTTCCCCCTGGCGCGCGCCTATGCCGAATTGGAAGCCGCCGACATGATCTGCCGCCGCGCCGCGGCCCTGTTCGATGCCGGCCGGGAATGCGGCGCCGATGCGAACATGGCCAAGCTCCTCGCCTCCGAAGCGACCTGGCACGCCGCCGACGCGACCTTCCAGACCTACGGCGGTTTCGCCTTCGCCAAGGAGTACGACATCGAGCGCAAATGGCGCGAGGTGCGGATCTACCAGACCGCGCCCATCTCGACCAACCTCATCCTCGCCTATATCGGCCAGCACGTCCTCGGCATGCCGCGGTCGTATTGACCGACGCCACGGCGCCGTAGGGTGGGTGGAGCGGAGCGAAACCAAACCAAACCCACCGTCTTCATCCGGATCGATGCCCTGGCGGGTTACGCTTCGCTCACCCGCCCTGCGCGGCTACACGGCCGACCGGGCCAGGGCCGCGCCATCGGCGAGCTCGTCGAGCGCCATCGCCGCGTCCCACAGCCTGGCCGGTGCGCCGCACGCCGCGAACTTCGCTCGCGCCGCCTCGGATGACAGCGGGCGAGCCGGGCTGCCGATGACGTCGGCGACATTGCAGGCGACCGTGCGCCCATCGGCGAGGTCGAGTTCGACGCGGACCGGATGGAGCGCGTTCGGGTCGGGGTTGCCGTCGGCGGTGACAGTAAGGCGGCGAGCGAGCGCGAGGCTGGCCGGGTCGGCGAGGGCGGCCGGGGTGAAATCGTCGAGGCCGACTGTGCCATGCCGCAGGGACACCGCGCCGCAATAGGCGAGGCACAGCCGGGCGTAGGCGATAGTCATGCCGTCCTGGGGCGGGCGGCCGACCAGGCGGTGCGTCAATTGCGGCACGAGGAAACGCCCGGCCCGAACGCGATCGGCGGTGATGCCGGGCATCGCGATCAGTTGCTGCACGCCGTCTAGCCCGCCATGCGTCGCGCGACCGCTCGGGAACGGTTTGTAGCTCAATTCGCAAACCCGCCAGGCCCGGCCGAGTTCGTCGAACGGCGCCGGGTCGGCTTCGCCATCGAACAGGGCGAAATAGCCGAAGGGCCCGCTGATCGGCGCGCGCGGGCCGGGCATGCCGCGCGCTGCCAGCTCGACCGCGGTCACCGCGGCGCGCGCGGCAAAGCCCATCTGCATCGCCAATTGCGGGCTGGCCTCCAGATGCGCCTGCATCGTGCCGCTGCACTGCCCGTAATAGATCCCGAGCGCGTCGCGCAGCTGCGCCGCGGCGAGCCCGGCCAGAAGGCCAAGCCCGGCGACCGCGCCAAACCCGCTGCAATTGGCCGGGCGGAAAAACCGCATCGGCGCGCGCGAGCAGAGGCCCAGCGTCACCGCGACATCGACCCCGGCGACGACGGCGCGCAACAGGCTTTCGCCCGATACCCCACCTTCCCGCTCGGCCCAGCCGACCATGCACGGCAGCACCGCCGACATTGCGTGGACGACCGCGCCCTCATGCACGCAGTCGAATTCGAGGGCGTGCATCTGATAGGCGTTGACCATTGCCGCCTGGCCAAGCGGCAGCCGCTCGCCGGTGCCCCACACGCTCGTTTGGCTCCCGCCGCCCGGCGCCGCGGCCATGTCGAGCACCTCCGGGCGCCACGGCGCGCCGGCGCCGGCGATCCCGACGCCGAGCGAATCCGCGATGAGCGCCTTGGCCGCCACCCGCGCCGCTTCGGGTAATTCGCCAGCCGCGACCCGCGCGACATGAGTAATGATTTTATCAACGACCGGATCTTGCATCACGGCTGCAAAGCCCCCACCCCAACCCTCCCCCGCTTGCGGGGGAGGGGGCTGACAGAGTGCGGCGATCATAAGCCCTCCCTCTGTTGCACCCTCTCGGCGCACGCGTGCGTGCGCCTGACGGATGGCGCATCACAGATGCGCCAGGGGAGGGACCCGCCCCCGGCGCATCGACGATGTGCCGGCCCGGCAGGCGCGAGCTTTGCTCGCGCCGAGAGGGGCGGTGGGAGGGTGGGGGCTATTCCAAGCTCAATCGATCGCGGCGTGCACCAGATTGGCGATGCGGTCGAGCCGCGCGGTGTGCCACGGGTCGGGCTGCACGTAGTTGGTCAGATAGCTGAACGACACCCCGCTCATCGGGTCGGCCCAAGAATAGGAGGTCCCGGCGCCGCCATGGCCGAAGGTCTGCGGCGCGGCGAGCGTGCCGAGGCCACGGATGCGCTCGCTCTCGCCGCGGACATGGGGTCCGAGGCCGCGATGCATCGGGGTCCCGGCCATCGCGTCGTCGCCCTTCTCGCCGGTGTGGTTCTTCGTGACATAGGCGATGAGGCGCGGCGACAACAGCCGCACATCGCCGAGCCGGCCCTGCCCGAGCAGCATCTGGTAAAACGCCGCCATTCCGCGCGCCGTCGCGTAGCCGCCGCCGCTCGGCATGCCGGCCGCCTTGAATTCGGTTGAATTGTCGCGCGGCTCGACGGCGTAGGTGTCGGCGCAGCGCCCCTGCTCATTCTGTGGCACGCCGACGAAGATGTCGCCCGCGAGGCCGAGCGGGGCCAGCACCTTGTCGCGGATCACCTCGCGATAGTCCCGGCCGGTCACGGCCTCGATCACCATCGCCTGGGTCAGATGCGCGGCGCGCGGGTGGTATTGCAACCGGCTCCCCGGCGTCCAATCGAGCGAGAAATCAGAGACCTCGGCGCGCATCCGGGCATGGTCGGTCCAGGTCGCCGGGGTCACGTCGCCGGAGGGGAACCCGCCCTGATGCGTCATCACCTGGTGCAATGTGATGTCGGCCTTGCCGCGTTGGGCGAATTCCGGGAGGTGGTCGCTGACCTTGTCCATGAACGAGATCCGGCCCTCCTCAACGAGGGTCCACACCGCCGCGCTGGTCAAGACCTTGGTCTGGCTGAATAGGAGGAACAGCGTGTCGGCCTTGGCCGGCGCCCGCTGACCCTCGGTCCTCGCGTCGCCATAGCTGCGGTAGAGCGCGAGCTCGCCACGTCGCGCCAAGGCGATCTGCGCGCCGGGATAGCGGCCCTCTTCGATATGCTCGCGGATCAGATGGTCGAGGTGCTCGAGCGGCTTCATCGCAAAGCCGAGCGCCTCGGGATTGCTCGACGGCAGTGGGTAATCGGGCATGGCGGTCTCCTCGGGTTGGCCTTCCAACCATGTCATTGCGAGCGCGACGAAGCAATCTCGCGCCGGGTAGCACCTCAGCTTCAAGTTGGATGATCCTCGTGCGTCCTTCGAGACGGCCGCTGGGCGCTCCAGGATGAGGTTCTTTCTTTAAGCCATCAATAACTCAACCTCATCCTGAGCGACTGTCTGTGGAGTCAAGCGGGTTGCCATGGTTTGCGGTCTCGCGGGATAGCATTGAGGATGACGACAAGCTTTCGGATGCAGGCGGTGAGAGCCTGCTTGGCGGTTT
>Ga0182024_10016738_pt1 | contig 13861 bp, 13 predicted proteins | sample P32metaG_FD_120480 | JGI IMG/M metagenome (GOLD analysis project Ga0182024, IMG submission 120480) | Permafrost microbial communities from Stordalen Mire, Sweden - P3-2 metaG (Illumina Assembly) | ecosystem: Environmental > Terrestrial > Soil > Wetlands > Permafrost | place: Sweden: Stordalen... | reverse complement strand
TCAGACACCTCGACCACACCCCCCTCCCGAAGCGCCATCGCCGCCTCGATCGCATGCGTGTCATACGGATTCAAAGTCCGCTCACCACCACGATCCAAACGCCCACTCGCCGCATCGATGCGCTTACGCACCCCCGCATCCGGCACCTCCTTCACCAACACACAAATCTTCAACCCGAAACTCCCTCTCGACTGCTGAATGCCCGCGGTGCGCTCAAGCGCTCCGCGCCAACGCGCCGCGGATGAACTCGATCGCCGCGGCAGTCGACGCGCCCGGCGTGAAAACCTCGGCAACGCCAAGCTCCTTGAGTACCGGGATATCCTCGGCCGGGATCGTGCCGCCAACGGTGACGAGCACGTCGCCCGCGCCCTGCTCGCGCAGAAGCTCGACGATCCGCGGCACGAGCGTCATGTGGGCGCCCGAGAGGATCGACAGCCCAACCGCGTCGGCGTCCTCCTGAATCACGGTCTCCACGATCTGCTCCGGCGTCTGGTGAAGGCCCGTGTAGATCACCTCCATGCCCGCGTCGCGCATCGCGCGGGCGATGATCTTGGCGCCGCGGTCGTGCCCGTCGAGCCCTGGCTTGGCGACGACGATGCGGATCTTCTTCTGGCTCGTGGAGGCGGACATGCGTGGGCCGGCGGCGATCCAATCCTACCCGCCACATCACTCAGGCGCGCACGATCACGGCGTCGCCCTGAGCGCCGCCGGAGCAGATCGCCGCGCACCCGAGGCCGCCGCCGCGGCGGCGCAGCTCATTCACGAGCGAGGCGAGGATGCGCGCCCCGGACGCCCCGATCGGGTGCCCCAGCGCAACCGCGCCGCCGTTGACGTTGACGCGGCCCTCCTCGATCCCGAGCATCCGAATCGACCCGAGCACGACCGACGCGAACGCCTCGTTGATCTCCCACACGTCGATCTGCGACGCCTGCAGCCCCGCCTTCTCAAGCGCCTTGCGCGCCGCCAGCGCCGGCGAGCGCGCGAGGTAGGCGAAGTCGTCGGCGGCCTGCGCGTGCGCGACGATGCTCGCCAGCGCCACGCTGCCGTTTCGCCTCGCCCAGTCCTCACTGGCGAGCACCAGCGCGGCGGCGCCGTCGTTGACCCCCGGCGAATTGCCGGCCGTGTGCGTCCCGTCCTCAACGAAGATCGCCGGCAGCTTGGCGAGCGCCTCGAGCGTCACCTCGCGCCGCGGCGCCTCGTCCACCTCGACGAGCGTCTCCTCCTTGCGCGCCTTGACGCTCACCGCGACGATCTCCTCGGCCATGCGCCCATCATCGATCGCCGCGATCGCGCGCTCGTGCGAGCGAACCGACCAACGGTCCATGTCGGCGCGCGTGATCTCGAGCTCCGCGGCCACCTCGGTCGCCTCCACCGCCATGTGCTTGCCGCTCCAGGGGCTCTCCAGCCCGTCGCGCAACATCGCGTCACGCGCGACACCGTCGCCCAGACGCAGGCCGAAGCGCGCACCCTCGAGCAGGTAGGGCGTGCGCGACATCGACTCCATGCCGCCGCCGACGCCGACCTCCAAGTCGCCGGCACGGATCGCCGTGTCAAGCAGCGTCACGGCGCGCATCCCCGACGCGCAGACCTTGTTGATCGTCTCCGAGCTGACCGACACCGGGATCCCCGCCGCGTACTGAGCCTGGCGCGAGGGGATCATGCCCTGCCCCGCCTGCAGCACCGTCCCCATCACGACATGCTCGATCTGCTCGGGGGCGACCTGCGCGCGCTCGAGCGCGCCCGCGATCGCCACCGCCCCGAGCGAGGTCGCCGGAAGCGACGCCAACGCACCGCCCAACTTGCCAAACGGCGTACGAGCGCTTGAGAGGATCACGGTCGCGGCCACGCCAGCAGCTTATTGCCCACCCCGCGAGCGCGGCCGCGCGCCCGCAGCAGGCCGCGCCGGCATCGCAGGCAAGCCACCGCTGCCGCGTGGCGGCGCTCGCCGCCGGCAACGGTATTGTCCGGCCTCATGAAGGTCACTGCCACCACCGAGTTGCCGGGGGGGACGGCAGCAGACACACTCGTCATAGGGGTCTTCGAGGGCGAATCAGCCGCGAATCCCGCTCTGCAGCAGCTGCTCGACACAGGCGAGGCGAAGCGTGCCCGCGGCGCGCTCGCGCTGGCGCACGAGGGGTCGCGCCGCTGGCTGCTCGCGGGCCTCGGCAAGCGCTCGGACTTCACGCCCGAGGCCGCGCGCGTGAGCGCTGCGAAGGTGGCAAAGCACGCCGGCGGGCTGAGCGCGAAGGCGCTCTGCTGGCAGCTGCCGGAAGGCACCGGCAGCGATGTCGCGGCGGCGCTCGTCGAGGGCACGATCCTCGCCGGCTACCGCTTCGAGCGCTACAAGGAGCCCCCCCGCGATGAGTCCGAGCGCGTCGCGCCGCTGGAGGAGCTGATCGTCAGCTCCGCCGTCGAGGTTGCGGCCGACCTCGAGCGCGCCGAGATCGTCGCCGATGCCGTCAACGCGGCGCGGACGCTGCAGGACACGCCCGCCAACGACATGACCCCGACCGATCTCGCGCAGCGGGCGCTCGCGCTGGCAGCCGAGCTCGACTCGCTCAGCGTCGAGGTCGCCGGTCGTGCCGAGATCGTGGCGCTCGGCATGGGCGCCTTCGCGGCGGTCGCGCAGGGGACCTACGAGGAGCCCGCGCTGATCACGCTGCGCTACGAGGGGCCCGCAGCGAGCGGGCCGACGCTCGGCTTCATCGGCAAGGCGGTCACCTTCGACAGCGGCGGCATCTCGATCAAGCCCGGCGAGGGCATGGATGAGATGAAGTACGACATGTCGGGCGGCGCGAGCGTGATCGAGGCGATCGGCGCGATCGCGCGCCTGTCGCTGCCGGTGCGCGTGATCGGCGTGGTCGGCGCCACGGAGAACCTCCCGAGCGGCCGCTCGGTGAAGCCTGGCGACATCGTCCGCACGCTCGCGGGCCTCAGCGTTGAGATCAACAACACCGACGCCGAGGGGCGGCTCGTGCTGAGCGACTGCATCGCCTACGCAATCGCCGAGGGCGCCGAGCGGCTGGTCGACCTCGCCACGCTGACCGGATCGTGCGTTGTGGCATTGGGGCACACCCACGCCGGCCTCTTCAGCAACGACGAGCAGTGGTGCGCGGCGGTCAAGGACGCCGCCGATCGCACCGGCGAGCTGCTCTGGCGGCTGCCCCTGCATCCCGAGTACGCGAAGCTCGTCAAGGGCGCCTTCGCCGATCTCAACAACGCCCCCGGGGGCCGGCTGGCGGGCGCCAGCACCGCGGCCGAGTTCCTGCACCGCTTCGCCGGCGAGACGCCCTGGGCGCATCTCGACATCGCCGGCACCGCCTGGAGCCTCGGCCGCGAGTACGCCGAGAAGGGCGGCTCCGGCTTCGGCGTGCGGCTGCTGGTCGAGCTCGCCGCCGCATCGACGGGCGCCTGAGCTAGCACCGCGCGGCGGCCGCGCGCCAGAGCGCAGCTCCGCCGCCACCGCCGCGCAGATTTCGCTGCCGTACCCCGGTGTAGGCTGATCCCCCGCGGCAAAACCGGCGCGAGCAGCCGGCGGCGCGGATTCGCGTCATCGCCGCGAGGTGCGGGTAATGCGCAGTGGGTCGCCACAGGATCACGCCGAGCCAGAGACCGCGCCCGAGGCCGCGGCTGCGCCCGAGCGGGCGGGCGAGGGCCACGCGCCGCTGCTCGGACGCCGCCGTCTACTGCTGATCGGCGGGCTGATCGTCGCCGTCCTGCTCGCGCTCTACCTGCTGCTGCCCAAGCTCGCCGGCCTCGACCAGACGTGGGGTCGGCTGCGACACGGAAATGCTTGGTGGCTCGCCGCGGCCGCCGGCGTCGAGCTGCTCTCGATCGCGGGCTACGCGGTCCTCTTCCGAACCGTCTTCGGGCGCGACATGCCGCGGCTTGACTGGCGTGTGAGCCTCCAGATCCCGCTCGCCGGGATCGCGGCGATCCGCCTGGTGGCAGCCGCCGGAGCCGGCGGCGTGGCGCTGACGGCGTGGGCGCTCGACCGCGCCGGCATGGAGGCGCGCCAGATCGCCTGCCGGATGGTCGCCAACATCGCCCTCCAATACGCGGTCTACCTCGGTGCGATCTTCGTGTTCGGCGTTGCGCTCGCTGCCGGCGCGCTCCCCGGCGGCCCCGCCCCGTTCGAGCTGACCGTGATCCCGGCGGTGCTCAGCGTCGCGCTCGCAGCCGCCGTGCTCAGCGCCGTCCTGGTGCCCGCCGACGTGGAGCGCCGCCTGCGCGCGGTCGCCTCCGGGCCGCGCTGGTGGCGACGGCTGATCGAGCGCCTGGCCGCCGCTCCCGCCACTCTCGGCGCCGGCATGCGCACCGCCGCCACGCTGATCCGCGAACGCCGCCCCGGACTGCTCGGGGCGGTCGCCTACTGGGGCTTCGACATCGCGGCACTCGGCTTCTCGTTCCTCGCCTTCGGCGGCCATCCCGCAATCGCGGTGCTGGTGCTCGGCTACTTCCTCGGCACGCTCGGCAGCCTGCTGCCACTCCCGGGCGGGATCGGCGGCGTCGAGGGCGCGATGATCGGCGCCTTCGTCGCCTTCGGAATCCACGCCGACCAGGCCGTCGTGGCTGTGCTCGCCTACCGAGCGATCTCGTTCTGGCTGCCGACGCTGCCGGGGATCGCGGGGTATCTCGCTCTGCGGCGCACGGTGCGGGCCTGGGGCGCCGCTTCAGAGGTCATATAGAGTGGCGCTCCCTCCGCCGCCCCCGCCTGGTGCCACCGCGAGCGGCAGCGCTAACTCCATGAGCGCCCCCACCAACCCCGTGCCCGAGATCGAGCTTCACGACGGAGTCGCAATACCGGCGCTCGGCTTCGGCGTGTTCCTCGTGCCCCCGGCGCAGACCGAGGAGGCCGTCGCGCTGGCCTTCGAGTCCGGCTACCGCCACATCGACACCGCCGCCGGATACCGCAACGAGGCCGAGGTCGGCAGCGCTGTCCGCGCCAGCGGGATCGAGCGCTCGGCGATCTTCGTGACGACGAAGTGCTTCAACGCCGACCACGGCTACGAGGCGGCGAAGCGTGCGTGCCACAAGAGCCTCGAGCTGCTCGACATCGGCGCGATCGACCTGTACCTGATCCACTGGCCGGTCCCCGCCCAGGACCTCTACGTCGAGACGTGGCGGGCGTTCATCGACCTCAAGGCCGAGGGTCTCGTGCGCTCGATCGGCGTCTCCAACTTCCAGCCGGCCCATCTCGAGCGCCTGATCGCCGAAACCGGCGTCGTCCCCACCGTCAACCAGATCGAGCTGCATCCGTGGCTCCAGCAGGCCGAGCTGCGGCGCCTGCACAGCGAGCACGCCATCGTCACCGAGGCCTGGAGCCCGCTCGCCCGCGGCCGCGCGCTCGATCACCCGGTGCTCGCCGCGATCGGCGAGCACCACCGGCGCACGCCCGCCCAGGTCGTGCTGCGCTGGCACCTCCAGCTTGGCAACGTCGTGATCCCCAAGTCGGTGACGCCGGAGCGGATCCGCGAGAACATCGACGTCTTCGGCTTCGAGCTCGATCGCGACGAGCTCGCCGCGATCGGCGACATCGACCGCGGCGAGCGGATCGGCCCCGACCCCGAGACCTTCCACCTGCCCTAGCGGCGCCCGGGTGATGCTCGTGCTGCGCCGGCGTCTGGCGAGATGAGCGCGGCCCCCGGCGCGGGGCTCGCGCCCAAGCTCGGTATCGCGCCCGGCGCGCGCGTCGCCGCGCTCGGGGCGCCGGACGGCTTTGCAGCGCTCCTTGAGGACACGGTGCTCGCCGGCCGCCTGCGGGGGCGCTTCGACGTGATCGTCCAGTTCGCGCGGACCTTCGCGGTGCTCGAGCGGCGCGTCGAGCCGTCGATCGCAGCGCTGGAGGAGCGCGGGCGGCTGTGGATCGCGTGGCCGAAGCGAAGCTCCCCCCTCGCGAGCGACCTCGACGACCGCGTCGTGCGCGAGCGGATGCTGGCGAGCGGTCTCGTCGACAACAAGGTCTGCGCGATCGACGAGACCTGGTCGGCGCTGTGTTTCGTCAGGCGCCTGCGTCCGCGCTAAGCGCCGCAGCGGCGCTCGCCGGGTCCAGCCGCCGCGCGACGACCTCCTCGAGCAGCGCCTCGAAGCCGGCGTCTGCGGCCAGGCGCCGCTCGAGCGCGTCGCGCCAGCTCGCGGTCGCCAGCGCGATCACCTCGGCGCGGAGGTTGCGACGGCGCCGCTGCGCGAGCGCTCCGGTCGCCTCGAGCTCCGCGCGATGGCGCTCAAGCGCCGCGTCGAGCTCCTCGACGCCATCGCCGCTGCGCGCGTCGGTGGCGAGCACGGGGACCTGCCAGCGGCTCGCAGGCGCGAGCGCCAGCGCGCCTCGAACGTCACGCAGCAGCGCATCGCTGAGCGGGCTGTCGGCCTTGTTGACGACGATCACGTCCGGGATCTCCATGACCCCCGCCTTGAGCGCCTGGACCGAGTCGCCGGAGCCCGGCACGAGCACCAGCACGATCGTGTCGGCGTGGTCGACGATGTCGATCTCTCCCTGCCCGACCCCGACCGTCTCGACGTAGACCTCCTCACGCCCGGCGGCGTCCATCAGCAGCGCCGCCTGCAGTGCAGCCCTGGCAAGGCCCCCGAGCGCGCCGCGCGTGGCCATCGAGCGGATGAAGACGCCGCCGTCGAGGAAATGCTCGGCCAGGCGGATGCGGTCGCCGAGCACGGCGCCGCCGCTGAACGGCGAGCTCGGGTCGATCGAGAGGACGCCGATCCGGCGGCCGAGCCGGCGCCGGCGCGCGGTCAGCGCGCCGATCAGCGTCGACTTGCCCGCGCCCGGCGGCCCGGTGAAGCCGACGATCGTCGCGCGGCCTGTGTGGGGGTAGACCTCCGCCACCAGCTGCGCGCCCGCCTCCTCGCCGTCCTCGACGAGCGTGATCGCGCGCGCCAGCGCGCGGCGGTCGCCTTCAAGCAGGCGCTTTGCGAGGCCCGGTTCCTCCATCGCCTGGCGGATCATGCCAGCCGCTGCAGGCGCTTCACGACGGCGCACCGGCGGCGCCGCTGTCCAGCCGCTCTCCATAATGAGCGCATGAGCGTGTCGATCGAGCGCGACTTCCCGCTTTTCCCGCTGGCGCTCGTCGCGCTGCCGACCGAGTACGTGCCGCTGCACATCTTCGAGGCGCGCTACCGCACGATGATCGCCGAGTGCCTCGAGCACGACCGCGAGCTCGGCATCGTCTGGCTCTCCGACGACGAGCTCAAGCCGATCGGCTGCGCGGTCGCGATCGAGCGCGTGCTCGAGCGGATGGAGGACGGCCGGGTGAACATCCTCACGCGCGGCACGCGGCCCCTCCGCCTGATCGAGCGCCAGGACGGCCTCGCCTATCCGGCCGGCACGGTCGAATTCCTCGGCGACCGCCACGAGGAGCGCGACGAGGCGGCGTTGAAGGCCGCCCGCGACGCGTACTCCGCGCTCGTGCTCGAGGCGACCGACAGCCCGCCGGATGACGAGCGCATCGCCGCGATGACCGCCTACGACATGGCCGCGACGGTCGAGTTCGGGCTCGAGGCCAAGCAGGGGCTGCTCGAGCTCCGTTCGGAGAACGCCCGCCTGCGCCTGCTCGCCCGCCTGATGCGGGCGGCGCTCAAGCGGTTCGAGTTCGTCGACCGCGCGCAGGCGCGGGCGCGCTCGAACGGCAAGGTTCGCTTCGGCTGAGCCCCGCTACGCGCAGAACGTGCGCGCGACCGTGAAGGTCCACGCCGCGAGCGCGCGCAGCTGCGGGCCGAGGTGGGGCGAATCGTCGCTGTAGCTGAAGGTCCCGTCCGGCGTGCGCACGACGTAGGTGTAGACCGGGTTGGGGCCGGAGGGCAGCGCCGCGTGGCGCTTGGCCTGGTAGGAGAAGTCGAAGTTCTCGGCGGTCAGCAGCAGCTTGTCCGGCAGCTCGTAACGGTGACCGCCGCCGCAGCGCACCGTGCCGTCCCCGCTCGGGATCAGGGTCACGTCGGCGCCGGGGATCGTGCCGCTGCGGATCACCTCGAAGAGGTCCGCGGCGGGCCCGCCGCAGGCACTCACCACCAGCGCACCCGCGACCAGGGCCGCCAGCGCCCCCGCGCGAGCCCGCCGGCCGGCCACTAACCGCGCGGGACGAACTCGGGCACGTCGAGCGAGGCCACCGAGAGGTGGCGGCCACCCGCCGGGGCCGGCGGCCGCGCCGGGGTGTTGCGCTTGATCCGGGGCTCTCCGATCGGCTCGTCGAGCCGGCGTGGGCGGCGGTTTCGCTCGCCGTAACCGGTGGCCACGACGGTCACCCAGACCTGGTCTGTGAGGTTCTCGTCGACCATCGCGCCGAAGATGATGTTGGCGTCCGGGTGGGCCGCTTCGCTGACGGCCTTCGCAGCCTCGTTGACCTCCCACAAGGAGAGGTCGCTGCCGCCTGTGATCGAGAGCAGGATCGAGCGGGCGCCGTCCATCGAGGTCTCGAGCAGCGGCGAGGAGACGGCGGCGAGCGCGGCCTCGATCGCGCGGTGCTCGCCGTGCCCCATGCCGATCCCGAGCAGCGCCGTGCCGGCGCCCAGCATGACCGTGCGCACATCGGCGAAATCGAGGTTGATCAGCCCCGGCAGCGTCACCAGGTCGGAGACGCCCTGGACGCCCTGGCGCAGCACGTCGTCGGCGACGCGGAACGCGTCGACCATCGAGGTCTGCTTGTCGAGCACCGACAGCAGCCGGTTGTTGGGCACGACGATCAGCGTGTCGACCTCGGCCGCGAGCGCCTCGATGCCGGCCTCGGCCTGGTGGGCACGCTTGGTCCCCTCGAAGCCGAACGGCTTGGTCACGATGCCGACCGTCAGCGCGCCGACCTCGCGGGCGATGCGCGCGATCACGGGCGCCGCGCCGGTGCCCGTGCCGCCGCCCTCGCCCGCCGTGACGAAGATCATGTCCGAGCCCTTCAGCAGTGACTTGACGCGGTCGTACTCCTCCATCGCCGCAAGGCGCCCGAGCTCGGCGTCGGCGCCCGAGCCGAGGCCGCGCGTGGCCTGCGCGCCGATGTGGACGGTGACGTCCGCGGTGCACTGCTGCAGCGACTGCAGGTCGGTGTTGACGGCGACGAACTCGACGCCGGCGACGCCGGCCTCGACCATCCGGTTGACGGCGTTGACGCCGCCGCCGCCGACGCCGACCACGCGCAGGCGCGGACGCCCGACCGTGGCGCCGGCGCTCGGCTCGCTGTAGTCGGCGCGCGCGTAGACGTCGAGCGCCGGCTGCTCGGCGGGACGGCGCTCGAGCATGTCCTGCGGAAGCTCGGAGCTGAACGCGGCTCGCAGGCGCTCCTGCGGCGAGGGCACGCCCGCGCGCCGCTCGCCGGGATCGGGTGCGCTCTCGGGCTGCGCGCTCTCGCGCGGGGGCTCGGGAGCCGCCGACTCGTGCACCGCTGCCGCGGCCGCCTGCGTCGCGGGGGGCGGCGTCGGCGTCGGCGCGTCGGCCTCGCGCGGCTCAGGCGCGGGCGCGCGGTCCTCCTGCTCGGTCTTGCGGAACAGCGCCGCCAGCGGGCCGTCGCGCATGCTCGCGCGCTTGGAGCTCATGCCGCCGGCTCCGCCGCTGCGGCGGCGCGGGCGGTGATCACGTGCGTGCGCCCGTGCAGGACCTCCTGCGCGAGGTCGCGGTAGGACTGCGCGGCGACGCCGTTGGGCTCGTACTTGAGCACCGACATCCCCTTCACGGGGGCCTCGGCGAAGCGCACCGTCTTGCGGATCCGCGAGGCGAAGACGCGGTCGCCGAAGTTCTCCTCGAGGATCTCGATCGCCTCCTTGGCGTGGAGCGTGCGCGAGTCGACGAGCGTCGGCAGGATGCCCTCGATGTCGACGTCGGGGTTGAGGTTCTCGCGGATCATCGAAAGGGTGTTCTGCAGCTGGATCAGGCCGCGCATGGACAGATACTCGCACTGCACGGGGACGATCACCTTGTCGGCGGCCGTGAGGGCGTTGATCGTCAGCAGCCCGAGGCTCGGCGGCGTGTCTATGCAGATGAAGTCGTAGTCCTCCAGGATCGGCTCGAAGGCCCGCTGCAGCGCACGCTCGCGGCCGATCATCGGCGCCATCGCGATCTCCGCGCCGGCGAGGTCGATCGAGGCGCAGGCGACGTCGATCTCGCGCTTGCGCGTCACCTCGCGAATCGACACCTTGTGCACGAGCACGTCGTACATCGACTGCTCGAGCGAGTCGGGGTCGATGCCCTGCGACATCGTCAGGTTGCCCTGCGGATCCATGTCCACGCAGAGCACGCGGTGGCCCTCCTCGGCGAACGCCGCGGCCAGATTCAGCGTCGTCGTCGTCTTCGCGACGCCGCCCTTCTGGTTGGCGAACGCGATCACCTTCGCCGGCTTGCTCACGGAACGCTCCAACGTTGAGGGCTTACCCACACGCGGCCTTATTCGCAGGCGCTGAAAGGAATCCTTCATAACGTTGCCTCCGTTGAACTAGGTTGTGGACACGATCCGGCCTCCTGCGAACACAACCGAGCCGGCCGGCCCGCGGCTGCTCGAGCGCCGCCTGGTGTTCCTGCTCGGCAAGGGCGGGGTCGGCCGCTCCACCCTCGCCGCGGCGCTGGGCGTGCTGGCCGCGCGACGCGGGCTGGCGGCGATCGTGGTCGAGGTCAGCGGGCGCGGCGACGTGCCGCGGCTGTTCGGGCGCACGGGCGAGCTCGGCGTGGAAATCGAGCTCGCGCCGGGCCTTTGGACGCTCGACGTCGACCCGCGCCAGGCGCTCGAGGAGTACCTGCGCGATCAGCTGCCGCTGCGACTGCTCGCCGACGCGATCGGCTCGAGCACGGCCTTCGGCTACGTCGCCGCGGCAACACCGGGGCTGCGCGAGCTGCTGACGATCGGCAAGGTCTGGGAGCTGGCGCAGGCCCAGCGGCGCAGCGCGGGGTCGCAGGCCTACGACGTCGTCGTCGTCGACGCGCCCGCGACCGGGCACGGGCTGGCGCTGCTGCAGGCCCCGCGAACGTTCGCGGACGCAGCCGCCGCCGGCCCGATCGCGCGCCAGGGCCGGCGCATCGCGGCCACGCTCGCCGACCGCGGCCTGACGGCGCTGGCGGCCGTCGCGACACCGGAGATCGCGGCCGTGGAGGAGCTGCTGGCGATGCGCCGGACGCTCGACGGCCGCCTCGACGCGGTGCTGGCAAACGCCGTCGTGGCGACGCGCTTCAGCGCCGCCGACGCGCTCGCGCTGCGCGGCGCCCAGGTTCGACCGGCGCTCGAGGAGCCCGCGCGTGAGGCCCTCGGCGTGGCGATCGCCGAGGAGACGCTCGCGCGCGCGCAGCGGGCGCAGCTCGCGAGGCTGCCCGCGCCGCTCGTGCTGCCGCTGATCTCCTCGCGGATATCGCGCACCGAGCTCGAGACGCTTGCCGACGTGTTGGAAGCGGCCGCATGAGCGCGCAGGCGCAGCTCGGGGGGCGGCTGTGTGTGTGCGTCGGCGCCGGCGGTGTCGGCAAGACGACGGTCGCCGCCGCGATCGCGTGCTCGCGCGCCCGCCAGGGGCAGCGCGTCGCAGTCGTCACGATCGACCCCGCACCACGGCTCGCCCAGGCGCTGGGATTCGACGAGCTGAGCGGCGAGCCGCGCCGCGTAGCGACCGCCGGCGAGCTGTGGGCGATGCGCCTGGACCCCAAGCGCACGCTCGACGATCTGATCGCGAGCCTCGCCGCCGACGAGGGCGTGCGCGAGCGCGCGCTCTCCAACCGCATCTACCGCGAGCTGTCCGGCGCGGTCGCCGGCTCGCAGGAGTTCAGCGCCGTCGCCAAGCTCTACGAGCTCGACCGCAGCGGCGACTTCGACTCGATCGTTTTGGACACCCCGCCTTCGCGCAACGCGCTCGACTTCCTCGACGCTCCGGCGCGCCTGATGCGCTTCTTCGACGGTCGCGCGCTGCGGGTGCTCGTCTCCCAGGGCGGCCTCGCGAGCCGCGTCGCCGGCCGGGCGAGCGCACCCCTGATGGGCGTGCTGGCGCGGCTGACCGGCGCCGGCGTGCTGCGCGAGATCAGCGCCTTCTTCACTGCGATCGGCGGCATGGTCGAGGGGCTGGCGGCGCGCGCGGGCGCCGTCGAGGCGCTGCTGCGCGATCCCGCCACGACCTTCGTGGTGGTCAGCTCGGCGCGCGGCGCCGTGGTGGAAGAGACGATCGCCTTCGCGCGCGAGCTGCGCGCGGCCAAGCTCACGCTCTCGGCGCTGGTCGTCAATCGCGTGCACGCCGCGGGCCTGCCGGCGCCGCCGGCGGGCGTGCTCGAGGAACTGCTGGGCGATCGCCTCGCCGCGCTCGTCGGTGAGAGCCTGCTCGAGCGCGACGCGCGCGCGGCGACCGACGGCGACGGCCTGGCGCGCCTGCGCGAGGAGTTCGCCGGGCTGGAGACCGTCGTGATCCCGGAGCTCGCCGGCGAGCTCGAGAACCTGGCGGGGCTCGATCGCCTCGCGCTCTATCTGGAGCGCCGGCCGGGCGCGAGCGTGGTCGGCTCGCCCTCGGTCGCGCAGTAGTCGTCCTCGGCGTAGGCCGAGTCGAACCAGTCACCGGCATCGGCCGCCGCCGGCTGCAGCGCGGCGCCCTCGTCCTCGCCCTCGGTCTCGTTCTCGCCCGCTTCGAAGAGCAGCGAGTCCGCGAGCGACAGCAGGTCCGGCGCGAGATGGCCGCAGATCACGTCTCGCAGCAGCGCGCGCAGGTGTTGCTCGATCTCGGCCGCGAGCACGAGCGCGTCGCCGCCGACGCTGACCCCTGCGATCAGCGACTGCTCGAGCGAGATCGCGTGCGCGACGCGCTCGGTCGCGCCGGCGCGGGCTTGCGGCTGCGCGCACAGCGCTGCGACGCGACCGGCGAGACGGCCGCTGCGCGGCCCCTCCGGCTCGAGCAGCGCGCGCAGCGCGAGCAGGTTGTCGGTCAGCCCGCTGAGCGGATCGTCGCGCTCGAGGCCGAGCTCGAAGCGCTCGAGCGCCCACGCCAGCTCGCCCTCCGTGGGGCGCCGGCGGGTGACGAGGTTGGCGAAGGCTCGCAGCTCGTCCTCCTGCTCGGGCGGGATGAACATGCGCCCGTCGCAGCGTCCGCCGCCCGGGATCGGGAGCGCGCGCCAGCCGGACGGCTGCGCGCGGATCCAGGCCAGCGGGGCGAGCGCGACGCCCGGGCCGTACAGTCGCAGCGCGGTCTGCAGGTCGCGCAGGCTGCCGAGCGCCTCCTCGATGGCGCCGTCCACCTTCGGGGGGACCAGCGCGACGACGGTCGCCGGGCCGCTCTGGCGCCGCCAGGCGGGGTCCGGGGGCAGCAGGTCGAGTTGCGCCAGCGGCGCGAGCATCACGCCCTCGCTGAGCGTGATCTCGGCCGATACGCAGCCGATGCCGCGCAGCAGCGCCAGCACGGCCAGCTCGCCGGCCTCCTCGGTGGCGGGTCGCAGCTCGCGGTAGGCCGGCTCGAAGCGCTCGGAGACGAGCTCGAACTCCTCGCCGGCACCTTCGAAGACCCGCCGCGCGAAGGTGCGCAGGGCGTCCTGGAGGATCGGCACGCCGCCGCGGTGCTCGCCGGCGTAGGTGTCGAGGTACTCCTCGAGGCCGCCGAGCGAGGCCAGCGCCATCTGCGCGTCGTCGGCGGCCGGCAGCGTCAGCAGCAGTCCCCAGTGGCGGTCGACGAACTCACCGGTCAGCGGCGCGTAGCAGTAGAGCCCGGGCCGCGACCCGCGCGCGCCCTCCTCCACGACCTCGAAGCCGATCTCGTCGCCTCCCGCGACTTGGCCCGCGAGCGCGGCGCTCGCCTGTGCGGCGAACGCGTGCAACGAGGCGTGGAGCTGGCGCGACTGCATGGGGGGCGATTCGCCTGCGGGCGGCAGCATCCTCCCCGCGCAGGCGCCCTTGCACGGCGCGGGCGGCGAGGATCGCCCTAG
>Ga0182024_10016737_pt1 | contig 13862 bp, 12 predicted proteins | sample P32metaG_FD_120480 | JGI IMG/M metagenome (GOLD analysis project Ga0182024, IMG submission 120480) | Permafrost microbial communities from Stordalen Mire, Sweden - P3-2 metaG (Illumina Assembly) | ecosystem: Environmental > Terrestrial > Soil > Wetlands > Permafrost | place: Sweden: Stordalen... | reverse complement strand
AGGCTCCCCGGTCCTGCGGGCCGACGATGGCGAAGTGAACAACGCGCCGGCGTTCCTTCAGGTGCGGCCCACGGAACCTCGTGAGGACCTACCCTCCGAACCGCGCCGGCCGCGCAGACGGCGCCCAGCACGACCCTTCGATGGCGGTGCGGCCGCTTCGGTCGAAGGCGAAGTCGAGGAAAGCTGACGCCTAGGCCCTGGCGGTCGCTGAACCCAATCCGCCGGCCGGTTTGAGGAAATCCGGCCAGGAAGGAAGGCGCCAGGCTTGGCGCGGCGCGGGGGCGGGCATGCACGCCTCCAGGGCGCTAAGCAGCGTCTCGGTCGGGCCGTCGTTGAGGAAGTGGTTCGCCCCGGGCACGCTGGTGAACCGGATCGGAAAGCGGGTCGCCATTTCGCCGGCCAGACGGCGGGCGGTCTCGATCGGCGCGAAATCGTCCTGATCGCCATGAATGAGGTGGATCGGCGCCCGCACGGTAAGCAAAGCCTCGCGCACCGCGGGCATCTGCGCGCCGTGGCCGGACACCTCCAGCACGGCGTTGCGCAGGTCGCGCGGAATGACGCCGAGGACCTTCGAGCCGGCGGCGACCAGCCAGCGCGCCGTGGGGCCGGGCTCGCCGAAGTAGCTGGAGACCAGCGCCAGCGAATTCACCCGGCGGGGCTGGGCCGCAGCCATCAGGGTCGCCACCGAGGCGCCATAGGATTGGCCGACGAGAAGGATTTTCTGGCCGGTGGCGGCCTTCAAGAGAGGCGCGAGCGCTCGCGCCTGGACCGCGATCTCCGGCACGCACTCCGCCGGTTCGCTGCCGGCGAACCCGGGGCGATCGACGACGATGATCTCGCGATCCTCAGGCAAGGCGGCCACCGCCGGCGCCCAGTATTCCGCCCACGACGGCGAGCCGGTGATGACCACGATCTTCCATGGCGCCGGCTTGGCGCGCGGGCTGGTCAGGGCCGAAATCCGCCAAGACAATCCGCCGCCGGCCCGCAGGCTCACCCGGCGAACGACGGTGTCGGGATAGTCCGCCGACGTCGGACAGTGTTCGGTGCGGCCGCTCGCCGCCGACTCGATGCAGGCCCATCCGAGGCCAAGAACGCCTCTCGGCCTCTTTCGCCGCAACATCCCCGGTGCTCGACCTTGGTTAACCTTTTTCATGACTCGAACGCGAACCGCCTGATCGGGTTCTCTCCACGCTGACCCTTGTGGCCTGAATGGGCTCTGAATGCAGGGGTCATACCGCGAGGCGGCCCCTTGTGTGACTTTGTCGCCACACCACATCGGGCACATCACTCCCCACGGGGGCTTCATGAACATCGACCTTTACTCAGACCGCGCCAAGCAGGCGATCCAGTCCGCCCAGTCATTGGCCATCGCCAGGCGTCATCAGCAGCTGGCGCCCGAGCACCTGCTCAAGGTCCTGCTCGAGGAGACCGACGGCCTTGCCCGGAGCCTCATCGCCAACGCCGGCGGTCGGCCCGAAGCGGCCGATCAGGCCGCCGAGGCGCTGCTCGCCAGGATTCCCAAGGTCGAAGGCGGGACCGGCCAGATCTACATGCAGCCGGAAATGGCCCGCGTGTTCGCCACCGCCGAAGAGGGGGCGAAGGCGGCCGGGGATTCGTTCGTCACCACCGAACGGCTTCTGATCGCGCTCGCCAAGGAGGGAGGAGAGGCGGCCAAGGCGCTGGCGACCGCCGGCGCCAAGCCCGCGGCGCTGGAAGAGGCGGCCAAGGCGCTGCGCAAGGGGCGCACGGCCGACAGCGCGTCGGCGGAGGAGGGCTACGACGCCCTCAAGCGCTACGCCCGCGATCTGACCCAGGCCGCTCGAGACGGCAAGCTCGATCCAGTAATCGGCCGCGATGAGGAAATACGGCGAACCATTCAGGTTCTCGCCCGCCGGACCAAGAACAACCCGGTGCTGATCGGCGAACCGGGCGTCGGCAAGACCGCCATCGTCGAGGGTCTTGCCCAGCGGATCGTCAATGGCGATGTTCCCGAGTCACTGAAGGACAAGAAGCTCCTGGCGCTCGACATGGGCGCCCTCATCGCCGGAGCGAAATATCGCGGCGAGTTCGAGGAGCGACTGAAGGCGGTGCTCAACGAGGTAATCGCGGCCGAAGGCGGCATCATCCTCTTCATCGACGAGATGCATACGCTGGTCGGCGCGGGAAAGACCGAGGGAGCGATGGACGCCTCCAATCTGCTCAAGCCGGCCCTGGCCAGGGGCGAGCTCCACTGCGTCGGCGCCACGACTCTGGAGGAGTACCGCAAGCACGTCGAGAAGGACGCCGCCCTGGCGCGCCGGTTCCAGCCGGTCTTCGTCGGCGAGCCGACGGTGGAGGACACCATTTCGATCCTTCGGGGCCTCAAGGAGAAATATGAACTCCATCACGGCGTGCGAATCTCCGACAGCGCCATCGTCGCGGCGGCGACGCTTTCCAACCGCTACATCACCGACCGCTTCCTGCCCGACAAGGCTATCGACCTCATCGACGAGGCCGCGAGCCGGGTGCGCATGGCCGTCGATTCCAAGCCCGAGGAACTGGACGAGATCGATCGGCGCATCGTCCAGCTGAAGATCGAGCGCGAGGCGCTCGGCCGGGAGAAGGACGCGGCCTCAAAGGCCCGGCTAGAAAGGATTGACGAGGAACTCGAGGGGCTCGAGACCACCTCGAAGGCGATGACCGAGCGCTGGCGGGCGGAGAAGGAGAAAGTCGGTCAGTCGGCCCAGGCCCGTGAAGCCCTCGAGAGGTTGCGCGCCGAGCTCGCCGCCGCCCAGCGGCGTGGCGATCTCCAACGGGCATCGGAGATCGCCTACGGGGAGATTCCGCCGTTGGAGAAGCGCTTGGCGGATGAGGAAGCGGCGGAGAAGCCGGGCCTGACTACCGAGACCGTCGATGCTGAACAGATCGCCTCGGTGGTTTCGCGGTGGACCGGAATCCCGGTGGAAAAGATGCTGGAGGGAGAACGCGACAAGCTCCTGCGCATGGAGGACTCGCTCCACAACCGGGTGGTCGGTCAGGAGGAGGCGCTGGCGGCGGTCTCGGACGCGGTGCGCCGGGCTCGCGCCGGCCTCCAGGATCCCAATCGCCCTATCGGTTCGTTTCTGTTTCTGGGACCGACGGGCGTCGGCAAGACCGAGCTCACCAAGGCCCTGGCCGAGTTCCTGTTCGACGACGAGTCGGCGATCACCCGCCTCGACATGAGCGAATACATGGAGAAGCACTCCGTCAGTCGGATGATCGGCGCGCCCCCGGGGTATGTCGGCTACGACGAAGGTGGGGCGCTCACCGAGGCCGTCCGCCGGCGCCCCTACCAGGTGGTCCTGTTCGACGAGATCGAAAAGGCTCACCCGGATGTCTTCAACATCCTCCTCCAGGTGCTGGACGACGGTCGGCTCACCGACGGTCAGGGCCGCACGGTGGACTTCCGCAATACCCTGATCATCATGACCTCCAATCTCGGTTCGGAGTATCTCGCCGCCCAGGGCGAGGGCGAGGACACCGAAGCGGTGCGGCCGATGGTCATGGAGGTCGTGCGCCGACATTTCCGCCCGGAATTCCTCAACCGGATCGACGAGATCATCCTCTTCAAGCGCCTGGGACGCGACCAGATGGATTCGATCGTCCGGATCCAACTGCGCAGGGTCGAAAAGCTCCTCGAAGGGCGTCGAATGGGCATAAATGTGGAAAAAAGCGCCCTGCACTGGCTGGGAGAGCGCGGATACGACCCGGTGTATGGTGCGAGACCCCTAAAGCGTGTGATCCAGAAGGATCTCATCGACCCCATCGCGCGCAAGCTTTTGGCCGGCGATTTCGCCGACGGTTCGAAGATCGAGGTCAAGGTCGGAAACGACGGCCTGGAAATCGAAAAGGCCGCCGTGCACTGAGGCCCTCGCGCCGCGCCTGGGGGCGATTCTAGCGTCAGCGATCGACGTCGATCACCACGCGCCCGCGGACCTCTCCGGCGAGGATCGCCTCGCCGATCGATGGCGCGTCTTCGAGACCGACGGTCGTGGTCAGGGCCGCCAGCTTCGACCGATCCAGATCGGTGGCCAATCGAACCCAGGCTTCCTCGCGCAGTGGCTTGGGGCACATGACCGAATCGATGCCGGCCAGGGTGACCCCGCGAAGGATGAACGGCGCCACCGAAGCCGGCAAATCCATGCCCTGCGCCAGCCCACAGGCGGCGACCACGCCCCCATAGTGGATCTGGGAGAGGGCGTTGGCGAGGGTGTGGCTGCCGACACTGTCCACCGCCCCCGCCCACCGCTCCCTGGCGAGCGGCCGGCCAGGTCCGGCCAACTCGGCCCGGTCGATGATCTCGGATGCGCCGAGCGCGGTCAGGTACGGGGCCTGCGACTGGCTTCGTCCGCTCGAGGCCACGACCTTGTAGCCGAGACCCGCGAGGAGGGTGATCGCGATGCCACCGACCCCGCCGGCGGCTCCCGTCACCAGTACATCGCCCTTTTCCGGAGTGAGCCCGTGGCGCTCGAGCGCCAGGACGGCGAGCATGACGGTGTAACCGGCGGTGCCGATCGCCATCGCCTGGTCGTTGGCGATCGAGGTGGGCAGCTTGACCAGCCAGTCCCCCTTTACTCGCGCCCTCTGGGCGAAGCCACCATGATGAGTTTCGCCCACGCCCCAGCCATTGAGCACCACCCGTTCGCCGATCGCGAATTGGGGGTTGGAGGACGCCTCCACCACCCCCGCCAAGTCGATGCCGGGCGTCAGCGGCCAGACGCGAACGACCGGCGCGCGGCCGGTGAGGGCGAGCCCGTCCTTGTAGTTCACCGTCGAATGCGTGACCTGGACGGTGACGTCGCCGTCCATGAGATCGTCGTTGGTCAGGTCCAGGAATCGCGTCTCCTGGCCGGTCTTGGTCTTGAACAGGCGGATAGCGCGAAAGGTCACTTGGCCTCCCCGACTGGCGGGGCCTGTCCGAATCGCTCTCCGCGCCGGCCCTTCAAGGCGAGATCCACGGTAAGCATTCTTCGTCCGCCCTCGGCGCGCAGGTCGACGCCGGGCAGGTACATCATCGCCACGTAGTCTCCCAGCGAGTCCTCGACGGCGCGAGTGAATCCCTGTGCGTCCTGGGCCTTCTTCATCTGAATCTTGGCCATCCGCAGGGACTCCGGGCTGTTCTCGGCCACTCTTCGCGCCCAGGCGAAGCTCTCCCGCTCGAGATCTTTTGGCGGAAAGAGGCGATTGACCAGACCGTAGTCGGCGGCTTGCGCCGCGGTCAGGAATCGGCTTTCGAACACGACTTCCTTGGCCCGCCGCACACCGATGTCCCAGGGGATGGACATGTACTCGACGAAACCTGGAAGAAAGCTCGCGTCCTCGGCGGCGAACACCACGTCCATCGCCGCCGCCAGCATCCAGCCGGCGTAGATGCACCAGCCCTCGACGATCGCCAGGGTCGGCTTGGGGAAATTCCGCCACCTGAGCAACAGGTCGAGATTGTATTTCTTGAACTGATCGAAGGTTTCGATGCCGACTTGGGCGCCCAGGCGCGCCCTGTACGCGCGATCCTCGGCTGTCCCGAGGTCGTGGCCGGTGGAAAACACCCCGCCGGCGCCCTTCACCGCCACCACGCGTACTTCCCGGTCAGCGCCCGCCATCTCGAACGCCGCGTCGATCTCGTCGAGCATCCGGTAGCCCTGGGCGTTGTGGTACTGTGGCCTGTTGAGGGTGACGATCGCCACCCCATCATTGGCCTCATAGAGGATGTCGCCAAAGGCGATGTCCTCCCGCTGGCGGGCCGGAGTCTTCAGTTCAGGCTCACGAAGCGTTGACCGCCATGGGTCTCGACCCTCCGCATCACCGCGACCTGGCGACCGCCGCCGCCAACGGGTCTGGCGACGGTGATCACGAACCACACCCCGTCAGGCAAATTATTGAAAACGAAGTGGCTGTCGGGTCTGCACACCGCCTTGTGCACGAACCGGAGGTAATCGCCGCTGGGCGCCGAGGGAATGCGCGTGCGCACCACCTCGACCGGCACCGCGGCGCTGGAATCGGATCCGTAGAGGATCATCATCCGGCGGCGCGTCCACGGTGTGTGCGGGGTCAAGATTACATCCTCGCCTTCGCAGGTGTAGCGCAAGGGACCGACGTGATAAGTGACCGCGCCGACTATCGAGGCGGGACCGGGAACGGTCGACCAGGCAAAATCCCTGGCGCGGAAAATCGAACCGGGCGCCGGGCCATAGGCGACCGGCGGCGGAGGGGGACCGATCGGTTCGGCCGGGCCCATAGGCGCCTCTTCGCAACCCGCCAGCGCCGCCAGGAGGATCATGGCGATAAGGCTCTTCATGACTCCAGCCTACGGCGGAGAAGGGGCGCGGGCAATGTCCGCTCAAGAGCCGGCCCGGCGGCATGATCGAAAGCCCCTTGGCGCGCCGATCCCGACCGGCGATAAGCCCGGTTCAAGAGCCGCGGACCTCTAAGGGCCGCCGGGAAGACGAGGAGGGCCCGTAGATGAAGGCCGCGGTTCTGCGTGAGGTGAGGACACCCCTTCGGATCGAGGATGTCCAGATCGGCAAGCCTGGTCCCCATGAAGTGCTCATCCGCACCGCAGCCGCCGGAGTATGCCACTCCGACCTGCACTTTATCGAGGGCTCCTACCCCTACCCGTTGCCGGCCGTGCTCGGCCACGAGAGCGCTGGCGTGGTGGAGCAGGTCGGGTCTGAGGTCCGGACGGTGAAGCCCGGCGATCACGTCATCACCTGCCTTTCAGCCTTTTGCGGCCACTGCGAGTTCTGCCTGACCGGCCATATGAGCCTGTGCGTAAGCCCCGAGACCAAGCGTGACGCCGCCGCACCGCCCCGTCTGGCTTCGGACAAAGGCGACATGCAGCAATTCCTGAACCTCTCCTCCTTCGCCGAACAGATGCTCATCCACGAGCATGCCTGTGTGGCGATCCGCAACGACATGCCCCTCGATCGCGCGGCGCTGATCGGCTGCGGGGTGCTCACCGGAACGAGCGCGGTTTTCCACACCGCCAAGGTGCGACCGGGAGAGACGGTGGCGGTGATAGGCTGCGGCGGCGTCGGACTGGCGGCGATCAACGGGGCGGCCATCGCCGGCGCCGGACGGATCATCGCCATCGACATGTCCAGGTCCAAGGACAATCTGGCCAGGAACTTCGGCGCCACCGACTTCGTCTGCGCCGCCGAGGGCGATCCGGTGAAGGAAATCCTCGAGAGCACCAAGGGCGGCGTCCATCATGCCTTCGAGGCGGTGGGTTTGAAGAAGACCACCGAGCAGGCCTTCGGCATGCTGCGTCGAGGAGGGACCGCCTACGTGATCGGCATGATCCCCATCGGCCAGTCGATCGAGATTCCCGGTTACGCTTTTCTGGGCGAGAAGAAGCTGGTGGGTTCCCTGATGGGGTCCAATCACTTTCCCGTCGACATGCCTCGCCTGGTCGAGATGTACCTTGCCGGCAAGCTCAAGCTCGACGACATGGTCTCGCGCCGCATCAAGCTCGAAGAGGTCAACGACGCCTTCGAGGAAATGAAGGGCGGCCAAATCGCCAGGTCGGTGATCATCTTCGACGCGTGACGATTTAGCCACGGCGCCGAGCGGCGCTCTGGACCGCTCGGCGTTGGCTCACGCTTACTGCGGGAACGCTACCCACTTGCCGTGGGACCAGTAGCCGTGGTCGTCGGCCCGGTCCGGGTACCAATGGACGTGGTGATGGGCCTTCCAGGCCGGCCAGTCGGTATCGCTATAGAACTGGACGCCGATGTCGCCGGGATAGGTGGTGTAGCGTTCACCGACCTTCCAGCACTCGCCCCATTTGTTGCACGCCACGTCGGCGAGGGCGGCGGAGCTCGTCGCGGCGATCGCGCCGGCAACGACAACCGCGCCCATCCCGAGCTTGAGCAAGGACTTCATAGCCATGGATTATCTCCTCGATGACGCAAAAGGGCGTCTCTGGCGCGAATCAACGGGCCTGCGGGGAGGCGGTTCCATGGCGCTCTGGATCTAGTCTTTCTCGATAGCCACGGCCGCGGCGTCGAGAATCTCGGCGATCGACGCTATCTTCTCGGGGCTCGTCCCGCCCTTCTCGAGCCGCAGGCGCAGTGCAAGGCGAAGGTTTTCCATGGCGCGCACGATCTGCGGTGACTGGCTGCCGCCCTGGCGCTCGGCCACCGCTTCCATGCGTGAAAAGATGCTCTCGACCGAAGCCTGGTTGGCCGCTAGTGCGGCCCTGCCTTCAGACGTGATCTCGTAGGCTTTCCTCGCCCCTTCGGTGGGGACCGCGGTCACGTAGCCCAGCTCTTCCAGCAAGGTGAGGGTTGGATAGATAATCCCGGGGCTGGGGCTGTAGGCGCCTCCGAGCCGCTCCTCGATGGCCTTGATGAGTTCGTAGCCGTGGCTCGGCTTCTCGCCGATCAGTTTGAGGATCACGAAGCGCAGGTCGCCCTGCTCGAAGACGCGTCCACGCCTGCCGCGCATATGTTCTCGCCAGGGGCCCAATCGTCCGAACGGCCCCACATGGCCGCGACCGAACTCCGATCCTCGGTGTTGATGTCTCATACGATGATGATGGCGGTGCATCTGCTTCCTCTCATGATATGAAAATACATATCGGACTTGGAGATATATCTAACGCATATCAACGTCAAGGATCCCCTTGGGGGTTTCCGCGGTTCGCATCAGAGATGGGAGAGGCGAAGCGCTGCTGGACTTGGGCCGCTTGAGCGCGCCAGGGCCGAGCGAGGCGAACCTCCGGTCGGGGGGGCTCCGGCCCCCGACAACGCTAACAGACGGTCGATCCGTCCGCGCTGAGCGGCGAAATCCGCGAGCGCGTGCGGGTCGAGCTCCGGAGTCGCCGAAAAAGGGGCTCGGGCGGGATCGACGCGTCTACCCGCCAACCAGGTTTCGTAGTGCAGGTGGGGTCCGGTGGCCAATCCGGTTTGGCCCACATAGCCCACGACTTCACCCTGTCGGACAGCGTCGCCCGCCTTCAATCCAGTGGCGTACGAGGCCAGGTGGGCGTAGCCGGTCTCCCAGCCGCCCCCGTGGCGGATGCGAAGCCAGTTGCCATAGCCGCCCCAGGACCGGGCCTCCACGACAACGCCATCACCGGCGGCGAGGACCGGCGTTCCGAGCGGCGCGGCGAAGTCAACGCCCTGGTGCATGCGCGTGTAGCCGAAAATTGGATGGCTCCTCATGCCGAAACTCGAGGTGATGCGCGCCCCGATGACGGGAGTCCGCAGCAGTTGGGCCCTGGCGGATCGCCCTTCGGCGTCCAGGAAATCGGTCCGACCGCCTTGCGTGAAAGCATAGAGCCGTTCGCCGCCCTTCGGACCGATCACCTCTGCATAGAGCAGGGCGCCCGTTTCCTCGGTGTCGCCGACGGCGTTGATCCTTCGAGTGAACACCAGCCGCAGTCTGTCCCCCGGCCGGATGTCCCTGGCGAAATCCAGCCTCGCGGCGAGCAGGGTCGTGGCCCGATCGATGAGGGCCGGATCGGCGCCGGCCCGCTCCGCCGTATCGAAAAGCGAACCTTCGATCTTCTCGTCGGCCACGCTCACCACCATCGGGCTCTGGGCGGAACGCGGTCGAAGGTGAAGGCCGCCGTCGTAGGCGCGGTCGATCACCATCGGGCTGCCGTCAGGCGGCTCGATCCAGAGGGTCAGCAGCCGGGAGCCGGTCGGCCGCATCGCGACCACGGCGCGCACCGCGGATCCCGACTCGGGCTCGCGCCCCAGACTCTCGTTCGCGAGAAGGAGGCGGGCGGTCATCGCCTCCGAAGGGCTGACACCTGCGCGCCGCGCCGCTGCATCCAGGGTTTCGCCCCGCTGCAGAACCACGGTGGCGACGTGAGGGGAATCCGCTCTTGGCTCGGTGGGTGTCGCCAACCATGCAATCGCCAGCGCGACGGCCGCCGTGACGCTTGCGCCGATCCGGAACCGCGCCGTCCTTGTAACCCCGGGATTGCTGGAGCCGATCATGGCGCTGACGCTGACGCCGGAGGGTTAACGCTCCATGAGCGCCCCGTTACTCAAACCAGGGCCTTGACTTTGTCCCATGGCCGGCAAAGGGCGACCCCCTTGGGGCTGGCGACTATAGGTCGCTCGACGAGTATCGGATGGGCAAGCATGGCCTCGAGTATGGCTTCGTCGCTGACGCCCGCCCGCGTGAGGCCCAGTTGCTCGGCCGGTGTGCCGCGGACACGCAATATGTCGCGGGCCCGAAGGTCCATCGCGGCGAGGAGATTGACGAGATCGCTCCGTCGCCATCCGGCCTCCAGATAGCTGACTATGCGCGGCTCCTGACCGGCGTCGATGATCGCCTGCAGGGCGTTGCGCGAGGTTCCGCAGGCTGGGTTGTGGTAAATCGTGATCTGCGTCGCCGCGGTCGATTTAACTTTTGTTTTCAATCTAAGAGTTCCTCCCTGTTTATATCATCGGCGGGCCGCCCGCCTGGGACGGCGCCCGGGTCCTGGCGAGCCTTGAGGGAACGACCGGTCGGCGCGGGTGTTGGGTGGCCGGGTGAACCGCCCACGCTAGCCGCAGTGCAACTCGCGCCATGATCCCCTCGTCCGCGCCGCCATGACCCGCGAACTGGCGTTCGTCCTCGCCTTGACGCTGCTCATCCTGGTCCTCCAGGACGCCTTCGAGGTCATGCTCCTGCCTCGCCGTGTAACGCGAAGGTTGCGCGTCACCGGCATCTATTTTCGCTCGACCTGGTGGTTGTGGACCAGGCTCGCGCTGATCTCCGCCGCGGGCCCTCGGCGGGAGCGATTCCTCAGCATCTACGGCGCCCTTTCGATGATGATGTTGTTTTCGCTTTGGGCGGGCTGCCTGATCGTTGCCTTCGGCATGCTGCAGTGGGTCGTCCAACAGAGCGGGGACGGCGCGGCCAATCTCGGAAATGAAATCTACATGAGCGGGGTGACCTTCTTCACCCTCGGATACGGCGATCTCGTCCCCCATACGGCATGGGCGAAGACTTTGGCTGTCATCGAGGCTGGCGCGGGGTTCGGTCTGATCGCGGTGGTGATCGGCTACCTGCCGGTGCTCTATCAATTCTTCTCCCGCCGTGAGGCGCATGTGATTCAGCTGGACGGCCGGGCTGGCTCGCCGCCCACGGCGCTGACCATGCTTCAGCGCCACGCCGAGAGCGACGGATTGGAAGGAATCGACGATCTCTTGCGCGTCTGGGAGATCTGGGGATCGGATCTGCTCGAGAGCCACCTCTCTTATCCGATGCTGGCCTACTATCGCTCGCAGCACGACGATCAGTCGTGGCTTGGGGCGCTGGCCGCGATCATGGATGCCTGCGCCCTGATCCTCGTCGGCGTTCAGGATATCAAGCCTCTCCAGGCGCGCATGACCTTCGCGATGCTTCGCCAGGTGGTGGTGGAGATAGCGCGATCGCTCCATGTCGCCGCAACTAAGGAGGTTGATCCTCCGCGTCTCTCGGGAGCGGATTTCGAAAAATTGATCGGTATCCTGGCCAAGGCCGGCGTCGCGTGGAACGGGGGGGCTTCGGCCGCCGACACGCTGGCCGCGGTCCGCGCCACCTATGAGCCGCTGCTGCAGGGCCTGGGGGACTATCTCCTCATCCCGGTTCCCGGATGGATCGAGGATGACGACTCCCCCGACCATTGGGAGCGCGGTCCGCGGGGCATCATCGCCAGGCGTCTCATCGTCGGCCTGGCCGACGGCAGCATTTCAGGGGAGGATGGCCGCGCCGGCAAGCGCGCCAAGACGCTCGCCGGGCGCCTGCGCGAACGGCTCAAATGAACCGGCTCCAGCCGTGCCTCGCTAGGCGCGCTGGTAATCCGGCGTAATGTCAAGACCGTTCATGCCGCCTCGTTTCTAGGGATGAACGATTACAGGTCCGCATAACGGATTGGCTGGATGGTGGTCCGGGCGTAGCTCCTAGGCCGCGGCCGCAGCCTTGTTCTCGTGAGGATCGCGCAGGACGTAGCCCCGGCCCCAGACGGTCTCGATATGGTGATCTTCCGCGGCGGATTTCAGCTTCTTGCGCAGCTTGCAGATGAAGACGTCGATGATTTTCAGCTCGGGTTCGTCCATGCCGCCGTAGAGATGGTTGAGGAACATCTCCTTGGTGAGCGTCGTGCCCTTGCGCAGGGAGAGCAGCTCCAGCATCTGGTATTCCTTGCCGGTCAGGTGGACGCGCATGCCGTTCACCTCGACGGTCTTGGCATCGAGGTTGACGATGATCTCGCCCGTCTTGATCACCGATTGGGCGTGGCCCTTCGAACGGCGAACCACCGCGTGTATTCGCGCCACCAACTCTTCCTTGTGGAACGGCTTGGTCATGTAGTCGTCGGCGCCGCCGCCCAGGGTCTTGACCTTGGTCTCGATTTCCGAGGTTCCCGACAGGATCATGATCGGGGTGTTTATCTTGCCCAGGCGCAGCGTGCGGAGCACGTCCATGCCGCTCATGTCCGGGAGATTCATGTCGAGAAGGATGAGGTCGTAGTCGTATATCTTGCCGAGATCTATTCCTTCTTCTCCAAGATCGGTGGTGTAGACGTTGAATCCTTCCGACTTCAGCATCAACTCGATGCCTTGCGCCGTCGCCCGATCATCCTCGATCAAGAGTACTCGCATCCCAACATCCTCCCCGCCCTCGGGCGGCGTGCGCGCATCGAGCAGCAAAGCCGCTGAAGACCTGCCGGCCAGATTGCCAACGAGTTAATTTAAGACTGGTTAATGTTCACCCTGAGGCGAATCGTTAATCCGATTTGGCGAGGCTCCTCAAGAGAGGCTACTCGATCCGACTCGCTAAACCGATGACTCTTCCGTGAACGGCCTCCTCGCGCCGCGAGGAGGCGAAAAAGAGCGGCCAGATGCTGATCGCAGGAATGTTGTTCCAGACCGCCGCCCTGTCCGTCCCAGGCGTCTGGTAGGCGAATGAGGGCGCCGACCCGACGGGGCCTGCTTTCCTCAGCCCTGGCGCTCGCCGCCTGCCAGAGAGCTGAGCCAGCCAGGGCGCTTGGCCTTCCCATGCTGCCGCTGAAGTCGGCGGCGCCGTTTCCCGTCGGCGTGGCCGTGCAGGCCGAGCAGCTGGCCGACCCGGTCCTCGGTGGCCTGGTCGCCTCGCAGTTCAGCCAGCTCACCCCCGAGTGGCAGATGAAGATGGAGTACATTGTCGAGGATAGCGGCGCGCTGCGCTTCACCGCTCCGGACGCCATTGCCGAGTTCGCCAGGGGCCATGGTTTACGGCTCTTCGGCCACACCCTGATCTGGCATGAGCAGCAGCCGAAGGCTTTCGTCGACCTGGATCGGACGACTTTCCGCCAAGCCTATGCAAACTACATCGGCTCGGTCGTCGGCCGCTATCGGGGCCGGGCCGTCGGCTGGGACGTCGTCAATGAGCCGGTGGCGGAGGATGGAGACGGCTGGCGCGACTGCCTCTGGAGCCAGCGCCTGGGCCCCTTCGAATACATGCGATTGGCCTTCGAACTGGCGAGAGCGGCCGATCCCGCCGCCGTGCTCCTGCTCAACGACTACAACCTTGAATACCTGCCGGCCAAGCGCATGACCTTCATCAGGCTCGCCGAAGCCCTGCTCAAGGCCGGGGCGCCCCTGGGCGGCCTGGGTACCCAGACTCACCTCGCTGTCGATCTGGCGCCCGGAGCGATCACGGCGGCGGTCCGCGACCTCGCCAGCCTGGGCCTGCCCTTGCACATCTCGGAGATGGACGTCTCCCTGGTCCGCGCCAAGGGGCCCGCGCAGCTCGGCGAAGACGGGCGCGCCCGTCAGCGGGCGCTCTACGCCGAGGCCGCCCGCGCCTTTGTCACCCTGCGGCCGGCTCAGCGTTTCGCCATGACCTTCTGGGGCCTGCGAGATCGGGATTCCTGGCTCGAGCGT
>Ga0182024_10016736_pt1 | contig 13865 bp, 10 predicted proteins | sample P32metaG_FD_120480 | JGI IMG/M metagenome (GOLD analysis project Ga0182024, IMG submission 120480) | Permafrost microbial communities from Stordalen Mire, Sweden - P3-2 metaG (Illumina Assembly) | ecosystem: Environmental > Terrestrial > Soil > Wetlands > Permafrost | place: Sweden: Stordalen... | reverse complement strand
GGCTTCCTGTATCACTTTTCACTGCACGCGGCGGAGAACCTGGCCTGCGATTCGCCGCTCGGCGACGGGCGCATTCACCTGGCCGGCGAGCTGCCGGGGAATGGCGCTCTGCCTCATTTTTCTGTCGAGGTAGATAGGATTCCGGTGGCGGCGGGACTGGACGCGCTGCGCACGGTCCGCAGCGGGTTTGGCCCTGGCCTGGAGGCTGCAGGCACCATCAGCGGCAAAATCAGCTACTCGCCCACTGCTGAGGATACCGCGGCTCCTGCAATTCAAAGGCATGCGAAGCGGGCATTTGAGGGCCGTTCAGAAAGGGCGCATCCGGCTCCGCAAGGACCGCTGACGGGCCGCTTCACCGTGGCAGGTTTTCAGCTCAGCGGGGATGGGCTTGCCACGCCGATCCAGGCGTCCAGGCTGGTGCTGGAGCCCGTGGCAGCTTCCCAGCAGAACCAGGTCCAAGGGCATTCCACAGCAGGTGTTCAGCCGGCGGCTCTGGAAGCGACTGTGACCATTCCTGCCGGGGGAACGAGCCCGCTGACCGTTGTTGCCAGGCTGGCGCTGGCTGGATATCGGTTGACGGTGCATGGGCAGGCCAGTGTTTCCCGAGCCCGGGAGCTGGCGCAGGTAGCCGGACGGGCGGATGCCGCCGCGCTGGGCTCGCTGGCCGGAGAGCCGGTTACGGTCGACTTGAACGCTCGAGGGCCGTGGCTGCCCAAGGAAATCGCTCCTTTCAGCATGGGCCTGCCTGCGGCGGGGACGGCCGATACGGCCAAATTGCCCATGGCGGCCAAGCCTGGGGTGGAAGCCGCCGAGTCGCCAACAACCGATAGCCTGAGCGGGACCGTAACGCTGCACAACGCCAACTGGAAGGCCGGGTATCTTGCCAGCGATGTGGAGATCGCGCAGGCTACGCTGCACCTGGGGCAAGGAGAACTGCGCTGGGATCCGGTTGTCTTTTCTTATGGCCCGGTGAAGGGAACGGCGAGCCTCGATTTGCCGGCTCACTGCGGCGCGGCCGAATCGTGCCGGCCGAAGTTTCATGTGGGCTTCGGCAACCTGGATGCGGCCGTGTTGCAGGCGGCGATTCTGGGCGCGCATGAGAAAGGCACGCTGCTATCCACACTCATTGCGAGATTCCGGCCGGCGAGTTCGTCGGATGCGCCGCCGTGGCCGCTCGTGGAAGGCACGGTGTCGGCTGAATCACTGATCCTGGGACCGGTTACGCTCACCGATGCAACCGCCGCTCTGCGCATCCTCGCCGCCGGCGCAGACATCGAGAACCTGGATGCGGACTTGCTCGGCGGCCATGTGCATGGAGGCGGCACGCTCAGCACTTCTTCCGATCAAGCCAAGCCGGCCTATACGCTGGAGGGCCATTTCGAAAAGCTCTCGCCTGTTGCGGTGGGCCAGTTGCTGGGACTGAAATGGTCGGGCGGCATCTTCCAGGCAGACGGCAAGATCGATCTGTCCGGCTTTACATACACCGATCTGGCCGCTTCGGCGAAAGGAACTGTGCACTTTGAATGGCGGCATGGGACGGCGGCGGCTCAGGAACCAGCCTCATCGACAATGGGCGCTGTTCCCGCTGCGCTGGCGCGGTTTGACCGCTGGACAGCGGATGCCGATATTGCCGACGGGAAGGCCACGCTGAAGGGCAGCGAAGTTCAGCAAGGCGCTCACAAGCGAGCAGTCGAGGGCGCGCTGACCTTCGGCGACCCGCCGACGGTCAGCTTTGCCACACCCATGGAGACCCAGGCGCGGCGCTGAATCTTCTCCCGATAGAATGGAAATATGGCTTTATCCAAAACTTCTTCCCCGGTTCTGATTCGCTGCAAAGGCATTCTCTTTGACATGGACGGCATCCTGATCTCATCGCTGGGTTCGGTAGAGCGCAGTTGGACCAAGTGGGCTTTGATGCGCGGCGTGGACCCTGAATATGCCTGCCGCATTGCTCACGGCTGCCGGGCCATCGAGACAGTGGCCAGGCTGCGGCCTGACTTGGACAGCAGCGCGGAGTTGAAGATCATTGAGGAGATCGAAATTGCGGATGGCGAGGGGCTCTCTGTGCTGCCCGGCGTGCTGCGGTTGCTGGCTTCGCTGCCTGCCGAGCGGTGGACGGTTGTGACCAGCGCCACCGAGCGGCTGGCGAGAGAGCGGCTGGCCGCCAGCGGTATTCCCGTGCCGGCAAGAATTATTACTGCCGAGAGCGTGACCCAGGGCAAGCCGAACCCGGCGCCGTATCTGGCCGGGGCGTCGCTGCTGGGGTTTGCCGCGCAGGAGTGCGTGGTGGTGGAGGACTCGGAGTCAGGCGCCAGGGCCGGCCGGGCCGCGGGCTGCATTGTGGTGGCGACCACGTTTTCCCATTCCATCGAATCGCTTGCCGCGGCGCACTATCTTGTCGAAGACCTTACCGGCGTTGAGGCGACGATCCCCGATGGCGATGACGGGCTGGAACTGAGGTTCACGCCGCTGGCGAGCTGACTCTACTCATCCGCCTCGATGCGGCGGCCGTGAGCGTCTTGCAGGGGGCGAGAATTGATTTTGAAGAGCGCGGCGAAGGCGCGCAATTGATCGCGGCTGAGGGTCATCTCCTGCTCGAAGATGAACCAGCGGACGCCCTCGGTGCAGGGCGGCGCGGTGAGCGAACCGATGTAGGTCCAATAGCCGCGGTCGGCGGGCAACAGGCCGCCGGGATTCACGAAGTCCGGTACTTTTTGTGTGGCGCCGGGAGTTGTGGGCAGATGCGGCCACAAAGTCGACAGCACGGCATTCGGAGGCGTGGTCCGGTCCTCGCTGAGGCGGATGGCGATCACGGCCAGCTTGCCGTCGGCGCTCTTGTGCACCAGGTGGATGTTCATGTCGGTGAGCTTGCCCTTGACCGCTTCCTCGCCGGGATGGTGGAAGTGGAACTGGACCAGGTCATAGCGCACGCCGCCGGCAACAATGTAGCTGCCCGGGTCGACGTGGACGACGATGGTGTGGCCGTTGTGCTCCAGCGTGACGGGCCCGGAGATGTAGTGGAATTCGATGGGCTTGAGCGCCGGGTTCAGGCGTGCGCCGCGAATGTCGATGGGCGACTGCTCGTGGCCTTGCGAACAGGCCTTGTAAGCCGGGTCGAGCTTGCCCCATTCCAGCGTGCCGCGCTTGCCTTCGTAGTCCCACGGGGCGGTGGTTTGAGCAGCGGCCAGGGTTGTTCCGGCCAAGACAAGAGCAACGAGCAGGGAAAAGCGCATCATTTGTTCCTCGATCAACAGACGCGCAGAGCGCCAGAAAGCATTCTAAGGCATTCGAGCGGCCGTCGTGCCTGGACACCGAATCGGTCTCGTCTGTGGAGGGGACTGGCGGGAAAAGCGGAGACGGAGTGCGTTGCGGAGCCGGTTTTCCGGGCTTTCGGGAGGCGTAAGCCTTTTATTTGGATGGCTTCAAATGGTTTTTTGGCTTAACCTGATTATTTTCAGTCGGGTGGCGAGAAAAGGGGGGAGGGGTGGGGGTCAGGCTGGCGGTACGGACCGGTCACATCCCTGACATTTTGGGTCGGGACGATGGCGACGGAGATCGGTTTCGCGGAGGTTCGACATACGGTTATTGTGCGCTGTCGGGTGGTAATTATCTGCAAAGCGGGTTGATGCGGGATTGAATCGACCCGGTTTCCGAGAAGGCGAGGACCCGGCGGATCGAGGTCCGTGGTTTCCCACCCTTTTCGCAGAGAACGCGAAAAGGATGGGGCACCCGGCACAAGACCTATCAAGCTTCGCCATCCTATTCCTTCATCGTGTAGATCAGCCAAACCAGAAAGACAAAAAGAGCAAAAATGTTGATACCGATGCTCCAATGACTGACAGGTGCGCCTCCGAGCCGGAGATTGAGACGAGAATCAAGGGAAGCACCCCATTCAATGTCATCGCGGTGCGGTCCGAATACCAGGGTGATATAGGCTGCGGAAGATAAGTGGTACCGCAATCCTGGCACGTCGAACCATGGGATTTGTATCGCGAGTGCTGCAAGCATGGTCTTGGTTCGATGGGTGCGGTCAATGAAGATCAGACCAGCGATTATGATCAGGGAATAAGCGGCAAGGCCAGCCCACAGAAGGGCAGCTTGGAGCGCCCCTATCGTCTTCAAGTCCGTCAACCCAGCTGCTATTTCGAGAAACCCGGCGAAGCCTCCACCGACCGTCACCAGGATGATCAGGAACCTCGCGGAGGTCTTTAGCATTGGTCTTTCACTCTGGCCCCTGAGAATAGCACGCAGGGTTGAACCGGTTCGGTGATGGGTGGGAAGTTAACCGAGGTAATTGACAATGCGCCCGGGCAGTCGGTTATCCGGACGGAACTCAGCCCCATTGGGTTCAGCCGCTCCCCAAACAGTTCGGGCCTCTGCTTGGAGGCAGAGGCCCGGTCTGGCTTTCTGTTTTGAGGCGGTTGATTGACTGCGACTACTTGGCCGCGGCCAGGAGTCCGGCTTGCTCGGCGAGGGCGGCGGCTTTGTTGGTGGCTTCCCAAGTGAACTCGGGCTCGGTGCGGCCAAAGTGCCCGTAGGCGGCGGTCTTTTGGTAGATGGGCCGGCGCAGGTTGAGGCTCTCGATGATCCCTTTTGGGGTCAGCGAGAAGTTTTTGCGGACCAGCTCGGTCAGCTTGGCTTCGCCGATCTTGCCTGTGCCAAAGGTTTCGATGCGCACACTGACCGGCTCCGCCACGCCGATGGCGTAGGCGAGCTGGACTTCGGCGCGCTCGGCCAGGCCTGCCGCAACGATGTTCTTGGCGATGTAGCGGGCCATGTATGCCCCGGAGCGATCCACCTTGGTCGGGTCTTTGCCGGAGAAGGCGCCGCCACCGTGACGGCCGGCGCCGCCGTAGCTGTCAACGATGATCTTGCGGCCGGTGAGGCCGGTGTCACCCATGGGTCCACCGATGACGAAGCGGCCAGTGGGATTGATGTGGTACTTGGTGTGCTCGTCGAGCCAGGCGGCGGGCAGCACGGCCTGGATCACATACTTGAGAATGTCGGCGTGCAGATCTTCATTGCTGACGCTCTCGGCGTGCTGGCTGGAGATGACCACGGCGTCAATGCGGGCGGGCTTGTGGTTCTCGTCGTATTCGACCGTGACCTGGCTCTTGCCGTCGGGGCGCAGGTAGGGCAGCTTGCCGGATTTGCGCACGGCGGTAAGCTGTCGGGTGAGTTTGTGGGCCAGGGAGATGGGGGCGGGCATCAGCTCCGGGGTTTCGTTGGAGGCGTAGCCGAACATCATGCCCTGGTCGCCGGCGCCGCCGGTGTCAACGCCCTGGGCTATGTCGCCGGACTGCTTGTTGATGGAGGAAATGACGGCGCAGGTGTTGGAGTCGAAGCCGTAGAGGGCGTTGTCGTAGCCGATGGAGGCGACCACGCCGCGGACAAGGCTCTGGAAGTCGACGTAGGCCTTGGTGGTGATTTCGCCGGCGATGACCACGAGGCCAGTGGCGGTGAGGGTTTCCGCGGCAACGCGGCTGTATGGATCCTGCTCCAGGCAGGCGTCGAGAATCGCGTCAGAGATCTGGTCGGCAATCTTGTCGGGATGGCCCTCGGTGACGGACTCAGAGGTAAACAGGAAACGATCGCTCAAATTCGAACTCCTCCCCATTGAAGGGACTGAAAGGATTTTGCCTGCCGCGACGACGTTTCGGGAATTTTATAAGCGACCGCGGAAAGCCAAACCCGGCTGCCCCGATCCTGACTCATTTGCCCGATCGCTTGCCTGCATCGGTAGACATGACTGCACCGGCAGGCCTGAGCCCCAGGTGCATCTATCTATCGTAATCGCAGCAGGGGGTTGCGGGCAAAGGCTAACAGCGAATGGGGAATGGATTGCGTTCAGTGGGGTCGCTGGGCATTTGAACCGCGAGACAGCGCGCTTCCGGTCTTGCCACTTGGGGCTTGCTATCCGATTGAGGACAAGAGACGCGAGACCATGCGGTGGGCGGAGGAGACGATGCTGTCCAATGCGGCAGCCTGGTGCACGGGAAGAATGGTGGCCCACCAGTGTTCCCGAATGCCCAGATAACGCACGGAGAAGAATGCGGCAGCGGCCACGATGAGCAGCAGCAAAACCGCGCCGGCCCAGCGCAAGCGCTGCTCCAACTGGTCGCGGCGCAGCATGCGCGCCTTGCCCACGTTGGATGCAAAGGCTGTCCAACTGCGGTCGTCGTCGATGACCTGGCCGGAGGAGTTGCAAGCTTTGAGAAAGCGCTCCGTCCAGTCGTGCTGGTCCAGGCCCAGCGCGCCGGTGTAGCCGCGCACGATGCCCTTGGAAAGAATGCCGCCGGGAAGCAGGCGAAAGCGTTCCTGCTCCAGCGCCACCAGGTGGTGCTGGCTGATCTTGGTGACCGCCGTGATTTCTTCCAGCGCAACGCCGCGGGATAGCCGCTCCATGCGCAGATCTTCACCAAAGTTGCCCATGTTCAAACCCGGAGACCAGTAACGTACACGGAAGTTTCAGCTTTTACAATAAACCTGGTTCTTGTTTGCGTCAAAGCAAAACTGCCGATTTTCCCTTTATTTTCATCGATCTGGGAGAAAAGTGTTCAATTTGGAACTGTTTATGAAGTATATACCCCCAAGGAAGCCCTTGAGTGCGGAGGTGACGGCTCTGCTTGAAGCCGGCACTGGCCGGGAATTGAGGCCAGTTGCCAGGGATCTTCGCCATCCGGCTGATACCCTGAATGCGAGGGCGTGGTCGCTTTTCGCCCTCGGAGCCAGGCAAACGGAATGAACAAGCTCATCTTTGCCAATCTCGTACACCGTCCGGTCCGCTCCATCATCAGCGTGCTGGCGGTGGCCATTGAAGTGGTCATGATTCTGTCCATTGTTGGCATCTTCATGGGGATGCTGAACGACACCAAGCAGCGCACCAACGGGATCGGCGCCGACCTGATGATGCGGGCTCCGAATTCCAGCTTCATGGTGGGGCTAAGCGGCGCTCCCATGCCGATCAAATTCGTCGATGTTCTGCGGCGGCTTCCGCATGTGGCTCTTGCCTCGCCGGTGAATCAAAAGATCGCAACCGCCGGCAGGCTCGAGATACTGTACGGGATCGATTACCCGAGCTTCAACGCATTGAAGCCTTTTGAATTCCTGTCCGGCGGCCCCTTTCAAGGGCCTTTTGACGTGATGGTGGACGATTTGTTCGCCAGTTCCGGGAAGGGATACCGTGTGGGCGACACGATTACGATCCTGGGGCACCCATTCCGGATCTCGGGCATCGTGGAACGAGGCAAGGGAGGGCGCAAGCTTCTGCCGCTGGATACGATGGGACAGATCACGGATGCGGAAGGGAAGGCGTCGCTGTTTTTTATCAAGTGCGACAACCCGGCCAATGACGACGCCGTGATTCAGGAGATTCACGCCACCCGCGGTCTTGAGGACTACCCCGTGGAGACGGTCGACTCCTGGCTCGATGAGATGACGCCGGATAAACTTCCGGGCTTCAATATTGCGCTCGAAGTAGTCACCTTCATCGCCGTTGTGGTCGGTTTCCTCGCCATCTTTCAGTCCATGTACACGGCGGTGCTGGAGCGGACGCGGGAGATCGGGATTCTCAAGTCGATGGGCGCATCGAAGCTGACCATTGTGGATGTGATCCTGCGCGAGACGGCGGTGATGGCTCTGGCCGGGGTGGTGCTGGGCATCGCTGCCACGTTCGGCGTAAAGGTTCTCATGGCCCACCTCTTTCCCACGACGAATTTCGAGATTACCGGCCTGTGGGTCGCCAAGGCTGCGGGGATTGCGTTTGTGGGAGCGATGTGCGGCGCGCTGTATCCGGCGTGGATGGCGTCGCGCAAAGACCCGATTGACGCGCTGGCGTACGAATAGGCCTTGAAGCGATTGTTTCCCCGGTGATTTTGGATTAAGGTAAGGGTGTCAGAATCCGGTACGGAGCGAAGGGAGGTACATGATGGCAGCCACAACACAAGTCGCACTCAGCGAATACCTCCGGACTACCTATCACCCGGATCAGGAATATGTTGACGGGGAGTTGCAGGAGAGGAATGCGGGCAAAACCGATCACGCACGCGTGCAGGCGCTGTTGGCAGCATGGTTTGTAGCCCATGAAGTTGAATGGGAAGCCCTGGTTACTACCGAGCAGCGCGTCAAAGTTGCCGCCGGCCGTATCCGCATTCCCGACGTGACTCTGGTTCGTCCTGGAGCCCTGAACGAAGACGTTCTCTCGGCGCCTCCCTTATGCGTCATTGAGATTCTGTCGCCGGACGATACGTATTCGAGAACCTCGGAGAAGGCGCAGGACTACAGAAAAATGGGCGTCGAGAACATTTGGCTGATCGATCCTGGAACGCGCAGCGGACAGGCGTCAACCTTGAACGGTTGGCGGGACACAATGGAGTTCGAAATTTCAGGCACTCCAGTAAGGTTGAGCCTCTTGGATATATTCAGCAGGCTGGATCAATCGCGGATGGCGTAAGCGAACCTAGTCGAGCAGCTTCTCAATCTCATCAAGATCGAATCGCGCTGTGCTGCCGGGAAGATTGAAGGCGCGGTGCTGGAGATGTTCGAGTCGCCCAGAGACATACTGGTATTTAGGGCCATCCGGGTCAATAACGAGAATCGTCTGAATGCCCATTTGTTCATACAGCAAGCATTTGGCCATGACCCGCTTGAGTGTGTCGGTGGGGGATAAAACCTCAAACACAGCGACGGGCGGATGTGTTGCGATTTTCTCGACGGGACGATTGCGGTCAAGAAGCGCGACATCGGGAAGGAGGAAGCAGGTAGGCGCAACTTGCACCCGAAGCTCCGGCCGAACACGAATCTGACCTTCCTTGGCCTGCTGCCTGAACCAGGCGCAGATCGCATCCTGCCAGGCGGAATGATCGTTCTCTCCCTCGGCGCGCTCCTGAATCTGACCGTCGATGTATTCTGCGTCGGGATCGAAGGAACTGCGCAGGTATTCCTCAACAGAAACGAAAGTCGTTGTGGCTGCCATGGCTCCTCCTGAGAATCATTTTGCTCTCAAGCGAGATTCGGCGATGAAAAACTACTTCTTGTCGAGCGCGTACTCCATGGACCAGATGGAGCCGGGACGCATGTACATGCTGGCGCGGTATAGGCCTTTGATGTCGTAGGCCTCGGGAGTACGGAAGAAGTAGCCGCGGTCTCGCCACACCACGTTGTTGACGCCCTTGGCAGTGGCGAAACCTTCGTCGACGAGGCCTTCGGCGATCATGTGGCTGGCGATGGCGAAGGTTGCGCCGGTCCATACTTCTTCGATCTGATCGTTGCTGTGCAAGAGCGTCCCGTCCGCGCCGATGCCGTTGACCGCGCCCATCTCTCCCTTGGCGAATTTGCGGACGTTGGTGTCGTAGACCTTGTGCAGCGCGGAGACGCGCATGTCTTTGGGAACCAGGTCGCCGAGACCGGTGAGGCCGGCGTACCACTGGCCGGCTAACTGCTCGGCCATCACCGCCTCGGTGTCCTGGCCTTTGACGGCATAGCGGAAGTAGGCGCCGGTCCAGAGCTTTTTGACGTAGGCCGCGGCTGCTCTCTGCTCCAGCGCGTCGTACTGCTGCGCTGTTGCAGGCTCGCCCAGCTTGTCTGCCATGCGCGCGGTGGCCTTGAGCGCGGCGAGGTAGAGGCTGCCGGTGTAGGCGCTTTCGCCGGTGGCGATCCAGTCGTCGTAGGTCTGGTCCGGGAAACCGCCGTTTTCAATCAGGCCGTCGCCATCGGTGTCGTATTGCTTGAGGTGCTCCATGGCCTGCTTGACGGCAGTCCAACTGTTGCGGAGAAAAGTATCGTCCGTCGCTCCGGTCAGCACGTAATCGCGCCACACCATCAACACGTATTTCGAATTCAGGTCGCGCCAGTTGGAGACGTCCTGGTAGTTGTACTGGTTGGGATTGACGATTGGATCTTCCCCTGGCGAGCCCAGATCGTGGGGCGCCGCGCCGGGTACTTTGCGCGTGTACTCCACCATGCGATTTTCTCGCGAGGATTTCCATGCCCAGATGTAGTGCTGCGGATTCGATTCGGGGATGGTCTGGGAGTATTCGCGCATCTCCTCCTTCTCGATGTCCGGCCAGAAGCGGAGAAGCGGGAACGACCCGTAAAAGCGAACATCGAGGCTGCCGTAGAAGGGGTAGTCGAAGCACTCCATGTAGGTGAACGCGTCATTGGCGCCTGGGTGCACGGCTTCGCCGGATGCGGTGCGTTCCTGACCCCAGAGGGTTCCGCCGTCGGCGAGGTAGTAAAGCTCGTTGAAGAGTTCGGCGCGATACCAGGCCGGCTTGTGCTCATCGCTGATGATTGGCTTTTGCCAGGCGTCGATGGCCTGGCTCCACTCTTCGTGGTGCAGGAGCGCGGTGCGGGCGATCTCCCAGGCGTGGGTGCCTTCCGCGCCGAAGAAGCGAGTGTAGTGGCGATTCCATTTGCGGCCGCCGCCGAACTGGACGATGGGAAGGTCCCAGCTGAGGGCCATGGGTACGAGGCGCGTCTCATGCGGAGCAAGCGTGAAGCGTACGGCAAATGCGCCGGCTAACGCGTCGCCGCTGGAGGCGATGGGCCGCGCTTCGTTGGGCAGGCGCCCATCTTTCGAGAACGACGCCCAAACTTCAGAACCGTCGGAGGAGGCGGGATAGGTAGCGAGATACGTGACCTCCGCGCCGTCACCGGGTAGGGTGGCGATGGCAAACTGGCCATCCCACTCGTCCTCGACGGGTCCCTGGCGCAGGCGATCGAAGACGATGCCGGACATCGGGCTGGTTGCCGGCGCGCCGTCAACTTTTTCCGTCACGAATCGATTGAAGTTCTGCTGGTTTTGCGCGCCGTCGAAGTTGTGCGACTGATCGCGAAACCAGCCAACCATGTTGGTCCACGAAAAAAGGATGGACACGGTGATGGGTTTGGCGGAAGGATTTTCGGCGGTCCAGTTGTAGATGGCGACGGGATAGCTGGTTTCTTTGTAGTTATCGGGCAGAATGGGCGAGAACTGTTCGACGGTGAGCTTGACGGGGAGCGCTTTGGTTCCATAGGCGAACCAGCTCTTGGGATAGAGAGCTGCGTATTGGCCGTCGCCTGCGGGGTAGTTCCAGTTCCAAGCGCTGAGTGCTCCGTCTTTTGGTTTGCCAACGGCGAGGGCCATGGACACAGGCGCTCCGCCCTGTGGTTGCGCAAAGACGGCAAACTGATTGGTGGGCACGTCCTGATATTTGTGCGTGCCGGCCTTGATGTGCCAGCGCTCGAAGTGGCCGCGCTCGGAGCGTGAGAATGTTCCTGCGCCGAAGCCGCCGACGGGCGCGCCCTGCCAGTAGCCGTCATCGATGTTGCCGGAGTGAAGTTCGGTTCGCTGCGCGCCGGGGTTCGAAGGCGCCGTGCCAATGGGGATGCGCCACGCAGCGGCGGGAATCCGATCTTGGCAAAAGGCCGATGCGGCGCCCGCAACCAGCAGCATCGACGTTCGGATAAAACAATTGAATTGCAAGTGGCGGCGTCTCCCTGCTTGAGGCAAAAACATCATACACGGGAACGTGCGAAAGTTGGAACCGGGGCGTGTTACCGGGATTTGACCGCGAATGCGGGTGTTACGCTCGGAAATCGTTGGTTGATAAATTTGTGAAATTCTATCTACGCACCAAGGTTAATGGCAGGCTCTAGGCTTTCTATCCTGGGAAACGGCGCCGATGAAGTCGTCAAAACGCTGGTACTACGCTGTCTGGCTGGTCCTGATTGGCGCCTTTGCGGTTTTACACGCTCTCCACCTGCGCGCCGATTTTCCCAACCACTCGCCGTGGGCCATGGACTGGGCCAAGTACACCGATGAGGGCTGGTATGCGAACGCGGCTGTTCGCGCACACCTGCTTGGCAACTGGTATTTGCAGGGGGATTTCAATCCCGCGGCGGCGGTGCCGGTGTGGCCGTTTCTGGAATGGGTTCTCTTCTTCTTGACCGGAGTTACGGTGCAGGCTGCGCGGGGCCTGGCCATCGCGTTTTTCTTCTTGAGCCTGGTGCTGAGCTACACGCTGCTCAGGACGCGGGGTCCGCGATGGATGGCGCTGCTGGCGCTGACGCTCGTGGTGACCAGCCCGTTTCTTTATTGCTTCAGCCGCCTGGCGATTCTGGAGCCGATGCTCACCGTGTTGACGCTGGGTGCGTTGAATCTGGCGGTCCGGCTGCCGGCCTTCCGCCGGCCGGTGTGGGCTTCGGCGGGGATCGGGGTTCTATTCACGCTGATGATGTTGACCAAGACTACGGCGCTGTTCCTGCTGCCGTCATTGGGCTGGGCCATGGTGCTTCCACTGTGGCGGAGCCGTAGACTGACGCTGGGAGGTCCGCAAGGCGGGCTTGGTCGGTTGGGGCGGAGGCTGATTCTGCGCTGCGTCTGGGCCGCGGCCGGCGCGTTCACCCTTTGCTATGGACTTTGGATGGCGCTGGTTGTGCACCTCGGTCTGCTCACGGACTACGAATACCTGTTCTTCGTCAACAAATATCCGAAGCCAAAGCAGTTTTTCTGGCCGTTGATCAGCCTGTGGTGGTCGTTGCACGGCGGGCTGTGGGTGGACCACATCCTGGTTCCGCTAGCCGCCCTGGTGTTGGTTGCCGCGGTCCTGGCCTGGCGCAGGACTGGAGCCCTCCTGCCGGCCGCGGGGAATTTGTCCGCGAATTCGTCCTTGGGGCGGAGCGGCTGGGGTCGCAGGCTGCTGCTGGACCCGGTCGTTGGAGCGTCATTGCTTGCGATTGGCGGCTACGTCCTCTTCATGACTTACCAGGACCATCCTCAGCCTCGCTACTATACCGTGCTGGCGTTCTTCAGCTTTTTTGTCGTGGCGCAGGGGGCTCATGCATTGGTTGGAGAGGCGGATACCGCAGGTGAATTCCTGAATGGGAAGCGTGGGGTTCACCGGGAGCCGTCGCGGTGGCTGGGCTGGTCGGTGCTTGGACTGGCCGGGCTGGCGGTGGGGATCAACGGCGCGGCGACGCTCGACTATGCGACCCATCCGGAGTACACGTTTGTGGATGCGGCCGCGCGGATGACTCGCTACATCGACGAGCATCCCAACGGCAAGCGCCTGCTTTTATCGGTGAGCGGCGATGAAATCGCGCTGGTTTCGCATCTGCCCACGCTCAACGATCTGTTTGTCACGCCGAGCCCCGCGATTCCCGACCTGGCGGCGAAACTGGGCTACTACCAGCCCGGCTGGTACGCCACCTGGAATGTGCTTGACCCCGGAATGCTGGAAGACATTCATAGCCACTATTTCGTGGAACAGGTGGCGAGGTTTCGCGCCTTCGACGACCCAGGGCGCAATGTGCTGGTGCTCTTCAAGCTGCACCCCTGGCCCGGCGGCCAGGTATACGACCCGGCAGACCAGGACCTGGGCATCCGCTTCCCGGAAGATAAATTCGACATTCCGCTGCAGTAAAAGGAACTGTACGGCGATGCCGGTTGGATGAGGGCGCGGGACAAAAAGCCTGCGGAAAAGGCCTTGATTTAAGCGCGGTTCGTGAAAAACGTACGCCCGTTTTGGCATTGCAAAGCCCGGCTTGACCGGTCCTGGATGGGTTGAACAAGGAGCTCCCGGGAGCCCGTGACTGCAATCACTCGACAGCGGTAGATACGGATGATAGGCTTCCCGTGACTTTCCCCAGCGGCGCGCGAGGTCGCGTTTCCCGGGATCGTTGATGATACGGCTTCAAACCTTAACTCGGGAGGACTTGTGACTGTAACGAATTGGGTGGAATTCTTTCTCGGCGCGGGCGTGCTTTCGCTCGTTGGGGCATTCATCTTTGCACGCCAGGTCATCGGCTCCGACACCGGGACTCCGGCGATGCAGCAGATAGGCGCGGCGATCAAGGAAGGCGCGGAAGGATTTCTGAAGCGGCGG
>Ga0182024_10016735_pt1 | contig 13866 bp, 19 predicted proteins | sample P32metaG_FD_120480 | JGI IMG/M metagenome (GOLD analysis project Ga0182024, IMG submission 120480) | Permafrost microbial communities from Stordalen Mire, Sweden - P3-2 metaG (Illumina Assembly) | ecosystem: Environmental > Terrestrial > Soil > Wetlands > Permafrost | place: Sweden: Stordalen... | reverse complement strand
CTCCGTCAGCAGACGGATTTTCCAAAAGCGAGTGAGATATGTCTCGCCAATAGGATCACCCTCGTCCCATTCTCTAGTCGCGGCATATCGCTATTGAGCTGCGCTCACTTTTTTCCGCTCGTTCGATGCATGTTCTAAGTCTCCTAAGGCTGCCCGCCAGCGTAGACAATAAACGTATGATCGAGCACACATGCGGAAGCCGAATGGAACCTGTGTAAGCGGGGAGTTCAAAAGCCAATGCATACACGACCATGAAATTGGCAGGGACGCCCCCGCAAGGATCTCGCAGTGATACGCCCCACCCAAGCGATGAGACAATTAAGCGTGTCTTCGTTAAGCTTGAAACATCAAACCGAATGGCTCCGAAAGAGGCAAATGGCAACAATCAGGAACGTTTCGGGACAAAGTACGTTCCTAGTCGCCGCCTGCCTCCTGTAAATTATTCATTCAAAATCAGGGCCTGTAGCTCAATGGTTAGAGCAGGGGACTCATAATCCCTTGGTTGGGGGTTCGAATCCCTCCGGGCCCACCATTTAATCAACAACTTACGTAAGTTCCTCGCGCCTCTTTAAAACCGCCGGTGATACTATTAGTGATACTTTGTGCGGTTGGTGCGTACAGATGCGAAAAGACGAGGCAAAGGCTATTCGTGGCGTGTGGGAACGCGAACCCGGCTCAAACGTCTGGTGGATACGATACCGCGATGCAAGTGGGAAGCTGAGGCGTGAAAAGGTTGGACGCAAAGGCGATGCAATTGACCTGCTGAACAAGCGCCGGAATGACCGCCGCGTAGGCGTCAAGATGCCGGACAATCTCCGGAATGCTGGTATTCGATTCGGCGTGCTTGCCGATGACATTGAAACGTACAGTAAAGCGCATCACCGTGACCAAAAGCACATAGTCTCACGTCTAAAGGGAATCCGCCCGGATTTTGGCGAGAGGGTTGCAGACAGCATCACTCCGCAAGAAATTGATGCTTGGCTCACAAATAACACAAAAAAACCCGCAACGAGTAATCGGTACCGCGCTCTATTCTCGCTAGTTTTCCGCGAGGCCCTTCGAAACGGGAAAGTCAAGAGCAACCCGGCTCGGCTGGTTAGGATGCGTACGGAGAATAATGCACGGCTCAGATTTCTCAGCCGGAAGGAATACAAGAAGCTTCTGGACATCATCAAGCGTGACAATGCAGAGCAGGTGCCAGCATTCATCGTGAGCGTCTATACAGGGATGCGTTGGGGAGAACAATACTCGCTGACGTGGGAGCAAGTAGACCTCAAGCGTAAAGTCATTCGTTTGACGAAGACCAAGAATGGGTCGGCGCGAAATGTGCCGTTGAACAGCGTGGCTTTAGAGGCTCTCAAAAAGCAGCAAGCCAGTGTAGCCCATCAGCGCGGAGATGATGTGTTCCCACGTCCGGGGCCGAGTTCCGATTGCCGCTGGTGGTTTGCTCCTGCCCTGACAGAGGCGGAGATTACCGACTATACATGGCACAACAACAGGCACACGTTCTGCTCTTGGTTGGCGATGGCAGGAGTGAGCACGAAAGAAATTCAAGTGCTGGCTGGTCATAAAACCATAGCGATGGCTGCACGCTATGCACATTTATCGCCAGAAGCAACCGCATCGGCTTCAGAACGGCTCGTGAAGGCATCATGAGACGCCTTCCGTGCGGTTTTTCTTTACGACCTGATAATGGTTGCTGCTGGCATACCGCACTAAGCTGGCGTGGGTTATTAGAACCCGCCGTCCGTGGCGGCGAGTGTCCAGTTCCTTATTTGCAATCGCATAATCCACCGACCGCACACTGAGGGACAATTGCCGTGCGGCCTCCTTCCTGTCATATAAAAGTCTCGACTCCATATTGCATCCGTTCTCGGTGCTTCCTTGATTTGCGGCGGTTTCCCGCCAATGGGAAAGCATCGGAACTTGACCCCCGAGATACCGGATTTTGCAACTTCGTTGCTGGTGAACCATGTCCGAGGTGAACGAGTGAATGTGCGGTAGATTTTGACTTCATGCGGTGAGATAGCTTTCATCTGGCGGCTCCTGATGCTCCTTTGGTTCCCGCCGAGCCCTCTCTCCCCATGGGACTCGGTACGGATTGGTCGTGGTTGCAGGGCTGGACATTCCACCCGCTGCTGCTTTCTTGCTGCCCGTCCCCAAAACTGCTTGGCGACATCCTGCCACGTGAAGACTTCATCACACACGCGGTTGATGTACTGAGGGGCGATGCGGCCATGGCTACCGTACCGCACGGGGTTTCGTAGTCTACTTGGTAGGCAAAAAGTATTCTTCTGCCACACGAACCCGCACCGGGTACGTGGCCGGTTGTGCCTCTTCCTCCACCACACGAACCCGCACCGGGTACGTGGCCTGTGGTGCTGTTGCGGTAGACACGCGCCCCTCTGGCTCTTGCAAATACTTCTTGTTGTCGTTCGCAAACCACAGGGTCTTGCTGTGGAGCCCTGACCGCTCAACACGACCAGTGATGTCGCCTTCCTTTTTCATCGCGGCGGTGAGGGCGCGGATGATGTTGTAGCTGAGGCGAAACGCGCGAGCCAGTTCCATGTTGGAAACACCGGGAGTTGCCTCAATAGCTGCCAAAATCTCGCCGTAACGATAGTTGAACAGTTCACCCTTGTACATTTTGTAATCTCCTTACGTTTGGTGGCTGGTTGACCCCAGCCGGGGCATTCCTCTATTGGTGCTGCCACACCTTGGGGCGTTTGCCAGCATTTCCGCTGGCCGGTTGTTGCCGGTGGTTGCACCGACCTGTGGCGGTTAGGCAACCGCCTTTATGCCGTACTGCGCTTCCATAACCGTCGCCCGGTTCTTCAGGTACTCGATGCCGAGTGTGGAAGTTCGGTACGCTTCACGCCGCTCCTTGTGAATCTTGTGTGCGGGAGCCGAGCAGTAATCGCACCTTTGACCTTCAGGAGCCCCGCACGTCGGGCAGGGGGTGGAGGCGACTACGGTGGCGGGTTTCACCCAGTCCGGTGCCAACATGGAGTTCCACGCCAGATAACCGGCCACAGACATCTTGCCAATGCCGAGCTTTAGCCCAATTTCCTCACAAGTCATTTCGGGGTTGGTCAGCTTCATCCTGACAGACTGGATAGCACCGGCAACCTTGTCGGCGGTTTCCTGTAACCGCTGCCACATAACCGGGGAGTAGTAGTCGGGCAGGATTCCGGAGCAGCGGTCAATCTCTGCCATGATGATGTTGAGGTCCGTCTTCAGCTTGCCAAGGCTGAGGGGCTTCAGGGCAGGCTTCTTGGTTGCTTTCGAGGTTGCCATTTGTTCCCTCCTTACGGGTTGTGCCGGTGCTCGCACCGGGAGTGCGGTTGGATCGAATTCGCCAACCGTGTGGCTCTGCGGAACGGTTGGTACTCTTTAAGTGTCCCCGGCTATTGGCTTTTGACTTGGGAAGAAGTCGATCATTATTCGACGTGGACTTTTTCAGGGCGGCCCGTATTCCACTACACTGCTTGTGAGGTAAGCGAGGACATGCATACCTGTGCGTGCGGAAAGACGTTAAGAGGAAGCAGCACAAAATGCCGCAGGTGTGCTGCTCTTCAAGAACTTGGCTTAAATGCAAGCGCGAGTGCAGACTCAATCAAGTCAGCGTATCGACTTCAGGTGAAGAAGTGGCATCCAGACCTGCATGGAAAAAACAAGGTTAGGCAGTCGGCTTTTGAAGAGAGAACTAAACGGATAAACATCGCATACAAGTTCCTGACAACGCCCTCTAAGGGGGGAGGCGGTACGACTCCCCCACGTTCGCCAGCGACACCCGAGCCCTCGCGCCCTCAATCGTCGTCAACGACATTCAAGTCGGCCAACAGACAAGCGGCACGCTCTACGAAATCTCAACAGCCTACGGACGACAAGCAACAGCCACTGAAATCCATCACAACTCACAGAGGTCGAAAAAGGTCTTCACGCCAAGCAACTGCGGAATACCCGCAGCGGGACTTCAATCCGTGGAAAACTGCGTTCGATATTAACCTCATCAACGGGACGAAGGCCGCGAAGGGCTTGAAGAAGTGGGCTAACCATGAGGCTGAACGACGCGCCTCGAATATTGCCTTTGCAGCGAGTAGCTGCAAGAGCTTGGGAATTGAACCCAACCTGCAGGGTTATTCCCTTCCCGAAGACGCACATGCAGATGTGCTCAAAAGCCTATGGGGTGGCTCGGTTCCTAACGTGATGGAGCGTACCCATGCAGCCAAATCCGACAATCAGTTATTCAAGCGGATGGAGAATATAAAGAAGGCGGTCGAGACTTTTGCTAATGGAATCGAACAGCGAAACGCAAAAGTGGCGACTCAGGATGGTGGTTTCATTGTCTCGCTGAAAGACGTGCGTGAACGTTGCATTCATCTTTCGACTTCTATTGCGACCGCTTCGGCTCTAATTAAGAGGGAATACATACAGCCGTTAAGACTTGCCGACTGCTGCATAGAACTGGTCTATGAACTTGAAGAGACTCGCGGGCTTTCTCAGGCCGAATGTCACGAGCTAATCAAATGTGCCCTGCTTGCCCACGGCTGCACCGACGAAGATGTGACTCCATTTGATGTTTACTCTGTGGATCGGGGCACCATCCGCGCAAAGAAAGAAGCACTCGTCAAGAGGGTACTCGACAGTGTAAATATCATGGCGCAGGTCATGCAGAATAGCAAACGTCATAATGTCGGCTCCTGACGCAGCTATGAAAATGTCGTCCCTATAATATTCAGGACTTCTTCCCAGCCAACACTCTCTTTCCCCTTCATCATCTAGGAAGCGCGGCGATGGCTCAGGCCAGCCTAGCTAAAAGATGGGGAAAAAATGAGCGACCAAAGCACAATTGAATCGAGAGACGCAACGTGGTCAACACAGCGGAGATGCGACAGGATTGATGGCAGCATCGGGGCTGTGCCTGATGTGACCTAGCCTTTGCCGAATCACCATCCGTGGAGCCCGACCAACGAAACATATCAGAACTGAATTTGTGCATAGGAGAAGAGTAATGGGCACACAGATCGCTTACAAATGCGGGCTACACAAGCACCGGTCGCCTGAAGCAGCGCGAGAATGTTTCCTCAAAAACTTTTTCGTGAATTTCGAAAAAAGTATTCAGCAATGCCGGGAAGAGCACGACCAGTACGAACGGGAACACGCACACGTCGCGCAAGACCCAAAGCTCATCCCTGAAGTTCTCCCGTTAGGGAGCCTTACCACCATTGACTGGCTCTTCGCCACGGCGGAGAAGCAGATCGCGGAGTTGATCCGGCTGCACCAACTGGTATAGATGGCAACGATTGAACAAATCCCGGCGCAGATCGAACGCGACATTGTGTCGCGTTCGAGAGCGGTCGTGCCGTTCCGTGCGGCTGAGAAAGAGGCGGCGAAAGTAAAGGAAGCGTTGGAGATTTTCCACCGGCTTAATAACCAAGTGCGTGAATGTGCTGGTGATATTTCGAAAGGCTTTGACCGGATGCTGCCCCACTTGGACATGCTGGAACCGATCCTATCCCGCAAAGGCCACAACCGTATACCGGGCCTAGCTGGTCTACCACCTTGGCTGGTTTATCTCGAAGAACTCGGCAAAGAGTTCGATCTTGGCCTGCGCCAGATTCAACGGAAGCTGAGGGAATTCCGGGGCAAAATCACCACGTCACATAGCGGTGGAACCAGCCCTGCGCCAAAGCCAACGGCATCACACTGGACTCTGCGTCAGCAGCGGCAAGCTGCCAAGGCGCTGGACGTGGCTAAAGGGGCGATTGAAGCCATCAAGGCCAACGAGCCGGTGAAGAAATTCCTAGCGGAATGGGACGCGGTCGCCTACACGCCAGTGGCGCTGGGCGTTGATCCAGTATCAGGATTTATTGACGGGATTCTGACCCCATACGTGGTCCATATTATTCGTTATGTGCGTGCCTTAGAGGATGCGGTTTATCACGGTGAGGATCGTGACAACCGGGTCTGGAAATATAAGCAGGATTTCTATGATTTGCCACAGGAATTGAAGGAGGCATTCTACAAAGCACGAAACATAATCAATGCGGCCAAGCCCACTGGGAGCAGCGATGGCACCACCATCGAAGGCTCGGTTCGAGTCCGAGAGGCCGCTCCATTCCAGTAATAGAAGATATGATTTGTCATCAACGTGTAATCAGAGAACAAGCCGCACTCACTCCAGACCCAGATGAAGACGAGAAGCGTGAAGCTGCTGCATCGTTTGATAATGCTTCCGTCGAAGAGATAGACTACCAAACCGCGAAAGAATTTATCCTGCGCTATGAATGGCTCGGCAACATGGGAACTACAGTTCGAACCATTGGACTATGGTTCAAGCACCCTACTACAGGGGAGCGGTTTCTTGCCGGTGTGAACTGTTTTGGGCATCCCAAATCCACAGCTATTCTAAACATCTGTGGCGCAGAGAACGCTGATAGCGTGTACTGGCTCGCACGCGGAGCTTGCGCCTATTGGGCTCACCCAAATTCTGGAAGTCACATAATTACAGCAGCTTGTAAGTTGATGGGCAAACCGTGGAAGACACGCGACGGTAAAGATATGCCGTCCAAATTCGTATTTGTGGCGACCGCTGATTCAGACGCGGGAGAAATAGGTCAACTCTACCAAAGTTGTGGCTGGAACTATGTAGGGAAGACTACCTCAGATCGTATGTTCCTTGAACCCGGACAACCCAAAGAACGAGCGAAGAGCTATCAGACGTGCGTCAAGAATGCGTTGCGTGACCGCACTGGGCGCGTGGAGCAGGCCGAGCCCGATGGGCGGAGACATTTTATACTCGACGGGTACAACTACTACCATGGGGATACTCTACCCTCGGGAGAGATTATTGTAGGGTCCGATAAGTATCCCTACCGTCTTCGGGCGGAGTATGTTGGAATGTCGATGAAAGAAGCAGAAGCTGTGCGACTGGCCGAGGTGCTTAAGACCCACGAAGAGATAGAGGGCAACAGAAAGCTCATGTACGTCGGCATTTACTCCGATAATACAATCAGGGGCAGGAAGCAACGCAAGGAACTGGTTGAGGCGCTGTTTCAACGTAAGAAAGTTCTCGACTATCCGAAGCGTGCTGCCTGACCTATTCACGGGTCAGGGGTTTATTTTGCCCTGTTGAGCAGCTTTGCCCATCGCTGTTTTTTCATGAAAGTGACATCGTTGACTTCATGCCCGTTGGGCCTATTAGTCCGCTTCCCCTGTGGTGTTCCTCCGCATCCGGTTTTCTCCAGCGTCCACCCAGCGCCCCTGAGGCTGATCCCCGGCTCAGTCTCAAGGATGTACGTCTGAATCTTGAGATACCCCATCAGCTTGGCTATTTTGGCGCAGGTTGCATATAAGAGGGAACAGGCATTATCTGTGCCGTCCGAGACCAGTCGGGCTACCTCAATTACAGTACCATCGTCAAGACTTCGGGCGGCGGGACGCATGCAAATTGCCGCAGCGCACGGCACACCGTTCTTGGTGGCTCCAATACTGAATTTGTGTACCCGAATGAGTTTGTGATGCCTGTGTAACTGGGTAACCAATTCATTGGCTTGCCATAAGTGGAGAGGTACTACTTTAAGCTCCCCGGCTTGTCGTATGACTCGTGCGGCTTTTACCTTTTGGCTCAGCCTGTAAGCCCGCTGAGCAGCAGCGTGGTCTTTATGAATTCTCGGACGCCCAACCTTGCATTTTGGTGATTCAATTATTTCATCACTCATTTGATAACTCCCGCTTCGAATCCATCGTGATCCGTTGGGGCCGAACCTGACAAAATGTCAGGTTCGTGAGTTACCACCATCATTCCCACAACTGGTCCACCTAATTCCATGATGACCCAGATTGCGGAATGTCTCTACTATAGTAAGCTTAGTTCAACAACTATACAGCAACTATAGTTGATGTAATCTTCGCGTCATTAGTGGGGCGGGCGGTACTTCAAACGTTTTAAGTAACTCGAAAAATATATATTTGTGGGGTACTTAGGCTCTCTTTAAAACTCTCTCCTTGAGAGCCACGCGCTCCCGGATTTCATCAGCGGTTGCGGGGACGATTTCACGGCGTTGAACCCGTGTGCGCTGGGTTAGCGTCACCCAGCGAACATGGGGGAACTCCGCGCCGAATCCTTCATCACAAGAAAGACAGGACACCGTTTTTCAGCATTTGAAACCATCCCCGGTCGCCATTGACGGATATGTAATCGCCGTCCTTGAGACGGTCGGGGAATACGAGCATATATATTTCAGTTGTATCCATTATGAGTGCCTATTTCTCCCACGTTCCAAGAATGTGGGCACTCCTTCAATCAAAACTTAAAATGTGGTGTTACTCTACCTCCTCAATAACAGGGGACGGGTCGTTCAAAATCTTCCCCTCTACTTCGTGGTACCAATGCCAACCATCGTGGTGCTTCCTCGAAACAAGATGGAAGTCTTCCGCCCACAACTTTATCTTTGCCCTCTTGATGACATCGGCTGAAAGCCTCTCTGCGTTTTCAGCTTGTTCGTAAAGCGTTTTGGCCTTGATGGGGTACTTGACCGACCGCAAGTATGCCTTGGCTATGGTTACCTTATAGTCGCCACCATCCTTCTTCTCTCGACTCGCGGCAAGCAGTTCATCGGCGTCAGCCTCACACTTGGCTCCCCATACCGTATGTGCGGCACCCACAGACTTACCGGATGACAAGGTAACGGGGGTTTCTTCAATAATGTAATCCAGCCCTGACTTGTCCTTGGTCAAATTACCCTTGACGTGCGCCATGTGACACTTGTTTTTATCGTCGGAGTCACGGCTAAAACCCCACACCGCACGTACAGAGGCAGCTAAAGAACCCGCACCGCTGACCTTATGGACCGCGCCCACATCGGAACGCTTGTTACTGTGAATGATTCCAATGACGGTCAGCCCGGACTTCTCACATGTGGCCTTGAGAGAATCCATGATGGGACGAATGTCTTTGTCCTTGTTCTGGTCGGCATCATCTCCAAAAAACGAGGAGATGGGGTCGAGAACAAGCAATTGAATGTCAGGGTGCGTCTTGATGGCCTCAAGAAGCATCCTTGCATCCCGCTTCAAATTCAACGAGCTTTTCCTACGCTTGCTGTCCTTGGCTGTGATGACCATACCGACCACGATTTCAACCTTGGAAATGTCAGCACCAGCAGCGATAAGACGCGGCACCAATGTATCTTTGGGGTCATCTTCAGTGGAGGCCAACATCACACGCGAGGGCGGTATTGTGTTCTTGCTGCCGTCAGGCCAATCCCTGCCAGTCGTGACACGGGCTATGACATCTAAAGCACACATGGTCTTGCCGCCATCGGGCAAGCCCGTGAACAGGACGACCTTGCCTTGTGGAATCTTCTCCGGCCAGACCCAGCGCAATTCCTCAGTCACGTAATCGGAAGCTGAACGGATAATCAACTCCGATGTGAAATCGGCGTTTACGGATGAGGCAATCGACCTGCTGCCGCTTTCTTCCTGTTCGGGTTCTTCGTCCGACATCTCTCTGGAAAATGCAGCAAGCTGAGATTGCAGCCAGTCGGAGGAGGCTATCGGCCCTTTCTCCCGAGCCATACGACCAGCGGTCGTATACGTGTCCTGATGCCATTCGCTCTTAGCCCTGTTGAACAAAGAGTCAAACAAGACATCATCGTCCAAGTCGAGTGTTTCATAATCTTTGAGTTCGAGTAAGTCACCTTCAATGATGTCAGACTTCTTGAATTGGGGATCGTTGGATGGATTGCGTAGCGCCCATTGACTGAGGGCCTCAACAGAGGCGGGAGACTTTCCAACCTTGTCCATGTAAACAAGGACGGCACGAAAGGTTTTAAGGTTGATGACTTCATCGTCATTTTCGACCCAGTGAGACAGTATCCAGTCATACTCTCTCTTGTTCTGCTGATAATGGGCGTAACCATCCGGTGTGCAAAATCTATAGAGTGTTTCTGTGAGGTAGGCTGTTGGGTGGGCTATCAAAGCCATGAGTTATACCCCCACCTTGCGTTGTGGCTTCGGCCCTCGTTTGCGATTCAGTTTGTGCTTGGTAGCTAAAGCGGCTATACGATTCACGGCCACATGGTGACGGAGGGCTATCTCTATATACAGTAAGTCAGGATTCTGGATGTCGGCTAAGATGGCCGCGTCCAAAGCTTCCTTTTTCTCTTGTCGAGTCATAAGTAATGTATTTCTCCTTCTACATCTATTACCGAAGCGGAGAAATATATTCACGTGTGATGATTTATTGGAAATAGCTTATGACGGGAGTTATGTACAGTGTGGTTGCACTCTTACACTCTTGCGCCCTTGATTGGCATGTTATTGATAAAACGGGGGCAAGAGTGCAAGTCAAGGGTGTAACGGTCAAGAGTGCGACACTCTTGAAATTAGACTCAATTAGCAGGGTTCTCTATCCTATATTCGATTACTTTATTTATATATAAAATGGTCAAGAGGGCAAGAGTGCAAGGGAGCATATACATAGCACAGAGGGGTAGAGTTCCCGCTCCACGCCGAATATTTTGGCTGAGTAGTAGGCGTTTCTACTTCGAATTCCGCAAGCGTTATCCGGCCCTAACCGAACGCAAAGTAAACCGTGGCGCGTCATTTGAAGGGGTTGGAGTTCTGATTGATGGCAGGTATCCAGATTGCGACTTGCTCTGAGATGCCTGTGGTTGAAGTGGCTGAAGTGACTCGATTTCAGGGTATTTCCCTATATAGAGAATGTTATTTCTCGCTAGAGAAGAACCTCAGACTTGAACCACTTCAGCCACTTCAACCACCAAAAACGACGCCAACGACTACTCCGCCGTCAACCCTCTCTTCTAACTGCTCCTAAATCGCCAGTCAAACGAATAATCACTACCAAAAATATCTACAGGGGGCGTTCATGCTCACCCCCGCGCAATTTCAATCGAGGTCAGTTTATATGAGCAACGAAATGTTGGATTCTTACAAAGCGTACGTTCAATCCCAATGTAGCTTCTGGTCACCCGGTAATGACGATTGCCTATCTGGTGAAATCATCTTTCAGTGGTTCAACCGCAAGTCTCTCCAGCGTGAGATGTCAGGCCAACAAGCCGAACTTTCAAGAATAGACGGAATCTTGTCAGGGCTTATGTATGAACAGAAGAAACGATTGAGCCGTCTAGGGAGAAACGGCGCGTGGTGCGGTTGGCTCCGGCAGCACGGCATACCGCGCTCGACGGCGGACCGCTTAACGATGGAACATGCCGAATTTTTCGGTTTACAGAATGAACTGCCCCACCGAGAGCAAGTCGAACCGCTCGAAGGCCGCATCTCTCAAGCTGCTTACCGCGTTAGTGGCCGACACGATCAGATGCTCCCGTCTCCCCGCTCCCGGATGCTCTTCGTCCGTTGCCTCGCCGACCTTCTAGGTCTCGTCGTCGATATTGCCGAGGACGGCTCTGCGCGTCTGTCCACGCCGGTGCCGGTCAGCGACGAAGACATCGACTACCGGGTTCCAAACGTCATGCAGATTGCAGCCGATGGTTCGGCGGTGCCGATTAATTACGAGTTGGCGAATGAATGTGGCGAGGACGATTCAAAGCTAAAGTCGCAGGAGATTTCGAGTCCTGTAGAGCCGCTCCCTGCAATACAAACTTCGGCGAACTCCGCCTCGGAGGAGCCCAGTCGATGAAAAAGAATGCCGTACAACAAATAGAAGTGAAAATGGATGTCGGCCTCGTGTCCAACCTCGAAGCGGGGGTAGCGGCGTGGTGCGCGGCAACGCACCAATTCCAGAACGAGCCGTACAAGAATCACCGCGACGAATACAACGCCGCGACCGATGTCTTGGGGCAGCGGCTGTCGATGTGGCAATGTGAGGAGCCTGAACTGGCCGAGCAGTTCGGTCTTTGGTTTATGTCGCATCAGGAGGTTTGGTCTGTTTAACGGTCTGACGGCGCGTCCAGACTGTAGCGTCACTGGCACCGGACAACCCCTTTTTGGGGTCGAAAAAGGGAAAAGTGCCCTCCCGCCCCCTCTCCGTAGAGCCGCCCACAGCGTTCGGGCAACCGGGGTGGGCGGTAGGGCGGTTCAAAGGTTATGAATGTCGCTGAGGGTTTTTTGACCAAGCTTGGACGACGTTGGGGCGACGAGCGGAGTCCTCCGCTAATATAAGGCCATGCCAACTGACAATGTAGTTGCGGCAATCCTCGGTAGGAAAGCCGTGAAATGGGATGCCTTCTGGCGTCTTTTTGAATGGCTAACGAACCCGAAAGAAGCACATGGACTTGGGGACAGCATCCGTTGTCAGTTGTTGACTTTTGCCTTTGGTGAGTCGAATACCTTGTGCGGGGCGATGCGGGAATACCCGGTGAGCGGCCAGAAAGATGGCAAGGGCAGATTCATTGATTTCGCACTAGCGATTCCGTCATTTGGAAATCCAACTCACTTGATACTAATGGATGACATTGGTGCCGTAGGTTCGGGCAAGCAGCAAAAGCTTAAATCCCTTTTGGAATACTCAGCGCGTTCTCGAACGGCTCACCCGAACGCAAAAATCCGGATGATTGCTGTTTCAGATGCTAAGGACAGCAAAGAACTTGCTTTAGCGGTGCATGTGCTATTGAAGGAACAGGCTGTGGACTTCACTGCTGCGGATGGCTGGAGGCTCTTGTCACTCCAGACGATGGGGGCGTGGATTCGGGATGCCATGATTCAACGGCAGGAGCACTTGTCAGAAAAGGCGAAGTTCGGGCTTGAAGAAATCCTAGAGTGGTGCGAATCGCACTAGTATCACTTGCCCTTAAGCTGATTCGCTCTCAGTCGCAAGTTTGCGTACTGCACCCCGAAGCGTATTTCCCAGACTTACCCAATACTCGTTAACCAGTCCTCTCGTGACGGGATGAAGCGCGATTGCAGCCACAGTGCTGCCGATGCGGCATGACCCATGCGAATCGAATTCGTCACCGGCAAACCCAAGCAACGATTTCCGGAAGCTCGTCGGGGCGGCGTTGAACCAGAACCTTGATGGGCTGTTGTATGAGAGCAGAATTGCATTGCTGAAGGCCAATCGCATCGGGCTCTGGGACGCCTATCAATCCTGTGTTCGTCCCGGCAGTATGGACAGCGACATTACCGAGCAAGAAATGAATGAATTCGAGAGCCTGAAGAACATTGCTAGGAACATCACTTGATTCGCTGCGTGGACAGCAACAAGGGGCAGCAGCCCACGCCAGCGTTGACTGTGCTGTTCTAGGATGCGCGTTCCAGTAATTCCTCCTCCGCCCTAATCCAGTCCTCCAATGCATATCCATGCTGGTAGCCGCGCTGAACCCAAATCTGATACGCAACCTGTTCAATCTTCTCTCGCGATACAATCTTCGGCTGTGAGTTTGATTCGACGTTTTCTTTCTTTGTCGCAGTCTTGCTTGGTTTTGCGGATGCTGCCTGAGCCTTCTTTAGCTCCTCAACCTTCGGTACAAGCTCAATTCCCTTGCGGACTGATGTCGTTGGCTTTGCTACTTCAGCAACCTTCACATTATTTGCTGAGGCTTGACGCGGCGTTGCAGTCGCCTTTGTCTTCTTCACTGTATCTGCCATTTAAGTCTCCTATACTCGCTGGATTCACAGCCACATTGTGGCGCGTCAGTTTAAGACTATCAAACGGCTTTGTCATCAGCAAATAAAAAGAGCAACAAAATCAGCATGTTCCGCATATGACACTGGCTCTTTTTTAGCAGATGTATTAGAAGGATGCTGAGACGACCGCCATGATGATTCTGGCATTCTGGTTTGGCCCACCAACGGCAGTTAAGTTTGGCCCACTTGGGCAGCACTGGCTAGGCTTCGTGGATGGAGCGACAGAAGCGTAGCTGGCTGACCAGGAGGGATAAAGTG
>Ga0182024_10016734_pt1 | contig 13866 bp, 10 predicted proteins | sample P32metaG_FD_120480 | JGI IMG/M metagenome (GOLD analysis project Ga0182024, IMG submission 120480) | Permafrost microbial communities from Stordalen Mire, Sweden - P3-2 metaG (Illumina Assembly) | ecosystem: Environmental > Terrestrial > Soil > Wetlands > Permafrost | place: Sweden: Stordalen... | reverse complement strand
CGGTACAGCTGTTCTCACCGTGTTCCCCGGGACAGAGACGATGTCCGACCAATTAGACGGCCTTTCCCCTCCTTTCTTACATAGTACTTAGGTACCACCACTTTGGTTCCAGTCCACCGCAACTCTCTTCCCGCTTCCGTGTTTTGTAATGTGCTGGCCGGAATTCTTGCTCGGTCTCGGGGCCCGGCGCACTGATATCTGGCTTAGACCTAATCATACGAGTGGAGACCTCCGAGTCTTCGCAGGAGACGAATCATGAATTCCAGAGTATCCCGTATTTTCCTGGGGCTAGTTGTTGCGGCACTGCCGATGTTCTCGGTTGCATGCGGTACCAGTTCCAGCGCCAATCTGGGCTCTTCCGGAGGAGGGGGGACACCGGACGGCAGCGTCAACATGATGGTCAGCGATGCTTCTACGGAAGACTGGGCCAACATCGGCGTGAAAATTCTGAGCATTTCTTTTGTTCCGCAGGGCGGAGGAAGCCCTGTGAACGTCTACACCGCGCCAAGTCCGACGCCAACAACGAATTTAGTTGAACTCGATCAACTCAGCGATCTTCTCGGCACACTCACTGCGCCTGCCGGAACGTACACCGGAGCGATTCTGACCGTCAGCGCCAATCCGGGCGACGTCACTCTAGTTGTGGCCGCCGATCCGGAAACGGGGTTTGCGGGCACGGCGGGAGCCACTATTCCGTCAAGCCAGATTCAGATTCAGGGCGCGACCGGCAGCGCAGGGAGCAAGACGGTTCCGGTCAACATCAATTTCGTGACGCCGCTGGTTGTGATGGCGAGCCAAACCAGTTCGGTGGACATCGAATTTGATCTGGCCCATCCCGCGTTTTTGGTGGGGCATGTTCCTCCGGCTTCCGGCGGGACAACCATCTGGGCTGTGAACTTTAACAAAGGTCCGGTCCATCATCACCCCATTTGGGACGTTACCCGGCTGGTTCTTCGCCATACGTACGGAACAGTAACAGGTGTGTCCACGGATGACAGTTCGATTACGATCACGAAGGATTTCCCGGTCGAGCCGCCCACCAACCCGGAGACGGCCATCGCTTCTTCGCGGTCGCTCACGATTCTGGCGGATGCGACAAACGGGACGCTTTTCTATGACGTGGACGCAAAAACAGTCGTCACGATTAAGAACTTCTCCACGGTCGCCGCTGGATTGCCGGGCCGCTACGTTCGCGTCGCCGCCCGGTACCAGTCCAACGGCTCGCTTGTCGCCGTGCGTATCTGGGTTGCCAATGCGTTTAACAACGTCTGGCTCAGCCCCGAGGGCCACGTGCTCCATGTGAATACGACGACGGACGTCATCACGGTCCAAAACGAACTCGGCCAGCCCGTTAAACTGATCGTGGATGCGAACACCGAGTTCTTTTTCCGGACCCCGTGGAATGCTGTGTCTGACTCCACGCCAATCGGGCAGGGAACCGGCTTCCTGACGAGCAAGAATCTCGTCCGTGGATTCAAGATCCATGCCAGCGTGGACCCCACAGTGGTACCGTTGGACCCGACGCTTGGTCCCTTCACGGCGGAGACAATTGACATCGAGATCGCCCGGTATGATGGAAACATTTCCTCTGTAAATGGAAACACCTTCACGTACACGCGCAAATTCAATACACCCGGTGACGACTACACCTTCGCGCTGCCGTATATTTCCAGCAGCTCGGCAAATGGTTCCGATCCCATGACTGGAGCAGCGATCACCGGATTCAAGTGGTGGAACTTCACGTTCCCGACTGTCGTGGACAGCGGCACGAACGCGATTCCGGATTTCGAGAGCGCGACAAACGGTACGGTCAATTTCCTGGGCAACGCGGGAGCCTATCCAACCTGGGGCGAAAGCTATGCCCGGTGGAACGATCCCATCGCAGCGAATACCTGGGCCGTGCCGTGGGTGGTCCTGTTGCCCACAACGGTTCCCCTGGGGACAGCGGCCACTTCATATTCCAACGGAAGTTTCATGCTGTCTGAACCCGGCGGCGCCCAAAACCAGCCAGTGGTCTTGAGCACGACCCCGGGCTCAGGGACGCTCGTTTACCAGGTGGATCGAACCAACGGAATCGTGACGGTCAGTGCAGTCGACATCACGACAACCGGCGGCCAAAATACAATTACACAGAACCTCATCGCCGGGACTCCCGTCAAGGTCTACGGCATCCCGCAGGCCAATGCCACGATCAAAGCCTACGTGGTCATTTATTACACGGGAACCATGCCGACGGCGACAGCTGTCGATTAAGCTCCCGGTCTTTCCATGATGTCTTGATTGGAACGGATCGATGAAGAGGAAGAATGGGGCGCCAGAGATGGCGTCCCATTCTTTTTTGATCCTCATGCGTACGCAAGCACTACAGCGCCCGTGAAGATAAGCGCTCCGCCCACCCAGTGGTGCCACGTCATGCGCTCATGAAGAAAAATCGCGGCCAGAACAATGGCGATGACGACGCTGAGTTTGTCCACCGGGGCGACCTGCGAGGCTTCGCCCAATTGCAGGGCGCGGAAATAGCACAGCCAGGACAGGCTGGTGGCGATCCCCGAGAGAATCAGAAAAATCCAGGTGCGTTTGCCGATCGCCGAAAACGACTCGTTCCTTGTTGCCAGGGCGATGGCCCACGCGAAAATGAGAATTACAACCGTGCGAATCGCCGTCGCCAGGTTCGAGTCAATTTGCTGGACGCCGACTTTGGCGAGCACCGCGGTCAGCCCAGCGAAAAATGCAGAGAGTAAAGCCCATAGGAACCAATTCATGAGGTCTCCTTACATTTTTGCCATGCATCCAGCATAGAGCGAAGGAATTGTACCGGGTTTTGAAGCGGGAAGCAGTCAGTAGGATCAAACCATCCCGTAGGATTGGTTTGAACGCAAATGGAATGAGCCGATTTGGAGAAGGGTTTAGTAGGACAGGCACCCTTGCCTGCGCGAATTTCTCAAATTTCACGCATTGAGAAAACTGTCATTCGCCAAAACCGCACAGGTCCGCAGCGGCGGATGCCAGTGCTACTTAAACCCAGGGGCGTGCAGGACGATTGTCATCTGGGTTGGATTTTTCGACGTGCGGAGCACGTACCAGCAGGGAGTGTATCCAAAATGGGGATACAAGGAATGGACGCAGGACACCGATTCCATGGGGGATTGGGCGTCCAATTCGTAATCGACTTTGTTGCCCTTCTGTGGAATCGCGAGAAGGTGGGGAAAAGTCACAACGTCGATTGGATCGCCCGGTTTTTTCGCGCTCATGCGGCGGCGGACCGAAGCATAGTCGTAACCGTAGGTCAGGGCGAGAAGCAAAAGTAGTGCATAAAAGATCCGATTCCAGTAAGCGCGCATAAGGTGGACTCACCCAGCATAGTCTCACATTTTTCCGGCAGTTTGGTGCTTCCGAGGATTTGGTAGCGCGGGCTTCAGCCTGTGGGGTTTTGTTCTTCCCCGGACCGAAACCCACAGGCTGAAGCCTGCGCCACTGGCTTGTTACACAAAAGCAAGAGCCCCGCGACGCTTCGTCGCGGGGCTCTTGACTCGCCATCGGGAGGGGCCCGATGGGTTGAGTGTCCTTGTTAATTACTCGGCGAGGAAGAGCGTCGAGCCTTGCCGGTTCACCAGGAGCAACGGATTCTTGCCTGCCTTGCGAACCGCTTCCTCGAGTTGCGCGACGGTCTTCACAGGTTGATGATTCACTTCCTGGATTACGTCGCCACGTCGCAATCCCGCGGACGCGAGCGGGCTGGACGGGCTGATGTCCGTGACGACCACTCCGCTGGTTGACGCGGGCAATCCCAACTGTCTCGCGGACTGCGAGTCGAGATTTTCCACGGTCACTCCGTCGAGCGCTTGCTCGGACGATCCCTCCTCGGTCTTGGCCTGTTCCTTGTCCGTGGGCAATTCGCCGAGCTTGACGGATACGTCGGTCGGATTGCCGTTCCTGATGAGTTTCAGTTTGGCGGTCGCGGTCGGATCCATCATCGAGATGGTCATCCGCAGTTCGCGGCTGTCTTCCATTGGTTTGCCGTTGACTTCCAGAATGACGTCGCCTCTCTGGACGCCGCTTCTTGAGGCCGGGCCGTTCGGGCTGACGTCGCCCACGAGCACGCCCTTCATGTCCTTCATGCCCATCGCCTTGGAAATGCCGGGCGTGATGTCCTGCACCATGATGCCGAGGTAGGCGCGATTGACCTTACCGTGATCGAGAATTTGCCCCATCACGCTGCGCGCAAGGTTGACGGGAATGGCAAAACCGATGCCCTGATTGCCGCCCGAACCGTGCGAAAGGATGGCCGTGTTGATGCCGACCAGTTCGCCGCGGTCATTCACCAGCGCGCCGCCGGAATTGCCCGGATTAATCGGCGCATCGGTCTGAATGAAATCTTCGTAATCCTCAATTCCCAGATTTCCGCGGTTCATGGCGCTGATGATTCCCATAGTGACGGTTTTGCCGACGCCAAATGGATCGCCGATGGCGAGAGCATAATCGCCTACTTGCACCTTCGAGGAATCACCGATGGTGATAGCGGGGAAGCCGCTTCCTTCGACCTTTAGCACAGCTATGTCAGTCTTCGGATCGGAGCCTACGACCTGCGCCTTTAACTGGCGCTTGTCGGAGAGCGTGACGCGGACGTCGGTGGCGCCTTCGATCACGTGGTTGTTCGTCAGAATGTAGCCGTCAGGGCTCACGATGACGCCTGAACCGAGGCTGTCTTCGCGCTGGTCGCGCTGCCGTGGCGAGCGATTTTCGGAATTGGGGCCGAACTGTTGATTGGGACCGTTCTGCTGTCCGAAGAATTGTTGGAAAAATGGAGGCATTCCATCCGGCATCCCATCCTGCATATCAGGCTGATTGGATGCTTTGACGACCTTGGACGAGGAAATATTCACGACGTCCGGCAATACTGTTTTCACGATGGGCGCAAAACCGGTCTTGCTGGGCCCTTCGGCCGGGTCGGCCAGATTCAAGGAAATATGCACGCCGGGCGTAAAAAACTTCTGGCTGGCGCGGGCGACGCCCCATCCGGCCATCCCCAGCAAAAGAACCAGCGCCCCGGTAAGAATTTTCGATCTCCCCGTAACTCTCTGCAAATTCATGGTTTCTCCTTATCCACAATCCGAAATAGCAGGTGCCTGGCTCAGCGTTGCCAGTTTCGTGCTCCCTGTATAAGACGGATGGGAAAGGAAGGGGTTAGCCCAGGTTATTTGCTGGGCTCGCTTAGTGGCAAGTTACTCATCCTGTGGGGCTTAGCTTTAGGAAGGGGTAACCCCCACAGGTTGAACCCTGCGCCACTTAGAGGGCGCGCCCGGCCGCTGCTCCCGAAGCCCAGGCCCATTGGAAATTGAATCCGCCCAGATTGCCTGTGACGTCGACTAATTCGCCGATGAAAAACAATCCTGGCACCCGGCGGCTTTCCATCGTTTTGCTCGACAATTCGTCGGTGTCCACCCCGCCCACGGTGACTTCAGCCTTTTCATAGCCTTCGGTGCCTGTGGGCTCGACGGCCCATTCATGCGTCTGCCGTTCGAGCTCTTCGAGCGCCCGGTTGGTCCATGCCTGGGGCGCATGCACATCCAGCCAGCGCGTAGCGAAGCGCTTCGGAAGAATGGTCTGAAGAGCGGACCGCGCGGCGGCAATGTTTCTGTCTTTGGCTCCGCGAATGGCACGAGTGACATCAAGGCCGGGCGCAAGATCGATTCGGATCGGAGAATGCTCTCGCCAATAGGTGGAAATCTGCAGGATAGCCGGGCCGCTCAACCCTCGATGAGTGATCAACATTTTCTCCCGGAAGGACTGATGGGCCGTGGATACTTCGACTTCCGCAGAGACTCCGGCCAGGTCGCAATATTGTTTGCGGTCCTTTGCTCCCAGCACCAGCGGGACGAGCGCGGGCCTGGTCTCACGGATTTTCAGGCCGAATTGATGGGCAATGTCGTACCCAAACGAAGTCGCTCCCAGTTTTGGAATCGAAAGGCCACCCGTCGCAATCACAAGGACTGGCGCGCGAAATTCGACGGATTCCGTGCAAATGATGAATCCGTCCGCGCGCCGAATCTCCTGAATCTTGCTGTTCAGGATGATCTGTACTCCTGCCGCTGAGCATTCGGTTTCGAGCATTTCCAAAATGTCTTGCGCGGAACGATCGCAGAAAAGCTGGCCGAGCGTCTTCTCGTGATAGGGAATGCGGTGTTTTTCAACCAGCGCGATGAAGTCCGAAGGTTCGTACCGGGCGAGGGCGGATTTCGCGAAGTGGGGATTCGCCGAATAAAAGTTTTCCGGCCGGCAATAAAGGTTCGTGAAATTGCAGCGGCCCCCGCCGGAGATCAGGATCTTTTTGCCCGCGCGATTGGCGCGTTCCAGGACCACGACGCGCCGGCCGCGCTTGCCCGCCTCGATCGCGCACATCAGCCCCGCGGCGCCGGCGCCCAGAATGACCGCATCGAATATTTGGACCATGATAGGAAAGCCTTTAGGGTCGATCCCGCCGACAATGATTATTACACTCCTTCCAGGGGATTGGGTCGGGATCGCCACCGTCCGGCCGGAGTCCGAATTCCAAACAATTGCTATATCGCGGATAGATTTTGTCGATTGGACTTTCCGTAAGGAGGGGGTGACAGTAAAACCTAAATATTTGAGGACTGAAAGCCTGTGAGAATTTAGGGGACCCTGATGGCGCAACCGAGTGCGGGACCGCAACGGAACGAAGAAGAACTTCCGGCCGCGATGCAGACTTCAGAACTTAGGCACTCCAAATATGTTTTGACGCTGGAGGAAATCGGCAATCTTGCGGCGGAGGGCGGCAAGCCGGCGGAAACTCTAATGAACGTGGTTGCACTGATCGCCAAACGCTTTAAGACGGAAGTGTGCTCCGCCTATCTGCTCGAGCCGGACCGGACCAATCTGATCCTTGCCGCGACCGTCGGTCTGCGCCAATCCTGCGTCGGCACTTTGCGGATGGCGCTGAACGAAGGGCTCGCGGGCCTGGTTGCCGAACAGGTGCAACCGGTCGCCGTCGAGCAGGTCAAGAATCATCCCCGCTTCAAATACTTCAGCGAGGCAGGCGAGGAGGCGTATCAGTCTTTTCTAGGCGTGCCGCTCATCGATAGCGGAGTTCTGCAAGGTGTTCTGGTCGTGCAAACGATCGATGCGCGCGCCTTTGACGACGACGAGATTAAGATGCTGTCCGAGGCGGCCACGCAACTCGCTCCGGTGGTGAGCGAGGCGCGCACGCTCGATCGCTTTGTCGCTCCGCTGCAGGAGCGCCTGTGGTCCCTGGCGCGAAATCTATGGTGGAGCTGGGATAACGATTCCACGAGCTTGTTCCACGATCTGGACCCTCTGCGCTGGAGGCAGCTCAATCACAATCCGATCGCGCTTCTCTCAGAAATCCCCCTGGCTTCTGTCGAGAAGCGCGCCCAGGAGCTTGTCCTGCATGGCCGGGTAAATTACGCCTTTCGCCGCAAGCGCGAATACCTCGATGCGGACCGTACCTGGGGCGCGCGGCACGCAGGCGTTTTGAGGCCGCGCCCGGTTGCCTACTTCTCCGCCGAATTCGGCTTGCATGAATCTCTCCCAGTCTATTCCGGCGGCCTCGGTGTCCTTGCCGGGGACCACATCAAGAGCGCATCCGACTTGGGGCTTCCGCTCGTGGGGATTGGCTTGTTTTACGGGCAAGGCTATTTCCGGCAACGTCTGGACAAGAATGGCTGGCAGCAGGAGGAATATCTTCAGACGGACGTCAGCCAAATGCCCATGGAGCCCGCCATCGGTACCAAGGGCGAACCTGTTACGGTGCAAATCGATACGCGGACCGGCACCATCCGCGCCAAAGTCTGGCGGCTTAAAGTAGGGCGCGTCACGTTGTTCTTGCTCGATTCGAACGTCGAAGGAAACACGCCCGAGGATCGGGAACTGACCTCGCGGCTCTATGGAGGGGACAGCCGGTTTCGAATTCGCCAGGAATTGCTGCTGGGCGTGGGCGGGTTCCGAGCGCTGAAGGCAATGGGCATCACGCCAAGCGTTTTGCACCTGAACGAAGGGCACAGCGGGTTTGCCGTCCTGGAAGCGATTCGAAATCGCATGGAAGAGGAAGGCCTGGATTTCAATACGGCGGTTCCACGTGTTTCGCGCGAAGTTGTTTTTACGACCCATACGCCGGTTCCTGCCGGCCACGACCGCTTTGACGCGGGGCTGATCGAGGAGCATTTAGGGCCTTTGCGTGACTCCGTTGGCATTTCCCATGAATGGCTGATGTCGCTTGGGCGGGAGAACCCGAACAACTCCAATGAAAATTTCTGTATGACCGTGCTGGGGTTGAAGCTTGCACGTCGGGCCAACGCCGTTTCCGCATTGCACGGGGAAGTCTCTCGTGCGATGTGGACGTCGCTGTATCCGGGAAGAGCCGAGGAAGCGGTTCCCATCCGCCATATCACCAACGGCGTGCACGTTCCCACGTGGCTTGCGCCGCAAATGTTTCGCCTCTACGACCGCAATCTCGGCACCGGCTGGGCCGAACACAGTGGCGAACCACAAATCTGGGAAGGCATCGAGAACGTGGACGACGGGGAACTCTGGGAAACACACCTCAGCTTGAAAACTCGGCTGATTGAATTTGCCCGGATGCGCGCCGTGGGGCAAGCCGAGATTCGCGGGGAATCGGCGAAGACTTTACAAAGCCTGGGAAGGATTTTGAGCCCGGATGCGCTGACCATCGGCTTCGCACGCCGCTTTGCCACCTACAAGAGAGCTAATTTGGTCCTCTCGGACATGGAATTGCTCGCCTCGATGGTGAATGATCCCAAGCGTCCCGTGCAGTTCGTTTTCGCGGGGAAGGCGCACCCCCATGATACTCCCGGCAAACAGGTATTGCAGCAGATCGCGGAATTGATGCGCAACAAACGCTTCGCGAATAAATTTGTGTTCATCGAAGACTACGACATCAACGTCGGCCGGCACCTCGTGCAGGGCGTTGACGTGTGGCTGAACAATCCACGCAGGCCGCTCGAAGCCTCAGGCACGAGCGGTCAGAAAGTTGTCTTGAATGGCGGCCTCAACCTTTCCGTTCTGGACGGCTGGTGGGCGGAAGCCTACGACGGCTTGAACGGCTTCGCGATTGGAACTGGAAGGACGCACACCAACATGGATGTGCACGATCGACGCGATGGGGAAAACCTGTACCGCGTTCTTCGCGAGGAAGTCATTCCTCTTTTCTATCAACGCGATCACGACGGCTTGCCGCGCGGTTGGATCAAACGCATGAAGCGGACCATTCGGACTCTCGGGTGGAGGTTCAACGCCAACCGCATGGTGATGGATTACACGCTGAAGTGTTACATCCCGGCCGCCGGCGGGGCATCCAGCGACATGCGAGCCGCAGGTTGATTCAAGCAGGACGGGCTTGAGCCTGTCTGGCTTACAGCTTGGTCCGGCATAAAAAGCGACAGGCTGAAGCCCGTCCTACCTGAAAACGAAATTCCCGGAACGGATAGGAAACTGGAAACAGATTCGCTCCTATTGAACTCGACTGATCCTCGATGAAACAATAAGGAAATTCCAACGCGGTTTGCCCTTGTCACTCCTTTAGCAGCGGCCTACATTTGAAGTTAGTCCGCTTCGCCCGGGAGCGCCAGGACAGCGCGATTTCGCGGACAATCCTCAACGCTCAATGCATTTCTAGATTCTGGCGCCATCATACAATCATGTCGATTGAACGACGTGTCTGCACGCGGAAAACGCCGAAGCATCTCGGTTACCTCAGCCTGCCGTTTAATAACGGCGGGATTGTATTGGACGTTTCCGAGGGAGGTTTGGGCTTTCGCTCGATCGCTCCGGTGATCGCGGATGGGCCGATCCATTTCCGGTTTGCGATCGATTCGGGCAAGAGGATCAAGGCGGTTGGCGAGTTGGCATGGAAAGATGAGACAGGGAAAATTGGCGGCTTGCGATTCACGCAATTGTCGGACGAGATTCGCGAACAGATCCGGGTCTGGGCCAATCAAACGGATGTGGTGGTGAATGCAGAGGCGAAACCCAGGGTCCTCGACGTTCAGGTCGCTGAACCAGCGATCGAAGTCAAGGGCGTGCCCAGCAGCAACGCAGAATTTCCGTCCGGCGAGGCTGACAGTCGTCCCCTTCTTTACAATTCGACTCCCCCTATCTACAGCGCGCCATTCAACAAGCTCTCGAGGTTTCCGCTGGGGCTGGATTCTGGGGCAGCCACTGCCGCCGTTTTGCCGCAATTCATTCAAGTGCTTGACGAGATCCGTGAACAAGTCCGCGATTGGGCAGCCCAGTCGAATGCGGGTGTCTACGATAATCCGTTCGGCGACCCAGCATTCGAGGGCGAAGTCGCGCTGCGAAGCGAAACCGATTTAGCACTCGCCGAAAATATTCCAGTTGCCGAATCGGCGACCGAATCCGAAGATGCCAGCCGCGGCAAAGCATATTTGACGCCCGCAGTGGATGGCCTGGCCGCTGAGCCAGTCATTGAAGCTGATGTCACGCCCGGAAGCGAATCTGACCTTAACCGGATTGTGGCGGCCGGAAATCCGCTTCTTTACAATTTGAAGCCTCCGGTCTACAGCGCGTCATTCAATGGTCTCTCGATGTTCCCACCGGGGCTGGAATCTGAAGCAGCAGCGGCTGATCTCGCAATCCCGAAATCCGTTGCGGCGCTGCAGCGCCTTGCAGCATTGCGATCCGCCGCCAAGAGGCACCCCATTGCGGCAATCGGCATGACAATTGTTTTGGCGTTTGTGGTCTCAATGGGAATTATTGCTTACGCGGCCACGAGCCCGGCGGGCAAGATGATCTTCGATTGGGGAGCAGAAATGTGGGGCGGATCTAATTCGCAACCTGCTCCGCAAAACGCCGTACCGCCCGTCAGCGGCTCGCAGGACTCTTCAAGGAAACCTCGGCAGTAACCCGCTAAATGTGCCTGATTACCGGGTCCGATTATTTCTAAATCGGGCCGGTCCTGATATGATGGCCTCCATCCGATTTAAAAATTGCCAAGCGAATAACTGGTGGGAGGTATTTCATGAAGCGGCAACTGCTTATCGTCCTGGCCATGATTGGGAGCTTCGTGATCTTTTCGAGCTCGGTGATGGCGCACCACGGCGTGGCCGGATATGACATGACCAAGACGATCACTCTGCATGGGACGGTGACGAAATTCGATTGGAGCAATCCACATGTGGTCGTCTATGTCGACGCCAAGAATGACAGCGGTGAAATGCAGCACTGGACGATCGAGTTTGCTTCTCCGGTTCATATGGTGCGCGCCGGGTGGAGCAAGAATGTGATGAAGTCCGGAGACGACATCGTCATCGAGACTCATCCCTCGCGAAATGGCGCGCCCGTTGGGATTACAAGCACCATAACGTTCATTCTCAAGACCGTTGTCAACGGCCAGGCCCTTCCCGCCCGGTCCGAGTGAGATAGCCTGTGCGCGTGGAGGAAACTTAAGATGCGAATTCGCGTAGCGGTCTTGATTGCGGCGATAGCGGCGGCGCTGGCGTTTTCTTCCATCCTCCCGGCGCAAACCGTCTCCGGCACGGCAGATGCTAAAGCCCAGCAGCCGGGCCTGATGTCCGGCGGCGTGCCGGACCTCTCGGGTATCTGGGATCCGGATTTCCAGGGCCCCGGGGGAATAAGGCTGAATACCTGGGACTCCTCGGACCCGTTTGCCAAAAACCCCGAAAAGGCTCCCATGACGCCCTGGGCGGCGGAGAAATTTAAGGACGTGAGACCTCCGTTTGGCGCGCTGCAAACGTTTGACAATACCAATGATCCCGTCCAGAGATTTTGCGATCCTCCCGGCGTGCCCCGCATTTATATGTATCCCTGGGAGATTAAATTCATTCAAACACCCAAGGCCGTCTACATCCTGTACGAGTACACGAAAGTGTGGCGAGAAATCGACCTGGATCGCGACCATCCGAAAGATCCAGATAGCAGCTGGATGGGGGACTCGATTGGAAAGTACAAAGGCGACACATTCGTCATCGACACGATCGGCTTCAATGACAAGACCTGGCTGGATCAAACGGGGCATCCGCATAGCGACGCCCTCCACGTCACCGAGCGCTTCCGCCGGCTGGACCACGACCGCCTGGAGCTTTCCGTCACCATCGACGATCCCAAGGCCTACACCAAATCTTTCTCCGCCACGAAAGTGTATAAGCTGACCACCGCGCCCCTGGGAGAAACGCTCTGTGCCTATTCTGAGATGAAGGAGTTTCAGGAAAACGTCGTGGACAAGACGCAAACGAAGCCTGCCAAGTAGGGCAAAGTGGCGCAGGCATCCGCCGCGGCGGATGCCTGTGCTACTAGAATCGTAGGGCCCCTCTCCAATCCCCCCTCGTTTGTGACGCCGGTCACACGTAAGTGTTCCATATCGCACATCGCAATCTAACGCAATGTGGCATCGTGACTTTGGTTAAAAGGAACAGCAAAAGGAGGGGGTCATGGTCAGACAAGACTTTCTCTTCATGGGGATTCTCACTTTGTGCCTGATTTTCTTCACACATTGGGGAGGAACGCATCACTTCCGGCATTGAGACGCCGGATATTTTTGCATCAACATTCGGAAAATGCAGCCCGTGATTGGGCTGCAAGGACTCATCAAGTTGAGTGAACGCGCACATGATCCTGCGCCGGGCGCCCAAACTGATCGGCGCGGAGAGGGCAATATGAAGACCCAATCATCTTTCCGGCCTCCGTCAATTCTGGCAGTCAGCATCCTTTTGCTGCTCGGAGGGGCTGCTTCGGCCCAAACAAAACCCGCGTCTCAGAAGCAATATGAACAGCTGATTTATTCAGTCAGAGGTCCGGATCTCTTCCGCGCGCACTGTGCGGCTTGCCACGGTCCCGACGGCAAAGGCGACGGCCCTGCTGCGTCAGTCTTGAAGACGAAACCCGCCGACTTGACCGTTCTGGCAAAGAACAACGGCGGAAAATTCCCCACGCAGCGAGTCCAAAAGTTCATTTCCGGCGACGATCCTTCCTTGTTGGCCCACGGCTCCCGCGATATGCCCGTCTGGGGCCCGATCTTTCACCAGATCGAGGAGGACCAGGATTTCGGCAATGTCCGTTTGCAGAACCTGATTAAATATTTAGAGACAATCCAGCAGAAATAGCCATCGGCCCATTCCGAATCTTTCACTGCGATATTCCAGGATGTTGCTCTTCTGGCGCAGCAATGTTTTTGACGTCCTCATTCGCCTTACAATAATGAGATGCAGCGCAAAGTCTTCTGGACCACGTTTAGCGTCCTGGGCCTGGTGGCCGATTTAGCCCTGCCATTTTGGTGGGCAATCGGTGCGACCATCCCTCTCGCATGGCTCAGCTGGTGGGTCGCGTATCGCAGCGATTGGTTTTAGTGGCACAGACTTCAGTCTGTGGGGGTTCGTATATGCAAGGCTTAAACCCCACAGGCTGAAGCCTGTGCCACTCTGTTTTGCGCCTGCCTGCTCTTCACGCTACACTGCTCGCGGGAGAAAACCGAGTCATTTGCCTCCGATCATCGCTGCACAAGGGCTTTCCAAGAGATACGGCGCCGAACCGCTCTTCCAGGATATTTCGTTCACGGTTTCTGAGGGCGAGCGAATAGGGCTGATTGGCCCGAACGGTTCTGGTAAATCGACCCTGCTCGAAATTCTGTACGGCCGCGTGCACCCGGATACCGGGGAAGTAGCGATCCGCAAACGTACGCGTCTCGCCAGCGTCGCGCAAAACTCGGAATTTCCGCCGGATGCGACGATCCGGTCCGTGATCGCAGCGGCGCTCGATCGCGCCGAAGTGCCGGAGAAAGAAAGGGCGTCGCGGATCGCCGAGCCCCTGGGCCGCGCTGGTTTCACGGACATGGAT
>Ga0182024_10016733_pt1 | contig 13867 bp, 11 predicted proteins | sample P32metaG_FD_120480 | JGI IMG/M metagenome (GOLD analysis project Ga0182024, IMG submission 120480) | Permafrost microbial communities from Stordalen Mire, Sweden - P3-2 metaG (Illumina Assembly) | ecosystem: Environmental > Terrestrial > Soil > Wetlands > Permafrost | place: Sweden: Stordalen... | reverse complement strand
CCGCACATCGCCGGGTCGACCGACGAGGCGCAGGAGGCCATCGGCATCCAGCTGGCGCAGCAGGTGCGCGACTACCTGAAGATGGGGGTGGTGCAGAACGCGATCAATGTGCCGTCACTCTCGCGCGAGGAGTACACCGAGATTGCGCCGTACATCGAGATGGCGGAGCGGCTGGGGCTCTTTCTCTCCCATGCGACGACCGGCAATTTGGAGAGCATTCAGCTGACGTACGCGGGACGCATCGCGCAGGGCAAGACGGAACTGGTGCGCAATGCGGCCATCTGCGGCGTATTTGCCAACTCCGAACTGGTGAACCGGATCAATGCGGCGGCGATTGCGCAGGAGCGCGGCATCCGTCTGCAGGAGGACAAGAAGGAGTTCACCGCGGGCGGCGCGGGCAGCACGCTCAAGCTGACTTTGCATTCGTCGGGCGATGGTTCGGGCGTAGCCGGCGGCGACGCCAGCGCGACGGCGACCGTGCTGCACGGCGTCTCGCCGCGGCTGCTGACCTACGACGGCATCGACATTGAGGCGCCGCTGCACGGCACGCTGGTGACCATCCGCAACCACGACGTGCCCGGCGTGGTCGGCCGCATTGGGACCATCCTGGGCGAACATTCGATCAACATCGCGAACTTCGCGCTGGGACGGGCGACGGACCGCTCTGGGGCCGCCCGCTCGCAGCGTGTGCCACAGGGGCAGGCGCTGGCCGTGGTGCAGATCGACGCGCGCGACGCACGCGAGACCAATGCGGCCATCGAGGCGCTGCGCAAGGTAGAGGCGATCGCCAGCGTGCGCCTGGTGGAGTTGGAGAAAATTAGCTCTTGACGCCGAAATTCCTGTTGTGTTACATATCTAGATGTGGTTGATCCATCTTGGAGTCTATCAATATAAGTTAAATTATGGAGAGTACATTATGCAGACCATCAATGAACTGGAGACCTCCGCACAGGCGGGGTTGGAAGCGCTGCGGGATTTAGAACTCAAGTCAGAAGCAGCAGTCGCGCTGGAGCTTCTGTTGCCCGAAGGGTTAACACCCGTGGTTGAGCTTGTAAGTGAAAATGGCCGCAGAAAGCGCGGTAGTGCGGCAGCATGGAATTGGAATCCTCAGTCGGATCGAATCGTTATTTCTTTCAAGGTCACTAACGGCAATTACGCCGCTGGCGAAGTTGCGACCCCTGCACCGCCATCATCTCCGCCACCACCCAAAGAGACACGAGAGCATCCCGGCCAAGGTCTGGAAATGCCGCAGGCACTTCCGCCAACCGAAGCTCTATCGGATATTGTTAGTGCACAGGAAATCATTGAGTGTTGCCAGGCGCTGGCCTCCGCTGAGCGGTCAAACCGCCAGTTCATCGCGTTGAAGTGGTTCCGTGATGACTTTCTCGCCACGGTTGATTACGCATGGACTAGGTCTCCCCAGCGCCGCCAGCGGGTGCTTTCACAGGCGATCGATATTGGCAGGATTGAGGCAAGGAAGATAAACAATCCCAAAGCTCCGCAGTTCCCCACCACGACCATCACGCTGAACCGATCAATTCCTACGCCAGGCGTGCCACCTCGGTTTCAACCGGTAACCATTCGCGGCGAATCTGCTTCGAAGACACTATTGCGTGATAGGGGGAACGTCTGATCCACTCCTTCTTCGATTCCAGTTCTTACGTGAAACTGTTCGTCGTGGAGTCTGGAACTCAGGAGATGATTGACCTCTTCGACCGCAGTGAGGATCATGCCCTTTTGGTGTCGGTGCTTGCTGCGGTCGAGGTTCGCTCTGCTATCCGCCGCAGGCAGCGAGCCGGCGATCTTGATGCCACAGACGCGGACCTTGCGGTAGCCACGTTAATTCAGGAGACGGGCCGGATAGTGGAGCATCCTGTTACTTCTTCAACCCTTGCTGAGGCCTCGGGCCTCATTGACCGCCATGGTCTTCGCGCATTGGATTCGATCCAACTCGCCGCCGCGTTAGTCGCGCGGACGGGGCTTCCAGGAAATGACTCTCTCAGATTTGTCGCATCAGATCGAAGGCTACTGGACGCCGCGAAACGAGAGGGATTCATTGTTTGGGACCCGGAAATCCCAAATCTGCAGCCATAAGAGTCCAGACAGCCTTCAGAAGCTTATTTGAGGAGTTAGCAATAATGCCGCTGTATGAGTATGAGTGCAAGCAGTGCCACCGGCACACGGAGAAGATCCAGAAGTTCTCCGATGTGGAGATCACGGTGTGTCCGCACTGCGGCGGCCCGCTGGAGCGCGTGATCTCGGCGCCGGCCATCTCCTTCAAGGGCGGTGGCTGGTACGCGGACGGCTACGGCAACGCCAAGCCGAAGTCCGCCGGCGTGGGCGAGAGCAAGGGCGACGAGAGCAAGAGCAGCGAGAGCAAAAACGATGCGGGCGGATCGGCGAAGGCGAATGAATCTTCCTCGGGCAAGGAAGGCTCGTCCTCCTCATCCAAGGAGAGCTCGACCGCGCCCGCGGCGGGCGCATCTTCCACTCCGGCCGCAGCTCCTGCATCGTCGCCGGCTGCGAGCTCTTCCAGCGCCGACAAGAAATAGCCATGCAGCCGGTAGATTTAGCGCTCCTCTAGAGCCTGTTATGAAGCTCATGCGAGTTGTTTGAACATGTTGGCGATCATGAGGCAGGCGAAGGCGACGTAATGGAACCCTTTGAGCGTAGTGTCGAGCCGTTCGTGGTCGCGCACGAGTCTGCGGAATCGGGCAGCCCAGGCGAAGCTTCTCTCGACCACCCAACGGCGTGGCAGCAGCACGAAGCCGCGTTTTGCCATGGGATGTTTGACCACTTCGAGCCGGATGCCGTGACTCTGGGCGGCCTCGGCCGCGTTTGGCCCGGTGTAGCCCTGATCGACATAGGCCATCTCGACCGTGCCTCCGGTGACCTGTTGCATGTCTTGGGCCAGCGCCTCGACCTGGGCGCGCTCGACCAGTTCCGCCCGCCCAGGCTCGCGATAACGCTTGAACCACTTGGCCGCACTCTGCCGGCTGAGCCTGCACTCGGCTACCGCCGCGCGCAGGCTCAATCGGCTGCGGCGCATGGCGGCTGACATCCTGCCTTCGCTCGGAACTCGCCTGTCACCGAGATCGAGGCCCTGGAGATTGTTGCGCTAGCCACGACCATAGAGAAGCGCGGGGCGAGGAAATTGCCAAGCGTGCCCTGGAGATGTGCGGGCAGGTATTTCGTTATGCCATCGCGCATGGTCTAGCGGGCCGTTGAGCGAGGATTATGATTCCATTCTTGGTTGTTTATTCATCGGAGCTTATGAATCGAGGGAACAGTTAGCCGATGACACTCATGCGCACCTACGACATGGAGTTGAGCCGCGTTGGGCAACGTTGCTGGGTTGCCGAAGGTCGCGGAACTCCAGACGGGCCGGGTGCCGCAACCCACGAAACTACGGATGCAGAGACTGCAGAACCTGAAACCGGAAGGCTGGCAGCTCGATGAGTTGGCAGCCCAGGCGATGGCTCGTCGGAGTCATCATCTGCATCCTGATGGCGGCCGGGCTGGCCCTTCTGCTGGCCAGGAGGCATGCCGCACCCGGGGGCAGCGGTCTTAGGAGCACAAGCGTATCGGCGGGCGGCAACCAGGTGTTGCGTTTGAAAGGGATGACCGAGGCAGTAGAGAAGCGCGCCATTCAGACGCCTCTGCTTGCAGGTGAAAAATCGGGAACTTTGACGATTGTTAAGTTGACTCCGGCGGGAACCGTGGTCAAACGAGGAGACGTTCTGGTGGAATTCGACCGCCAGGCGCAGCTGCTCGACTTTCTCGATAAGCAAGCGGCGAACAACGATCTGGTGAACAAGGTGGCAGCAGCGGAGGAGAATGAGGATGCCGCGCGTGCGAAGGACCTGACCGAGATGAAGGAGGCGGAGGACAATCTCGGCAAGGCGCAGCTTGAGATCCAGAAGGTGGAAATCCTTTCGCGGATCGACGCTGAGAAGGCACAGGAGAACCTGGAGGAAGCCAAGGCTACGCTCGCGCAATTGCAGCAAACCTTTGACCTGAAACGCAAAGCCGCACAGGCTTCCATCCGGATCCTGCAGATCCAGCTCGACCGCAATCGCGAGACCATGGCGCACGCGCAGGCCAACGCGGCGCTGCTGGAGGTGCATTCGCCGCTCGACGGGATTGTGGTGCTGAACACGATCTGGAAGCAGGGGAATATAGGCGAAGTGCAGGAGGGTGATCAGGTACGCTCCGGCGTCGCCTTTATGCAGGTGGTGGATCCCTCGCACATGGACGTGCAGGTTGCGGTGAATCAGGAGGACTTGCTGAACCTCAGGATTGGCCAGAGCGCGTCGGTGCATCTGGACGCCTATCCCGACCTCACGTTTCCAGGGAAACTGGAGAGCCTCGGCCCAATGGGACGCACCGGCGACTTCTCGAATAAGGTGCGGACGTTTTCCGCAGTGTTCTCCATCGCCGGACACGACCCCAGATTGATGCCCGATCTCTCCGCAGCGGTCGATGTAAGACCAGAGAGAGGCAGTGGAGTGAGCGGCGGGGCAGGGCAATGAGCGCCGCGCGAAAGCTGCCTAAGCTGGGTAGACCGCATATGGCGGCGGCGATCTTGCTGTTGGGAGGCGGCGCCGTCCTGGGGTTCACGCGGCTCGCGGCGAAGCGGACGCCGGACGCGTCTACGTTCCAGGTGAAGCGGGAGGAATTTCTCGATGTGCTGCAGTTTCGCGGGCAGGTGAAGGCAATGCGTTCGGTGACGATCTCGGCGCCGGCGGAGGCGGGCGACCTGGAGGTGCTGAAGATTGTTGATGGCGGCATGCATGTGAACCAGGGCGATGTCGTGGTCGAGTTCGACAAGTCCAAGAAGGAACAGGAACTGGCGGTAAACCGGTCCGTGCTTAAGTCGGCGCAGGCGGAGATCGAGCAGGAGCAGGCGCAGGATGTGTTGAAGGAAGAGGAAGACAAAACCGCGGTTTCGAAGGCGCAATACGATGTGGAGGCGGCGAAGCTGGAGGCGAGCAAGCAGGAGATTGTCTCCAAGATTGAAGGATCTGAGGCGAACCTGAAGCTCGCCGATGCCGAGCAGAAGCTAAATGAGATGCAGGTGAAGCTTAAAGCCGACCAGGGGCTGGATCGGGCCGGAGTGGAGAACAAAGTACAGGCGAGCAAGAAAGCCGCCTACGACGTGGAGAGCGCCGAACGTGCGCTGGCTAACATGACGCTAAAGGCGCCATCGGCGGGGATGGTGAGTCTAATCCCGGTGTGGCACGCAGACGGTCAATCGCCGTTCAAGCCGGGAGAGAGCGTATGGCCGGGGGCCCCCATCGCGGAGCTGCCGGATGCTTCTTCGCTGCGTGTCGTGGGGCGGGTTGACGAGACGGAACGCGGACGGTTGGCATTGAAGCAACCCGTAATGGTCCAGTTTGACGCCATTCCCGACCGTCAGTTCACTGGCAGCGTAGAGGAGATTGGTACGATTGCAAGCCTGGATTTTTCAGGAAGCTGGCCCTTCCCGCTGAATTTCAACCTGCGGATCACGCTCGACCAGCAAGATCCGCGGCTGAAACCGGGCTTGACGGCGCAGGTCACCGTGGTCGTCGATCGGGTTCCCAATGCGATTACGATCCCCGTGCAGGCGATGTTTCAGAAGTCGGGTCAGACGGTGGCTTATGTGTGGAACGGTTCGGAGTTCCGCGAGCAGGTGATTGAGATCGGCCGCACCAGTCGCGACCAGGTCTTGGTGGCCAAGGGATTGAACGCGGGCGACCGCGTCGCACTGAAGGATCCCACAGTAAAGGAGTGATCGAAGCTCGATGAGATGGCGCTCAGTCGTGGGCTGGTCCGCGTTGGTGTTGGTGGCAGGTGGAGGTGTGGTTCTGCTTGCGGCAAAGCGGTCGGCGGGACGTTCGGCGCGGCCGGAGTTGCAGGTGGGCCAGGATGAAGTTCCGGTAGCGGAGGTCCAGCGCGGCGACGTGGATATGGACGTGCACGCCACCGGGGAGCTGCGGGCCAGCCACACGGTGATGCTGACTGCACCTTCGGTGGGGGGCGGAGCGTTGGAGATTACCGAGCTTCTGCCAACGAGCACCCCGGTGAAGAAGGGCGATGTAGTGGTCGAGTTTGATCCGGGAGAGCAGCAGTACAAGCTGGACCAGAGCCGGTCGGAGCTAATGCAGGCTGAGCAGGAGATCACGAAAGCAAACGCCGACGCGGCGGTGCTGGCCGCGCAGGACAAGGTGGCGTTGTTGAAGGCCCGGTATGACGTGCGGCAGGCCCAGCTGGATGTACAGAAGAATGAGATTGTCAGCTCGATCGACGCCAGGAAGAACGACCTGGCGCTGGAACAGGCGCAGCGCGTGCTCACCGAGTTGGAACAGGACAGTCAATCGCACCAGCAGTCGGGGCAGGCCGCAATTTACCTAGCCAAGGAGAAGTACAACAAGGCCAAGCTGGCGATGGACGAGGCGCAGCAGAACATTGACAAGATGCGCATGACTGCGCCCATGGATGGCATGGTCTCGATTCAGAGGAATCCGCCGACGGACTTCTTCTTTACCGGGATGGCGGTGCCGGATTTCCATGCCGGGGACCTGGTGAACCCGGGCGGCGCGATTGCGCAGATTGTCGATCCAATGGGACTTGAGTTGAGCTGCAAGCTGGGTGAGCGCAGCAGCAGCAGCGTGGCGGTTGGAGAGCCCGTGGAGGTGGTGTTCGACGCCATGCCCGGGCGGACTTTTCATGGCAAAGTGAAGACGGTGGGAGGGATGTCGCGGAGCGACATCTTCGACGAGAGCTCCAGCGACGGCGTGGAGGTTACGATGGAGCTTTCCGATACCGATCCGCGACTGCGCGCGGGGTTCACTGCGCAGATCCTGCTCCGAGGCGAGCGGAAGAGGAATGTGCTTTACCTGCCGCGGCAGGCAACGTTCATGAAGGACGGCAAGCATTCTGTCTATGTGGCAGCGGGCAGTGGCTATGAACAGAAACCGGTCAAGATCGTCGGCGAGAACGAGAGCAAGGCCGTGATTGAAGGATTGAGCGAAGGCACGCGCGTCACACTGGTAGATCCGACCGCGCCGCGCAGTATGGGCAACTCCGGCGCGGCTGCGACTCCAGCAAGTGCGGGAGCACCCTGATGCCGGACATACGGCCTTCCATGCGAGCGATGATGGCGCGCGGCACCCAGCAGTGGATGCGTGACGTCGAGCTGGGTATGCAGAATCTGCTGGCCCACGGACTGCGGTCACTGCTGACGATGCTGGGGATGATCTTTGGCGTGGCGGCGGTGGTGGCGATGCTCTCAATCGGCGCCGGCGCGCGGCAGAAGGTGATGGCGCTCATCGAGCAGATGGGAGTGCGCAACCTGATTGTCGAGGCCAAGGAAACGACCGAGTGGCAGGCCCATCAGAAGGTGCGCAAAATCTCGCCGGGGCTTACGTTCTCCGATTACCGGGTGATTCTGGATGACGTCAGCGGCGTAGCGGCTTCGACGCCGCGCAAGAGCATGACCCCCACGGCGACCATTCCCAAAGCGCAGCAGGATCCGCCGACGATTTACGGAGTCGAGCCAAGTTATCAGAAGATTGCGGGGCTGCATCTGCTCGACGGCCGCTTCTTCAGCCAGGATGATGAAGACCAGGCGGCGCCGGTGTGCGTGCTGGGGATTACGGCCCGTTGGAGCATGTTCGGCAATTCGAATCCCATAGGAAAGTTTGTGAAGGTGAATGACCAGTGGTTTCAAGTGATTGGTGTGGTCAGCCCGCAACTGAGCGCCGGGTCGGATACTCCGGGGGCCATATCGACGGACGCAAACAATCTTGTCTATATCCCGCTGCGGGCTTCTATCCTTCGCCTCGAAGACAGCTATAGTAATGTGCGAGACGAGATCGATGGGATTTATCTGAATCTGAGGCCAGGCACAGATATGACATCGGCGGCGGGCGTGGTGCGGGCGATTCTCGATGCGTCGCATCATGGTGCGCGCGACTTTAGCGTGATCGTGCCGGCGGAGCTGCTGGCGGAGCAGAAGCGAACCGAGAACCTGTTCAACGCGGTGATGGTGGCGATCGCGTCGATCTCACTGATCGTGGGAGGCATAGGGATCATGAACATCATGCTGGCCAGCGTCTCGGAACGGACGCGGGAGATTGGATTGAGGCGGGCAGTCGGGGCAAAACAATCCGACATCGTACGCCAGTTTGTGGTGGAGGCGACGACCATTTCCTTTGCTGGCGGCAGTGTGGGCGTCGTATTCGGCTTCCTGATGTCGCGCTTGATTGCGTGGCTGGCTGGGTGGTCGACGATTGTGACAGCAAGCTCGATCGCGCTGGCGTTTCTCGTGTCCATCAGCGTGGGGTTGGTATTCGGGATCTACCCCGCAATGAGGGCGGCCCGCTTGGATCCAGTGGATGCAATTCGCTATGAGTAAGAGAAGACGGCCAAACTGCTGGCGATCGGGCCATCATTTCAGGGTTTGGCAAGGTGCCGCTATCTCACGAACTGCCGGAGCAGCTAGATGAAATTGTTTCGCGCCAAGAGTGTTTTGCTGGTTCCGGTGCTGATCGGGATGTTCGCGCGGGCGCAGTCGCCCGAGAGCTTTGGCGCACTGTTGACGCCGCAGGTGCGCTCGGGCAAGCTGTCGCCTCCCCAGCACATCGCGGACTACGAGAAAAATGGAAAGCTCAGCATCAGCCTGGAAGACGCAGTCCGGCTGACGCTGGAAAACAATAGCAGCATTCGCATTCAGGAGACTCAGGTGGAAGCGCAGAAGTTTGTGCTGTTGGGCGCGCATCAGCCCTTCGATCCGCTCTTTCAGGCGATTGCCAACGCCAATCGCTATTCGACTCCAAGCAGCAGCGAACTACAGGGGGTTGGACAATCGAGCAGCGCTGCCCTGAATTCGCTCTCGCAGTTGGGACAGGTCAACTACTCGGAAATGTTCAAGACGGGTACCAACATTGTAGGAACGATCTCCAGCACCAAGTCTTCGACCAATAGTTCGTTCAACTTCTTCAATCCGTATTTCGACTCGACTCTCAATTTCCAGATTGCGCAACCGCTCTTGCGTGGGGCGGGCTCTTTTGTCAACACCGCACCGCTGGTGATTGCGCGCCGCACTCTGAAGCAATCGCGCTCCAGCTTTGAAGCGCAGGTGAATGACGCAATATTCCAGGTTGTTACCCAATACTGGGCGGTGGTGCAGGCGCGAGGCACGCTGCAGGTGGAACAGGATTCGCTTAACCTGGCCGAAGCCAGTTACCAGCGCGACAAGCGGGCGCTGGAACTGGGGGCGTTGCCGCCACTGGACATCTACCGGTCCCAGTCGGAGGTTGCCGCGCGCCGTCTCCAGGCGATTCAAGGGGAATATGCATTGAAGCAGACGGAAGACGATCTGCGCCTTACGATCGGCGCCAACCAGGACCCCGCCGTCCACGCGCTCGACCTGGACCTTACGGAGAAGCCGGAACCCGTCGGAGAGCTCGAATCGATCAATGCGGAAGAGGCCTTACAGATCGCTTTGGCCCGACGCCCGGAGATAGATGTCACGAGCGACGCGCTCGCAAATGATGAGACCAGCATCGGGGTGGCTCACAATGGGTTGCTCCCCAGCCTGTCCCTGACGGGGTTCTACCAGAGCGCTGGTCTAGGAGGGAACCAGTATGACCTGAACACAGGAGCGCTGGTTTCCAAGGGCGGCTTTGGCTCGTCCTTCGGTCAACTGGCGGGATTCGGATTTCCGGGATACGGCGCGTCCCTTACATTGAATCTTCCCATCAGGAACCGCGGCGCAGAGGCGAATTTGGGTGCCGCATTGGTGTCGCGCCGCCGCGATCTTTATACAGCCCGGCAAACCCGCGAACAGATTACGCTACAGGTCAACAACGCAGTCCGGCAGTTGGAAGAGGCGAAGATGACGCTAGAGGCGGGTAAGCTCTCGTACGATCTGGCGCAGAAATCGCTGGCGGCCGAGCAGCGCAAATACGAACTCGGTGCGGAGACCAATTTCTTTGTCCTCGACGCACAATCGCGACTGGCACAAGCGGACCTGGATTTATTGCAGACCCAGGTCAACTATCAGGTAGCCCGTGCGGCCGTGCAGCACGCGACCGGTGACTTGCTGGAGCCCTATCACGTCGAGATCAACGAGTTGACCAAATGAGCTAAGGGAGCGCTCCGCACCCGCTTCCGCGTCGCAACTCGTGGCCGGAGCAGGCGGCGGGCTTGCTGCTTCCAAGCCACGCACATTCCAGGTGTCAAGAGTGAAATTCACAGACAGATGGAGACCTTTGCAAATCAGATTTCCAGCGGTGGGAGCGCTCCCAAGTAGATCAGTGTTCGAGTCCCATTACAGGGAAATCGAATTCCCTGATACGCGGGAGATTAATTCCCTTTTTGTTTCGGCTTCTTTGAGCCCGATGCGATCCATAAGTGGTGCGTGTACTAGCCTGTATTTAGTGGGAAGCACCGGATAGCTGTGCGTGGCTCATCAAGAATTGCGCGGCAGACGGTCCTACCGGTGAAACAAGCCAACCAACGTGGCGTGTCCGACAATATGTCCGTCGAGCGCCTTCTCAAAGTCGCTGCGCGATGCATCCAGAGGTAAAGTCAGTTTTGTGTCGAGAGCGAAGAGCTCGAAGATATAGTGGTGGGGCAAACCTGTGCCGGGGCAAGGACCAAAGTATCCAGTCTTTCCTGGAGAGTTGATCCCTTGCCGCATGCCGTTTGCTACATCGGCCGGTACGGGCGGGAACCCTTCGGGGAGTTCGCGCACGTCCGCGGGAATGTTCCAGGCCATCCAATGGGTCACGTCCTCGGTACCCTTATGCATCACCGCCTCAAGATCATGAAAGAGCAACGCGAAACTGACTGTTCCCGGCCGAGGGTCGGTCCATGCCAGGGGTATCGAGACTGGAGTGCCTTGCGCAGAACAGGTATATTTTTCCGGGATCGGAGTACTGTCCTGGAAGGCTGTGCTTGTCAGCACCAGCGGAGCACGCCGCGGCGGGGCAGCTGGATTGTTGGCAGCCGGCTGTTGCGCAAATACTGGTATCACAGTAAGAGCCATAAGGCTGGCGGCCAAGGTGATGGTTTGTGTCACTTTCATAGTTGGTTCCTTTCTCGATCACCGCTTATATGATTTCTCGAGTAGTCGTCTTTCCCGCTCAGGACGGCTGCTCTTTACAACCACGGAGAATCATAGTCCGAACATCGCCCCCGTGCGGAAAGCCGGCACTTTCATCCAGGAAAAATGATACGCTTTTGATTCTCGCCGAACCGGTCGACAGCGCCATTGGCGCCAGAGATAGCGTGCCGGGCATCTTCGATCGTCCGCGCAAATACGATCACTCGATCCACAAGGCCAGGAAACTTTGCTGTTGCGGCACGAGATAAAAACATTCCTGCGTCTCCGGAGGTCAAATGCATTCTTTGAACAAGAACCGCGCGCTGAATGGGACCATTCGGTTTGAGTTAGTCCCGACGAAACGATATCTTTGGACTATTAAACATTCGCTCGTAGTTCTGGTCTTTGGGTTGGCTAACGCCTTTGCTGCACCCATTCAGGATGGCAGTTCAGCCAGCACAACCCAAAATCCGTCCGGCCGTGTCTTTAGGGTTGTGGTTCTGAGCGACGCAGGTGATTCCATGCCCGCTCGTCATGGCATCGAGAAGCTTGAGAGTGCGTTGCGAGCACGCGGAGTCATCGTCTCGGAAACCAGCGCCGACATCAACGAGGCCGACACGGTGATTCTGGCCGGTATCACCGGCATCGGTGGACCGGCAGTCGATACCCTGGGAAGCAAAACTCCGTCTGGTTCTGAAGCGCTGTCCGTTCGGAGGGGCGCGGTTTACCGGAAGAAGCCGGCCATCGTACTTTGCGGTGGCGATGGTACCGGCCTGATGTATGCCGCACTCGACCTCGCCCAGCGAGTCGCGTGGACTGCGATAGGAAGCAATCCGTTTGCATTCGCACGGAGCGTTAATGAAAAGCCATTCCTCCGGGACCGCGGTGTTGTTGCCTTCACCATGAACCGCGCCAACTTTGAAAGCCATCTTTACGATGCGAAGTACTGGGAACGATACTTCGATATGCTTGCCGAAGATCGCATCAACGAGTTTGTGCTGACCTTCGGCTATGAGGATGGAGGGTATTTCGCGCCGCTTTATCCATATTTCTTCGATGTCGATGGTTTCCCGGATGTGAAGGTGGTCGGGCTGACCGCGGAGCAACAAAAGAAAAACCTCGATTCATTCAAGACATTGATCCGTCTTGCCGGGGAGCGCGGCATACGAGTTAAGCCGGGTATCTGGGAACACATCTACCGCGGTGGAGGACAGAAAGGACAGATTTCCTGGGCGCCTGATGGCAATAAGCCCACGCCGGGTCTGGTCTGGGGGCTGAATGCTCAGAATCTGGCTCCATACACGGTTGCTGCTCTGGATAAATTTTACGATCTCTTCCCCGAGATCAAAGAGACACAGTTCCGCATGCACAATGAATCCGGATTGCTGGATTCAGAGATCGCTTCCTTCTGGCACGAAATATTTCGCTTTTACGCCACGCGCCGGCCCGACATTGAGCTTGAACTGCGCGCCAAGGGGCTGGATAAGTCTGTGATTCGCGATGCTCAGGCACAGGGTGTTCACGTCCACCTCGACACCAAAATCTGGATGGAGCAGATGGGGCTTCCATACTTCCCCACACACATCAACAGAGAAGACCAGAACAACGCACGCCAGAGCTACGCCGACCTGCTCGAATATCCGCAGACGTACTGGGTCAACTGGACACTCTGGAATGGTGGAACGCAGCGCCTGCTTGAATGGTCCGATCCGGAGTATGCGCGCCGCATGGCGCAAAGTGCCCGCCTCTACAACGGCAAGGGATATGTTGTGACCGAAATGGAAGCGACAAAGATGTTGGGCGACCCGCCCAGCGATCCAGCGCGGGACTTTTTCAACGATCGCTATAAGTATTTTGATTATGAGTTCGAGCGCTACTGGGCCTTTTATCGTGTGATGGGCCGCCTCGCATACGACCCCGACACGTCCTCCGACGTGTGGTCACAGGAGTATATCCACCGGTTCGGCGCCTCCGCAGGGCCGCATGTTATGCGTGCGCTGGAGCTATCGAGCCGGGTGCTGCCTCGCGTAGTCGCTGCAAGTGTCCCATATTCGATGTTTCCGACAACGAGCGGCTGGCCGGAGATGATGCATATGGGCAGCTTGCCGCAATATGCTGCACGAGAAGAGGGGAGCGACATCGCCCAGTTCGAAAATGTTCGCGATGAGGCCAAGCGCATCTTGTCGGGCGACGACACGGCGATGCGGCGCCCCGAAGATACCAGCAGGTGGTTCACGCAAACTTCAGACAGCATCCTCCGTGAAGTGGCAGCAGCGGAGAAAGCGGCGGGTGACTCTCAGAGCAATGAGCTCAAAGCGACGCTTACTGATGCGAAGATCCTTGCTGGAATCGCGCGATACCATGCCGCTCGCCAACTCGGCTCAGTTGCATACAATCTGTACAAATTATCTGGAAGCTTGCCGGCATTTGATCAGGCAATCCTGTATGAAGGCCAGGCTGTCGATGCCTGGAAGGAAGTCATTGCGGCTGCGGGCGATCAATACATCGACGATATGTATTTCGGATCCACCTTGCGGGGCTTCCCTCACCACTGGAAGGACGAACTGCCTGCGCTCGAGAAGAGCTTCGCGGAACTTCAAGCGGAGAGAGCGTCGGCCCATCCGACGGCTGGCGCCGCGGCCGTGTTGCCTTCCCTGGAAGGCAAGCCGAATCCTCCTGCTGTATCGCTGCTTCCGTCGCCATCTGATGGCGCATCTCCTGGCACCGACTTTACCGTCCGTGCAAAGGTTACTGCGCCGGCAGGCGTTCGCT
>Ga0182024_10016732_pt1 | contig 13867 bp, 5 predicted proteins | sample P32metaG_FD_120480 | JGI IMG/M metagenome (GOLD analysis project Ga0182024, IMG submission 120480) | Permafrost microbial communities from Stordalen Mire, Sweden - P3-2 metaG (Illumina Assembly) | ecosystem: Environmental > Terrestrial > Soil > Wetlands > Permafrost | place: Sweden: Stordalen... | reverse complement strand
GAGGCTTCTTTTCGGCTCTTTCCTGATGCTTGCCGCCATCGCCGCGCAAGGCGCCACGGCTGTGATCGATGTCGATCTCTCTCAACACGGCCCCTCGCTCAATCCGCGCATGTATGGAGTTTTCCTCGAGGAAATCAATCACGGCGTCGATGGCGGCCTCTACGCCGAGATGGTTCGCAATCGTGGCTTCGAGGACGCCAAACCGCCCGAAGGCTTTACCTATAAGGATGATCGCTGGGTCAGTGCCGCCGGGTACGACGCCGGTTTCGACCGCTTCGGCTACTTCACCAACGGCCTGCCGTTCTGGTCGCTCACTCAGGACGACACCGCCCGCGCCTCCATGCATTTGGAGTTGGCCAACCCGCTCAATCCCGCTACGCCGCGCTCCTTGCGGTTGGAAATCGAAGATCCGGGCCGCGCCGGTGTCTCCATCGCAGACGAAGGCTTTTGGGGCATCGGCGCGATGGCGGGAAGAAAATATTATCTCTCCTTTTGGGCGCGCGGCGGAGCGGGCTTTTCCGGTCCCATCACCGTCGAACTGCAAAATGCGGGCGGCCACGCGTTGTGTCAGCCTGCTTCCGTTTCGGACATTACGCCAGATTGGCGCCAATATACTGAAACGCTCACTGCGCACGAAACGGATGGCCGCGCCCGCCTTGTCCTGACCGCCCACGGCAAAGGAACCGTTTGGTTCGACATGGTGTCGCTTTTCCCCGCCGACACATTTCACGATCGCCCCAACGGCTTGCGCACCGACATCGCCCAGATGATCGCGGATTTGCATCCCGGCTTTGTCCGCTTTCCCGGCGGCTGCGTCGTCGAGGGCGGCACCATCGATACCTCCTATAACTGGAGAAAAACCATCGGCCCGCTCGAGCAGCGCGAGGAAGTTTGGGGGCCATGGAATTATCGCCGCACGCATGGCATGGGTTTTTACGAATATCTCCAATTCTGCGAGGACATCGGCGCCGCCCCGCTCTTTGTCGGCTTCGCCGGTGAGACTTGCATGTTCCGCAACGTCCAGGACGTGCCCATGAGCGAAATGGGTTCGGTCGCAACCAACTTTCTCGACGCCTTGGAATACGCCAACGGCGACGCCTCCACTCCGTTTGGACGCCTCCGCGCAGCGCAGGGCCACCCGCAACCTTTCGGGATAAAACTGGTGGAAGTCGGCAACGAGGGCGGCACGCGAAATTTTCCGCCCCGTTACCAGATGGTGCATTCGTTGCTCAAATCCAAATTCCCGGACGTCTCCTATATCAACGATCTTTCCTTTCAGCGCCGCTCCTGGGTTCCCGCTGGCGCCTCCGATCTCGAGGACAATCACTTTTACAACAGCCCGCAATGGTTCATGAACAATGCGCATCACTACGATAATCGGGATCGCACCCTGCCGCCCGTTTATGACGGCGAAGTTGCCGTCACGTCCGGTGAAGGCGGTCGCGATAAAGGAAACCTCATCGCCGCGCTGGCTGAAGGCGCTTTTCTCATGGGGCTCGAACGTAATGCCGACGTCGTGCGCATGGTTTCCTACGCGCCACTCCTCGCCAACGTCCACGGCCGCACCGACTGGCATGGCATGATCTACTTCGACTGCCTGCGCTCTTATGGGACCGTTTCCTATTATTTATGGAAGCTGTTTGGCCTGAATCGCCCCGATTACACCGCCCCAATCACAGTCAATTATACCCCGGATGATCCGGGCGCCATCACCGGCGGCATCGGCCTCGGAACCTGGGGTACCTCTGCGGAGTTCAAGGACATTCGCGTCGAGAAAAATGGACAAACCCTGTATGCATCAGACTTTTCCAAAGGCGCCGCCGATTGGAAGCCGGATGGCGGTGATTGGTCCGTGGCCGATCGCGTCTATCGCCAGAACGAAAGGGCCGAAGCGTTAAGTTATTTCGGCGACGAGTCGTGGACCGATTACACCATCACCTTGCAGGCGCGAAAACTAAGCGGGCCCGAAGGTTTCCTGATCGTCTTCGGCCACAATAACAACGACAAATTTTGGTGGAACGTTGGCGGCTGGGGCAATCGTGAGCACGCCATCGAGTTCAATCAAACCGACGTCGGCCCTCATGTGCAGGGACACGTGGAGACAGACCGTTGGTATGCCATCAAAATCAAGGTCGCCGGGCGCCATATTCAATGTTACTTGGATGGCCAGTTGATTCACGACGTCACCGCCCCCGCGCGTGACCGTTTCTTTGCTGAGGTGGGTCGCGACGAATCCACCGGCGACATCATCTTGAAGGCGATCAACGTTTCAGCCCGCCCTGTCAATGGCCACATCCATCTTGGCTCCGCGCAAATTAAACCTGGTGCCCGCGCCATCACACTCTCCTCGCCCCGTCTCTCCGACAACAACTCCCTCGAACAACCGCAAAAAGTGCATCCCGTCGAGTCCGTGGCCGGTGTTTCTAGCAGCCATTTCACATGGCAGTTCCCGGCGAATTCGCTCACGATTCTCCGCCTGCCCTCGGATAAATCCAATTGATATGAAAACTCTCTCTTTGCGCCACCTTGCGCTGCAATTCTTTGTCTGCTTTGCCCTGGCCGTGGCCGCTTTGCCCGCCGCCAATGGCCAGACCACCAACGCCGTCCGCCAGGAACGCCGCGGTCGCGGTGGCACCCCCGAACGCGGCGTTTACAAGGCGCGACTCACCCCGCATTGGTTCGCGGACAACACAAAATTCTGGTACCGCAACGACCTCCGCAACGGCGCGAAGGAATTTATTCTCGTGGATGCCGCCAAAGCGTCTCGCGCGCCCGCGTTTGACCACGCCAAACTTGCCGCCGCGCTCTCGCAAGCCGCCGGAAAGGAATTCAAGGCTGACCAACTGCCCTTTTCGACCATTGATTTCAGCGACGACGGCAATTCCGTCAAATTCAGCGCGGCGGACAAAAACTGGCAATGCGGTCTGAACACCTACGAATGCAAGGAGACGCCGCCCAGCAGCAAGGGAACCGCCGCCATCTCGGAAGATGATTCGGACGAACTCGCCGCCGTGGAACGGGCGAACCAGAGCTTTCTTTCCCCTTATTCGGATGGCGATGATCGCCCCATTCATTTGTCGCCTCAAGCTGACGCCAGCGACGATGATTCCGATGAAGCCCCGCGCAATCGCCGCTCGCGCAAATCGCCCGACGGCAAATGGAGCGTCTTGGTGCGGGATGGCAATTTGTTTATTCGCCCGACTGACGGCGCCGAACGTCAATTGAGCCAGGACGGAACCACCAATCAACCTTATGGCTTGATCGAATGGTCGCCGGATTCCCAAACCGTCGTCGCATGGCGCATCCAACCGGGTGATCGCAAGGAAGTTTACAATATCGAGACCTCACCCGCCGGCGAAGGCCGCGCTATCCTGCACCGCCGCCCCTACGCTCTGCCCGGAGACAAATTCACTCATTACGAGGTGAATTTATTTGACGCCGCTTCGGGTAAACAGAGCAAGCCGCAGGTGGATCAATATGACCACGAATGGGAGCCGCCGCGCCTGCACTGGCTGCGGGACAAAAAGCGTTTTGCCTACGAACAAGTGGACCGCGGCCACCAACGCCTCCGCGTCATCGCCATTGACGCGGCCACCGGCGATGTCGCGAACCTCGTCGATGAGAAAACCGACACCTTTATCTGGACCGTGCACACTGAGAATTTGAACGTCAACTACGCCAACTGGCTGGAAAATACTGACGAAATGATTTACGTCTCCGAACGCGACGGCTGGCGCCACTTGTATTTGGTTGACACCAAGAATGGTGGCATCAAAAGCCAGATCACGAAGGGCGAATGGGTGATTCGCGGCATCGACCGCATCGACGAGGACGCGCGCCAGGTCTGGTTTCGCGCCTGCGGCATGAATCCCGGCGAAGATCCTTATTTCATTCACTATTACCGCATCAACTTTGACGGCACCGGCCTCACTTCGCTTACGGACGGCGACGGCAACCACACCGCGCAATTTTCGCCCGACAACAAATACATTATTGACACGTATAGCCGCGTGGACATGCCTGCCGTCCACAGCCTCCGCCGGGCTTCCGATGGTTCGCTCGTCTGCGAATTGGAAAAGGCGGACATTTCAGAATTGCTCGAAACCGGCTGGACGCCGCCCGAAGTCTTCGTCGCCAAGGGGCGCGACGGAAAAACAGACATCTGGGGCATCATCAACCGCCCCAAAGACCTTGACCCGAACAAGAAATATCCAGTGTTGGAATCCATTTACAACGGGCCGCAGGGCGCCTATGTGCCAAAATCCTTCAGTGGCGGCCGGCGCACCGAGTCGCTCACGGATCTCGGTTTCATCGTCGTGCAAATGGATGCGATGGGCACCGCCTTCCGCTCCAAGGCTTTTCATGACGTCTGCTGGCACAATTTAAAGGACGCCGGCTATCCCGACCGCATCCTTTGGCACCAGGCGGCCGCTGCCAAATATCCGTATTATGATATCACGCGCGTCGGCGTTTTCGGCACCTCCGCCGGCGGGCAAAATGCCGCCGCAGCGGTCTTATTTCATCCCGATTTTTACAAGGCGGCCGTCGCCAATTCCGGCTGCCATGACAACCGCATGGACAAGGCCTCGTGGAATGAGCAATGGATGGGCTACCCGGTCGGCCCGCAATACGCCGAAAACTCGAACATCGAAAACGCCGCGCTGCTGCGCGGAAAACTATTCCTCATCGTGGGCGAGATGGACAGCAACGTCCCTCCCGAATCCACCATGCGCTTCGTGGATGCGTTGATTCGCGCCCGCAAGGATTTTGACCTCCTCGTCGTTCCCGGCGCCGACCACGGCATCAGCGGCCCGGCCTATCCTTACGCCGAGCGGCGCACGCGCGAATTTTTCGTCCGCCATCTCCTCCATCAGGAGCCGCCCGACCACAACGCCGATGTGGTCAATACTAATTAACTATTTCGCCGCGTCGGCCCGAATCATTCGAATGCCAAACACCGCCCCAATCTCGTTCCCGCCGGTCGCCCGGAATGTCACCGTCACCTTCTGCTTGCCGTCAACAAGATTTGCCGGCACGGCATACTCCACATCAAAAAAATGCGGCGCCCCGCGCTTTTCAATTACCTGTTGCCCGACCGTTTGGCCGTCCACCAAAATGTCAAACGTCCGCTTCCGCCATTCATCGCTGTAGTAGGTCACATCCAGCGCCATCGGATGACTCGCATCCACCGGCAAGTCAAACGAAAACCAGCCGCGCCCGCGCCGCCCGGCTCTGCCCATGACACGATCAGGATGGCTGTTCTCACCTTGCTCATTGAAATCGCGCTCCGACTGCATCAACCCCGGCTGCACGAACGAAACCGTCGCTAGTTGCAGCTTATGTTGCCTTTCGTAGTCCGCCGCCAGCCTCGCCGACTCCGTCGTCCATTCGTCCGGCGTAAACAAGTCCCAATAGATTCCATACGTCCGCTCCGGCAACTGATAAAACGGAACAAACGTGACGTTCGTCGGCTGTCCGACACCCTCCGTTTGGAACACGCCGGGTTTTCCCTCCACCGGTTTCAGCCATTCATCAATCGGCTTCTCGGCGGCGACAAACACCGGCACGCCTTCCTCATTTTCCGAATGATTTCCGTAACCGCCTCTTCGCTCTTCCGTCCCCAAATCTCCCGCCAATACCAGCGGCCCCCACAGCAACGCCACGCGCCTCGGATTATCGGGCAACGCCTCTTCATGCAGCGTCTTCGGCAATGTCACCGTCACGGTGTCGCCGCTCTTCCACGTCCGGCTGATGTCAATATAAGAATCAGGCGGAGGCATGATCGAAACCCCTTCGCCGTTGACCTTTACGTCGAAGCCTTCACCTGCCCATGGCGGACGCCGCAGCGACAGGGTGAATTGCTTGTCTGCCTTGAGCGTCAACTGCAACGTCGCGGATTCGCCTTCCGGAAAATCCGTTTTCACTTCGAGCGTTGCGTCTTCCGTCTTCCATTGCGCCGTGGACGGCGTGTAAAGATTGACCCACAGCTTTTCCCCCGCCTCGTAATAAATCCCGTCGCCCAGCAGCGCATGGTCCTCCATCCCTGTTCCGACGCAGCAGGTGAAATCGCGGAACATGTCTTGATACTCATGCTGCACGCCCTGCCCGACGGGAACCATGTAGCACGTCCGCCCATCCTTGGGATCGATCGAGGCCAGCACATGATTGAACACGGCGCGCTCCTCGTAATCGGCATACTTGACGTCCGGTTGCAGCGCAAAAAGCGTGCGGGTCATCTTCAGCATGTTGTAAACCGGACAGGACTCCGCGTCGCGGCCATTCACGATGTCGTTCAATTTATCCGGCGGGCCGAAGTATTCATCGTGACCCTGTCCGCCCGTCGCAAAATCGTGATGGAAAACTACTTGGTCCCAGAAAAATTTCGCCGCCGCCCCGTCGATTTCGTCGCCGTTGTACAAATACCTTTTCAAATCCCCGATGAGTTTTGGAACCTGCGCATTCTCGTGCCAGCCGCCGAGAATGTCGTCATGTCGCGCCAGCGGCGGAATGAGCGACTTGTCCTCGAACTTGTCAGACAGCGCCAGCCATTGCTTGTCACCGGTGTCGGCGTACAGGTCGGCCAGAACTTCGTTCATTCCGCCAAATTCAGTATGCAACATTTTCTGGTCCTGCGCGTCATCCAGCTTGCCCACAATGCTCGACGCCCAGCCCGCGAATTTGATTTCCACTTCGAGCGCCGTGCGATTGCCCGTGTAACGATAGGCGTCGCGCAATCCGGCGTATATCTTGTGCTGCACATACCATGGCGACCACAGCCCATTCAGGTCAAAGCCGCCCGAGCGGATATCGCCGCTGGCTACCTGGGCGAACCGCTCCTTGGCATTTTCCAAGGCGCCCAAGTATCCGTCCGGATAGGCCGCCTGGATCTTTTTCAATTCATCAACCATGTAATCAGCGCGTTCCTTGAATTTTGGATTGCCGGTTGCCGCCCACGCCTGGCTGATGGCCGAGAGATAATGCCCCGCAATGTGACCGGTGAGGTTTCTGCCGCCGCCGTCCCAACCGCCATAGCCGCGTTCCGCCTTGGGCTTCAATCCGGCACGCACGTAAAAATAATAAAGCATCCGGTCCGGCTCGAGTTTAAGAAGGTAATCGGTGTCCAGGTCTTGGGCCTGTTTCAGCGGGCCGCCGGTCAGTCGCACATCCGATAAGTCCAGCGGCCGCGCCAGCATTGGAACCGCGTTCGTGACAGTCTGGTTGGGCCAGGTCACTTCGTACGCTTGACTGCTCGTCAAAATCGCGCCGCCCACGATCAACGTCCAAATTGCATTAGTTATGTATTTCATAAAAATGGTTCAAAGCTGGAACGTCGCTCGCGCGCCGTGGAATTCAACTCGTTGCGATTTGCTTCCGTCGCCAACAACTTCCACCGTAAAAACGCGCTCGCCGCCATTCCATTTCTTCATCCGCTTGTCGGGCTGCATCGTTAGTCGATGCGCCGCGTCATCCCAATGAATGCGAAGGCAAATTGTTTTCGGATCGGAACCGTCGCGATAGCCCAAACTCTCGCCGTCGTCATCGTAGAGTGTGAATTCTCCATCTGCGCCCGGATAAATTCTCAACGTTGTCGGTTCGCTGACGGGCTGGGCGGTATATTGCCGCAGCGGGTCAAGAGGAATGATGGCGCCGGCCCTCGCATAAATCGGCATCGTCTCCAAATCCACAGCGCGGTCAATCCAACGTCCGCCTTCGAGTTGCGCGCCGGACCACCAATCGAACCAAACTCCTTTGGGCAAATAAACCCGTCGCGATGTGGCCGTCTTCTCGACGACCGGCGCCACGAGCAAATCCGAACCCCAAAGATACTCGCTGCCGAGTTTCACCGCCTCTGGATCGCCCGGATATTGCAGCCACAGCGCCCGCATCAGCGGCAGACCAGTGTCGCAAGCTTCTCGCACCAGGGTGTAATTGTAAGGCAGGAGACTGTACCGCAGGTCGAGATACTTGCGGCAAATCGGTTCGACCGCCGCATTGTGCAATTCGGACGCATCAGGCGCTGGCTTCGATTCCACCGGGCCGGTCGTGCCAGTGTTCCAACCCCACGGCAAATGCAGTTGCCACGTGCGTCCGTGCGAACGGAAAAGCGGACAGAATGCGGCGAATTGAAACCAGCGTGCATAGAGTTCGCCAGTGTATTCTTTGTTTCTCCCCGGGAAAAAGCCCCCAATATCGGTGCCCCAAAACGGCGAGACGCTCAACGACGTGTTCAATCCGACGGGAACTTGTTCCGCCAGTGTTTTCCAAGCGGAAAGGACATCGCCAGACCAGATCCACCCGCCATCACGCGCGATGCCCGCATAACCATTGCGCTGCAAATCCCACGGACGGACATTCGGCCGGTCAGTCAACGGCCCCTCATAATACATGCGATGCCGCGCTAGTCGGCTCGGGATATCCAGCCAATCGCCTTCATCCGGCCACCAACCGTCCACGCCGGCTGCAAACAAACATTCATGGCGCGCCCAATACGTTCCAATGGACTGTGCGTCCATTTTTTCGCCCGGCTCCTGTGGGATATGTCCGTGCAAAAGCGGATAATCGCGTTCCAGCGGCACGACGTGTAGCGCCACGCGCAGATGCGCCGCATGCAATTCATTCACAACGGTAGCGGCGTCATGCGTGAAAACATGCGGATTCAATTCAAACGAGTCATGCCCAAGATTCCACCCGTTCGTGCAAAAGCCCGTTCCCAGGAAAATGAACGTGTCGCACGGCAATTGCTTTTCCCGAAACGTCGCAGCTTCCGTAAGAATGTTCGCCTCGGTCGAAAGCGTGCGATGCGATTGCATGTATCCCAATGCCCACTTGGGCGGCATGACCGGCGCTCCGGTCAATCGCACGAACTCACGCATCGCATCCTTCGGCTCGCGCGCGTCAATCACAAAGATTTCCGCGTGGCCCGGGGTGACGCCCTCGCCCAAAAGGAACCGCCCTTGCTCCTCGCGCAAATCAAATTCGCCCGGCGGATCCGCAAAGAATAATGCGCTTCCCTTCGTATCGATTAGGAACGGAACCGAGACCCTCGCGCCGTCGGTCGCCAGGGTGGACACGCCCTCACCATTTTGCGCCGAGTAAAAATGCCCGCGCCGGTCATATTGCAACCCGCCTTCTCCAAGGCCCAAAATTGGAGCGCCCGTTTCGAAGGCGATGGCGTTGGTGTTGCCAGCGTTCTCGAAGCCAAGTTTTTGCACGAGCGTGCCATCCAGACGCCGAATAAAAATGCCCAACGGCTGCGGTTGAATCGTGACGCGGAATTTGCCTTCGCGAAATTCCTTCTCGCCCGTCAATTCATGAAAGCGCCGCGCGCCCATCGTGGAGATCGGCTCAAAAACCTCCGACGTTCGCGCTGCTTGCGGGCTCCCATTCCCATCCCACGGAACCAATTCGACGCGCAACGTGTGGTCGCTGATGCGGCAGACCGTCAATTCGACTGGCGCTCCGCCAAACGTGAGCGGGGAGTCCGCTTTCGCGGCGCATGCCAGGAGCGCCGCGCTGGCGATGCAGTCAATGAGCCACACGCGTGATTTCATCGCATTTAATTACTTTGTCACTTCGCTGAGGTGCGTAAGAGACGGACCAAATATTTCTTCCACAATGACGCTTTGGTGTGGGTTCCATGCCCGACGGTTTTGTCGCTGAACGGAATCACAATGGCCCGACCATGCTTGACACGTTTAATTTCGCGCTCGAGAACGCGCAACTCAGGTGGATTGATCAAATCATCGGCGGAATTGACCGCCAGCAGCGGAACCTTGATTTTCTCCAAATCAGGGCCGGGGTCATAATCGTGCGAGGCGGCGCACGCATACATGACATCGTTGGCGTCCGTGTTCGTCATCGACCGGGCGACAGAGTGATCCAGCATGTCATCGGACGCCTTCAGCGTTGGACCTTCATTCATGCGCATCACGGGATTTTCCCCCATGAACCAAAGCATTTCGATCGCTGTGCGCAGTCCTGCGGGTTGCGCCTGGTAATCGCCATTCTGCCAGTCGGACGAATTGGTAATAGCGTCAATAATAATGCGCCGCCAGACGCGATTCCGACCCGAAATCTGCGTGGGCAAACTGGCCAGCGGCATGAGCGCGTCCATAAAATCGGGATGAATCTCGCCCCACAGCCAGGTATGCATCCCGCCCATGGACGTGCCCATCACCAGGCGGAGATGGTTCACCTTGAGACCTTCGGTCAACAGCCGGTACTGCGCTTCGATCATGTCGCGATAGCCATAGTTCGGAAATTGCGCGTGCAGGCCGTCACTCGGCTTGCTGGATTTTCCGTGCCCGATGTTGTCCGGGATAATCAGGTAATAACGATTTGTGTCCAACGGTTGGGCCGGCCCATACAACTCACCGGCAAACTGCGGCGCCAGAAACTGGCCGCTGCTGCCCGTCGTTCCATGCAATATCAAGACTGCATTTTCCGTCACGCCTTTCGCATCCTGTCTCGGAGTTCCAAACGTGATGTAATGCATCCGCAGTTCCGGCAGCGTTTGACCGGATTGGAAAGGAAAATTGGTGATGATGTAATTGGCTGAGACCGCCGGGGAAAAATTCGCGGCAAAGGAATTAAATCCAATTAACGTGAACGCCGCAAAGGTGGCGGGAAAAACGAGATGGAATTTACATTTCATGGTCTAAAGCGCCAGTCCACGTGGCCGTCGTAAGCCATGGTTTCATTGACAAGCGCGTAGAGATCGGGGTCGTAGTCTTTCAGGGCCTCGCGCGTGTTGATCGGGTGGGGACTGTCGCTGAAATCGCCATCCCGCGCCGAGTCTTTGAACGGCGCTCCGTCCTGTCCGGCAGCGTCGAAGTAGGCCAACACGCCCGTAGCCCAATAAGCCGTGCAATCTTGGACGGCCGCAGTGTTTTTCCACATGCCACGATTCATCGCCGCATCATAGAGTTTTTTAACTTTGTCGCCAAATTCAATGTCGAGCCGTTTGACGCGCATTTCATACTGTTGCACGTCCCGTCCGCGGCTATTCCAATTCATGTCCACGGCTCGCGCGCCACAGACATCGTAGAGAGCTTTCGCAGACACGCGGATGACGAGGTTGGGGCCAACATAATCATCTTTTGGATTGGCCAGCACATTTTCCTCGGGAACGACCAATAGTTTTGCCGACGGCGTGTAATCGAGGAAGCGCACTGTAAGATCAATATTGGTGTCCGTGGCGCCTTTCAATTCCGGGAGGTCTGACAGGTTTTCATTTGACCCCAGGACCACCAGTTTTACACCGTCGTTGATCAACGCCTTGAGAATATCGTGCCGGTAGGAAAACATCTTCACCACGGTTTCGTTGGCTTTCAGAATTGCGGCGTCACTGGCCTCGTGTCCAAGCACGGGAAATTCGCTGGCCCAGATAAACTTGGTGTAAAAGGGATCGATTTTCAGTTTTGGGGGCGGAGCGGCGACATCGGGTAATTTCTGCAACCAGTGGTAACGCCAATCCTGCGCCGGGCTTAGATTAAAAGTGGTTTTGATCAGTTCGAACGCTTCGGGATCGTAGATTTTGAGTTGTTCGCGCCGTGCAATCGGCCCGTGATTCCAATTATTGGCGCGGTCGCAATCGAAAAACATTTGACAGGTTTCGGCCCAATACTCCGCCTCATTCGAACCGGTGTAAGTGTCCTTCCATAAACCTTTGCTCACCGCATCGCGGTACGTCTTGCGCAGCCGGTCGCGCCAGGTGGGATCGATGCGCCGAAGCGCTGAGTCAATCGTATGGCAAAACTCATGCACGGCGATGCTCTCGGTGTCGTAGCGATCTGTCGGCAGGCAGAGCAAGTTTTCCTCACCGAAGCTTGTCACCTGGAAACCGCCGGTCCCGCGAACGCGCTCATTCAAATAAGCGGCGTTTGGCGCGCGGCGATATTCCGGCATGTCGGTGTAAAGCTGGTCTTTGCCGATGATAATCAAGTGTGTGCCGCCGACCGCCATTTCATGCAAAATGTCGGGACGCCCCGCCAGCATGTGCGTGACAATGTCGTAGTCGCGCAGCAACGCTTCATCGGCCACCTCGGCGGAAGCGGCCAACGGCACTCCCTTCAGATCGAGGTATTTCGTGTAAAACTCACGCGCGTCCGCCCGATCTTGTTCCCGGATGTGCTCGAAAAACGAATCCGGCGGCGCCGTGATGCGCGGAGGAGTTTCGTTCGCCACAGGAACTGGAACGGGCTGAGTTTTGCAGCCCGCGAAGACCAGGCCAAAAATGACGGCGGTTATCGCAATGTTGCCAGCCTTCATCGCTCTTCCTTCATTTTGCTTTCAGTTCGATCCACGTTATCTCGCCCTGTTGGAGAGCGATTTCGAACGCGCCACGCTCCTCCTGCAACTTTGCCGTGGAACGATACAGCCCGATTCCCGCGCGTTTGGCCGGTTGCGCAATGCGCAGTCGCGCCTCGCTGTCCTGGGCGTTTGCCGCCGCCAGAGCAATGCGCACGGCCTGTGTGTTCTTATTGACTTCAACAGTTTCAAACGATCCAGAATCGAGAGTCAACCATAGGCCGAAGGGGGCGACATAGACGCGTTTGCGGAAAGAATCCAATATGGCGACCCGAATCGTCCTGCCGTGAACTTCGACGTTACCGCCGAAGGCCTGCCAGCCAAACTCGGGATGGTCGATGACGTATGTCGCAGTGTCCACCGCATGGCCGAAGAAGTTCGGGCCGTAATCGCCGCTGTAGGCGTCCCACTGCAAGAGCCACGGCGCCGAATGAAACGCCGCTGCCGCGAAGCCGTCGCGGTCGATATTGCAAAGCGGCGCCATCGTTCCGGCGTAGCCGACGCGCAACAAATAAAAATCGTCCGGATGTTCACGATACGACGCCAGCACGGGAATTGCATTGATGCCCGAACCGTAATGATGAATCTGGCGTTCGAGCCTTCCACCCGGCGCGGCGCCGTAATAAAAATCCCAGTAGCGCCGCGCATTGCCGTTGTATCCCCAGCTCGGAATCGTTGGCATGTAGGCCAGAATCGAATCGAGCGTGACCTGGGCCTTGTCGGCAAAGCCAAAGTAATCGCACCACGCGAACACTTCTTCTTGACCAGTAGAATCCCATGCCATTTCACTCCCGAACGGAAAGGCCGAGCGATTCCATTCATCGGCGCGCGCTTTCATGGCCGCTTCGAGAGCGTCCGCGCGCCGCACCCAGCCTTCGTGTTTCAAATCGTTCAGGAGCATGAGAAAGATGTCGCCTTCCATCAGGCCCGTTCCGATGTAGCCCAAGTTGTAATCGCCATCGGCATTGCGACCGGTCAGAAACTGCGCCGTTTTATCGGCCTGATCGAGATACCAATCCCAGGAATGACTTGTGACCAGCCCATGGTAATTGCGCGCGAGTTGATACATGACCCAGTATGCGGCCACGACGTGCGGATAATTATAGGCGCGGTCGATCCGTTCCGAGTCGCCTTTGCTCCAACTCGTCCAGCCTCCGTAGCGAATGTTCGGATCGTAGTAATCCGGCAACGCATTGGTGTCGTAATAAAACAGACTCTTGCGCACGCCGTACTTGAGCGGGCCGTTCGAATATTGAATGCCGCCCCATAAAACCAAATCAACGAATTGCTGCAATTTTAGCGCTTCTTCCGGTTCCGGCTGGCCGTATTCCTTCATCGCAGCCGCGAGCCAGGAACCCGCTCCGCCCTCGTCCTCGAGGCCTGCGATCCACGCGCGCGCATCCTGCGTCACAATCCGATTGTGCGCGCGGTCATAAGTCATCACCGATGGCCCGCGATGAAAAGGATCCCTCGCGTCGTCAAACCACTGTTTGGTGAACGAGAAATGCCCCAGGTCCGCCACCGCCTGCTCTTCGCCTTTAACGACGTCGTAACTGAT
>Ga0182024_10016731_pt1 | contig 13867 bp, 12 predicted proteins | sample P32metaG_FD_120480 | JGI IMG/M metagenome (GOLD analysis project Ga0182024, IMG submission 120480) | Permafrost microbial communities from Stordalen Mire, Sweden - P3-2 metaG (Illumina Assembly) | ecosystem: Environmental > Terrestrial > Soil > Wetlands > Permafrost | place: Sweden: Stordalen... | reverse complement strand
CCAATAGTGAAAGGCGGCCCAGACCGACGCCAGCGACATCACAATCATCGACCAGCGCAACGAGTTTGCCCCATACTGCCCGGCAAATTTATCGCTGAGCCAGCCGGTCAGAAACGCGCCGAGCGCGAGGCCAATTCCCTGGATACAGAACAGCGTGACGGCCGCGGCGAAACTGCGTGCGCCCGGCTGCACCAGCGACTGAATGGTGGCGTAGGTGGGGCCCGGATAGCAAACCAGCAGCAACCCTGCCATGGCGCTGAACAGCAGGAACAGCGAATAGCTGTCAACGCAGAGCGCGACGACCATACAGGGCGCCGCCATCAGGAAAGCGATCGACAGCAGGCGGTGGCCGTAGCGGATATCCTTGCCGGAAAGCCAACTCGCCAGAAAACCTCCCAACAGCGTCCCCGTGAGCGCGACCACCCCGGTCAGCACGCCGTAAGTCGCCCCCGTCGCGGAGGCCGACATGCCGAAGGTTCGCATGATGTAGGCAGGAGTCCAGGCGCTGTGCGACCCCCCCTGCAATCCCAAGGATGGTGCCCCCGATGATAGTGTTTCGAATCGCGGGATTGGCAAACAGCGCGAAGATACTGCCTTCGGATCGGTTTCGGGCCGGGTCCTTCTGCTCGCGAACAGGTTCCCTAACCGTCGACAGCATCAGCAACGCCAAAACAATTCCGGTTGCGCCCACCGCATACATGGCCGAACGCCAGCCGTAACGATCGGCAAGAAATCCGCCGGCCGCCAACGCCAGGAAGCTTCCGATGGCGATGCCGCTGAAATAGATCGCGATGACCTTGGCGCGCTGCCGCTCTGGAAAGTAGTCGGCAATCATCGAATGCGCCGCCGGCGTCAGGGCCGATTCACCGAAGGCAACACCGACCCGGCCGAACATGAATGAACCGAAAGAATGCGCCACGCCGCAAGACGCCGTGAACGCGCTCCAGATCGTCACGGCGCCGGCGATGATATATTTCCGGGTAAGCCGGTCCGACAATTTCGCCAACGGCATGGTGCATAACGCATAGGTCAGCGAAAATGCCGGTCCGGCCAGGATACCCATTTCGGTATCCGTCAACGCCAGATCCTTCTTGATAAACTGAACCAGAATAAACGGAATCTTGGAATCCATGAAAGACAGCGTGTAACACGCGGTGAGGATGAACGTCACATACCAGGCATAAGCGACGCTATGGTGGGTTGACGCCAAGGCGTCCGCGCTTTCGATCCTGGATATGCTCATTGTTTTCCGCCCTGTTTTAACCGTTTTATTCTCGTTCACTCGCAGATGGCCGGATTTTAAACTCATCTGACGATCGCGTCATGGCTATTGGCCTGAACTGCTGCTGTCTGGCCAAGCAAATCCTTGAGCGCTGAGGCCAACGCACAAGCCGGATCATCGGGCAGCCGAGCCACGCGCCAGGCCACATATCCGTCAGGCCGCACAAGAACCGCGCCGTTATCCTCCACGCCGTAAGCACTGAGCCACTGGCCCTCGGCGTCCTCGAGATCCCCTCCAACGAGGTGGACGGTGAGAGGCAGCCGCGGCCGGTCGGCCGCTTCGCACCACGGCAGGCCGCGTGGCCCGACCAGCAACACGAAGGCCGGGCCGAACAGATCGATGGTCGAGATCTTCTCTCCACCTCGGCTCAACCACACATGCGGCGCGCGACATCCCGGATGCGCCGAAGGGACATATTCGGTGATCGGATCGGCAGGGCTGGGCGCCGCCGTGCCATCGGGGATAACGGCCGAGGACACGTAGCGCGGTCCGAATACCAGGCCCTGCTCGTTAAGAAACTCCGACCGCGGCAGCTTGGCTGTGTCTTGCCGGGCGGTTCGGCCCATCGACAGCGCGTTCAGGAGGCTTGCCCTGGTGATGAGCTCCGCCAGCGGTCGACGCTCCGTATCGTAGGTATCGAGCAGCGACGGCTGAGCGTGGCCGTGCAACACGGCGGCGAGCTTCCAGGCCAGATTGTGCACGTCCTGCACACCGGTATTGAGTCCGAAGCCGCCGGTCGGCGGCATCTCATGCGCCGCATCGCCGGCCAGGAAGATCGGGCCATCGCGGTAACGGTCGGCAACGATAGCCGAAGCCTTCCATGCGCCGACGCCAAGGATTTCGATCGGCAGGTCGGGAACACCGACGGCTTGGCGGATAATGGCGGTGCAACGTTCCGGCGCAAAATCGGCGGGCGTATAGCCGTAGTGCGTGAGGCTGTGCACCAGGAAACTCCAGCGATCCGTGCCGTTGATGGTGAGGAAGGTGCCGCGCAGCTCCGGCTGCTCGATAAAATAGAGTGGCGCAGGACGGTCCGCCGTCCATTGCTGCAGATCCGCCCGGAACAGGATGTTGACGCTGTCATACACGTCCCGTTCGCCGATCATCCGCACGCCGAGCTTCTGGCGCATGATGCTCTGGGCGCCATCGGCCGCGATCAAATAGCGTGCGCGAAATGGTAAATGTGCGCCCGCGGTGCGATCCGTCAGCGTACCGGTGACTCCATCCGCGTCGTAGCTGACGTCGGTCAACTCGGTATGAAAGCGCAGGCCGTCGGGCGCCGCTGCCTCCGCGTGGCGCCGCAGTACCGGCTCAAAGTCGTCCTGGGCGCAGCCGCAATTGGCGACCGGCGACACCGCCAGGTTCGCCGCAGACCCGCGGCCCGGCTTGATCCGGTTGATCTCCGCGCCAGCCAGGCTTTCCGCCCAGACAATCATGCTGCCGAATTTGGGCGGCATGCCGGCGTCGCGGATCGCGGTCTCCACGCCCATCTGGCGATACATTTCCATGGTGCGCGCGTTGATGCCGCGCGCCTTGGGAAGGGTCGCCGTCCCCGGATGACGTTCAACCAGAAGCGAGCGCACGCCGTGCTGAGACAGCAGCATGGACGCGGTAAGTCCGACCGGACCTCCGCCGACGATCAATACCGGTACTTCGAGCATTGTCATGTTTCCCTCGGTGTCATCCACCAAATTCGCGCCAGTTCGGCGAGCTGGTGCAGGACCGGCCTGCCACCTCGCGTGACGAAGTCCGTCAACGTAACGTCATCCCGCGATCTCAGAGTGCAATCGGCTCTTCAAGATATCGCTTGTTGCTCTGGGATTTCGGCTTTTCCAGATCTTCGGCCCTGACATAGGTGATCGTCGAACGCCCCCTGTATGCTTCTGGCACGATCATCACGCGGACGAAACTCGAAAGCTGATGCGCCGATGCCTTCGAATAAACACTGTCCGGACCGTGCTCCACCCAGGGATCGCCCGGCCACACCCGAAACCGGTGCCCACCCGATTCAAGCAGCAGGTTTCCTTCCAGCTGACACCGGACGCCCGGCGCTGCATGGACGTGCGTAAACGCTTCCCCGCCGAGCGGGAAGCTGACGCGATCCAGCCGCATCAGCCGTTTGATCGAGGTATCGATCTCGATCTGAAAATCGCCAGCCATGCGGCTTCTGATTCCTTCGCCTTCAATCTCCTCGAATGGCGCATCGGGCGTCACCAATTCCCAGCGCCAAAGCCGGGCGCCCTCGTCCATGCCCCGGACCGTGACTGTTTGAGTGGAGAACCAAGCTCCCTCGCTTGCGATAATCTCGGTCCTGGCCGAATCGATGATCTCCGCGCCGCCTGCAACACAGTAAATGATACGGCGTTCGGCCGGCAGTTTCGCTTCAGCCTCCTCAGTGAAATGATCCTGATAGATTCGCAGTCGGAATTTTGACATCGTGGACATCGGGATCCTGATCTCTTCTTTCGTCAGTTTCGTGATTGATGATTGGTGTCTATCGTATAGGAACGCCGTGATGACCCCAGTTCAACGGCAGAGATGAAACGCCGAGCGCGGATATCGCATGCCTTCCGGCTTCGCGGAAGTAGGCTATACCGAGGGTCCGGTCTACCCCAATCAACGGATATCGTCAGACCGGTCCGACTTTCTCAACCGCGAGTTACTCCTGCAAACGCGCCTAACGAGATTTTGACCGCGTTGACACCGTCAGGATCTTGCCTTCACGGATAAGGCTATTGCACACCTCCTTCACAGCCGCGACCACCTCGCGTGTTGCCCGGCTGACCGGCCGCCCGCGTGGCAAGGCCAGGGTGCGCTCGGCGCGCAACCATGGCATCAGCGCCGCCGACAAGGTGCCGGCCGCTATTTCCTCATGGATTCCGGAGAACGGCAGCAGGCCATAACCCAGACCTGCGGCGACGATCCGCTTCAGGGGAATGCTGCTTTCAACGCGCACCGAGAAGGGTATGCCCGGCGGGAACGGGTTACGGCTGAGCGGCACCACCGCGGCGGGCAACTTGTTGAACTCCTTGCGGGTCATTCTGCCGCTACGAAGCAGCGGATCGCGCGGCGGACCTATCAGGAAGACATGTTCGACCACGAGCGTTTCATAGGCCAGGTGATCATTGTCCTGCGGGGCCGTGAGGATGGCGACGTCGACTTCGGCGCGAAGCAAACGATCGCTCATCACCTCGGTGAGGCCTTCACTAAGCTCCAGCTGGATACGCGGAAACTGTTTCACGAGCAATTTGGCGAGCGGCGCATAAAAGATGTCGGCAAGACTCGATGGCGCGCCAAGCCGCACCGTGCCGCTCGGCTCACGATTTTCGGTTAGTACCTCTGCCTTGATGTCGTCGACCGCGCCGAGCAGCCAGCGCCCCCGGGCCAACAGCACCTTGCCGGACTCGGTCACCGATACGCCGCGCGAACCACGTTCCAGCAATGCGCCACCCAATTCGTGCTCGAGTTCCTTGACGTGGCGACTGAGCGCCGATTGGGCGACATTGAGCGTGCTCGCTGCCGCAGCGAAGCCGCCGCGCTCGGCGACGGCGACGAAATAGCGAATCTGCCGAAGGTCCATTTCGAGCCTCCATCTCAAAGTGAGATAGATACCATATCAAACATATTCTTGTGAGATACCAAAAAAGGCGCAGTGTCCCGCAAAAGAACAATAGCGGAGGAAACCAACATGGACGTCGCCACAGACACCCGGCGCACATCGGTCTTTATTGTGGGGGGAGGCCCGGTCGGTCTGGCCATGGGGCTTTTGCTCGACCGCTTCGGGATCGATTCCGTCATCATCGAAAAGAGCCCCACCACAACCGATCATCCAAAATCGCGCGGCTGCTGGGTCCGCACCATGGAGATTTTCCGACAGTGGGGGATCGAGCAGGCGATCCGCGATCGCGGGCTGCAGGATGATTCCGACATGTTCGTCCAGGTCGAGAGCATCGCCGGCCGCGAGATCAGCCGCTCCCGTCCCGAGCCCGATCTCGGCCAGACGCCGGCCTGGAAATGCCTGGTAGCCCAGGATGCGGTAGAAGAGGAAATCTACAAGGTCATCGAGCATTCGAATCTGGTGCAGGTTCACTTCTCGACGGAATTCGTGGGATTCGAGGAGGTCGATGACGGGGTTGTCTGCGAGATCCGTTCGGTGGAGTCGGGCCGGATCGAACATTGGCACGCGAAATATCTGCTCGCCTGCGATGGCGCCGGCAGCCAGACGCGGCGCAGCGCCGGCATCGAGATGGTGGGACCTTCCTGCCTTGCGGTGCTCCTGAACGAATACTGGCGCGCCGATCTTTCACGCTTTCCTTTGGCGCGTGAGGCTGCAGGCTATCAGGTGTATTCCAAAGCGCCGGGCGTGCCGCCGCGCTCCGGCATTCTCAACACCAATGGCCGCGACCGCTGGCTTTCCATCATGCAGATCGGTGATCAGAAGGATGATCGCCCGCGGCCGTGGACGGACGCGGAAATGATCGAGATCATCCGCGCCCACGTCGGCGTTCCCGATCTCGAGGTGACGCTGCTCAATCGCTCGATCTGGCGCATGAGCAAGCAGGTCGCGGAAAATTTTCGAAGGCGACGGGTGTTTCTGGTCGGCGATGCCGCGCATCGCTTCCCGCCGACCGGCGGCTTCGGTCTGAACTCGGGCGTCCAGGACGCACATAACCTCGCCTGGAAGCTGGTCTACGTGCTGCGCGGTCTGGCGTCGGAAAAGCTGCTCGATAGCTACGATCTCGAACGCCGGCCGGTCGGCCAGTCCAATGCCGATTTCAGCTACGGCAACATGATCCGCTTCCGGCGTATCGACGACGCCGTCCGGTCGGGCAATGAGGACCGCATCCGCTTCTGGATCAACGATCTTGATAACCACCTGCACAGCATCGGCCAGGCGCTCGGCTTCACCTATGAAGAGGGCGCGGTGATACCCGACGGCACGCCGAACGGTGGACATCTGACACGGGTGTACCGGCCTTCCGACCGGCCGGGCGGCCGGTTCCCGCATCTGTGGCTCGACATGGCGCGCAAGCACTCGACGCTGGACTGGTTCGACAAGGACTTTACGGTCGTTGCCGGCCCGCAGGGCGAGGCGTGGCTCGAAGCCGGCCGTGATGTGTCGACCAAAACCGGGTTGCAGCTCAATCTGCAGCAATTGCCCCACGCCCATCCGGCCGACGGCATTCAGATGGGGCCGCGCGGCGCGGTGCTGGTTCGTCCCGATGGGCACGTCGCCTGGCGCATGCCGTACATGCCATCGAATCCCGTGCAGGAATTGGCCGGCGCGCTCGAAACCGTGTTGCATTAGCCATGGACAGCATCGCCGCCAACAATACGTCGATCGCCTTCAAACGCAGCGGCAACGGACCACCCTTGCTGCTGCTGCACGGCGCCGAAGCCGATCATTCCATGTTCGATGCCTTCGGGGCGCAGCTCGCGCCGCACTTCACGGTGATCGCCTATGACCAGCGCGATTCCGGGGAGACCCGCAATCCGCCTTCGCCCTACGGTTTCGCCGAACTGGCTGACGATGCCGGCGCGCTGATCGTAGCCCTCGGCTATCAGCGCGCCCATGTATTCGGGACCTCGCTCGGCGGCGCCATTGCCCAGCTGCTGGCCGCGCGTCATCCCGCGCGGATCGATCGTCTGGTGTTGTCGAGCACGTTCCGCCCCGGGGTCGCCTTGTCCACGATCAATCCGGAGGAATTTCCGAAGATCGTGGCACTGCGCAGCCGCCTGCCGGAGTCGGCGGCCGAGTTGGCCCTGTATTTCTATACGCCCGATTACCTCACAGCCCATCCGGAACTGGCGAGCCGCTTCGCGGGCTCCAAGCGCAACGAGGAACAGAGGCAGCGCCGCGCCGCGATCCTGACCCGCCCGGTCGAATTCGAACTGAGCGCGATCTCGGCGCCGACGCTGGTTTTGGCGGGCAGCGAGGACCGTCTGATCCCGAAGTCCCACACGCTGTCTCTGGCTCGCGAGATTGCGGGTGCAAAGACTGCGATCGTCGCCGGCGTCGGTCACGTCGGCACCATTCAAGACCCTGCCGCGGTCGCCGCGGAGGTGCTGGCATTTCTACAACACGACCAGGCTTAAGAACGACGACCAGGCACAAGAACAACAAATCATGGAGGAGGACGCTCATGGCGATTCAAGGGGAGGATCTCGTCACACTTTACGATGAGGCGCCGCTTAATGCGCGGTATTGGATCAGCATGGCGCTTGCCATCGTCACCGGCGTCTTTGATTATTTCGACTACTTTCTGGTCGGCTTCCTGGTCGCGGTGCTGGGGCCGCTTTGGCATCTGACCTTCGGGCAGACCTCGATCATCCTGCTCAGCGCCGGCGTCGGTGCCATCATCGGATCCCTGGTCTGGGGCGCCCTGGCGGATCGCTTTGGACGCAAGCCGTTGTTGATCGCGGGAATAACGCTGTGCGCGCTGGGCGCCGGATCGGTTTCGCTGATACCCGAGGGAGCGTGGGTGCTGTTCGCCGTGCTTCGCTTCATCGTCGGCTTTGGTGTCGGCGCCGCCGCCACCATCGCCGTGCCATTGATCGTCGAATATACGCCGACCCGCCACCGCACCCTTCTGACCAGTGCAACGGTCATTCCGGTCTCGCTCGGTATCCTCACGGCATCGCTGACGGCGGCAACGCTGCTGCAGCAGATCGGCTGGCGCGGCCTCGCTTCGCTCGGCTTCATCCCTTTGCTGCCGGCCGTTCTGATCGCATTGATCCTGCCGGAATCGGTGCGCTGGCTGGTCACGCGCGGACGTTATGCGGAAGCGCGCCGCATCGTCGGCCGAACGTTGAACCGATCGCCGGATGCATTGCCACAGCCGGCAAGCCCTGCAACGCGGGTCGGCAATCCGGCCGCACCGGCTTCGAGCTTTGCCGAAATCTTCGCCCAACCCAGATTGTTCTGGCTCACGGTTATCGTCTGGTTCGGTGCGAGCACCGCAAACTACGGCGTTTTCCTGTGGGGACCCACGATCGTAGCGCTATTGATGGGCGTTTCGCCTTCCGACGCCGCCCGTCTCTTTATCTTCGTCAGCCTGACCGGCCTGCTCGGACGCATCGCATTCTCGTTCGCGGCGCAATGGCTCGGACGGCGCCGCTGCGGAGAGATCATGGGCTACGGCATCGCGCTGTTCCTGGGGGCCGCCGGATTGTTCTTTGACCGCACCATCCTGGGATATCCGGCTTTCATCGTGCTGCTGATCCCGGCCGCCTTGTTTTTTGATGGCGGCTTTTCCAATATCGCGCCTTATTCCGCCGAGATCTTTCCGGTGCGGATGAGTGCACGCGGCGTCGGCCTTGCGCAGGCGGCGAACGGCCTGGGAAAAATTGCCGGACCGCTCTGTCTCGCGCTGATCGCCGGCGCGTCGAACCTGATCACGCCCAAGGCGACGATGGACGCGGTCACGCCGGCGTTTTTGTTCCTCGCCTGCTGCGGGCTGGCGATCGGGCTGTCATTCAGCCTGCTCGGTGTCGAAACCCATGGCAAGCCATTGGCGCTGGAAAACGACCATCGGCCCGTATCGCCGCTGGATACGGTAGCGATGCGGGAACAGCCGAGTATAGGAACGAGTTAAAACCAGGCGCATCCAGCCGGCCATTGCCGGGCCGGATGCGTCGCCGCCCAAATTTTCGTGTCGTGCGAGTAAAGTCAGATGGATGATGGAAACAGGCGCATGAATGTGGCAAGTCCGGAAATCGTAGGGCATTCACCGTTCGACACGAAAAAGCTCGACCGGTTGATGAAGGAGGCGGATCTCGACGCGCTTGTCGTCACCTCGCGGCACAACGTTCAATATCTGCTGGGCGGCTACCGCTTCTTCTTTTTCGATGCCATGGAGGCGATCGGCGTCAGCCGTTATCTGCCGGTGTTTGTGTATCAGCGGGAGCGGCCCGAAAATGCGATCTACATCGGAAATCGCATGGAGGGGTTCGAGAAAGAGCTCGGTAGCATTCCCGTTGCTTCGGTCAAGGCCGCGTCATGGGGAACCACCGATGCCATGGGCCTTGCAGTCGATCATATCAAGGCGCTAGGCCCAGGTGTGAAGCGCATCGGCATCGAACCGAGCTTCCTGCCGTCGGATGCCAAGGAGTTCCTGAGCGAGAAGCTAAACAGCGCGTCGCTGGTGGATGCGCAGTTCGTGCTTGAGCGGCTGCGGGCGATCAAAACCGCGGTCGAACTCGATCTGGTGCGCGAAGCCTCGGAACGTGTGGTGAGCGCTATGAGCGCAACTTTTGATGTTTGCGTACCTGGGATGAGCAAGCACGATATCGTCGATCGGCTCCGGCGCGAGGAACACGACAGGGACCTCGTGTTCGAGTACTGCCTGATCGCGGCCGGCAACAGCCACAACCGCGCTCCGTCCAATCAGCGCCTGCAGGAAGGTGATGTTATTTCGCTCGATTCCGGCGGCAACTACAAGGGCTACATCGGCGATCTCAGCCGCATGGGTGTGCTGGGCCAGCCGGACGCCGAACTCTCCGACCTGCTACAGGAGATCGAGGAAATTCAACAAAGAGCGCGCCGCGCGATTAGGCCGGGAGCGCTGGGTGGCGATATCATCGCCGCCGGCGAAGAAGCGGTTCGTCGGGCGCCACACGGCAATGTGCTGGACTACACCGCCCACGGTATCGGCCTCGTCAGCCATGAGGCGCCGCGGCTCACGGATCATGGGCCGGTGCCTTATCCGCCATATGATGCCGACCAGCCGCTGAAGCCCGGCATGGTGGTCTCGATCGAAACCGCGATGCTCCATGCTTCGCGGGGGTACATCAAGCTCGAAGATACGCTGATCGTCACCGAGGAGGGTTGGGAAGCACCTGGCGACAGCGCACGCGGTTGGAACACTGGGGGAACGATGATTTCCAAGTGATGCGTTGGCGTGGTGAACCCGATACAGTGGATTGCCACATGGCTATCGCCCAGTCTCCATCGAGCGCATGATCGATCAACTACCTGGGACGGCCGGTGAAGACAGCGTCGCTGAGTAAGTTTCATAAGGACGAATCCGCGAATGGCTGCTTTTGGCGCAGAGCGGTCATTCGTCGTCCCGTGCATGCTATGACACCGACGAAAGCGTTACAGCTCAAGGGCGATCTGACGTCCACCGTGGCCCGCCGTTACAGAACACTGTCGGTTCCGAGCGGTCCGGCCGTGATGAACCAGCGGCTGAAACGGCCGCCGGGTGCGTCCCGCCGAAAAAGCCACATGAAGGGCGCCGTCACCTTGGTGTCCGGTTCCGCCTTTTTGGCCATCTCTGCTTCGCCGCGGACATAGGTCGTCATCTCGCCGTCCCAGACCTCCAGGATACGGTGGTCGATGTTGAGTGGTGAGTCGATTTTTACAAAGAAGGCCTGCATCGCCGACGCGCCGGTGATCTGCTTCACGCCAAATGCAAGGATGGCGTCGGGTGTGAAAGTATCGAACGCCGAAGCGAACTTCAGCGTGTCGATCTCGCGGCAAAGCGCCTTGATCCAGTCTGGCGTGCTGTCGAGCAGCGTGAGGGTATTTGACATTTTTCACTGTCCTTCAACCGGCGCTGCCTTGCGCATTGGCGGGTTGGTCACGATGAATAGTCCTAGCGGCGGCGGTGTAGTTTTAAGGTCAGGGGCCTGCAAGAATCTCTCGTCTCGTGGTCCCCATCCGCCGTGTCCTTCATGTGGCCTTCAACTGACGAGCGGCGTCGTCGGCGGTATCTTCGGGCTGGGTGTTGAAGGCAATCGCGGCGTTTGGCGCGGCCTTATGGATGATGTTCACCACGGTCTCGAACAGCGCCAGGCTTTTGGGCGGGAGTCGGAGGCCACCGCCGATCGATGTGGCCGATCATATGCAGCCGAGCGTGCGTGCACGCTCGGCTGCAACGAGAGTCCCGTCGACCACGCGGCCGAGAGCACCGGGCGCGCTGCATCCTGCGCACTTGAAGATCGACGACAGGCGGCTTCCATTTCAGCGGCTTCCTAGCTAAAATTCCACCCGCAAAACCCTTGCTGGCCTAACGATCTGATCTGCCTTAAGTGCCTTGGTCCCTCCATCGGTCAAGAAATACGCAACCCGACCATACTCACCGGGGCCTCGCCCCCAGGCGCCGCTTGAAGGGCCTATCAGTTGTTCGGTGAGAGGCTCGCCCGCCGCGCAGCGCCGTACGCCGCTGTTCTCGCTTGGCTCGAGGGACACGCGTTCGATGGTATTCTGTCGGTGCGTCGTCACGTACGCCACACCGGCATTTTCGTCGATGCAGAAATCGTCATACATCATGCCGCCAGTGACGAATTCGGGATTGCCAACTGGATCCCGTGTATCCGGATCGACGCGCACGCGCATGAAGAGCTTTTTAGCTGTCGACGTGTAGTAAAGGTAGTTCGACTTCGGGGCATATCTCACACCGTTGACTCCGGGCTGGTCAGGCATCGGACCGTGCGGATCATAGGCCATGCTGTCATGCTTGAGCCATACACGGGCTGTGATCTTGCCCCCGTCCGAAGGCAAGTCGATACGCCAAATCAAGGCCGCAATCGAGTCTGCGACGAGCATGATTTTCGGAGCGATCATGCAACTGCCGTTGAGCGCGCGGACTGCTTCGGGAAACTCGAGGACAGCCTCCGGACTGACCGACATTCCGGGAGCCCAGTCGCGCAAGTCCAGGCGGTGGAGAAATGACTCGTGCGACGAGTATACGTTCGAAGTGCAAATGTAGAAAATGTCCGGCTCGACCTCGGCGATACCCAGCGCTGGCTGAGCAAAGGTGAACAGAAGTAGTGGCGCTACCGGCCCATTTGCACTGGGTGGAATGTACCATAACTCTTTATGGTTCAGGACGGTTACCAGAATGGAATTGTCACCGCGTATAGCTAGGTTCTCCAGGAAATACTGGGGCGGGAAAGAAGCGATAGTAGTCAGCTTAGCCTGTGTCATGGTGTCGGAGGTCACGAGATGTCTCCCTTTGCTTAAATAGTTTGAGGATGCGCTAGAGGCTGGATCGTCGACGCCCGCATGTGCAGGCACACGAAGTAGCGAGGCGACGCCCAAGGCGGACGCCATAAGCAGCAAGCTACGGCGCGGAGCGTCCAAAGCTGAGGCTGCTAACGTCATGGCTTTCTCCGTAAGATAAGTCTCAAAGCCTTCGAATGGGGCGTAACCGCGAGGGCGACAGTCACCGCGAGCCTGGCCCCGAGACCGTCGCAATTCAACGGAAGTACGGGTTTGGAGCTGTCAGTTGGGAACAGGGATTTCAAATGCGTTCAAGAACGCGCAGGTGATGTGATAGATGCCCGTGAGATAAGTAATATCTACCAGACCCTGTTTTCCAAACGCACGCTCGGCGGCGCTGTAGAGCTCGGCATCAACATGGTGTTCAGCCGAAAGCTTCCGTGCGTAGCGAAGAGCAATCTTTTCCTGATCGCTAAGGTCGTCAGGTATTCCACCGGACGCTAACGTTCGGATGGCCTCCTCTGAAATTCCGGCCTTTCGGGCTGCCGCCGAGTGAGCGTATCGCTCGTAGTCCGATCCCCACACTGCGCCGACGGCAAGGATCACCACTTCGCGGACTCGCTTGTTTAGCGACGTATGCTTCTCCTCGGCATCGTGTAAATCCAAAAAACGCGAGCCGATGCCGGGGTTGAACAGCATCGGGTTGAACGGGCCGATGAGCCTTCCATCATCCGTCGTTCCCTTGAAATTAGCGGTTTCCGCCCATGGAATCATCGTCGTATTCAGGCGATCATAAATTCCTTTTTGTGCAACCGACATTGCCTGAGGATCCAAAAGGGGCAAGCGGCCGCCCAACAGCTCAGTTTGATTAGACATCTTAAGTTCTCCCGTTCTGTGGTGGTCTATTGAAGCCGTTTAGAAAGAGTGCGGAACTTCAGCGCTCTAAGCCTGTCGCGCTGGAAGGCACGTCGTGAGCCACGAGCGTGAGTGACACACTGGTGAGATAGCCGATGAGCACGGTCAAATCCGTGAGGCCAGCGTCACCCAACAGATCTACTGCACGTTGATACAGGCCTTTTGGCACCACGCGTGGAGCGATCAGCGCTGATGTCATTTCGTAGACGACTTGCTGGCGAGGTTCGTCAAAGGAAGTGGGCAGTCCCGCGATCAACGCCTGCACCTTCTCCGGGGGCAGGCCGCCAGCGTTCTCTGCGATCATTTCGTGTTCGTAGTTCGAGTAGGCCGCCAACCACCGCGCGTTTGTAACGTTCGTGGCGATCTCAATCTCAGACTTGGACAAGGATGAGTGAGCTTGGTAATAAGCACCCAGCGGTACCATGACTTCTATGAGCTTGGGGTTTTGCAGCCAGATCTTGTATGGCCCAGGTACCAACCCGCGCTCTTTCACCGTAAACTCAAAAGCCCGCTTTTGGTCGGTGGTCATCCTGTCGAGAGGGAGTTCCTTATATCGGCCAAACGTTCCGAAGTCAGAAGTTTCAGACATGTCGTTACCTTTTTTGGTGTAGAACGAACCGTCCTGGGGGCGTAGGTCGAAGATGATCTCGCGGCTACGTCAGTCTGGGGAAGCCAGCAGGTCGGCATGTTCGCCGGAGCAAACGTCGAAGGCGCATTCGTGACGT
>Ga0182024_10016730_pt1 | contig 13869 bp, 15 predicted proteins | sample P32metaG_FD_120480 | JGI IMG/M metagenome (GOLD analysis project Ga0182024, IMG submission 120480) | Permafrost microbial communities from Stordalen Mire, Sweden - P3-2 metaG (Illumina Assembly) | ecosystem: Environmental > Terrestrial > Soil > Wetlands > Permafrost | place: Sweden: Stordalen... | reverse complement strand
GTCGGTGTACGGCTCCCCGTGCGGGGCCTGGTCACACGAGCAGGCTTACGGCTGGTACTAGCCTGCCGCCGGCGGTGAAGCCGGCCCTGAGACGCCGGCCATAAGCCGGCCCTGACGGCGGGGAACCCCGGAGACCCCCGGGGTTCCCCGCCGTGTTATGTGACGTAAGTCATATCGCCTAAATTGGCAGTTTTGGTCACGCTTTAGGCATGTTTCCGGCATGGTGAAGCCTGCAAGCACCCCGCGTGCGAGATGGCCGCCTGTGAGCCGCCCGGCGCCCTGCCCCCGCGTCACGTCCGTACGCCGCTGCCCTCCCTGCATTTCCGCTGGTAGCTGGCATGTGCCCGGGTGATAGCCGAGCGCGTAATCTCGCGCTGACCGAAGGTGCCCCTTTGTCCAGGATTAGGACATCCCTGCGCACGTATCCGAAGCTCCTCCTGACCCTGACCGCGGCAGGCAGTGCCGTCACCGCGGCGGTCATCACCCTCAGCGGCACCTCCACGGGCCAACTCGCCAGTGGCCAGCCGGCCGACGCCCATCACGCGGCCAGCCCGGCGGTCGCCGCGGCCGAGGCGCCGGCCACCTTCCGGCCCATCGCCACCCTGGACGCCGCCGCGACGTCGCAGCGCATGACCGCCCGGCGCCACGCGCGGAAGATGCTCGCGCACTACGGCTGGCGCCAGCGGCAGTGGTCGCCGCTGGACAAGCTGTGGAACCGGGAAAGCGGCTGGAACAAGTACGCCCAGAACCCGTACTCGGGCGCCTACGGCATCCCGCAGGCCGTGCCGGGCAGCAAGATGGCCAGCGCCGGCCGGAACTGGCGCAGCAACGCCACCACCCAGATCCGCTGGGGCCTGGGCTACATCAAGAGCCGGTACGGCAGCCCGCGCGCGGCCTGGGCGCACGAGCTGGCCTACGGCTGGTACTGAGTGTCCAGCGGGCGGCGCGGCCGCGCCGCCCGCTGGCTTTGCCCGGTCGGCGTACCCGCCGCTCTGCTTGTTTCCGGCGGTGGGCGTACCCGCCGCTCTGCTTGTTTCCGGCGGTGGGCGTACCCGCCGCCCGCTAGTTTCGTCTCGTGACCGGGTCCGCCAATTCCGAAGCCTCGCTGGTCCGGCTGACCCTCGCTCTCGGTGCGGCCGGGGCTGGCGGCCCGCTGTTCCCGGATGAGGGCCGGCTGGCCAGGGCCGTGGCCGGCCTGCCGGAGCCTGGCCCCGGCCAGGTCGCTGACACCCGGTCGGCCATCCACGCGGGGGAGGACCCGCTGGGCGCCGCGTTCTGCCGGTTGCGCGATGCCGCGACCCGGCGCACCGACGGTGCTGTCTACACCCCGGGTCAGCTGGTTGGCCCGATGGTGGACTGGACGCTCGATCGCCAGCCCGCGCGCGTCGTCGACGCCGGCGCAGGCTCGGGCCGTTTTCTCGCCGAGATCCTGCGTCGCCATCCTGGCATCGGCGCCATCGCCGTGGACAGCGATCCCCTCGCCACCCTGATGACCAGGGCGATGCTGGCCGTGCTGAAAGCGCCGGAGGCGCGGGTTATCCAGAGCGACTACACGACGGTGACGCTGCCGGAAATCGGCGGGCGCACGGCGTTCATCGGCAACCCGCCTTACGTCCGCCACCACCAGCTGGGCGCCGCAGCCAAGGCCTGGGCGCAGAAAACCGCCGGGAGCATCGGTCACCGCATCAGCGGCCTCGCTGGCCTGCACGCCTACTTCTTCCTGGCTACGGCGGTACTGGGCCGGCCCGGCGATGTCGGCTGCTTCGTCACGTCCGCGGAATGGCTGGACGTCAACTACGGCGCGATCATGCGGTCCCTGGTGCTGGAAAACCTGGGTGGCCGGTCCCTGCACGTCATCGAGCCGAAGGCGCTGCCATTCGCGGGTGCGCAGACCACCGCCGTCATCACGGCCTTCGAGATGGGCAGCCGGGACGACCCGATCCGGCTGCAGCACCTGGAGTCGCTCGACCAGCTCAAGGACCTGGCCACCGCCGGGCGGCCCGTCCCGCGCCACCAGCTCCGGGAGTCGTCCCGATGGGGCAGCCTGCTCCGGTCCCCGGGGAAGGCGCCCGCGGGCTTTATCGAGCTTGGTGAGCTGTGCCGTGTCCACCGGGGCGCCGTCACCGGCGCCAACGCGTTCTGGGTCGTCCGGCACGGGGCCGGCCTGCCGGCCTCGGTGCTGTATCCCTCTGTCACCAGGGCCCGGGAATTGTTTGCCGCCGGAACGGTCCTGGCCGGCCGGGAGCATCTGCGCCTGGTCGTGGATATCCCGTCCGGGCTGGACGAGCTCGACGCTGGTGACCGGGTCAAGGTGTCCCGCTTCATCGAGGCCGCGAAAAAGGCTGGCGTGGATAAGGGATACATCGCTGCCCACCGGCGGCCCTGGTGGTCAGTCGGCCTCACGGCGCCTGCGCCGATCCTGGCCACCTATATGGCCCGGCGCCCGCCGGCGTTCGTCATCAATGCCGCGCAGGCCCGGCACATCAACATCGCGCACGGCCTCTACCCGCGCCAGGAACTGGACTTGCATGCGCTTTCCCGGCTGGCCGAGGCGTTGCGGACCGGGACGGTCCTCGGGCAGGGCCGCGTCTACGCGGGTGGGCTGACCAAGTTCGAGCCCCGGGAGATGGAGCGTCTCATGGTGCCGGGCCTGGGCACGCTCAGGGGTCACGAGCCGCTTTAGAATCGTCCGCCCTGGATGCGGCGGCCGCGCTGGGGCTGGCCCGCTTCCCCTAGTACGTCGGAGCCGGACCGTCCAGCGGGGGCTCCAGGAACGTGGCGCGGGCGCCCTCGAGCCAGTCGTCCAGGCCGCGGGGCGCGTGCCGGGTCACCTTCCGCACATCCCCGGTGAGCTGGCCGGCCCCGCCCGCGCGGATCCAGGCGAACAGCTCCAGCATCCCCTCGGCTTCCCAGGGCTCCATGCCCGAGCCCAGCAGTTCCTCCCGGGCCCGCTCTTCCGGCAGGTCGAAGTAGCGGACCTGGCGCGCGAACACGGCGGAGATCCGGGTGGCCACCTGCGAGTAGCTGAGGGATTCCGGGCCGGTCAGCGTGAACACGCCCGGCTCGCCGCCGCCGGAGGGGACCGGGCCGGTCAGCAGTTGCGCGGCGGCATCGGCCACGTCCGCGGCCGCCACGAAGCCCACGCGGCCGTGGCCCGCCGGGGCGTACAGCGTGGCCTCCCGGCTGATGGCCGGCGCGGCGGGCAGCAGCATCTCCATGAACGGCGCGGGGGCCAGGTAGCTGACCGGCAGCCCGGTCGCGTCGAGATGCCGGGCGATCTCGCGATGGCTGCGCATGAACCGCACGTCGCAGCCGGGGTCCAGGAAGCCGTCCGCGGCCACCTTCACCACGTGCGGCCCGTGCCCCGCCGCCACCAGCGCGTCGGTGAAGACGATTTCCAGCTCGGCCTGCGCCTCGCTCGACGGGCTCAGCAGGAAGACCCGGTCGAACTCCCGGAGCTGTTCCGCGGCCGGCGGGTCGTCGAACGTGGCCACCAGGTTCTCACCCGGGCCGGGCAGGTCGAGGCCCTTGGCTTCCACCCGCACCATGGCGATCGCCTCAGCCTGGGCGTCGACCAGCGCCTCCAGCACGCGGTAGCCGACCCTTCCGGTCGCCCCGGTCACCAGGATCACGGCCTGCCTCCGATGTCATGGCGGGTTCTGCGCTGTCCTTATGGGCACCTTACGGGAGGCCCGGTCCGGTGCGGCGGGCGACGTCCCGACGTACGTTGGTTCAGTGAGCCGGGGTGCGTGGCGCAGATGGTCCGTAGTGGCCTCCGGGGCCGTCCTGTTGTGCGCGCTCCCGGCCGTGATCGCCGCGCTCCCCGTGCCCGCCTCCGCGATCAGCGCGCCGGCCTTGCGGGCCCGCATCCTGGCCTCGGCTGCGGTGCCGTACGAGGGGTACGCCGAGAGCACGGTGAACCTCGGCCTCCCGGAGCTTCCCGACCTGCACAACGTGAGCCTGCTGCTGGACGGCACCACCGACCAGTACGTCTGGTACCGCTCCCCGTCCTACTGGAGGGCCGACGACGTAACCGGGACAGGAGAGAGCGACACCTATGCCGACGGCGGGGTCACCTACCTGTGGAACTACGGGTCCAACCTGCTCACCCAGGTCACCGGGGCGGAGCCGGTGCGGCTGCCCCGGGCCCCGGACCTGCTGCCGCCCGCGCTGGCCCTGCGGCTGCTGGACACCGCGGGACATGCGGACCGGGTCTCCCGGCTGCCCTCCCGGCGGATCGCCGGGGTTGACGCGGCCGGCCTGCGGCTGGTCCCCACCGGGACGGGCACGACGATCAGCGCGGTGGAGATCTGGGCTGATCCGGCCAGCGGGCTCCCCGTCGAGGTTCAGATCACTAGCCGCGGCTCGTCCCAGCCCGTGCTGATCAGCACGTTCCTCGAGCTGAGCCGGACCCAGCCGAGCCTTGGCGCGGTGACCCCGCACCCGGCGCCGAACGTCGGGCTCACCACCACCCGGCTGCCTGACGTGGATGGAGTGCTGAACGGTGACGGTGATGGCGACAGTGACGGCGACCCATTCCCAGCCCAGCTGGGCGGCCAGCGCCACGTGGCCGTCCCGGGCAGCCCGCCGGGCGTGGCCATCTACGGCAGTGGACTCTCGCGATTCGTGGTGCTTCCCCTGCCCCGCGGGGTGGGGACGAGCGCGCTCAACTCCGCGATCCAGGCCGGGGCGGACAGCGTGACGTTCCCCGGCGCCCCCAGCGGCCCGGATGGGGCCCAGGGGGCGGTGCTGATCCGGACCCCGCTGCTGTCCGTTCTCATGGTCAGGGCCGGGTTCCACCATGCCGTCTTCCTGTTCACCGGCGCGGTGACCCCGGCCGTGCTGGAGAGCTCGGCCAGCGCCCTGGTCACCGACTTGTCTCACTTCAGGTTCAGGTTTCACCGATGATCGCTACCCGCGGCCTCACCAAGCGGTACGGCCACCTGCTCGTGGTGGACCAGGTCGACCTGGATGTCCGGGAGGGCGACCGGTACGGCTTCCTCGGGCCCAACGGGTCGGGGAAGACCACCGTGGTCCGGATGCTCCTCGGCCTGGTCTACGCGACCAGCGGCGAGATCACCGTGCTGGGCCAGCCGGTACCCAAGCGGGTCGGCGAGGTGCTGCCGTCGATCGGCTCGCTGGTGGAAGGCCCGTCCGCGTACGGGCACCTGTCCGGGCGGGCCAACCTGGCCCTGATCGACGCGGCCGGGAAGTCGGGCAGCCGCCGCACCCGGCGCAGCCGGATCGCCGCCACCCTGGACCGGGTCGGCCTGGGCGGCATCGACAACCGCCCGGTCAAGCGGTACTCCCTCGGCATGCGCCAGCGGCTCGGCCTGGCCGCTGCCCTGCTGCGCACCCCGAAGCTGCTGATCCTGGACGAACCGACCAACGGCCTGGACCCGCAGGGCATCCGGGAGATCCGTGACCTGCTGATCGAGCTGAACGCGGCCGGCACGACCGTCTTCCTGTCCAGCCACCAGCTCAGCGAGGTCGAGCAGCTGTGCACCCGGGTCGGCATCGTGGACCGCGGCCGGCTGGTCCGCCAGGATGACCTGGAGACGCTGCGCGCGCTGACCGGGCGCTCCATTGTCCGCACGCCCGACGGCGACCGGGCCCGTGAGCTGCTCGACGGCCAGATCGAGCTGGCCCAGGCCGGCCGGCTGGTGGTCGCCGACGCGGACACGGCGGCGCTCAATTCCCGCCTGGTCGCCCACGGGGTCCGGGTCACCGAGATCGCCGCCGAACGGCGGTCGCTGGAGGACGTGGTGCTCTCGGTGACCGGCTCCGGCTCTGACCGCGTCGACATACTGGACGGTGACCGCCGGTGATCCACGTCGAACTGGTGAAGCTGGCCCGCCGGCCGCGCACCTGGGTGAGCCTCCTGCTGCTGTGCGGCCTGCCCGTGCTGGTGGCGGTGTTCGTCGCGGTCACCCACCTCGCGCCGCCCCCGGGCCAGGGCCCGGCGCTGCTGTCGGCGGTGCTGTCCAGCGGGTCGCTCTACCCGGCCGCGGCCCTCGCCATCGTGCTGCCCGTCTTCCTGCCGGTGGCGGTGGCGGTCGTGGCCGGCGACTCCATCGCGGGCGAGGCCGGCTCGGGCACGCTGCGCTACCTGCTGGCCCGGCCGGTCGGCCGGACCAGGCTGCTGGCCGCCAAGCTGATCGCGCTCATCGTCTACACGCTGTCGGCGGTGATCCTGGTCGCGGTAACCGCCTACTTCACCGGGATCTCGCTGTTCGGCTCGCAGCCGGTGGCCGCGACCCCCGGCGGCCTGACCACCTCCAACATCGCCGCGACCTCGCTGTCCGGCAGCGGGCTGACCCCGGCGGAGATCGCGCTGCGCACACTCGGGGCGATCGCCTTCATCGCGGTGTCCATGCTGGGCGTGGGCGCGATCGCGCTGTTCCTGTCCACCATCACCGACTCGTCCCTCGGCGCGGCCCTGGGTGCGCTGGCCGCGCTGATCACCAGCGAGGTGCTGGTCACGCTGAACTCCGCGTCGGCGGTCGACCCCTACCTGCCCACCCGGTACTGGCTGGCCTGGATCGACTTCTTCCGCGACCCGATCGTCTGGCGGAACATCGAGCGGGGCTTCGCCGTGCAGGGCGTCTACGTGGTGCTGTTCCTCGGCGCGTCGTGGGCGCACTTCGCCACCAAGGACATCACCAGCTGAGCCCGGTCAACCCGGCTGGCCAGCCGCCGGGAATCATCCGGGGCTGCCGGCCAGCACGCATACCCGGTTCCGTCCGGTCTCCTTGGCCTGATAGAGGGCGTGGTCGGCGGCGGCCAGCAGCTCGTCGAGGTCGCGGCGGGCGGATCCGAGCACGGCCACCCCGATGGAGATGGTGACCTGGCTGCCCGAGCCGTCGGCGACCGGGGTGACGATCCGGGAGATCTTCTCCCGCAGCCGCTCGGTGATCTGGCGGGCTTCCGCGGCGTCGGTGCCGGGCAGCAGGATGCAGAACTCCTCGCCGCCGAACCGGCCGGTGAGATCCCCTTCGCGCAGCAGCGCGTTCAGGGCGCTGGCCAGGGCGGCCAGCACGGCGTCCCCGGCCAGGTGCCCGAACGTGTCGTTGACGTTCTTGAAATGGTCGATGTCGGCGATCGCCACCGCGAGCGGGGTCCGGGTCCGGGCCGCCCGCGCGGTCTCCAGCCGGGCTTCCCGCAGCCAGGTGCCCGCGTTGAGCAGGCCGGTCTTGGCGTCGATGCGGGACGCGTCGACCAGCTGGGCGTGCCGGAAGGAACGGTGCAGCAGCGCGACTAACGGCAGGGCGCCCACGGCCAGGAAGGGGCTGGCGATGGCCGCGTGGGCGACCATGAGGCCCACCGACAGCTCGGCCGCGTCGTGGAACAGCGGCTCGCGGCTGAAGAGGTCCTCACGCACGCTGGCCGCCGGGTCTGCCCCCTTGACCGCGGTCATCACCAGGACCTTGTTGACCACCGACTTCAGCACGCCGCACCCGGCCGCGGCCAGAGTCCAGGCCAGCACCCGGGCCTGGACGCCCGGGGCGGCCCCGACCACCTCCGGTCCGATCACGTGGAACACCGCCGAGGCTGCCCCGTAGGACAGGCCCACCGCCGCTGCGGTGAACACCCGGCGGTAGACCAGGGTGGGGCGGACGCGCCACTGCACCAGGGCCATCCGGGGAATCGGCACCAGGAGCCCGTAGAGCGGCGGCAGCAGGAGAGCGAGGGGCAGCTCCCAGATCGCGTGCACGTCCTTGACCAGGCCCGCGGGCTCGCCCGCGCGGTGGGTCAGCTCCACCGTCAGCAGGTTGCAGGCGAGCAGGACGGCAGCCAGTTCCAGCTCCGCGCCGCGGAACCGGGTGGCCGCGGCGGACAGGGCGATGACGGCCAGGTCGGCGGCGATCACGGCCGCGATGAAGCCCAGTAACCAGGCAGGGAGGTCCCAGGCCTGCCACTGATGACTGTAAGCGATAATCCGCTTTCTCACAGTAATGGTGTAAGAGGCCATTTGTTACGCTCTATGCATATGTATCCGAGCTCCTGGCCGGTGAACTTCCGTGAGGGAGGGGGTGTCTCGCATGCGCGGCGAAGGCTGGACGTGACGACAGGCGTGCGGCGGCGGGCGCACGGTGCGCATTAGCCACGCGTGTGTCCCGCCGTATCGCACACCGCACCCTTCCCCCGGGGGTCTATCCCCATAAGGTAATGAACAGTGGCGAATATGTCACCAGCCAGAACCATTCCGGCCTGCCGGTTTGCCGTGACTCGTCCTGATATTACTTTGAAGTGCGTATAAGTGTTTGGCGGACGGCTGACCGTCAGGGGGGGCCGGATTGACCGAAGGCGCCCGGCGGCCCGCTACTGGCTGTCGGCGCAGCCGACCCCGTCCGCCGCCGGCGCGTGGGCCGCGTACCAAGCATCCAGCGAGTCCAGCTCGGCGACCAGCTGGCGGGCGAACTCCGTGGCCCAGTAGTGCGTCTCCCGCGGGAACCGCCGCACCTCGCGGCGGCTCACGTAGCCCGCATCCTCCAGGTGGCGGAGCCGGTCCCGCATGACCTTCCAGGTCAGATGGTGCCCATCCGAGGACTGCTCGTTGATCGCGTCCAGCAGATCGGTAGGCCGGGCGCCGCCCTCGGCCAGGTTGGCCAGGATGGCCAGGTCCCACCGGCCCCTGATGCTGGCCAGGAAGCGCATGAACCGCTGCCAGTTCACCGCAGGCTTCCCGCCGGTCCCCGCGCGGCCCGCGCCGGTCTGCGTGACATCCCTGGTCTGCGCGACGTCGCCGCTGCCCCCCCTCCCGTATCACAGCACCGGCCGGTAATGTGACGATGGGTCCGGTTCAGCAATCTCGGTAGCCAGGTGGGAAACGGGTCATCGCGGGGCTGGGAGCGACTCATAGTCGTCCAGGTAAGCACAGGCCCCGGGAGCTGACTGGAACTGTGAGTTCCGATCACGATCCTCCCCAGGCCATATGGCGAAGGCGGAGTGAGCTGAGCGACCTCCTGCTGAGCTGCCGCTCACAGCTGGTCCGGCCGCACGCGGAGGGCCACGAGCGGGGCCTGCGGCAGCAGGACGTCGCGGACCTGGTCGGCATCAGCGTCCGCTACTACGCCTCGTTCGAGCGCGGGGAGATCGATAACCCGAGCGTCACCCTTGTCGAGGCCATCGCCAGCGCGCTGCGCATGAGCGAGGCCCAGCGCTCCGCGCTGCACGTGCTGGCCCTGAGCCACGACCCGCCCATGCCGGCCCGGCAGCCCGGGTTCCCGGGAAACCCGCCGGTGGTCCCGCTGGCGCTGCGGGAACTGGTCCGGCGGCTGGACCCCACCCCGGCCGCGATCACCGACGAGATGTGGACCATCCTGGTCCGCAACGCGGCCATGACCCACTGGGTCGGCAAGTACTTCGACCGGGTGCCCCCCGATCAGCAGAACCTCATCCTGTACCTGTTCAGCCCGGAGGCCCGGCACGTCCTGGCCGACGTGGACGGGGACCGGCAGGCGGCCGTGGCCGGGCTGAGATACCAGTACGCGCGGAACGTGGCCAGCCCGCGGTTCGCGGAGCTGGTCGACCGGCTCCTCGCCACCGGCCCGGAGGCCCGGGGGCTGTGGAAACGCCACGACGTGGAAATCCCGCGCAAGCTTTACCGCCTGCGGATACGCGAGGCACCCGGACGGGCCGTCGAGGTGAGTGTGGTCTTCACGGCGCTGTCGGCCCGGCTGTCGCTCCTGGTCGCCATGCTCCCCGAAGGCCATCCGGATCGGGCGTAACGCACCGGAAAGTGCGGGTGATGGTACCCGGATGTGCGCATGGGGCGCCTGTTGAAGCCCGCCATAAACCGGGTGTAGAAAATGGATCACGAAAACACGTTAATAGGGAATTCCTCCGGGGCGGGAGGGGTCAATGTGATGAATGAGCGGCATCTTCGGGTGATCGCGTCTGGATCCGCGGCGGGGAGGGGAGCCGCGGAGCGGGGGCCCGCGAGTCCCCAGGGCGCGCAGGATCTGGCCGCGCTCCGCGCGCTGGCCGAGTGCGGCGAACTGGCGTCGGCGGTCAACGGGCTGGCCGGCCCGGACGGCGGGCCGCTGCAGGCCGGGCCGCCCGGGGAACTGGCCCGGGAGATCGCGCGGGCGCTGGTCGAGGCGGGCTTCGCGGTGCACCACTGCGCAGGCTGGGACCCGCAGCGCCGGGTCGGCGGCGTGTGCGTGCAGCCGGTCCCCGTGCGGGCCGACCCGGCAGGCGCGGGCGGGGTCATGGTGAGCTGGGCGCTGCACGACCTGCTCGAGCTGGACCCGGCCCGCGAGGCGGAGCGCGAGGCCACCCGGGAGATCATGGACATGGCGCTCGCCGAGATGCTGTTCGCCCTCGGGTACGCGATCCAGCCGTTCGGGACCAGCGGGGCCTGGATGGCGACCGGCCGCCGGCCCGGGGAGCGGGAGGCCTAGCCGCAGTCGGACGCGGTCGGGGCCCGGACCGGGCCGGTTCCGAGCGCCTGCAGGACCATCGCGGTGACGGCCGGGTTGGTCGGCAGCTGGGAGTGGGTGACCTGCACGGCCGGGCACACCGACTGGATGGGCACGTTGAGCGCCCCGCCCAGCCGCGCCGAGTCCGCCGGGATGACCGTCTGGTCGTCGGTGGTCCACAGGGACAGCCAGCGCGGCCGCGCGGGGACGGAGGTCGCGTCCAGCCGGGTGAGCAGGCTGCTGCCCGGAACCAGCTGCCGGCACGCCGCCGGGCAGGCGCCGGGCAGGAACGCCACGGCCGCCGAGGCCAGCTGGGTGCCGTGGAACGGGGAGCCCAGGGTGATCACCCGCCGGGCCTTCTGCGCGCCGCCGTCCTCCCGGGCCCACAGCAGGGCGGCGACCCCGCCCGCCGAGTAGCCGATCACGTCCACCGACGGCGCGCCGCCGCGCAGGTCCCGGTTGACCGCGGCGTTCAGCACGCCGGCGTCGGCGATCAGGCTGCCGGTGCCCTTACCCGGCAGGTGCAGGACGGTCGCCACCCGCCCGGTCGCCCGGATCCGGCGCGCCAGCGCCGACAGCGACCCGGTGCTGCCGCCGTACCCGGGGACCAGCAGCACCGGCCCGGGACGGTCCTGCGCCGGGGTGCCCGCCGCCGGGGGATTCTGGCTGGCCCGGCCGCCGGACGCGATCACGCTGATCACCACCACCACGACGACCACGGCCACGACGGCGATAGCGCCGACCACGAAACGCCGGCGCCGGGGGGAAAGGCTGCCCAGGCCGAGCGTCATTCCGGGACCCCGGTGGTGATGGTGCGGGTGGTGATGGTGCGGGTGGTGATGGTGCGGGTGGTGATGGTGCGGGCGGTGATGGTGCGGGCGGTGATGGTCGTCATGCACTCCCCATGATGTGCCGGAACGTGCCCGCCGCCGCGGCCGCGGGATCGCCGGCCCGCAGCGCGGCCAGGATCTCGTCGTGCTGGCGGGCCGACTCCGCGTGCGTGCGGGCCACCTCCGGGCCTCGGTGCGCGGGAACAGCCTGCAGCGATGCCCACAGCAGCCGCATCAGCGACAGCAGCAGCGGGCTGCGCGCGTACTCATACACGGTGAAATGGAACTCCCGGTTCAGGCCGGCGTACCGCGGGTCGACATCGTGTCCGGCGCCGAGCGCCCGCATCTCGTCGTTCAGCTCCTTCAGCCGGGCCAGGCCGGCCGCGTCGATCTTGCGCGCGGCCAGCGACGCGCCGAGCGACTCCAGCGCCGCGCGGATCTGGAAGTTCTCCTCGACCGGGCCGTCGTCCGGCTCGACTACCGTGAACCCGCGGTGCGTGTCGCCGATGACCAGGCCCTCGGACTCCAGCCGCCGCATCGCCTCGCGGACCGGTGTCTGGCTGACCTGGAACCGCTGGGCCAGGTCCCGCTGCCGGAGCTGCTCGCCCGCGGGCAGCTCCCCGGTGATGATCTGCTCCCGGATGAGCGCTGCCACCATGTCCGTCTTGCTCACGTACCCGGTCCCGGGGATGATCCGGTCCGTCTCGCTGCCCGTGCTGGCCGTGGTCATCTGCCGCCTCCGTTAGTGGCGAGTTCCGGTACCCGGGCCGGGGTCAGCGGCCGCCGCCCGGCGCTGCCCGCCCGCGCGTCGGGCCGGGCCAGCCGGAAGCTCATCACCGGGACCAGGCTCGGCCCGCCGGCCAGGATCTTCGCCCCGCCCCCGAGCCCGGCCAGCAGCGCCCCGGTGGCCGGCCCGGAGCGGGCGCGGGAGTAGCGGAACGGGGCGGGCTTCAACCGGCCTCCTCCCAGGGGAGTCACTCGATTTGGTATACCATATGTCAAGGGCGTCGCTGGTGGCGCTTTGCCCGGACTTGCTGATGCGCACTTGTCTGGCCGGGCCAGTCCCGACTGGGCCAGTCCCGGCCGGGCCAGTCCCGGCCGGGCCAGTCCCGGCCGGGCCAGTCCCGGTCGGCCTGCGCCGCCCAGGTGGCCCTCGGGCCGCCCGGCCCGCCCCATCGCCGCAACGCGCCCGGCGCAGGCATGACCCGCACCGACCTTTCCCGCGAAACGTTCGCCTCAACCGGACAAATCACCCGCCTTGGCGCACGCCGCGCGGGAAACGTGGGCGGACCCAAGATCAATGTGACTGATGATGCGCATGGTGTGAGGGGAGGAGGACGCCCCGGGGGTGGCAGGGCGGTGTGCCGCTGTGCCTCACGCAACCGTCCTGTCAGCCGGGTGCCGCGCCGGCATCCCGGGGGCGTTCAGCGATATGTCCGTTATATAGGGCCAGGCTATGCGCCTTCCGCCAAACTGATATTTGGTATACCATCCTGCCAGCGCGCTACCGGAAGCGGCCAGCCGGGCGTCGGAAGGGGTCTGCGGGTGGATCTTCAGCTGGGCGGAAAGGTGGGGCTGGTCACCGGGGCCAGCAAGGGCATTGGCCGCCATGCCGCCGGGCATCTGGCCGCCCGAGGCGCCAATGTGGCCATTACCGCGAGGATGGCCGCACCGCTGGAAGTGACGGCCAGGGAAATCCGGGCCGCCACCCAGCAGCCGGTATTGCCGCTGGCCGGCGAGGTGAGCGTGACCGCCGGCGCGGAGCGCTGCGGGGCCGCTGCCGAGGACCGTCTCGGCTGCGTCGATATCCTGGTGGTCTGCGCGGGCAGCCCGCCCGGCGGCCTGCTGGAGGACCTGACCGAAGTGCAGTGGATGCCCTGCCTGAACCCCACGTTCGCCGGGGCAAGGGCGTGAGCCCGGTGGACGGGGCCCAGCGCAAAGCGATCATGGACCACTGGGGCCCCGGACTGTGCAGCTGACCAGCGCGATCCGTATCAGCCGGCCCGCCGCCGAGGTGCTGGACGCACTTCTGGACGCCGGGACGGTGGCCGCCTGCCTGCCGGGCAGCCGCCTGATCGGCGAGGTCGCGGACAGCACCTACGCGGGGGAACTCCACCTGCGGATCGGCCCGACGCACGCGGTGTACACCGGGACCGTGCGCCTGGACAACGCCGACCGGGACGCGGGCACCGCCACGCTGCACGCCTCCGGGTGGGAACGCGGCGGCCCGGGCCGGGCAAACGCGAACGTCACGCTGCGGGTGGAATCGCGCGGGGCCACCACCCGGGTGCTGATCAGCGCCGACCTCATGATCCGCGGCCAGGCGGCCGGCTACGCCCCGGGCGCGATCGGCCACGTCGGCCAGCGCCTGGTCGAGCAGTTCGCCGGCAACATCGAGCAACTCCTCGAGGCCCAGGCCGGTGCCCTCCCCGGCAGCGCGGGCCCCGCCCCTGCGGGCCCGCGGCCCGCGCGGGTCGACCGGAGGCTGCTCGCCGCGTCCGTGCTGCTGCTGGCCGGCGGCGCGTTGGCGGCCGGGGCGCTGGCCGCGGTGGCGGTGTGGCACCGCCGCCACCCGGGCCTGTCCCTACCCCCCGATACCCCGTGGTACTTCTCGC
>Ga0182024_10016729_pt1 | contig 13869 bp, 13 predicted proteins | sample P32metaG_FD_120480 | JGI IMG/M metagenome (GOLD analysis project Ga0182024, IMG submission 120480) | Permafrost microbial communities from Stordalen Mire, Sweden - P3-2 metaG (Illumina Assembly) | ecosystem: Environmental > Terrestrial > Soil > Wetlands > Permafrost | place: Sweden: Stordalen... | reverse complement strand
GGGGAAGCTGCGCGTGTACCGCTCCACAGTCGGCGGCAACGACTGGGAGCCGCTCACCCGCGGCCTCCCGCAGAGCCACTGCTATGTGAACGTCCTGCGCGACGCAACCGCTATCGACACGCTCGACCCTTGCGGCATCTACTTCGGTACCACCGGGGGGCAGGTGTATTCGTCCGCCGACGCCGGGGATACGTGGGAGCCAATCGCCCGTGACCTTCCGGCCGTACTGTCGGTCGAGGCCCAGACGCTCTCATGATCCGTGTCGCCCTCCCAGCCCATCTGCGGACCCTTGCCGGCGTTGCCGGCATGGTTGACGTCGAGGTCGACGGAGTGGCCACCCAGAGATCAGTGCTGGATGCGCTCGAGGCCCGTTATCCGGTGCTGCGCGGAGCGATCCGTGATCACACGACCCAGGAGCGTCGGCAGTTCGTTCGCTACTTCGCCTGCGAGGAGGACCTCTCGCACGAACCGCCGGACTTGCCCCTCCCCGACGCGGTCGTCAACGGCGTCGAGCCCTTCTTCGTCGTGGGAGCCATGTCGGGTGGCGCGTAGCCCGAGACGGGATCCGCTAACCAGGTTCGGCGCGGGAGGGCGCCTGTGCTGGGTAACTCGCGGTTCGGTGGATCGCGAGTCGGGCACCTACACGGCCCCGACCAACACCACGGAATCGAGGTCGCCCACAGCGCCGACCAGATGGCCGAGTCACGGCACTAGGTTCTCGGGTAGGTCTGGCCGTTCACCTGCGGTGTTCGATGAGCCAAGGAGTCGCCCATGCGGATGAATGTCGAGCCCATTCCCACTGTTTCAGACCGGATCAACGAGATCCGTCAACTCACCGCTCGGATCGTCAACGACGAGATCCTCCCCAACGAGAACATGTTGTGGGGGTGGCGGTCGGGACAGCATTTCACCGAGGCTGACCGCGAGGAGTCGCGCCACTTGCGGGAGCACATCAAGGGGCGGGTGAGACAGGCGGGGTTGTGGGCGCCGCACCTCCCCACCGAGTACGGCGGGGCCGGCCTCGACTTCCTCGAGCACGCGTACATGAATGAGGTACTCGCCTACGCGGTCGGTGCCGCATCGCTGTTCGGCGTGGTCGCGCCCAACTCGGGGAACCAGTCGATCCTTGTGAAGTACGGCACCGAGGAGCAGAAGCAGAAGTGGCTGATCCCGTCCATCGAGGGGAAGCTCGAGTCGGGGTTCTCGATGACCGAGCCCGACGCGGCCGGCTCGGATCCTCGCTCGTTGCAAACGACGGCGCGGCGTGACGGTGACGAGTGGGTGATCAACGGCCACAAATGGTTCACGTCGAACGGCAAACGGGCAGATTTCTTCATCGTGATGTGCCGCACCGAGGAGGGTGATGGTGCAGGCGATCGCAACTCGCGCATGACCCAGATCATCGTCCCGCGCGACACGCCAGGCGTGAACATCGTCCGGGGCATCAAAGTGTGGGGTCAGGACTCCGACCATTGCGAGATCATTTACGACGACGTGCGCGTCCCGACGGAGAACCAACTCGGCAGCCGAGGCAGCGGTCACCAGGCTGCTCAAGATCGGCTCGGCGCGGGGCGCGTTTACCACTGCATGAACTCCATCGGACAGATGTGCCGCGCGTTTGACCTGATGGTGGAAAGGTCGATGAGCCGCGAGGTGCATGGTGGGCTACTCGAGACGAAGCAGTTCATCCAGGGCTTCATCGCGGATTCCTACATCGACATCCAGGCGGCGCGGCTGATGACGATCCACTGCGCGGAGGTGATGGCCGCCAGCAGCGACGCGCGCACCGACATCTCTGCCATCAAGGTGTTCGTGCCTGCCGCGTACCACCGCGTCGTCGACCGGGCCATCCAGGTGTGGGGCGGCGCCGGAGTGTCGGACGACCTGCCCCTGGCTGCCATGTACCAGGGGGCTCGCACGCTCCGCCTCGCCGACGGCCCCGACGAGGTCCACAAGATCCTCATCGCGAAGAACATCCTCGCCCGCTACCACGACGGCGTTGGTTGGGATTTCGGCAACTGACCCGGCGCCTCGAGCTCGGCCCAACCATGGGGCCGCGGACCGGTCGCCCATAGGGCCAAAAAGGGCCTTGATCGCTGTATGCGGCTAGCAGTGTTTGGCAGCCCGGCGGCCGCGGCTCCGCTCAAGCTAGTTATCGGATGTCGTCAAGCGCATCAGTTCGATTAACACTTGCCTGGCCGTGGCCGGTGTCGTCACGTCCCGGAAGTCTGTATCGCCGATTTGGACGATCGGATGGCTGGTTCGCCACGGGCTAGGTCTGAGGGACCGAGCGCACGACGACTCGGAGTACACACGGAGCTGCGGCTGCATCGACTCGCGATCTACGGAACGGCGAGTCACACGCTGGGGCGATCCGGCCGGTGCTCGGTCAGGTCAGGCGCGTCGGGATGCTCTGCGCGAAATGGAAGACGTTGTCGGGGTCGACGTGACGCTTGATGGCGACGAGGCGCTCAAGGTTGGCGCCGTAGTAGGCGCGCTCCCAGTCGGTGAGGGCGGGGTCGATGAAGTTCTGGTACGACGCGTTCGACGTGTGCGGGCGCATGGCCTCCCAGAACTGGTCGACCCAGGCGAGGAGTCGCCGGACACCGCTGGGCTCCTCGTCGGAGGCCCAGCTCGTCCCGACCGAGAGCAGGGCCAGGGCCTGGCGATGGACGAACGCCGTCGCTGAGGGCGCGACGCGCCCGATCGCGCCTCCCCAGCTGAACACCTTGACCGAACCGCTGGAGGGACCGACCGTGGCCGGACGGCGGCGCAGCAGGTCGGAGAACACCCCGAGCCCATCGGAACCGATCAAACCGGGGACGAAGAGCGACCGCTCGGTGAACTCCGACGGCCCTTCGTTGTCGGCGAGGAGATCTTTTCCCTCCCAATAGGTGACGTCGTGCACCTCGCGGGTGGTCGGTGCCGCGGTCGCGAAGACGGGCGCGAGCAGGTCCGCGAGCTGGGTGCTGGGACCGAAGTACTGCCCGATGGCCTCCAGCTTGACCGCCGCCCGCGGGTTGGCGGGGGCGTCGAACCCGAGTCGCATCGAGAACGCGTCGGGTGCGACGGCGAGGACACGCTGGAAAGCGTCGAGCAAGAGTGCGGGGTCGACGCTGTTCCAGGTGCAGCGGTAGATGGAGACCTCGCCGATCGGCGTCGTCCGGAAGGTGAAGGACGTGTTGATCCCGAAGCTGCCGCCTCCGCCGCCCCGGCAGGCCCAGAACAGGTCCGGGTTTTCGGCCTGGTTGCAGGTCAGGACGTCGCCGGCCGCGGTTACCAGCTCGGTCTCGGTGAGGGCATCGGTGGCAAGGCCCAGCTGACGGGCGCTGAAGCCGAAGCCGCCGCCGAGGGTGAGGCCGCCGACGCCTACGCCGGGGCAGCGCCCGGCCGACACGGTGACTTCGAGGGGTTGGAGGGCAGCGGCGAGGTCCCGGTTACGCGCCGCGCCGACGACACGGGCGGTGCCGGCGATCGGGTCCGCGGTGACGCTGGTCATCCCGTTGAGGTCTATGAGGAGACCGGGGGTCGTCGAGTAGCCCCCATAACTGTGACCGCCACCCCGGGCGACCAGGGGTACGTGGTTATCGCGCGCCCACCGGATCGCAGTGCGAACGTCGGGGGTGTCGGCACACCGGGCGATACCGGCCGGTCGGCGCGCCGCGTACCGCAGGTTCTGGGGAAGCGCGGCGTCCTCATAGCCCGGGTTCCCGGAGCGGATCAGGCGCCCCCGCAACGCGCGGGCGAGCGCGTCCCAGTTCGGTCCGGCGCCCGTGGTGCAGGCGCTCAGCCATCCCAGCTGCGACGCGAGCCCTGCGGCACCCACCACGCGACCCGAGGTCGCAAGGAACTCTCGCCGGGTGATCGACACCGGCCACCACGGTAGTGGCCGGTTCCCCCGCCGGATTGGCAGTTGACTCGCGGTCTAGCAGACCGCGAGTCGGCAGACACTCGATCCGAGCCCACGAGTTCGACGGCCGCAGGTCACTGGCCCGCGGCTTCAAGTCGTCGGGTTTCCCTCTGGGGATTGCCGCGCCGGGCTGGGGATACGCTATCCGCCGGACGTCCGTAGCTCCGGATGTTTCGCCTGCGGGCGGTACCCGCCAGACTGCCCGGCGGCAAGGCCCAATGGCTGAAAGGACAGAGACCGAAGACTGCCCGCTGTGCCTTGCATGCTGACCGCTCTCCTTTGCCGCTTCATCGCCAGCACGTGTTGCGCTGCGTCTGTAGTATCAGCCTTGGATCGGGTGAGGGCGCCAGATGCTGAGTGAAGCGGCGTGAGCGGTCAGTCTCGATGACACCCACGGAGTTGGATCCGGCTGTCGCGGCTCAACTCAAGTCGGTTGCTGTTGGTTCGGGCATCTTCCTTCTGTTGGATGACTATCGCCCGTGGGTACACCGGCGAGTAGAGGCCGTGTCGTTCAAATCGGGCCAGACGATTCGACGCCGAGTCAGTGTCGATTGCACGATCCTTGCGCAGACCCCCAGCGTGACATGGTATGGAAATGCCGCAGCGCCACCGCTTCGGTTGTTACCACTCGCACTCCTTAAGAAGGGACCGCTGGCGGGCTTCGACCTTCGAGATGAGATGAACCGACCAGTGCCCGTGCTAACGACGCCGCAAAACACCGCTGTCACGGTCCAGGCAATCAGGACCCCCGCGGAGCAGATCTCGGGCTCCAGTCTGTCGGAGCGCACAATCGACGATATCGAAACGATCGTGTCGGCCGATCCGAGCGCGGCTTCTGCCGCGGCTCAGAGCGTCATCGGAAGCGCCGCTGCGGCCTCCGCCGATTCCGCTCTTGCCTTTATCGGAGCGCGCCTCGAACCTTGGCTCAACGTGCTTGCTGAGAACTTCGTGTTGGTCGCTCTTCTGCCCGCTCACACGGGTGAACGACGGATCCTGAAATTCGCGTATGACCAGCCGTTCGATCCGGAGGCGACGCAACTCACACTTCGACAGCGCTTTGCTTGGGACCCATTGGTCTTTCGGCTCTCGATCCCTGGGATCAAGGAGGCGGACAGTTATCACTTCGAGTTAACCGTGCCGGACGGTTCGTCGATCACTGAAGGCAGCCTTGGCGATGCAGCGCTTCGACCAGCTGTTTCGTTTGCCTTCGAGCGCCCTGGCCGTCGGGGTGGGGTTCCGGAGATTCACCTCCATGCCGCCATAGACGGGCGTGAGGTGAGACAGCCCGTAGCTGCAGCAGCGCTTCACGCGGCGCGTCCAGGCTGGTTCCAGACCTCGCTCGGATTTGGGTTTGTCATCGCGCTACTGCTCGTGGCAACTGCGTTGCGTTTGCCTGGGACTGCGCTACATGGCAAGGCTGCAACGACCGCCGCGAACGCCGGGCTGGGGGAACTTACCGGCGGGACCGCGACTGCCGCTGCCCTCTTCCTGCCCGTGCTTGGGCTCATCGCGTTCTTGTTGGGCACGGTGGGCGAGCACGCCCTGACGGGTCGGCTATTGCTCGGCGCTCGGAGTGTTGTGATCCTTCAGGCGCTGCTGCCCTTCGTAGGGGGATGGTTTCTGTTCTTCGGACCACATGGAAATGCACTGTTCTGGTCCTGGAGGGCCTTTGCCGTGGTAGCAGTCGGGCTGGAATTGGTCCTGTACCGCGGCTATCGGGGCAGGCGGATACCTGTCAAAGGGGCGCTGAAGCGGGCATGGAACTGGCTGGGGCCTCCATTCTCAGCAAATGGATGAAATGGAGCAAATAGGCCAAAATTAACTAGAAAGCTGGCGGATTCGACCAATCTGATCCCGCGGACCCGGACAATCACAGGCGATGATCAGTGTCGTATCTCGATGTGAGACTATTGCGATGAAGGGAAGAGAGTTGAACGTGCCTGACGGTTCTACCCGCACCCCCGTTCGCTCGGATCCCGTTGAGGACCCCGGCGCTCCCCGCTCAGAGGATTCGAACGGTCGTCAACGGCTTGAGGAGCCGGTCGACGACACGCGGTCAGACGACCATGCCGTTTCCCTGCTTTCGGCAGCCGCAGTGGTATTCCCGTCCGCTGAAGGGCTTCCTCCTGCGAAAGTGTTAGGGGAGCACGATCGTTCGTTTCTTGAGAAGCTCTCAACGAACCGGAAGTAATCCAGGCTCTGTACTAAGACCCGCCCCAGTGGTAGAGGCGTTCCAGGGCTCACTGTCGTCAGCGTTGGCATTGGGCGGACGCGCAAGACCGATGTCTTGGGATTCACGCCCCTCTGCATGCCGCCTACTCGGGGCGAATCCGAGTGTCGGGCTTCGTTAGGCCGCGGTCTGCGAACCGACCCTCGGTCTCGCTGGCCAGCCTGAATGGTCGTGACCCTGATCGCTTGGATCGGGCGCAAGCCGGTGGCTGACTCGCGATCTACGGAACCGCGAGTCGACGACGCCTGATGAGCCGGTCCGCTGGTCGGATCTGGGGTCCAGCCGGCAACGAGCCCGAGGGGACCCCGTATACGTGTGCCGAGTACGCCCGGAACTGGCTCTGAGAAGCGGGCCGGTCGAGGTTCGATGCACGAGGAGAAAATTGCGCCACACCGTGACCGAGCGTCTGGTGTAAAAAGAGGTGAGCCGCGTCGACGTACGAGTCCGCCCGGGCTACCCGGTCGGCGCCGGTTCGGCACGAGTTGCGAGCGTGGACAGCCCGAACAAGCATTGGCAGTCCAGAGCGCGTCGTCACTGCTCGGTCGATCTCTGCGGGCTTGCCGTCAACATTCGCTTCCTCCTTGCGCCGAACGCTTGGTTGGCAGCAGGACCAATCAATCGCTACGATTCGATCATTACTCGCCAGCAGTTCCGCTCGTTCGGCGTCGTGGGTTACGGCCACTTCGGTCAATTCATGGCGCGCTCGTTCTCCCGGCACGGCCAGGTATTCGTCACCGACATCGATCCGGCGAAGCTTCCAAAGCGCGCGAACGGCATCCGTGCGCGCTCACTCGACGAAGTCGCCTCGTGCGATGCTGTGATTGTCGCGGTCCCCTTTGTTGCGTTGGAAGATGCCCTGAAGGGGATCCGAGACCTGCTACCCAGCTCGAGCGTCGTAATGGACGTCGTTTCGACCAAGGCTCGATCTACAGCGCTTCTGAAAGACATCCTTGAGGGACACCCAAACCTCTTAGCAACGCATCCCCTATTTGGCCCGCCATCAATGAAGCGGATGCAGGCGGACCAGCGTCTCGTGGTTACACACAGTCGAGGGGAAAAGGCTGCCGCTTTCACGAGGTTTTTGAAGAGGACGTTCAAACTCAGAGTCCTTGAGCTCAGCAGCGAGGAACACGACCGTGTTATGGCCTACATGCAAGCGCTCCCATTCTTCATCGCTCGAGCGCTTATGGATCTCGACATCCTTGACTTGCCCCACAAAGATGTTCTTTCGCTGCCCTCGTTCGAGAGGCTGGCGAGCATTGCCGCGATCGAGCAGCATCACTCCGAGGACATGTTCGATACGAGCCAGCGGAGCAACCCGTTCGCGTCGAGCGCGCGCGCACAGTTCATTGACGTCTTAGTTAAGATCGATGCGGAATTGGGTTCGGGGCAGTTCAGCGATCAGATTCAAGTCCGTGCGGATCCAGATGCGCTGACAGCTGATCAGCCATTTCCTGAACTACTTGCAGATCCTCGTCTGAATAGTTCGCGCTGAGGCTGCGGGTCGCTCCCGCAGCCTCACGATCCACCGTCGCCATGTGGCTTAGGGCCGTGTGGAGAGTCGACGAGTCACTCGGATACCGGAGCCCGATGTAGTACTGCACGATCGTCTCGGACTCCGACACAACGATGAGTGGGATCAGCTCGGAGCCAAGTTGAAACCCCCTGGTCTGCTGCTTCCGTTCACGGACTTCCTCGGCGGCCTTGGCTGCGATCCCTCGACTGATTAGAACCTTCGCCTGGGCCCAGCGAAGTTTCGCTACGTCGGGCGAGAAGAAGTCGGGGGTCGACACATACCCAGTCTGCCGCTACTGGAGCGAGCAGCTAGCCGCTTTTGCTCTCGACCACTCATTTGACTCGCGGTTTATGGAACCGCGAGTCATGCCAATTCCGAGGTGTCGGGGACCTCGGCTGGGGAGCTTCGGGTGCGAGCGACAGACGGGTACGCTGTGCGCATGGTGAGCGCAGCTCCTCCCGTCGTGGATCCGATTCGTCGACCGCACCTCGCGGCCGCTGATCCTGCCTTTCGCGCCACGATCGAGGCCGACATTGAGCACTGTCGAGAGTTGCTCAGCTATCTCAGGGACCGGTGAGGTTCCCGACCCTCGAAGAGGCGATCGCCTGTAACGAGGCAGTGCGGGAGCCGGTGAGATCTCGCCGACTGCGGACGATGACGATCTCGACCGCGTTGAGCAAGCCCTTCTGCGAGCCCAAACCCACACGGACCCGATCGAGGCGGCGGCTTCGCTCGCCTATGAGATCACGTCCGCGCAAGGCTTCTACGAGGGGAATAAGCGGACGGCCTTCCTGCTGGCCCGTTGGTTCATCGCCGAGAACACCGACCACGACCCCGACCAAGTGATCCCGCCGGATGATCACCGTCTCGGTGATCTACTCGTCGCGGCGGCCCGAGGTGAGCGTCTGGCGGACGAGATCCGAGCCCTTCTAACCCAGCGGACTCGCTAAGACGCTTATGCACCGGGAGGCGCGACCCGCGATCGTGGGAACCGCGAGTCACGGGGTCGGTGTGGACCGGCCGCGCAAGCCCGCGCTGCTCAAGTCCGCTGGCGTCAGTTCCCGAGGTCGGTTATGACCGCACGGCCCAGGTACTTGCCGGCCTGCAACTCCTCAAAGATGTCGTCGAGCTCGGAGAGAGAACCGGTGCGCGACACGTGGCTCCTCACCTTGCCCGCGGCCGCGAGATCGACGAGTTCCCGCATGTCCTGTACGGTGCCGACCGCCGAGTAGATGATCGTCGCGTCGCGGAAGAACAACTCAAACGGGTTGAACTGCAGGTTGCCCTCACTCGTCGCGGGGATACCGACAGCGACAAACAAGCCGCGCGGGCGCAGTAGCTTGAAGCCGAGATCGAAGCCGGCCATCTTGGCGGCGAACACGAGGCTGGCGTCAACGCCACCGAGTTCGCGCGTGATGACGTCGATCGCCTCGTCGGCGCTCACCGCCATCTCAGCACCGAGTGACCGGACGAACTTGAGTCGCTCCTCGCCGACGTCGACACCCACCACGCGGTATCCGAACGTCTGCGCGAGCTGCACCGCGTAGTGCCCGAGCCCGCCGGCCGCACCGATCACCGCGACCCAGCGGCCCGGGCGCACCTTGTGGTCCATCAGCTTCTTCACCGCGCCATAGGCGGTGAGACCACCGCACGCAAGCGGCGCCTCCTCATCGGCGAGGCTGTCGGGGATCTTCACGAGCCCAGGCGCGTAGGCCGAAAACTCCTCGGCGAACAACCCCATCACACCCTTCGACTGGGAGCAGTGCCGCGGGTGGCCCGACAGGCAGTACTCGCACGCTCCGCACCAGTAGCCGCCGCCCGTACCGCCGAGGCCAAGGATGACACGGTCGCCCACGCTCACGCAGCGTTCCGCGCCAGGACCGAGGGCCTCGACAACCCCGATCCCCTCGTGGCCAAGCAGGCCCGATCCGCCCACGCCGGCCCAATCGCCCTTGCGGATGTGGAGGTCGGAATGGCAAACGCCCACCGCCGCGATCCGCACGAGCGCGTGATCGACCTCGAGCTCGGGTGTCGGCACGTCGCGGATAAAGAGGTCCCCCTCCTCGAGTCGTGCTGCCTTCATCGGTCGCTCCTCGGGCCGTGTGCTGCGTGGACACCGCGGATCGTGCCACACGTCCTGTCGCGGATCTACCGCGGAGCCACTTTTCTGCTCGTGCGAAGCAGCCCGGAAGGACTACCTCTGACCTTCGCTCTCTCAGCTCATCTAGATACCAGCGCTGCTAACCTGCGGACTCGCTAAGACGCCATACGCAGCGGGTACGACTCGCGATCGTGGGAACCGCGAGTCACTCGGGGGGCACCGGGCGATCACAGATTGGCGACAAATCGGAGCTAAACAAGTTCCGTCTGAGCCTCGACTGACTCGACCCAGCTAGAGAAGAGCGGTCGGTCTGTGCGCCTACCCAGTCGCGCGCAGTCTGTATTCGCTCAAGACGCGCGCCGACCGTCCATTGGCGGGTTCGTAGTCCCCGTGGAGAACATCCGGGTCAAGGTCGACACCGTTGGGCCATACGATCGTCCCAGCGGTCTCGTCGAGCGAGACCTCGGAAAACGTCGTCGGGTTCTTCAGCGGCTCGAAAATCTTGCCTTCGAGAACGCCAGCGAAGTCCAGTTCCCTCACAAGACCATCAGAGAACCTGAGCCGAAGGCGATAGTCCCCCAGGGACTCGACATCAACGACTCGGGCCAAGGATTCCATGATGGCAGGCTACTGGAGGGGCTCGATCGGGACGAGCGTCTTCTTGGCCTCAGCACGATCCCAATCGTCCAAGAGCTCGTCCCGATGGGCCGTAGTCCATTGCTGGATGAGTCGATTGGCGGTCCGAGGCAGGCTTCCGGCAACCTGATCTGCGCTTCGTCACCTGCGTAGATCGCGTGGAAGTGTGGCGGCCGATGGTCGGACCAGTACATGTAGATGATGCCGTAGAACTCGCTCAGTCGCGGCACGATCCAAACCGTACGCCGGGCGTGTGACGCTCGAGCTGGACCGGCAGCAAGTATGGGCGGGAGCCCCGGCTAACGATCATGCGGCTTGGGGCCTGACTCGCGGTCTCGCAGACCGCGAGTCGCGGCGGCCGCGGAGGCCACGATCCGTTTGAAGGCGCCGTTAGGATCCGTTACAGCTCGGCCAGTCGACGGCCGTCGAACCAGAACGTCGTCGGCAGGCCCTGGGACGTGGATGGCAGGTCCGCGGGCTTCAGCGCCGCGAGGTCGTAATGGTTCCCGACCGCCCTCGAGGCTCCGAGCCCGTGGACGAGGTCGAGCACCATGTGTGAGGCGTCGCAGCGCTGACCTGCTGTCGGGCGGCAACTCACTCCGAGGGTCGCGAGCCGATCGTGGTAGCGGGCCTCATCGAGCACCGGGTCGACACGCTCGAGCTGGACCGGGTCTTCGGCTTGGTGATCCTCGCTCTCCACCGTCATCATCGTTCGGCTGTAGAAGACCAGGTGACCGGCCAGCTCGAGACGGATGCCCACCTGGTAGTCCTCCCCGCCGATCCCGTCGCAGAGCTCGTCGAAGCCGTTCACCTCGACGAGCACATGACGCGGGGCTCCCATACTCATCGTGTAGAGTTGCCCGCCCGCGATGGGGACCACACGGCGGTCGTCTCCGAGCGCCCAGCGTGTGTCCCTTCCGGATGCGAGCAACCGGCTGGTCCGAAGGACGCCGTTTGAGACGCACATGTCGCTGTGCCGCTGGAAGGCACCGGCGACGACGTACTGATGGCGGGCCGCCTCACGGACTGCGCCCCACCAGCCCGGCATCGGGACGATGCAGTCGTCGACGAAGGCGATGTAGGCGTGCGACGCGTAGACGATCCCCGTGTTCCGAGCGCTTGCGGCCGCGAACAGGGGACGCGCGGTCCGCTGAAATGGGCCGTTGAACGCCGTGGGCTTCGCCGCGGCATACACGAGCTCGAAGCGTCCGTCGACGGTCTCCTCGAAGGTCGCGCGCCGTGCATCGTTCGCGAGCCCGTCGACCATCACCAGCTGGACATGATCATCGTCGTCGAGCTGTCGCACCAGACCGTCTACGAACCAGTGGAAGAGTGGCTGTTGACGGTGCGTCGTGTAGACGATGCTGACGGCGGGACGCAGGGCCGAGGGTCGTCGCCGCGGTCCGGCGCGAGTGGTACTGCGCATAACTCCGGGGACGATACGCGCGCGATGGTCTTCGATGCGCGTCTCTTCGGTCCGCTGTTCGAGGGCGACCAGCAACCCTGAGCGAGGGTTCCGGGTCGACGGCGCGGGTGCCTCGAGGCGTCACCGGCGATGCCGGCGAGGCCTGCACACAGCGACCAGCTCGCCGACCACGCGAGCTCCCACCCGGGCGCCGCGCTCCACTTCGGGTGCCTCTCGCCCCTCGAGGTGGCCACCGGGGCACGGGCCCGGCGCGGAGGGAACGAGCTCGTGCGCCGCCCGCCCGCCGGGCCTGGCAGCGGTTCGAACGACGCGCCGCCGAAGCCCGAGACCACGCCCAGGGTCGAACCTCGCGCCCGGCTCGTCACTCACGGGTCGACCGGCGGTCGGACCTCGTCGTGCCCGCCCGGTTCGCTGACGTCGAAGATCGGATGCGGACCCGTCGTCGCGAGCATGGCCCTCACAGGTCGGCGAGCGGCCGGCCGTCGAACCAGAAGGTGGTGGGTAAGCCCTGACTCGTCGCGGGCAGGTCGGCCGGCTGGACGTCGCGCATCTCGAAGTGGTTCCCAATGCTCTGCGGCTTCCCCAACCCGTAGACGAGGTCGAGGGCCATGTGGGACGCGTCGCAGCGGCCCTCGATGATCCGCTTGCTCACGCCGAAGCCGGCGAGCCGCTCCCGATAGGCCCGCTCGTCGAGGACCGGGTCGATGCGCGCAAAGGGAAGGGGATACAGAGCGGCGTGGTCCTCGCTCTCGATCGTTGTCATCCGGCGGCTATAGAAGACGCGATGGCCAGCCATCTCCAGGCGGATCCCCAGGTTGTAGTCCTCGCCGCCGATCCCGTTGCAGAGCTCGTCGAAGCCGTTCACGTCGAGCATGACCTCACGGGCGACGCCGAGGCTGGCTCCGTACAGCTGGCCGCCCGTGATCTCCACGACGCGGCGATCGTCGCCCAGGGCCCACCGCGAATCAACGCCCAACGGCTCCACGGTGCTCGACTCGAGAAGTCCGTCCGATACCTGCATGTTCATGTGCTTCTGGTAAGCGCCCGCGACCACGTACTGGTGGCGCGCCGCCTCGCGCACCTCGTCCCACCAGCCGGGCATCGGGACGCTGCAGTCGTCGACGAAGGCAAGGTAGGGACGCGACGCGTGGACGACGCCGGTGTTGCGCGCGCTGGCGGCCGCGAACAGCGGACGGGAGGTGCGCTGATGCGGACCGTTGAACGCGGTCGGCTTGGCTTCGGCGTAGGTGAACGCGAAGCGCTCGGCGACGATCGCCTCGAACCGGGCGCCCCGGTGCGGGCTCGGGAGGCCGTCGACGACCACCACCTCGACCTCGTCGTCGTCCTCCAGCTGGCGCGCCAGGCCGTCGGCGAACCAGTCGAACTGCGGCTCCTGGCGGTGCGTGACGTAGACGACGCTGACCGCCGCCTTCACGATCGAGGCCCTTCGCTACGATGCCACTTCCGGAGGTCGAGGCCATGGCGCAGGGAGTGATATCCGGCAGCGGTCTGGCCTTCGTGCCGGTTGCGATCGCAGGCGCACCGACCGTCCACGTCTGCATCGATCGCTCCGCCGGCGACCCGGTCGCCACCTGGTTCGCCGACCACGACTGGATCGATGAGCCGGTGCAGCGAGCCTTCCTCGAGCTGGTCCGCCACGGCTCTCGGGTCCTCGACCTCGGGTGCCACCTGGGCACGTTCTCCTTGGCCGCGTCCGCCCTCGGTGCCGACGTGCTGGCAGTGGACGCCGCGCCCGCCCACGTCGAGCTGCTGCGCCGAGCGGCGCACCGCAACGGCTTCGACGGCCTCCGGGTGGTCCACGCAGCCGTCGCCGACGAGCACGTCGCGGGCACCGAGCGTCCCCGTGTGGTCCCGTTCATCGTGCAAAGCATCCACGGGCACGTTCACGCCTCCGATCAGCCCTCGGAGGAGGCCATCGAGGTTCCGGTGACGAGCGTCGACCAGCTGCTCGAGCTCGTCGGCTGGGACGACGTCAACGTCGTCAAGCTGGACATCGAGGGATCGGAGGTGGCCGCGCTCAGAGGCATGC
>Ga0182024_10016728_pt1 | contig 13869 bp, 11 predicted proteins | sample P32metaG_FD_120480 | JGI IMG/M metagenome (GOLD analysis project Ga0182024, IMG submission 120480) | Permafrost microbial communities from Stordalen Mire, Sweden - P3-2 metaG (Illumina Assembly) | ecosystem: Environmental > Terrestrial > Soil > Wetlands > Permafrost | place: Sweden: Stordalen... | reverse complement strand
GCTCAGTGCGGACCAACTGAAGAGGCTCAAGATGATATTTCCCGCCGGTGTGTGTGATTACGCACGGCCAGGCGTGGGCCAGCAGGTCACTCGGTCTGTCTGGCAGAAATATCCGTTCAGCGGGGGTGTACCATGACCGTCGTGCAGTGCACGCTCGATGTTTACCCGTTCACGAGCTCGCGTAGGTGCTTGCGTTCTCGGGTCTCTGAGGCATCGAGTCGGGCGAGGGGGTCCCGCGCGATCGCCTCGTGACGCGCGGCCTGGACGCGCAACTCCCCCAATGCCATCGACTCGCGCTCGAGCCGATCGCGCAGGCTCGTTATTTGCTGGCGCAATATTTGGGCTTCCTCTGTGCGCATCGCGAGGGCGCAGGCAGCGGAACCGCCTTTGCGTTCGGCGGAGTGCGCGGTCGGCCCCGCGATCGACACATCGCGCGGGGGGGGGGCGGCAGTGACTACAGTGCACCCAGATGCTGAACCCGCGTCCGGACACCGCGGGCGCGCAACGGGCCCTCAAGGCGATTCACTAGGACATCCGCGCGGTCTGTACCTGTTGTTTGCGACTGAGATGTGGGAGCGCTTTAGTTATTACGGTATGCGCGCACTGCTTGTCCTGTCGCTCATCGCAGCGACGGATGCGACCAATCCGGGTTTCGGTTGGTCGAAGGGTGAGGCGCTGCGGCTCTATGCGTGGTACACAGGACTGTTTTATTTCACGCCGGTCATCGGCGGCTGGCTCGCCGATCAGTACCTGGGCCAGCGCAAAGCCGTCATGATTGGCGGCCTCACAATGGCTGTGGGGCAGCTGACGCTCGCGGTCGGTATTCATCCCGGCAGCGCGAACACGCTAGTATTTGTAGGCGGCCTGGCGATTTTGATCGTGGGCAATGGCTTTTTCAAAGCCAACATTTCCACGATCGTGGGCGAACTGTACTCTCGGAGCGATGCGCGCCGCGACAGCGCATTCACCATTTTCTATATGGGAATCAACCTCGGCGCTTTTGTCGCGCCATTTGTGTGCTCCACATTGGGTGAAAACTCGCGCTACGGCTGGAGCTACGGCTACCTGTGCGCGGGGGTCGGCATGATTTGCAGCGTGATTATTCAATTCACCCTGGCGCAGCGCTATTTGGGAAATGCGGGGCGCCAGCCGTCCGCTCGCCGCTCACCGGCGAACGTCGACGGTACGAAGGCGCGACTGACTCCGGAGGAGCGCGATCGGTTGCGCGTGATCCTGACCCTATTCGTATTTGTCGTCGCGTTCTGGGCTGCGTTAGAACAGGCCGGCGGATTGATGAATGTGTTTGCTTCCGAGTCCACAGATCGAAAGGTGGCCGGTTTCGAAGTACCGGCCGGCTGGTTTCAGTCCTTGGGTCCGATCTTTATCCTGGTGCTTGCGCCGATCTTTTCTAGGGTCTGGATCACATTGGGCCATCGTGGCGCCAATCCGCCGGCGCCGCTCAAAATGGCCGGTGGACTTCTTCTGACCGGAATAGGCTTTCTGTTCATGGTGGCTGCTGTGGTGCAACGAGATGCTTCAGTCGCCCATCAGGCAGCAATGTCATGGTTGGTGCTTGCTTATCTTTTTCACACGATGGGCGAGCTTTGTATTTCGCCAGTCGGTTTGTCCTTGATGACCAAATTGGCCCCAATGCGCTTAGCAGGTCTGATCATGGGTGTGTGGTTTCTCATTTACTTCTTCGCCAATCTGCTCGCTGGTTACGTCGGAGCGGGCGCGGAAAAATACGGAGATCTTCTCGTTTTCGGCGGCATAGCAGCTACGCTTGGCGTATTTGCGGTCATCCTTTGGGCATTGTCTGGCCGAGTTGTGGATTGGATGCATGGCGCCGAAAGGACGATGTGATGAAACCTCAATTGTGCGGGGCCATCGCCTTGGCGTTAGCGTTACGTTTACACGTTTTGCGTCGGCGCGCGAGCACCCAAAGAGGATTCCTTAATTAACATGTCGGAGAAATTCTTCTGGGAAATCCTGGCAAGGACCAACCCCAGATGATCGCTCCGCCTCGAAGCCCGAACGCGGCGGCGATGCGCACCCGCCGTCACAGGAGAGATGTCGACCCATGCCAGAGTGGTATAGGTGCTGGCGCCCAGGAGCGCGGCGGTGATATAGAGTTCCCACCGCAGAAGAATGGAAGGCTCGTGCGCGAGCACATCACGAATCACGCCGCCAAACGACGCCGTAAGTACCCCCATCACGATCATCGACAGGGGCGGAGCACCCATCGAGGCCGCCTTGGCCGCTCCGACGACGGCGTAGGCCGCGAGGCCAATCGCGTCGAGCCACGCGATGACCCGCAGGTGCTCTTGACCCGCCTCGATGACCCACACAGCGAGGGCGGCGAGTAGGCAGGAGCCTAGATAGGCGGGCCGCTGCACCCAAAATACTGGGGCACCCAACAGCACATCACGCAGAGTTCCGCCACCCACCCCGGTGACGGCCGCGAAGAAGGCAAAGGTCACGAGATCGTGTTTCTTGCGAGCGGCCGCGAGCGCCCCGGTCGCACCAAACACGGCCCCGGCGGCGTAGTCGAGAAACGGTAATGATTCCGTAAGTGCACTCATCGCGCTATGACCACGAGTTCGCGGTTCAGCACCGTGCTGGCCCATGACAGCCCCACACGATTGATATTGTCGGTCTGCACGAGGATCCGGCTATGGGGCGCTGTGCGTCACTGTCAACATCCCCGTGGGTGGTAAATGCGAGCGGGAACCGCGAACCGGATTATTCGGTCCGTGGCATCAATGGCCGCTGAGCACCATCATGGGTTTTGCGCGACATCCATCGTGGGCGCTGAAGCGGCTGAGCAAGGTTGCGCTTTCCCTAGCAAACTTCGTGGACCCGGCTGGAAAAAATGGAGGCCTTGAAGTGTTGGAGTTCGATCCCTCGATCACCTGGAAGGATATCCGCGAGGTCGCTGACTCATGGGGCGGGCCATTTGCTCTCAAGGGCGTGATGTCGGCCGACGATGCCAGGCGCGCGGCCGACGCGGGTGTGACCGCGGTCATTGTGTCCAATCATGGCGGCCGGCAGTTCTCTTGGGACCGGCGCGGGGTTGGCGCGTCGCGCCGGTACGACCTCCATCTTTGGCGCTTCGGGCGTTACGATCGGGACCAGTGCGGCTTCATATTCCGCGCGCGTCAGCGATAACGTGCCGATGCCGGGAAGCGAGACCAAAACCCGATCCGGCATTTTGACCGTCACGCCTCCTTCTTTTCCAGCGGGCCTTCCCGACGGAGCTCAAGAAGATCCGCGATCACCGCCTCCGTCGTCGGCCACCGGCCCGCACCGCGGCCGGTCACGAGAATCGTCTCGCCGCTCGCAAGTGTGATGGCGAGCGCATTCCAATCGCCGCCGATTTTGGCCAGGAGATGGTCAGCACTGATCCATTCGGGCCGAACCTGTGCAGCCAGGCGCCCCGATTGCAGCTTTGCCGCGGTTGCGACCAGCCGCAGACGCTCCCCGTCTTTGGCGGTGGGTAAGAGCCGGTCGATGGCATCTTCCTGGATCCCCTCGACGGTCTGCGTATCCACCTCGCGCCCAAAGGCGTGGTGCACGAGGATGCACAGCTTGCGGGCGGCGTCGCGTCCGGAGAGATCCTCGCTAGGATCGGCTTCCGCGTACCCCAGGGCCTGGGCGTCGCGGACCGCTTCGTGAAGCGGCACGCCTTGCGCACACTGGTCAAGGACATAGTTGCACGTGCCGCTCAAGATGCCTGTCATCGAAATGATGTCACCGCTCGATGCCAGTCGACGGACCGTCTCTATCATCGGCGCACTCCCGCCGACTGCGGCCGAATAGCGCAAGGAAGCCCCGTGCCGCGCCGCAAGAGCACCTATTGCAGGCCCGAATCCCGCAATGACGGCTTTGTTGGCGGACACGACATGAATCCCGCGGGAGAGAAACGCGGTTACGAGCCGCGTGGAAGGCTCGAGGCCGGGGAGGGCATCGACGACTACGTCGCAATCCATTTCCTGCACCAGTGCCTCGTCGGAGTGCAAAAGCGCCTCGGAGATGCCTTCCCGATTTCGGCTAGAGTCATATCTGACGAACGCCCCGACGATGCGAAAATGATCGGTCATCGCGGCGAGGCGCCGATAAATGCCGCCGCCGACGGTCCCCAGTCCCAGGGGTAACACTCTAGTCGGTGGCGTCCTGACGGCCTCAGCGAGCGTCGCAGTGCAAAAGCCGACGTGTGACTCATAAGCGGCGCCCAGCGCGGCGACTTCCGCGGTCCGTTGCTGGCGCTGCAAAAAATGTATGGCTTTCGGTTGGATGAGCGGACCTGCGAGCGCTAACGCCTGTTCATACCCCAAGCTTGAAAAGCGGCGCGGCTGATAGCCGATCGACGCGGCCGGGTCCGATTCGTACACACCATCGACGTCTTTGATGAGCCGGCAACGCGCTGCACTGACGGCGCTTGCGAGGAACGCGGCCGTCAGATCCGAGCCTCCCCGTCCCAGAAGGTGCAACCGCTTCTTTTCGTCATAACCGAAAAAACCCGGCACGACGAGCACCGGGAACTCGGTGAGGAGACTTTTCAACCTTTCGCGATCGACACCCACGGGTTCGCTATCGAGCACCGTCCCGAGCGCGAGAAGCCCTATGTCACGCGGATCGACGACGCGTGCCCGCACGCCCACCCGATCGAGCGCAATGCCAAGGAGCGCCGCCGAGGCGCGCTCGCCGGTCGCGAGGAGCTCCGCGAGCGCATACGGCTCCGGCTCCGGCGCGAGATCGCGCGCCCCCGCGAGGAGGAGATCGGTGGCGTCGCCGATCGCCGAGACCACCGCGATGACGCGGTGCCCCTCCCGATACCAGCGGTAGGTCTCATGAACCGCACTCGGCAGATCCCCGCGCGAGCGCAAGACGGAGCTGCCGAATTTCAGGACCACGATACTATCGCGCACACCCACTCCCGGCCCCAAACAGGCACGTTTCGACGAGGGAGCAGGGGAGGCGGGACCGAGCAGCCAGAATCTGCAAGGGCCAAGCCGTCGCAGATGCCTGCTCGCTTTAGCCGTATTTATTTCGCGCCCGCAAGCTGATGCTCAAATCGGCGCGTAGGGATATTGAACACGGCTCCGAGGCCGCCGTCAATATAAGTCCGCAATCTTCCGAACAAGCGTCTTTCTCGCAGCTCGAAAATTTCCGCACGCTCATCTAAAGAGCGAATTCGGCATCTGTCGATACCCAGTTCGACGAAAATAATTCCTGCCTCGCATCGCGGGCGGTCGATTAGACTTCTGTTCAGGTAGAGCACATCACGCCTACCGACGTCGCTCGGACGGTTCCAGGCGCTCACGTGAGATCTAGGCCCATGTCGGATTCGACCGCAGGCAAGCGGCGCTTTGCGCGCATCGATCGCCTTCCTCCTTATGTCTTCAACGTCACGGCTGAATTGAAGCTCGCGGCACGCCGGCGCGGCGAAGACATCATCGACATGAGTATGGGGAATCCCGACGGGGCGACCCCGGCGCACATCGTTGCGAAGCTCATTGATGTGGCCCAACGTCCGGACACCCACGGGTACTCCACGTCGAAGGGCATCCCACGATTGCGTCGAGCCATTTCACATTGGTATCGCGATCGCTACAGCGTCGACATTGATCCCGACAGCGAAGCGATCGTCACGATCGGGTCCAAGGAGGGACTGGCCCATCTCATGCTCGCGACGCTGGATCGGGGTGACACCGTGCTCGTCCCGGATCCGAGCTATCCCATTCATATCTATGGCGCCGTCATGGCTGGCGCCGATATCCGTTCTGTTCCGGTGTCGCCGGACGTCCACTTCTTCGCCGAATTGGAACGGGCCATTCGGGGCAGCTATCCCAAGCCGAAGATGATCGTCTTGGGCTTTCCATCGAATCCGACGGCGCAGTGTGTGGAGCTCAGCTTTTTCGAGAAGGTCATTGCGCTCGCGCGTCAGCACGATATTTTGGTCGTGCATGACCTCGCCTATGCGGACATCGTATTTGATGGATGGAAGGCACCTTCGATCATGCAGATCCCGGGAGCTAAGGACATCGCCGTGGAGTTCTTCACCCTCTCCAAGAGCTACAACATGGCCGGCTGGCGGATCGGTTTTATGGTGGGGAACCCAGAGCTGGTCCACGCGCTGGCACGAATCAAGAGCTATCACGACTATGGCACGTTCACCCCGTTGCAGGTGGCGGCCATTGCCGCCCTCGAGGGCGACCAGCAATGCGTGAAGGATATTGCCGCAACGTACCAAAGCCGGCGTGATGTGCTGGTGAAAGGCCTTCACGAGGCGGGATGGCCTGTGGAGTCACCCAAGGCCTCCATGTACGTCTGGGCGCGAATCCCGGAAGGCTACCGCTCGCTCGGCTCATTGGAGTTTGCAAAACAGTTGCTGGCGAAGGCCAAAGTCTCGGTGTCACCCGGCATCGGCTTCGGCGACTTTGGGGATGATCACGTCCGGTTTGCGTTGATTGAGAACGAAAGCCGCATCCGCCAGGCGATACGCGGCATCAAAGCGATGCTCCGGCGTTAGTTCTGGATCTCCACCTTCTCGGAACCCAAAACGACGAGGTAAGAATCCGTGTTCAGCCACGTTGGAAGAACTTCCTGCAGATCCACGCCAGCTCGAGCCATGGCCGCTCAAGCCACGCTTGGTGATCCACGAACGAACGGCCTTCCTCGATCAACTCACGCCCCGCGTCCCGCAATCGGCGGATTTTGTCGTTCTCAGTATCGGAGTTGGAATCCATGCCGGAACTCTTCGTGCCAGCGGGCTCCCTGCACACTGTCCTGCATTCGAGCCATGAGCGCGACCCCGCATTTCGGGTGCAAACGCCCAGAGACTCAACTTGAGGCCGCTTGAACTCTGCTGGCTTAGGGCCTCGAAATGCCGCCGCGCGTTCCTGCGACACTTAAGAGGGGGAAATCCCCCAGTCCGATTGTACAAATATCGTTGGACACGACCGCCTCTAGCGCGGCGTCACTTCAATTTCACAAAAGCTTATGGCGGGTGTCTTAATGCTTGCCGTCCGCACAGAGGCAGGCGTAGGGTGAGTGAGACTGCTCCACCCCGGGCCATCATGGCTGAAACCCGCAATGAGCTCTATGCGCGCCTCTTTTCAGAGAGCCAAGCGGCGTTGCGCCGCTACGTCCGGCGTTTTGTCGGATCGGGTGAGACGGCGGAGGAGATCGTCCAAGAGGCATTCCTTCGAACGTACGAGCAAGGCGATGGCGTGAAGACGCCCCGAGCCTTTCTCTTTTCCACCGCACGCAACCTCGCCTCGAACGAACATCGGCATCGCCGCACCGTTAAGACCGATTCAGTGGGGGATTTTGACGACTCGCGGGTCGTTAGACAGGGCGGGTCACCGGAAGAGGACGCGCTGGCGGACGAACGCACGCGGCTCATTAAGGACGCTGTCGATCGCTTGCCACCTCAGTGCCGGGCGGCGTTCGCCCTCCGGGTGTTTCAAGCCTGCTCGTACAAGGAGATAGCGGACCGGCTTGGCATCTCCACGAAGACCGTCGAGAAGCACATTGCGCGCGGGCTTCGTGAGACCCACGTTTATATGAAGCGACGGTATAAGGACGTCGAGAAAGGGCATGGCTGAACTGTATCAACTGTCGGGCCGAGACGAGATCGAGCGCGAGGCGAGCGATTGGGTCGCGCGCTTGAATGCAGATGACGTCTCGGCGGAGGATCGCGCTCGCTTTGAAGCGTGGCGCAGCGCTCACCCACGCCATGCCCAAGCCTATCAGGAGCTCTCGAGGACTTGGCAGGAGCTCGTACGCGCAGGTCCGCTCGTTCGAGCGGTCTCATTCGGGCAGGCCATGCATGCGGCATCGCAGGCGCCGTTTCCGCGACGTCGCTGGCCGTTGATCGCTGCCGCGGCCAGTATCGTGACCATCGCGTTGGCTACAAGCGGGTATTGGCGCGAGCTTAAGACGGCAACGCTCTTCGAGACCGCGATCGGCGAGCACGCGACGGTGGCACTGCCGGATGGCTCCTCGCTCGAGCTAAATAGCAACAGTCTGGCGCGGATTGATTTTGCACGGCACGCGCGCGTCATTCATCTAACCCGCGGTGAGGCGTTTTTCAAAGTGGCCCACGATGTGCAGCGTCCCTTCTGGGTGGTTGCGGGCGATTCATGGGTCCGCGCCGTGGGTACGGCATTCAACGTGTACTTGCGACCGGGAGGCGTCGAGGTCACCGTGAGTGAAGGCACCGTTAAAGTTGCAGGGGAGCGATCCGAGCGTGACACGCCGTCCGACTCTGTGTTGGCCCAGGCACCCGTGTCCGTTCTTACCGCGGGCGAGCAGGCCGACGTTCACGGCGGCACGGCGGCGATCCGATCGTTGAAGCCCGCCGAGCTCACACGCTCGGTCGCTTGGCGGCAAGGCAGCTTGTACTTCGAAAATCAGCCCTTGGCCGATGTCGTCGCGGAGATGAATCGCTACACCCGCCTTCAGATTGAAGTCGGTAATGATGCCTTAGGCCGGCTGCCTATCGGCGGCACGTTTCAGGCCAATCCTGACGGCGCTGAAGCCTTGCTCACGATGCTCCGAGACGGGCTTGGTCTCACCGTCCGGCGTGATGGAGCTGATCGCGCCACCATCGAGGAGCAACCCGCCCACTAGCACAACGCCGTTTAAATTCGACCGGGGGATTTTTGTCCCTCGCGGGTCGTAGTCCACAGCGCGGCTCGCACGAGCTACCAGGACAAGACCAAGCGGGGGTTTAAAGATGGGCTCATTCACTGGCTCGGATTCGAATGTTTGTCGCACGGTAATCGCAATGACGTGGCAAGCACTGGTCTGCGCGACGGCGCTGCTGCTGACCGCTCCGGCGATGGCAATGGCGGATTCCGCGCGCTTTAACATCGCCGCCCAGCCGCTTCCGACGGCACTCAAAGTCTTTGCCGAACAGGCGAAAATGCAACTTCTCTACCAACCCGGTGCCGTGGATCACGCCATCGCATCCCCGATCGTCGGTGACTTGGACAAACACGCGGCGCTTGAACAGTTGCTCCGCGGCACAGGCCTGGAAGCCATCTATAGCACGGAGAACGCCGCGACCATCCGCCCGATCCGCGCGGCGCCCACTACCGAGACTTCTTCATCCGCTGCTGAGCTGCCGCCCGTCTCAAGCGATAGGGACGGAAACACAGAGGAGGGCAAGAAGGGATTCCTCAACCGGTTTCGCGTGGCTCAAGTGGATCAGGGAACATCTTCCAGTTCCTCTTCAGTAGAGAAAACTGCTCAGGCTTCTCAAAGAAAGCCTGAGCAGTTGGAAGAAGTGGTCGTCACAGCCCAGAAGCAGGGCGACCAGAACTTGAAGGACGTTCCTATCCCGATTTCCGTGTTGAACGGTGATCAGCTTGCGGACACGAGCCAAGTCCTGCTGAAGGACTATGCAGCCTCCGTTCCGGGTCTCAATCTGCTCCCCGCAACGAATGGCATTTCGAGCCTTTCCATACGGGGAATTACTACTGGAATCGGTAATTCCACTGTAGCCATCTTGGTAGATGGCGTCTCATACGGCGATTCCACTGACCTAAACGAAATTCCTGACATTGATCCGGGAGACTTGGCGCGAATCGAAGTTCTCCGGGGCCCGCAGGGAACGCTTTATGGCGACAACAGCATGGGGGGCCTGATAAATTATGTGACGAAGCAGCCTTCATTCACAGGGTTCAGCGGACGCGTTGAGACCGGCACTGATTGGGTTACTAACGGCGCTGAGCCTGGGTACAATCTGCGCGCTTCGGCAAATATTCCCATCAATGACCAACTTGCGATCCGCATCAGTGGATTTCAGAGGCAAGATGCAGGTTATATTGACAATCCCTTGCTGCACGAAAAGGGAGTCAACGAAGCGAACGCCTACGGCGGAAAATTTGCACTGCTCTGGCAGGTTATGCCTGATACGTCGGTCGCGTTCAGTGCATTGGGACAATATACGAAACAGGATGGACTTTCGTATATTGAGCCAGGTCTTGGCGGATTGCGGCAGGATTATGCGCCAAACAGCGGTTACGATAACAGATCGGTGCAAGCGTATAGCTTGACGGTGAAAACCAAAATTGGCGGCATCAACGTTACGTCTTTGACTGGGTACAACGTCGGGATAGATAACAACTCAGTCGACTTTACCGAAGACTTACTGGGTGCCGCGCCGCCGCAGTTGGGCGCTACGGCGACGCCACTGTACTCCCACTTCGTTACTGAGAAGGTAACTCAAGAACTTCGACTCAATGGTACCTTGTTCAACAACATCGATTGGCTGGTGGGCGGCTTCTATACGCACGAGCACTCGCCCGGATATCAAACAGCGTATGCCTCAGATGCTCTGACGGGAAATGTCATTGCTCCCCTTGGAACGTTTGAAGAGCATGGCGATTTTGAAGAGTACGCAGGATTCGCTAACGTCACCTACCATTTCACCGACCGCTTTGACATCCAAGTCGGAGGCCGAGAAACGCACGTTGATGTGACCATGCCGATCAATACTTACACGGGTGTTTTTGCCAGTATCAATCCCGCAACCACCGCTCCTTCCAACGTTTTCACGTATCTTGTCACTCCACAATTTAACTTGAACTCGGATCTTATGGTATACGCGCGGCTTGCCTCTGGCTTTCGTCCAGGTTCGGCAAATAGCGCGTTTGTAATTTCTCAAGGAGCGCCAGCGGCACAGATGCCAGACAAAACAGAAGACTACGAGATTGGCGTAAAGGGAGAATTTTTCGATAAAAAACTCTCCATAGACGCATCGGCATATTACATTGATTGGCAGAAAATTCAGCTTATAGAAAGCACCTTTTTCACTATTAACACAAACGGCGCAGCGGCCAAGAGCGAAGGTGTGGATTTCTCATTCTCGATCCATCCGACGAGCGGGTTCACTATTGGTGGCTGGGTCGCGTACGATGACGCTGTTCTTACTGAAAACCTTCCCGTTGCGAGCGCACTTCTGGGATTATCGGGCAGCCGTCTTCCATTCACACCCCGACTTTCCAGCACGGTATCGGCCGAGCAGCAATTCCCGCTTTCTAACAACGCGACCGGTTTCGTTGGCGGCCAGGTTGAATATGTGGGTGACCGCATCGGAACTTACGAACCCACAACCCAGCGCCAAGTCTACCCGTCCTATACGCGAACGGATCTGCGGGCCGGCATGAAGTACGACGAGTGGACGTTCAGTGTTTACGCGAACAATGTGGGCGACGTGCGTGCTCCGCTTAACGGAGGCATCGGCTCCTTCGTCCCGAAGAACGGCTTTATCTACATCACACCTCGCACCGTCGGGCTCAACATAGCTAGGAACTTTTAGGGTGCGACCCGAACAATCGCGCTGGGAAAAGCCCATAAAGGGAGTCCACTCCAGCCAAAACTGTAGTGGGCAGTCTGGAAGCGGAGCATTGCCATTTATCAGACAGCTGGTAGGTGACGAAGCGTTGCATCGAGAGAGCAGGCTGTGAGAGTAGAACTCCGCAATCTTCGGAATTGTCGACAGCCGGCAGCATTTGTTCGTTGCAGGCGATCCGCATCTCTCCTATGTCTCGCGATGGCGGTAGTCGCTCTGGCTGCACACTCGGCTGAGCCAGGAAGCACAGCGGACTCCACAGCTCAATCACATCCCGCGGAGGTCACGATACCGAACACTCGGCGGTTGGAGTTCACCTCGAGCGTCAATGGGCACCGCTACACATTGAGCGTCGCGCTCCCCTTCGAGCCACCCACTAGCAAAGGCTATGGTGTCCTCTACGTGCTGGACGGCTATTGGTATTTTGCCAGTGCGGCGGAGATTGTACGTGCTCCCGAGAGAGCTCCCGGAATTGTCGTGGTAGGGATCGGCTACCCGGACGATGCCACCTACGCAAAGAATGTCCTCGCACAACGCGGACCCATCTCGCGAGCCTTGCAAAACCTGCCGCCGATTCGCTCGAGCCCTTATTTTGAGCGAATGTACGATCTCTCGCTCCCGACCAGCGATCAGTCATTGGTGGCGTTCGCCCACCAGGGCTTCCCAAAATGGCAGCCCAAGAATTTTGGTGGACTCGACGATTTCCTCAAGACAATTGAGAGAGACGTAAAACCGCGCGTCGCAGCACTAGTTCCCGTCGACCCAAGCAACGAAGTCATTTGGGGCCACTCATTTGGCGGATATGCTGTTCTGCACGCTCTCTTCGTCGAGCCAAACGCGTTTCGCGCGTTCCTTATAGCGAGTCCCGCTATTCACTGGGATGAAAAGAAGGTGCTCGCCGATCAAAAGGGATTCGCAACGGCGGTTGAGAGCGGCGTCGCCAGTCCTCGCGTGCTCGTCACGGTCGGTGGTATGGAGAGCACACCTCCGGATGACCTCACTTGGCGAATGGTCGACAATGGCCGCGAACTCGTCGCTTGGCTCAAGAGCCTGCACGGCACGGATCGATATGTCGTCGGAGACTATGCAGTATTTAACGGGTCCAACCATGTTTTTGCTCCCTGGCCGGCCTTAGCGCACGGCGTTGCCTTTGCGTTTCCGAATTCCGGGATCCTGCGTGATCCCAAAGGCAAGGGTGAGGCTGTGAGTGAGCCAAAACATTGAAGTTTGATCAAGCGCTATGAGGGTCTCCCGTATTCGTCGTTCGGCGGCAAAGGAGTCCTTCACGATCGCGCGTATCGCTTGGACGATCGCCTTCGCACTCGCCTTGGCAATGATATGTTGTGGAGGTACCGCGAGTGCAGACGAGCAGTTATCTCAAGAACTGCACCCCTCACAGACTCCGAGTCCGCCGGCCTCGATGGTTGAGATCCGGATTCTAAACCACAAATGTCGAATGAATGGCCTTATGTATCTGCCGGCTGGACCGGATCCGCATCCAATCGTCATCTTCTTGCATGGCTATCCAGGCAATGAGCGCAATCTCGATCTCGCCCAGGCAGTACGCCGCGCGGGGTACGCGGCACTGTACTTCGACTATCGTGGCGATTTTGGGTCAAATGGCACCTTCTCCTTTGTTCATAGCCTGGAGGATGCGGCCGCGGTGTTGGCGTGGGTTCGCGATCCGGAAAACGTCTTGAAATATCACATTGATCCCACTCGAATTGCGCTCGTGGGACATAGTTTGGGTGGTTGGCTCGCGCTCCTGGGAGCTGAGCACGAGCCCATGGGAGTCTGCGTTGCCGCGCTGGCAGCATGGAATCTCGGGTGGTTGGGCGCGCGGGCCGCTCAAACCCCGAAGGAACGAGTAGAAACCCTCAAATACCTTCGCGCAGAGACCGAGAGCAACGGCGGCGCCATCCGCGCGGATGCCGATGATCTCCTCAAGGAGGTTTTGGTTCATGCCGGCAAGTGGGATTATTTGTCCCAAGCAGGCGCTCTCAAAAGCCGCGCGCTGCTGCTGGTGGCGGCGGCGAGGGATACGCCCGACGAGGGAGTGGATATGCACGGGCAGCTGGCACGGGACGTTGCCAAGGCGGGCGGCACACGGATGCGTGTCGCCACCTTCGAGGATGACCACGCGTTTTCATCACACCGCATTGAGTTGGCCGACATGGTGGTGCGTTGGCTGGGCAACGACTGCGCTAAAGCACAATCTGGCGCTGCAAATGTGAGGGATGCCAGTGAATGAGTCGCGAGTCTGCTGGGAGCCTCTTTCGACGAAGCGTGGTAGAAATTATCGAGGATCAGACGCATGGCGCGGCAAGCGCCGGCCTCTTATGCCGAAAATGATGCTTGTGCTAATGACAATTTATGCATCGTCTACCGCAATCGCCGGGCAGGAATTTGGCATACGCGTTCTCTCAAGTCGGCCAGATACCGTAAGTGGCGGGAGTGTACTGGTACAGGTGGGCGCGCCGAATGACTCCAGTTGGGCCGTCCGG
>Ga0182024_10016727_pt1 | contig 13869 bp, 14 predicted proteins | sample P32metaG_FD_120480 | JGI IMG/M metagenome (GOLD analysis project Ga0182024, IMG submission 120480) | Permafrost microbial communities from Stordalen Mire, Sweden - P3-2 metaG (Illumina Assembly) | ecosystem: Environmental > Terrestrial > Soil > Wetlands > Permafrost | place: Sweden: Stordalen... | reverse complement strand
CCCACCCCACCCGCCCCAACCCCCCCACCCCCCCCGCAGCCGGCCACCCCTCGGCCCGACGCCCCCCAGGGTCCATCGGGGCAAACCCCCGCTTAGTTCGGCTTTTCGGCGCCCTTTCGCGGGCTTTTCGGCAGTTTTTGGGCGTTTTTTCAACGGCCGGACCGGCCAAGTCGTTGTACATTAGTCGCCATGACTTTCGTCGTCGGTCTCACGGGCAATATCGGGAGCGGGAAGTCCACCGTCGCACAGCGGTTTGCCGCGCTGGGGGCGACGGTCATCGACGCCGATATCCTCGCGCGGCAGGCGATCGAGGCCGGCACGCCGGCCCTCAAGAGGATCGCCGACCGGTGGGGCTCATCCGTGCTGGCTCCCGACGGCCTGCTGGACCGCGCCGCCCTCCGCCGCCGGGTCTTCCATGACCAGACGGAGCTCGAAGAGCTGAACGGCATCGTCCACCCCGCGGTCACGCAGTTGCGCACGGAGCAGATCGCGGCGGCGCATGCACGCGGCGACCGCGTCGTCATCTGCGATATCCCGCTCCTCTTCGAGCGGCGCCTCGCCGATGAATTCGACCGGATCGTCCTCGTCGACGCGTCACGCCCCGTGCGGCTCGAACGCCTCGTGCGCGACCGCGGGTTGCAGGAGACCGAAGCGCTGGATATGATCACCGCCCAAATGCCCGCTGAGCTCAAGCGCGCGCGTGCCGATTTCGTGATCGAGAACTCGGGCAGTCTGGCCAGCCTCGACGCCCGCGTCGCGGAAGTGTGGGCCGACCTGTCGCGTGAGGCCGCCGCGTTGGCTCACTCCCTCACCGCGTAAGAAGGGGCCGCTCGCGAGCGGCCCGCCTCCGCCATGCCCAACATACCGCAGGACCTGTCGTACACCACGGACCACGAATACGTGCGTCTGTCGCCCGACGGCATCGCCCAGATCGGGATCACCGACTTCGCGCAGGGCGAGCTCGGAGACATCGTCTACGTCGAGCTGCCACGGGTCGGGACGAAGTTCGCCGCGCGCGATGTCTTCGGAACCGTCGAAGCCGTCAAGGCGGTATCCGAGTTGTTCTGCCCGATCGCCGGTGAGGTCACCGCGATCAACGAGCGGCTGGACAAGGAGCCCGCTCTGGTCAATTCGGACCCGTACGGCGCGGGCTGGATGCTCAAGGTGCGTGCGGCCGATCCCGCCGCCCGCGACAGTCTGATCTCCCCCGCGGAGTACGCAAAACACATCGGCGGGTGATGCCGCACACCGGATCGATCCCCACGGATCTCCGGCGCGTGATGTGAGACCCCAGGTGGCCCTCGCCGGTGACCGCCACGCCAGCTCCCTGGCGCCCCTTACCCAGGTCACCCCCCGGTGGGCGGTCCTCGTCACGCCGCCCCTCTCCGGAGCGGACAACATGGCGCTCGACCACGCGCTCATGCTGCGCGCCGCTCGCACCGGCGAAGCGACGCTCCGCATCTATACCTGGCGCACGCCCACGCTCTCCTTCGGCCGCCACGAGGCCGCCATCGCGATGTACGACCGCGCGGCCATCGAGGCCGAGGGATTGGCCGTCGTTCGCCGCCCCACCGGTGGCCGCGCGGTTCTCCACGACGACGAGATCACGTACAGCGTGACCGCGCCGCTGTCCGCGGAGCATCCCGGCTCCTCATCAGGCGGCGCGCCCGGAGTCGCCCGCCGCGCGCACGCCCGCGCCCTCTACACCGCCATCAATCACTTGCTGCTGCAAGGTCTCGCCCGCCTCGGCGTCGCCGCCGAGATCGCGTCCGGCGATTCAGCCGCTACCCGCCCCCGATCGCCCGGCACGGGTCCATGCTTCGACGCCGCGAGCGAGGGCGAGTTGGTAGTCGGCGGACGGAAGCTCATTGGAAGCGCCCAATGGAGAGAGGATGGCGCCGTGCTGCAGCACGGATCGATGCTGATCTCCAGCCACCGCGCCCGCCTGGCCGCACTCTCGGCCCGAGGTCTCCCCGTCCCGGCGATACCAATCCCCACTGCCGCCCTCCGTGAATTGCTGCCCCGGGTACCATCCCCGGGCGAGGTGGCCGCCGCAATCGGCGCCGTCCTGGACGATGCGCTCGCGACCGCAGGCGCGCCGGCCGCTCGCGTCATACCGCCCGGTGACGAGACGGACGCGATGACCGCCGCGATGAGCGCGGCCTTGCGCGATCGGTACGAGGACGAGGCCTGGACCTGGCGGCGCTGATCGGGAAACGTGGCCGCCAGGTGCTTGCTCTCCGCGCTTGCTTCGCCCCATCGTTGGAGGAGATCGCGTCGGCAGGATTCGGCGAGCACACCGCATCACGGGTGAGGCCCCCGCCTGCAGGCGCTTGGACTCGGACCGCCTCCCTGAGATTGCCACGACCCGTGCGTCACATCATTTCCATTTCCGCTTGCCGAACGGCATACCGGACGGCGCTGCTCGCCACCGCACTCTGGAGTGTGGCGTGTCGTCCGGGCGATCGATCGAGTGCCACCGCCAACGCCGGCAGTGGCGACAAATCCCCCGGCGGCACGGTCGTGATCTCGGTGTCGGCGGACGCCGAGCCGCTGATCCCGCCCTACGCGAATCAGCAGCAGACGCGGCTCATCGTCGAGCAGTTGTTCGATCGCCTCGCGGAATTGGGTGATTCCGTCAATACGGTGGGCGACCGCGGCTTCATTCCCCATCTCGCCGAGCGCTGGGACTGGAGCCACGACTCGCTCGCGATCACGTTCCACTTGAACCCGCGCGCGCGGTGGCACGACGGCGTCCCCGTCCGGTCCAACGATGTGCGGTACACGTTCAGCATCTACTCCGATACGGCTGCCGGCATCGACGCGACGACGCTGCTCAACCAGATCGACTCGGTCACCACGCCCGACTCGCTGACCGCCACGTTCTGGTTCAAGCACCGGTACCCCGAGCAGTTCTTCGACGCGACCTACCAGATGCTGATCTGCCCCGAGCATCTCCTGGGCAAGATCAAGGTCGCGGACCTGCGAACCGCGCCGTTCGGACGCAATCCGGTCGGTGATGGCCGCTTCCGCTTCAGCGACTGGTCGCCCGGTGCCTCGCTCACGATCGTCGCCGATACCGCCAATTACGAAGGCCGCGCGACGCTCGACCGGGTCGTCATGGCGATCTCACCGACGCCGGCTGGCGCTATCGCAAAGATCTTTTCCGGCGATGCGGACTTCCTCGAGGTCGTACACCCGGAGGACCTCCCGGAGATTCGGCGGCACCCGGCGCTCACCATACTGCCGTACGCCGATCCGACGTACGGTTTCCTCTGGTTCAATCTCCGGCTTCCGAAGCACGGTGCCCCACACCCACTTTTCGGGAACCGCGCGTTGCGCCGCGCGCTCTTCATGGCGCTCGATCGCACCAGTATGGTGCGCAATGTGTTCGATACGCTCGCCGTGGTCCCCCACGGGCCCTTCGCGAATTCGAGCCAGGTGGCCGACACGACGGTCGCGGCCCTCTCCTACGACACCGCCGCCGCGAACCGGACGCTCGATTCGCTCGGATGGCGCCGCGGTCCCGACGGTGTCCGCCAACGCAACGGCAAACCCCTGGCATTTACGATCGCCGTCACGACGTCGAGCAAACCGCGCAGCCAGATGGCGATCCTCGTGCAGGATCAGTTGGCACGCGTCGGCGTACATGTGTCGATCGAACCCGTCGAGCTCCGCACGCTGGTGACGCGCCTCATGAAAGGCGACTTCGACGCCACGGTCTGGGCCTGGAAGCCGGATCCCAGCATGAGCGACCTGAAACAGACGTGGACCATCCCGGCCGAGCGGCTGGGCGCCAACTGGGGCGCGTATGAGAGCCCCGCGTTCGACGCGCAGGTGGACAGCGCCCTCACGACCGGCGACCTCGCACGCGTCCACGAGCATTTCCACCAGGCCTACACCATCATCAACGCCGACGCGCCGGCGGTGTGGCTCTACCAGCCGCTCCAGGTGGCGGTCGCCGAGCGGCGCATCCACACTGGCTACCTGCGCCCGGATGCCTGGTGGGTGCACCTCCCGGACTGGTACATCCCCGAGAACGCACGCATCCCGCGGGACCGCATCGGACTCGTGGCAGCCAAGCCATGATCCGGCGCACTGGCTGACGCCCGGCGCCGACCCGCTTCTGCGCGCCTTCGTCTTTCGCCGAGCCTGGCAAGCGCTGGTCGTCATCGCGGTCGTCACGACCGCGACATTCGTCCTCATACATCTCGCGCCGGGCGATCCGATCGGCGGGGGTCTCGACGACCCGCGCGTGCCGGACGCCGTGCGCGCCCACTGGCGCGCCGTCTACGGCCTCGATCAGCCACTCGCGGTGCAGTTCGTCCGGTACCTGGCAAGCGCCGCACGAGGCCAGTTCGGCTACTCGTTCGCCTATAACGAACCGGTCAGCACGATCCTCGCGCGCGCGCTCCCGCGTACGCTCGTTCTCGCCGGCACCGCGCTCATCCTGAGCTTCGTCGCCGGCATCGCGATGGCGCTCATTCAGGTCGCCCGGCACGGCACGCCCACCGACCGCATCCTCGGCGCCGCATCGCTCGCCGTGTATTCGCTGCCGGAGTTCTGGCTGGGCCAGGTCGCGCTCCTCACGTTCGCGTATGTGCTGCCGGTCTTCCCGGCTGGCGGTATGGTCGATCCCGTGATGCACCCCTACATGGGACCCATCGCGGCGCTGTGGGACCGCATCGATCATCTGATCCTGCCCGCGCTCACACTCGCCGCACTCGCCGCGGCCGGCATCGCCCGATTCCAGCGCGCCGCACTGCTCGATGTGGCGGCCGACGACTACCTGCGCACCGCTCGCGCAAAAGGTGTCCCCGAGCACCTGGTGCTCATGCGCCACGCGCTCCGCAACGCCGCGCTCCCGGTCATCACGCTGTTCGGTCTCGCCCTCCCCGGATTCCTCGGCGGGACGGTCTTCATCGAGAAGGTGTTCTCATGGCCGGGAATCGGCTCCCTGGCCGTGGACGCGGTGACGGCGCGCGACTACCCGGTCGTGATTGCATGCGCGGTGCTCGGCAGCATGCTCGTCGCCGCCGGCAGCTTCATGGCAGATGTCCTGTACGCGGTCGCCGATCCGCGGCTCCGCCGCGCGATGGGGCCGGTGCGGCCACGATGATGGTCCGCGGATGACCGCCCCGGTGACGGCACCACCGCCAGGTGGCGGCCCCGCGATGCGACGCATGCGGGGCTCCGGCGACATCGCGATGCTCGGTTGGTCGCTCGACGCCGGCCCATGGCCGGCGATCTGGCGGCGCTTCCGCCGCGACCGGGCCGCGATGGCCGGACTCGTCGTGATCGCCGCCATCGTGGTCGTCACGATCGGCGCCCCTGTCATCGCGCCGTATCCGCCCAACGCGATACTCGACATGGTCGCACTCAAGAATCAGGGACCCTCGCTCGCGCATCCGTTCGGCACGGACCCGGCGAGCCGGGATGTGCTGAGCCGCGTCCTCTTCGGCGGCCGCGTGTCGCTCGCGATCGCCGTGCTCGCCATGCTCACCGCCACGACGGTCGGCACGATGTACGGCGCGATCTCGGGCTACGCCGGCGGCAAGTTGGACAGTGTGATGATGCGCATCACCGATGCCTGTCTCTCGATCCCGCGAATCCTGCTGCTCCTCACCATCTGCGCGCTCTGGGGCCGTCCATCGCTCGGCTCCCTCGTGCTCATCCTCGGACTCACCAGTTGGTTTGGCGTGAGCCGCCTGGTGCGCGGCGAAATCATGGGCATCCGCACGCGTGAATGGGTCACGGCCGCACGCGCCCTCGGTGCCACCGACGCACGGCTGCTCTTCCGCCACCTCCTCCCCAACATCGCGTCCCCGATCATCGTCGCCACCGCGCTCGGCATCGGCAATGTCGTGCTGCTCGAGGCGGGGCTGTCGTTTCTCGGCGTCGGCGTGCAGCCGCCGTTCGCGAGTTGGGGCAACATCATGCAGGATGGCGCGGATCAGGTGCGCGCCCTCTGGTGGCTCTCGGTGTTCCCGGGACTCGCCATCGTGTCGGCCGTGATCGCCATCAACGCGGTCGGCGACGGGCTGCGCGAAGCCGCCGACCCGAGACGGTAGCACGATGACGACTCCGGCCCAGCCGTCGCCCGCACGACCAGGCGGCAAACCCCTCCTCTCGATCCGCGACCTCCGCACCGTCTTCGCGACGGATGCCGGACTCGCCCGGGCGGTGGACGGCCTCACGCTCGACGTGCAGCCCGGCGAGACCGTCGGCATCGTCGGCGAGTCGGGCAGTGGGAAAACGGTTACGGCTCTCTCGATTCTCCGGCTCATCCGAGCGCCCGGCCGCATCGAGCGCGGCAGCTCGGTCGCGTTTGACGGCAACGACCTCGCGACATGCAGTGACGAAAGTCTACGGACGATCAGGGGCCGGCGGATTGGGATGGTGTTTCAGGAACCGATGACCGCGCTCAACCCCGTTTTGACGGTCGGGTCGCAGGTCGCGGAGGTCGTCAGGGTGCACGAGCGCACGACGCGACAGGCCGCGTCGGACCGCGCCGTCGCAATGCTGGATACGGTGCGCATTCCCGGAGCCGCCGCGCGCGCCCGGCAATATCCGCACGAGTTGTCTGGCGGGACCCGCCAGCGGGTGATGATCGCGATGGCGCTCGTGATGCACCCGGGGCTACTCATCGCCGATGAGCCCACCACGGCCCTCGATGTGACGGTGCAGGCGCAGATCCTCGCTCTGCTCACCGAGCTGCAGGAAACGATCGGCATGGCCGTGCTGCTCATCACCCACGACCTCGCCATCATCGCCGCGGTCGCATCGCGTGTGGTCGTCATGTATGGCGGCCAGGCCGTGGAGGAAGCGCCGGTCGGTGAGTTGTTTGCCGCCGCGCACCACCCCTACACCCAAGGGCTGCTGCGCGCGGTCCCCCGGCCGCAGCCGCACGGAGGCCACCCGGCGCGATTGGCCGAGATCCCCGGCAGCGTTCCACCGGCGACCGCATGGCCACAGGGATGCCGCTTCCACGACCGCTGCCCGTTCGCGTGGGATCGCTGCCGCCAGGAGATGCCCCCGCTCTATCCACTCAGCGCAACGCACGCATCGCGCTGCCACCTGGCCGCCGAGCCCGGACGGCGCATCGCCGGCGGCTCCCCCAGATGATGGCCGCGGCGGGCGAGATGCCGTTGGTCACGGTGCGCGACCTGCACGTCGGGTTTCCGCTGGCTCAGAGTATGTTCGGCCCCGCGCGGAGTTGGGTGCGAGCCGTCGACGGGGTGTCGTTCTCAGTGCCGCGCGGCGAGACGCTCGCGCTGGTGGGCGAGTCCGGCTGCGGCAAGACCACCACGGCGCGCGCGCTGCTCCGCCTCGTCCCCGCGACCTCCGGCGCGGTGTCGTTCGATGGGATCGACGTACTGGCGCTCCGGCCGGAACCACTCCGCCGCCTGCGGCGGCGCATGCAGCTCGTCTTTCAGGACCCCTATTCGTCGCTCAACCCACGCCGAACGGTGGGAGACTCGATCGGCGAAGGGCTGCTGATCCACCATCTCGCTTCCGGTGACGCGGCTGACGCGCGGGTCCGCCAGTCCCTCGAGGAAGTTGGCCTCCATCCGGATTTCGCCCGGCGGTATCCCTATGAGCTCTCCGGAGGCCAGCGCCAGCGGGTCGGCATCGCCCGCGCGCTCGCCGTCGAACCGGAGTTCATCGTGTGCGATGAGCCGGTGTCGGCACTCGATGTCTCGGTGCAGGCGCAGATCATCAATCTCCTGCAGGATCTGCAGCGCGACCATGCACTCACCTATCTCTACATCGCGCACGATCTCGCGATCGTTGCGCAGGTCGCGACCCACGTCGCCGTGATGTATTTCGGACGCATCGTCGAGCTCGGACGCACGGCTTCGGTGTTCCAGGTCCCGCTCATGCCGTACACGCGGGCATTGCTGGCATCCGTGCTCGTCCCCGACCCGGCGGCGCCCCGGACCCGCGTCGTCCTCGCCGGCGAAAGCCCATCGCCGGCGACTCCGCCGCCGGGATGCCCCTTCCACCCGCGCTGCCCGGACCCTCGCAAGGACGCGGCGTGCACCAGCACGATCCCGCCCCTCGAAGAGAAATCACCAGGCCATTTCGCCGCGTGCATCAAGGAACCAGTCCGCCCGCCAGATATCCCGGTCCCCTCTTGAGCCCTGCTTGTTCTTCTCCTTTCTCCTTTCTCCTTTCTCCTTTCTCTTCTCTCCTCCCCCCTCTCTCCGCCGCCATGACCACCATTCCTCCCGATGCCGCGCACCCGAGCGGCGCCACCACCGGCCGGCCAGCCGCGCTCGAGGACCGGGCGTTCTTTGGCCAACCCCGAGGTCTGAGTCTGCTGTTTCTGGCCGAGATGTGGGAGCGGTTCTCCTACTACGGCATGCGCGCCCTTCTCGTGCTGTACATGGTCCACGTACTCAAATGGACTGACGCGCACGCCTCCAACCTCTACGGCTCCTATACCGGCCTCACGTTCCTCACGCCGCTCTTCGGCGGATACCTCGCCGACAAGTGGATCGGTACGCGGCGCTCACTGGTCCTCGGGGGCGTCATCATCGCCTGCGGCCATTTCGTCCTGGCCCTCGACTCGCTCGCGAGCTTCTACGCGGGTCTCGCACTGGTCGTCATCGGCACCGGGTTCTTCAAGCCCAACGTCTCGACGATGGTCGGACAGTTGTACCCGCCGGGAGACCAGCGCCGCGATGCCGGGTTCACGATTTTCTACATGGGCATCAACCTCGGTGCCACGGTCGCGCCCTTCGTCTGCGGCTATCTCGCGCAGAGCGCCGGTTTCCAGGAAACGCTCACGCACATGGGATTCAACCCCGCCCGCAGTTGGAGTTGGGGATTCGGTGCCGCCGGCGTCGGCATGCTCTGCGGATTGGCGCTCTACGTCACGCTCCGCGACCGCTATCTCCCCGGCATCGGCGTGCGCGCGTCGCAAACAGGCCCGACGCTGGCCGCCCGGGGCCAGGTCGCGACTGCACCGTCCGCCGCAACCATCACTGAGACGGGCGGCCCGCTCTCGCCAGACGAACGCAAGCGGGTCATCTCACTCCTGATCCTGTTTATTTTCGTCGCCTGTTTCTGGCTCGTGTATGAGCAGGGCGGAAGCTCGCTCAATCTCTTCGCCGATCGCTACACCGACCTGCACGTCGGCAGCTCACTCGTCCCGTCGAGCTACTTCCAGTCCGCGCAGCCGCTCTTCGTGATCACGCTCGCCCCGCTCTTCGCGCTCCTCTGGACCCGGTTGCGCAAGGCCGGCCGCGAGCCGTCCACTCCCGCCAAGATGGTGTTCGGGCTCGGCCTGCTCTCCGTCGGCTGTCTCTTCCTCATCGTCGGCGGACACGTCGTCGACGCCTGCATGGGATCCCACGCCGCTACGGCGTGCGCAGTCGCCAGCCCCGCCTGGCTGACGATGTTCTACCTCTTCAGTGTGCTCGGCGAGCTATGCGTGTCGCCGGTCGGGCTCTCCTACGTCACGAAGGTTGCGCCCGCGCGGTACGTCGGCTTCCTGATGGGCGCCTGGTTCCTGACCAACGCATCGGGGCTGAAGCTCGCGGGCTTCGTAGCATCCCTGGCCTCGACCATGCCCTCGCAGGTCTCGTTCTTCAGCATTCTTCTGGTGATCTCCGCAGCGGCAGGTGCGCTCCTGTTCTTCTGCGTGCCCACGATCAAACGCCTCACCGCGAGTGTGCAATTGTAGGCACGCGTGAGGGTCCGGTCACTGCGGCGGATATTCGAAGATGCTCGTCGGCACCGTGCGTTCACGCGCACAGGCCAGGTCGTGCGGCTCGATGTAGAACCGGCCGGAGGCATCGCTCGCCGAAAACCGGATCTCGTAGTGCCCGGCGTTGGGGTCGTGGGTCGCGGGGACCGCGAAATCCACGCGCCACAGCCGCTTCGAGTGGATCGGGATCGCCGCCAGCAGCGAGATCCCGACTCCGACCGCCGTCGGGGAGTTCACGCCGTACGGGACACCCTCGGCCCAGATCCGCGCCGGGATTCGCGATTTTGGTCGTGTCCTGTGCATGGACCCGCATCGCAGCAACGAGCAGGACGAGGCACGCGACCGCGTGGTCCGTGACGCGGCGGCCGATCGCCACATCACACCCGGGCCGTGCCGGGCCATTGGCGATTACGATATATTCCTCTCACAATGGCTCGATACGTCCACGCACCATCCGCTGGCGGTCCGCTCGTCGCGGTCACTGCGACCGTACGCTCGGATGATGGGGTGGCTCGCGTTCGGCTCGCAGCCTCGTACCTTCGTATTCTCGAGCGTGCCGGTCTCACACCGGTCATCATCGCGCCATTCGCGGGCGATCTCGCGGATGTCGAGGCGGCGCTCGATCGGGTGTTCGGTGCAGTCGCTGGCCTCGTGCTCACGGGCGGCGAAGACGTCACGCCGTTGGAATACGGCGCGCCAGCCAGTTCGCACCTGGGACGCGTCAGTGCGGAGCGCGACATGACGGAGTTGGCCGCGGTGCGCGCCGCCCGTGATCAGCGCCTGCCCACGCTCGCGATCTGCCGCGGCATTCAGGTGCTCAACGTGGGCCTCGGGGGCACCCTGATCCAGGATCTGCCCTCCGAGCGGCCCAGTGCGATCGCGCATGATCCGGATCATCCCCGCACGTCGCGCACGCACAGCATCGAGGTCACCCCTGACACGCGGGTGTTCGATGCGCTCGGCGTCGCGACCCTGGATGTGAACTCGGTCCACCACCAGGCGATTGGCCGCCTGGCTGGCAGCTTGGTTGTTACCGCGAAAGCCCCGGATGGTGTCATCGAAGCCGTCGAGACCGGGCGCCGCGATCCCTGGTGGGTCCTGGGCGTCCAGTGGCACCCCGAGGAGTTTGCTGATGAGGCCGCCGCTCTGGATCACGGGCTCGTTGCGGAGTTTGCCAAGGTGCTCGGCGTAGCCGGCGCGCCGGTCAAGTAACACCACCGTAGAGGCCACGTAGCGGCACTCTAGTACGGATCAGCCCGGCACGCCAGGGAGGGTCGTACTGGCACGGAAACAGGGTCAATCGCCGGGCCGTATTGTTGACATATGGTTGAAATCGTGGTCGAAGGGGCGCTCTTCGTCGTGCTCGTCGCGACGATGGTCGCCCTTCTGATTTTTGTCCTCGTGCAATTCACTCCGCTCGGGCTCCGGATCCGGCAGCTGCGCAACCGCCGTCTGATCGAAGCGGCGGCCAATCACGCGTGCCCGATTCACGGGCCGCATGCCGCCGCCGACATGGTACTGCTACCAAATGGCGAACGGATCTGCCCCGAGTGCTTCCAGGAGGTTGTTCATGGTTAGCGTCGTAAGTGACCGCTTCGCTCAAATGCGCGGCGGTGGCCCACTCGGGCATGCGGCCATCAAGCTCGCCGCCGTCGTCGCAGGCGTGATCGTGGTCCTGGGGCTGCTCCCCACGACGGTGACGTACATCCACCCGGGCCATGTCGGCATCGTGATCAGCCGGACCGGCGGCGGGGTCGAGCGCATTCCGCTCGACGCCGGACTTCACACGCGGAATCCGCTGACGACCGGGATCGAAGAGTACCCGATCTACATGCAGACGCTCGTGCTCGCGAAGGCGCCCAATGAAGGCAGCATCGACAATGAAGAGATCAACGTCAACAGCATCGAGGGGCAACCGATCTCGCTCGACGTCGCGATGTCATTCGAGCTGGACGCGATGAAGGTGCCAGAGTTGTACTCCACGTTCCGGAACAACATCGACTTCATCCAGCACAACTACGTGAAGCAGACGATCCGGCAGGCGCTGCAGGAGGTCATTGGCGGTGAAGCCATCGCTGACATCCTCGGCCCCAGGAAGGCCGAGGTGGTCAATCGCACCCAGACGCTGCTCGACAAGCGCCTGTCACCGTACGGATTTCTCGTGAAGCAGTTCACCATCAATGAAATCCGGGCACCCCAAACGGTGATCGACGCGATCAACGCCAAGAACGTCATGCAGCAGGCCGCGCTCACGTCACAGAACGAGTTGCAGAAGAACGAGTTCCAGTCGCAGGGCGATTCGATCAAGGCCGCCGGCCACGCCAAGGCGATTCTCGCCGAAGCCGAAGCCCAGGCCAAAGCGAATCACCTGCTCTCTGAAAGCATTACACCAACGCTGGTGACGTACGAGATGGCGAAGAAGTGGAACGGCCAGATGCCCCAGGTCTCGGGGAGCGCGATCCCCATGATCCAGATGCCAAAGCCGTAAGGAAAGACTAGAAATGAGAAAGGGGAAAGGGGAGAGGAGACAGGAAACCGGACGCATTTTCGCGCGTTCTCTCCTTTCTCCTCTCCCCTTTCTCCTCTCCCCTTTCTCTTCTCCCCTCTCTCCTCTCTCCTTTCTCCTTTCTCGTTTCTCGTTTAGCTCACCAGCTTCCAGCGCGCGGCGTTGCTGACTTCGCGCATCAGCCGGTCCGCGGATTGATGCTTGGGAAACAGGTACGTGTCGCTCACATGATTGAGTGCGAGGCGCAGCAGCGCGAACCGTTCCGCAGCCGTTTCATAGAGTGACCGCACGCCATGCTGGCCAGCCAGTTGATGCTCGGCCGCAAGCATGAACCCCCGTCGCCCCATCGCTTCGAAGTAGTCGATGTCGGGCATGCCGCGGCGCCAATGCCGGCTCGCGATGTACTCGGGGAAAAGCCCGCTCACCCACAGTGCGTAGTTCCCGAGATGCGCGCGCACCAGAAACGTCCGCCGCGGATCCGGACCGTCCGCCGCACCAGACAGCTCGGCGAGCGTCGTGTAGCACTCGTCGTCCGCGCTCGCCACGCGATGCGCCCGTCCCCCCAACCCGAAATGCAGCAGAATGCCCGCGACATAGTCTGCCAGCATCCGGTCTTGCTCCCCCACATCCATCAATGCATGCCGCACGACGACATAGGAGAAGAGTCCATATGACGCGCACGCGCCCTGGCTTGCCTCCACCAGCGCCGGCAGGAGCCGCGGATCGTCGAGCACTTCGTCGAGCCCACGATCGCGCAGTGTCGCCTCCGCGCACTCGTACTCGCTGGACGAACCACGCGCAATCAATCGCAACGCGAGTTGCGCATCATCGCGCCGCAACTGCCCACGGACATTGGCCACTATCATCGACGCTCCCACGATGAAAGCCGGACCGCGTACTCGACGCTGTAGATGATCAATTCACCTTCCATGCCACGTGCACACGGTAACTGATCTATGCGACGATCGCTCAGCGACGGCGATACGGCGCGCGTGGCACTCTCGCCTGTCGAGTGCTGACAGCAGGTGTTGGATAAATCCCACGGAGGGATGCCAACGGAATTCGCGCCGCGGACACGAACTCGCGCCGGCCGCTCACGAACGAATTCGTCCTTGGTAGGGGCCGGTCATGACCGGCCCGGTAAAAGCCGGCGGCGATCACTCAAATGAGAATGGCGCGCCGCGCTCGCGATCTACCGCGGCCGCGCGTCCCGGTTGGCCAACACTTCTCCCAGCTCGTACAGCAGTTGGCTCACATGCGCGAGCTTCGAATAATCGATGCGCGACGCCTCATCGCTCACCTGCTGGTAATCCGGATGCAACCCGGTCGTGAAGAACACGACGGGCACACCGCGCTCCCCGTACGGGAACGCATCGCCCCGGAAATACACGCGCTGCGGACTCGTGGGACTGTCCCACGTCCGCCCGAACGCGAACGGCGACGGCAGCGATGCGTTCACCGAATCCACGACCTTGCCAAGCGGGCGGCTGGTGCCATGCGGGGCGGTGCCGGGGCCGACGACGTACAGGGACTCCGGCGCATTGCGGCCGATCATGTCGGCGTTGATCAGCGCGACGACCGAATCCAGCGGAACGGTCGGGTGGCTCGCGAAATAGGCGGAGCCGAGCAGGCCTTCCTCTTCGCCAGT